>Ga0070686_100000131_pt1 | contig 52931 bp, 84 predicted proteins | sample KBSS23LmetaG_FD_65654 | JGI IMG/M metagenome (GOLD analysis project Ga0070686, IMG submission 65654) | Switchgrass rhizosphere microbial communities from Kellogg Biological Station, Michigan, USA - KBS S2-3L metaG | ecosystem: Host-associated > Plants > Roots > Rhizosphere ...
GGAGGTGGAACCGCCGGCCTGTGCGGTGTTGATTCGACCGTATCCGCGCGAGTCGACGACCGGAACGCCAGCGGTATTGGGAGTGGCGACGTTGGTACTGTTCCACTGCGTTACGTTGGCGGCCTGCACAGCAGTGGAAAACCATACGTCATAGATCACAGCGGGAATGATCGCAAAGTAGTCCCACCATGCCATGGTGCTCGCCATCTGAACGATGACCTTCCCGCTTCCGAGCGTGGCCGTATCGGTCGCATCGGCAACAGCGTAGTAGTTTCCGTTACTGATATGAGTGCCGCCACCAGAGTTCTTGTTCGCGAGCGTGGTCGCACCTGTGAACCAGAACTTGATATCAGTGTTCGCAATGGTGAGACCGGTCTGCGCAGTCACACCATCGCTGCTTGCCACCAGCGGGCCGATAGGAAACTCCTGGCTCGCCGTTGACTGACGGAAATAGATCATCACGAACTCCGCAAAGCGTTGTAGTAGTGCGAGAGGACCGCAGCGGATACTCCCGCGCCGGCCTGCTTCAAAGGCAATGCGAACATGCCCCATACGGCGTTCTGGGTCGTGTCGACCACGCGCCAGATGGAATTCGTGGTCGTGCCAGAAGCCAGAAGATGCGATGAACCGTGAGCGTCATAAGCGGAGAGCGTTCCGCCTTCGTATTCCTGATCGGAGGTCTGCCCACCATTGATAGAAATGGTCGGGTTCGAGCCGCCGGTCGTGCCGACGCCGATGCAATCCACCATCATGTCGCCACTGATGGTCGTGCAGGCGAGCGTATCCTCACGCGTGTTCAGATCGATTGTCACCGAGCCCGCGAAGTTGTTCGTCTTGCTGGTGACGGTCCCGAGTGGCACCGACTGATGCACGCCGGTAAAACTGGTCGCAATGACGGATGACTCATCAACCGCGACACCGTAATCCGCATAGACCGTGCTCGTCTGAGCGGTCGGTGCGGTAAGCGTCCAGCATGACAGCGACCAGAAACTACCGAGAGAGAGCGTGCTGCCTCGCTGAGTCATGGCGGTGCCGCCTGATCCGCCCCACTTCACAGCAGAGGGCGTGATTCCAGCACTTCCGGCGCCACTGAATACGAATGCAGCTAGAAAACGATTCGCGCCTGCGACCGCAAACGAGTTCGTGCTTTGGGTCGTCTGTCCACCGGCAATATTGAAATTGGCTCCGGTGTTGTCCTTGGCAATGGCCATCAGAGCCCCGCAGGCGGAACTTTGTAGACGTACGTGGGGCCAGAAATATCGCCGACGAAAACAATCGCCGACTGACCGTTACCCATGTCTTCTACGATGTTCCATTTGCTATTCGCTGAACTGTTGCCGCCAGCCACTGCCGGAGTGGAACCGCTCGGGCTCAGCGACGACCACACCCACTGACCCGATGCGTTGTAGGATGAACCGGTCAGGGGGATTTGAAGTTTGTAGATGGTGCGTCCGGTGTCACGCGGATCACCTATCGCAATCGTGTGATTGGAGGCGATGTACGCCCCTCCACCGCCGCCAAACTCATCGGCGTTGTAGTAGCCGGTGCCCGTGACATTCGACACGATCTGCCACGTTCCGCTAGCAAACTGCGAAACCTGAAACACGCAGATTTGCCGGCGCAGCGAATCGCCTGCGATCAGCAGTCCAAGGTCGTGGGCACATACGGCCCAGCCGTTGAAGTTACCAACTGACTGCCCTGTCTCTCTGTAGGTGGCCGCACCTCCATTACCAGAGATACGCCAGAACGCCGTCGAATTTGCGCTGAAGCCGCCGAGCCCATATACAAAGTTGTTCACGCGGTCATAGAGGCCACGGCCGAAGCGCGCATTTGTCGCATTCAAACCAGACACTGCGCCGTGAATCGTCCACGGCCCAAGTCCGGAGGCCCATGGAAGCGGCGTTGCTGCCGCCCCAAGAGAATTGCGATCCAGACTTACGATGCCGTTGACCGTGCCACCGCCAGGACTCGACACCGAGTTCTGGAGCATGTGCCACACGCGCCCATTGCCGAACACCTCAAATGTCGAGTGCATCGCTCGAGGACGACCATCGAGATTAATACCTCCGCCTTCGTTGGCGGGGTTCTGCGTCATCTGACTGTTGGGTGTCGGATCGACGATCCGCCGCCACGCCGGGGCCGCGTCGCCCAGTGAGAGCGCATAGGTCTCGTTACCGGGATAGTCCGCATGGCCGCCGTTGGCGCAAAGGATGTATTCGCGCCGTGACTGATCGACCGCACCACCCGTCCAGGCGGTTGCGATGCTGGTGGGGTTCTCTCCCGACAGAGCCGTATTCGGTACCGGCGTCGGTAGCTTGTCGACGATGCGCTGGCCTGCCGAGCCTGCAATCGTCGCCCATGTACCGGCCGTCATCGACGTGAACCACGCAGGCGCCGTCCCCGCCGCACTGACGGTGCAAGTAAACGTCCGCTGCGTCATGTGGTGGACGTCGCCTTGAACGAGGTGATGCCGAAATGATTGTTCGACCCGAGCGGACGCTTGAATGCGCCGTGCCCCGGCTGGCCGGTGGTCAGCGTCGAATCCGTCGCGCCGCCTTTCAGCACATCGTTGTAGTACACGCTGATCGCGCTTCCAGTGATCTTCGCGCGGAACCTGTCACCGGTATTGACCGTGACGCCACCTGTGAATGTCGTGGCAAGGTTCGTGAACTGCCCCGCAGAGCCCGGAGTCGGACCGTTCCATCTCACGATGTCGAACCCACCCAGATGATTGAGCAGGCATTCGTAGCATTTGAACTGCCCGGCCGTGTCCTGACAGCGCAGCAGAATCGAGACTTCATGATTCTCAGTGCCGCCACCAATGCTCGGTGACTTGTAGACGATGACCTCGACTTCCTGATCGGGGCCGAAGCCCGTCAGGTGTGCGTAGCTGTCATCGTAGGTATCGTTCGCACCGTTGCTGCCGTAACACAATCCCTTGACGAGCCCGCCAATTGTGACCGGCGCCTTGCCCATGGTCGTCCACAGACCTGGACCATTGTTGAGATTCTTCCAAGCGCCACCCTCGGTGAGAATCGTCTCAGTGCCAGCAAAATCCGTCTGATAGATATGCCCGATGATTCCAGGAGGCGGAACGTACTGCTTCGACAGAATGATCTGCGTGTAGCGCTGCGTGTACGCCTGCACCGCATTGGCCGCGTTGATGTACGCAGACCCGATGAAAGCATTGAAGGCGGCCGGGTTCCTCGACGTGTCGTACTGCCAGATGTAGTCGAGCTTCGACCATATCTTCGTGTAGGCCGTGCCGTTGTTCGCATCCCCGGGATAGGCCGCGTAGACCTCGACACCGGTCTCTTTCGGCGCGTTTGTCCACGTCGCCTTGTCACCACCGTTGTATCCACTTGTGCGGTAGGCGTTCCTGCCGGGAGTGATGTGCATCAATAGCGTGACCCACTTGTCCGCAGGCCACTCCCAGCACGACTGAGTGCCGGGCGCAAAGGTGCAGGTCGCCGCATATTGACCGCCCGGCTGACGACTCGTGGTGGGACCGGAGTCGCCCTGCGGCTGCCCCAGATAGCTTTGGAGATAATTGCCGAACGAGGTGTACGCGTCGAACTGGCCCGTGTTCTGATTGAACGACTGCTTCGTGTTGCTCCTGATCAAAACTTCCTGTTCGCCGGAGGTCCCCAGGATATCCAGATAAATCAGCTTGCCCTGCGGGTTGCTCGTGTTGAATCTGCTGGCACTGATCTTGACGCGACACTGCACCCAGAAGTCGGTGCCGTCCCAAACGTTTGTGTTGCCGGCGTACGAGGTCCCGGTCAGCGCCTGTTCGTTGGCATGTCCCCAGTACCCTTTCTGGTAGCTGAAGCCGACATCCGTGCCGTTGCTAGGCGTCCACGCACGAACTTGGGTCGTGCCAGAGGCCGCAAGGTCCGCCGTTGTCTTGCCGTTGTTGTTAGCTGGCAATGCAGAGAAGGGTCTCCACCATTTGCCGCCATCCGAGTTACCGCCGACAGGAACCTGTATCTCGAGACACCCGCCACCTGCGAATCCATCGCTTGAGTTCCATGTAATTCGGTTGGCGACAGGGAAGCCCGCAGCGACGGCGGTTGCGGCATTCGGTGCCGACCCGTAGTTCGATATCCAGCGAAACTGATTAACCTCGTTCGCCGTATCCATGTTGTGCGACCACACCACGCCGGCGCCAGTTGAGCGCGCGACCCAGTCAGCCACTTCGCCCGCAGGGACAACCGGCGTGTCCACCGCATCGACGGTGGCAGTCGTGCTCTGAACCGTGGTCGGCGTTCCCGAGAGCAGCTCGTTGCGCGTGCCACTCTGTGCGATGCCGGAAGGCCAAGCGCCAGAGATGAACGGATAGTTGATCGTGTCGCCGTTCGGGTCGCTGCAGATCGTGTCGAAATTCAGCGAGAACGGCACGCCCACCGTAAAGGCAAGCGCTGTACTTCCGGACCAGACGGGCGCAGTGCTTGCACCAGTGGTAGCGATTGCCCGCGAAGGACTGTAAGCGCTGACGTTCGGATTGGTCGCGTTGTCCCGAGCTCTAACCCGATAGGTATAGGTCGTCCCGGCCGTCAGTCCCGTATCGGTATAGGCGTTGGTGGCAACATTGGGCGCAATCACAATGCCGTCGCGCTCGACGTCGTAGCCTCTGAGTCCCGAACCGCCGGTATCCGTCGAAGCGGTCCACGTCATCGGGATCGTGGTCTGCGTGACCGTACCCGCGGTCGGCTGACCAGGCGTACTTGGCGCGGTCTGGTCAGGCGTCGTGGCCGAAGAGAACGCACTCAGCGCGCTGACATTCCCGGCCCCGTCCCGCGCCAGCACCTTGTAGAACCACGTCTGAGTTCCAGAGACCGTCGTGTCCGTGTACGCGGTCAGGAGCGACGTGTTGAGATACGAGTAAGTACCGCCGCTCGTGGCGGATCGATACACGTCATAGCTTGCAACACCCGACTGAGCATCGGACGACGCGGACCAGCTGACTGCAATTGAAGTCTGAGAAGCCGCTGTCGCAACGACGTTGACCGGTACGGTCGGCGCCAGCGTATCCGGCGTGAATATCGTCCGCGCCAGGGTACTCACTTCGAGTGACCATGGCGGGAGAGGAATCGCCACATCTACCGCTTACAAATTCCGAGCCACGGAAACAGACGGCAGAGCCACTTCAGGATACCGTCAGGCCAAAAGGGTCGGCGGGGACCCTCGTGTCAATGTCGAAGGCCGGTCCCGCAACCAGTCCTGACTTCAAGCCGTTGCTTGCAGCGATCCTGACGCCCCATGTATGAGTCGCATTCGTCAGGGTTCCTAGTGATGCGATGGGGAAGTTGTAGTTCCCATCGGCCGCCCATGCGACCGGGATCGATACGGCAGCCTTACCGTCGAGCGACAGTTCCGTGCCGACATACTGCGCGGCGCTCATTGCGGAGCCATCCACGAACTTATTGGCGTGCTTCCACGTCAGGAAGCCCGGGTTCATTGCATTTGCCATAGCTACCCCGTGAGAAAGCTGCGAAGACTTCCGGGCCGGCGGTTCTTGAGCTCCACCGGTCCAGGAACGAAGATCGGTCCCGTCGACACTGAGATTGAGAAGACCTGCTCGGTCTCGACGATTGAATCGGCTGCCGGGCTTTGCGCGGTGATCGTTCCGAACGCGGCAGAGTTGTTGACCATCGTGACTGCGCCGATGGAGAAACCCTGTCCTGCCAACAGCGTCGTTGCTGCCTCGACCGTCAGGCCAAGCAGCGAAGGCGCCCTGAGCGTCAGTACTTGCGCGGAGTACGACGCATTCTCAGAGTTCAAACCATCCGAGAACGAAAACACCCAGACGAAGTCGCCTTCCGTGGCCGTCCACAAGAAGTGATTAGCGACCACCGAGCCGGGGCCGGACACGAGATCGACGGTCGTCGTTCCGCCTTCCGGGTCCTTCCTTACCAGCGACATGTCAATGTCGACGACTTGCCCGATCGAGAAGGTCGAGGGGAAATCGGTCGAATCAGGCGTCGCTGCCGGCGTGCGGTTGTTCGACCAGAACTCGCGCTCACCAAGTAAAGCGTCCGCACTGACGTCGTAGAGGTCAGCGATGACCTTTTGTCGCGCCGTGCTTCGATTGGCCGCGTAAACGAACTCGCCATTCGCACGAGGCGCAACCGGAAACAGATCGGGGTCTGTCGCCGTATCAATGATGATCACGTCGCCGTTCGCTGCGACCGACCACACCTCGAGCACCGACTTTCCGGTGCTGCCGAGCGTTACCGTCTTGAACTGCTTGCCGGTGGCCGGCGAAAGGAATGCGCCCGCGATCACGGCAACCATTGAATCCGTGCCGCCGCTATTCAGGACGAAGTACAGATCGTGGATCGGGTTGGTCAGTCCCGAGAGCACCAGGCTGTCGGCGCCAGTGATCGCCTTGCTATTGGCGGCCTTTGCCGCTGCTCCAGCCGCATTCTGGCCGGCCTTCACCTGAGAAACGGATGGTGCGGAATCGCCCCTCCGCACCGCCACTCCATAAACCGTGCATGACCCTGACGGGGTCAGCGAGATCGTATAGGCGGTTGTGATCGTCGCGCTGATGGCCGGCGCAACATCGAAACCGAGAGTCGGCGTCGTCTGGGCGAAGAAGTACGATCGTCTGCCGCGAATCCAGCCCGCTGGAGGCTCAAGCGTGCTGACCGACGTGCCATGGACGGTAAGGGAAGTCTGGCCGAGCGGATCAATCTCATTCGCGCCTAGCCACGGATAGACGCTGCCAATGACGGCACGGTTTACAGCGCGCGGAGAAACTCCGCTGTAGAGCGCTGCGGCGTCCTCGGCCGTCAATGCCGCAGTCCAGACAGTGGGCTGCGCTATCTGGCCCGAAAAAAAGTTGGTGTTGTCGGGCTTCTTTCCGATCAGCGTGTAGTTCACGCCAACCGGTATACGGGTAGCAGTGTTCGTCCCAGCGTTTCCGCCGTTCGCGTAGGCTGTGCGAGCGTTCGTCGCGCTGTACACCGCAAGCGCGTAGCACCAGACGTTCAGCGAGATCGCCGAAGCGCTGAATGCAGTATCCGATCCCGACCCGTCGCGAATATCGGCCCGCACCGAGCCGCTGGTATTCAGCGCGAGGGCGAAGCGATTGTTCTCAGTGCCGGAGACCCCCAGCGTGATCAGTGTCTGACTGATCGAGAACGACGTCGTCCGGAACCAGCACCCAATTGACAGCGGGACCGCAGTGACAACCGCGCCCGCCCGATCCAGATAATCGGTTGCGGTGCCGGCGAAGGATCGCGACATTAGTTACAAGCGCGACGTGGCGGCTTGTTCTTAAGGGTGGTGATTTCACTTACAAGACGATCACGCTCGCCCTGTTGAGCGTCAGTTATCCACGTGCTTCCACGTGCACGCCGTCCGCCAGGAGCGTTGCTCATTATCAATCCAACAAGCTGCAGAGCTAATTTGGCTTGCTCAGCTTTTTCGATGCAGTGGCTCGCGACCAACTGCAAAAACGGTGCTGCTTCGTGGCTACAAATCCACCACTGATGCATCGTTTTTCCGGATTTGCTCTGATAGTGACCCAGCCCACCGCCAAAGCGAGTACGAAAGGCTTTCACTATCTCAGCGTTGTTCATACCAACGCCGATACGCACGTGCAGCCGCTTTCGGCCGCTCGCACGATGCGAGAATGTCGTACTGATCCAGCCTTCGCCGTCGAATACGCCCATCAGGTAACTGTCCAAATCACGCATCGGCGTACTCGAGGTCCACCGCCTCCACGCGGACGTCCACGCCATTGATCGTGTCACCGCCGGCTGCAGCGTCCCGGTAGAACTTCAGGAAGCAGTGATCGTCCGCCGCGATCGAATCGAGGCTCGAGACCGTGATCGCGGTCGTCATGACCCGTTTGGCCGTCGTGCCCAGGTGCGAATCCGTCACCGTCGCAGAGGTACCGAATGCCTTCGTTTCGATGTCGGTGCTATCCGTATCGGGCGTGATCGCAGCAACCGCAGCCCCAAAGATCACATCCCCCGATGTAGTGCCCGCAGGCACCGACCAGCGGATACGCACCGTGAGGTTGCCGGAGGCGTACCGCGCGGACCTGAACTGGAAATAGCAGGTCTCCGCTGTCGTGCCATCGAAGCTCAGGAACTCGCGGGAGAAGTTCGTCCCAGCAACCCACAGGCTCTGCGGATAGTTGGAACTGGGGAATATCACCGGCCCCGGATACAGCGGGAGTACAACTGTCGCCATTACGTTGGAACTCCGTTGGGGTTAGAGCCGGTCCACTCTTTGTAGTTTTTGTGAGCAACGATGATGGTGTCGTTCGTGCCCACCGTGAACGGATCAGATCCGATTCCGTACCAGCCGAGGTGAGAGTTGTAATTGTTCACGATGGTCGGGCCGCCAGCGGGAGGCACGTAGTCTCCGTAGCCGATGGCCTTCTTTCGGCTGATGAACTGAATGTCGTCCTTCCAGCCTTCGAACAACCCTGTGCATCCAGCACCCAGAGAGGCGCGCGGGTCCCAGATGATGTGGAACTTGAAGTGAATCTTCACGCCCTTGACGAGCGTGTGGAATGCCGCGCCCAGATCGTTGGCGCCGCCTGCCCTGTAACGATCCGTCTGGCGATTGGTGCCGCCATTGGCGCCGTTCAGGTCTTCCCAGAAGATCGTCCAGACACCGAAGGAATTGTTCTCGATGTACAGATTGACCGGCGCATTGCTGGTCGATGTGACCGGCGTCGAGCGATGGTGGCTCTGCCAGATCGTCGAAAGCGCTGTGTAGTTGGTCAGGGGATCGATGTAGACATCGAACTCAACCCAGATTTCCTGAAGGTTCAGGGAAATCGCGTTCTGAACCGCCTCTTCCTCGACCCGGAGGTCTCCAATTCCGCGGCGAGTCAGCCCTTGCACCAGGGCATTACCGCCAAGAGCCGGGATGTTGCGAATCTCGCGAATGAAATTAATGGCCGTCGCCGCCCTGGTGGCCGTGTTCCACTTCGCAGGCTTTGCGATGCCATCGTCGTACGTCTCATAGAGGCGATACGTGAAGTTTCCGGACGCCGCGATGGTGACAGTGACCGGGTCGCTCGCAGTCGATACATTGGCCGGCGTCGACAGGTCATCGGACGTCGCCGTGTAGACGTTCGCCACGCCCACGAACGGCGTGTTGTCAATGAACGTCACCGCGGCATCGGTGCTGATGCTGATCTCGGAGTAGACGGTCGTCTGGACCGAGGTTCCGCGACTGGCCAGAGGAGGCCCGACGATTACCGTCTGACCCATCGGCACCGTGTAGGAGCCGTAAGCCGACCATCCCGAGGCCGCCCGGTAGTAGCCGAACAGTGTGTCGCCGACCCGTACCACCCGGAAAAGTCCGGAAGTGGCCGTCGAGACCGAGTTGCCGACGACCGGCGTCTGACCCGGTGCAAGACGTGCGCGTATCCGACTGCCCGTTGCAGGGTCCGGCGGTACGTACAGTTGGAAGAACGCACTGTTCGCCGCGGAGCTCGGACGGACCATGATGCCGGCGTGCGCTACGGAACTGACATCTCCCGGATGCGAGAGAATCCTCAGTGTCGCCGTGAAGTCGCCGCTGACCGTCCAGGCCAGCATCGCGCCCTCATCGGAGGTGCCGTTGAATCCGCCCGCCCCATTCGCCGTGAGAGCGAACTGCTTGCCGGTCTGCGAATAGCTCGCGGTGGCGCCCCCGAAGGCGATCAGCGCGGGCTCCCCGAGGATGTTCGGGTTGACGAGCGTTGGCTGGCCCATCGCAAGCCCGTTGCGGAACCAGTTGATGCGCCTCACGCCAGCGGTCGTCTGGCCGGCCACAAACACATCCGAGACCGGATCGGCGGTCAGCGTGATTGGTGCGGCCGTGCCCGAGGCCGTTACGATCGGTATCGACGGCGGCACCGTATCCGGTCCGCCAGCCAGCAAGCGCGACCAAGGAAGTGTCAGAGTGACCGTCTGGCCGTTGTAGCTCGCATCGAGCGCAAGAACGCCAGAACCCAGCGTCGATCCGTTGGTCAGTGTTTCGCCGACGTACGACCACCCTGCACCAAAAACATCGTCCCCGGAAACCGTCCGGAGCGAAATCAGTGCCGCGCCAGGAAATGGCTCGGAAAGATACGTGCGCGGGACGACACTGAACGAGGCGGCAAGCCCAATCAGTGAGGGGAACACTCCCCACGCAAGCGGAATGGCGGGCGTACCGTCATCGCCGTCCTCGTGCCCTGTATCAATATTGCCCGAGGGGGTCGGCAGAAAACTGTACGACCAGCCGAGGGTTGCCATCAGGCTCCAATAAAAAAGCCCGCTTGCGCGGGCTGAATACAGAGGGTCCAGCTGAGGGGGGTCAGCTTCGACTAAGGCGATTGGACATCAAAGATTGATTACGTACAAATTTCGATGACGGCGAGATGGGCTCCGAATCGCCAGCGGGCGCGCCGAAGGACATTCTGAGCCTGTCGCGTACGCATTGAGAGACGGCTTGCGAGCGTCTCCATCGCCATCTCCTGCTGGTAGTAGAGGCGCAATGCCTTCTGATCCGTCTGGCAGAGCTTCGCCACACATGAATCGGCACGTGCAGCGGACTCCGAAAGCGATACAGGTGGTCTTCCGGTCTGGGCGGCTCCGTTGGCGCCCTGCTCTATCAGCCGCCCCAGAAGCGTCAGGGCGGGATATCCGTGGAGCGACTCCCGTGTCTCGCGGCCCCATTGCTCTAGCCGGATATGGAGCGCGCGCGTCTCGCCATCCATGTTGTTCATCGTGCGTCGATCACGCTCTACCACGACAGCCACATCTGGCCTCGCCTTCGGTGTGAAGAATTCAGACCCGCTCGACATCGCCAGAATTGCGTTCATTGGTTCCCCGTGAAACAGAACAATTGTTCGATAACCCTTTGGATACGAGACTCAGAACCTGCCGAACGTAGCTCGGCGATATTCTAAGCTCCACTGCAAGCTTTTTCGTCGATGGTATCTTCGCTTTCATCTCGGCAACTTCAATCAGGCGATCCCATGCAGCCTGTGTCAATTTCGGTGGCCTCACGTCGCACCGATGGCCTTCAGTGCTTCGTCGACGTCTGCCACCACAACCACCTTCCACTCCGCAAAGTTCTCCAGCTGCTTCGCATCGCGAGCACGAGAGTGCTTACTGCGACCGCAATCAAGCAGAACGTAACGCCCTCGAAAAAAGACCAGAAGATCGCAAGGCCGGCCGATAGGCCACACCAGAGCGCCGACCCCACGGAGACCCAAAACAATATCGTCCTGGCTGGCATCTTTGCGGTGGGTCCTGTGCCGGCTCAATCCTTCAACCCGTCAGCGTGTTTTTGCGCGAGCGCCTGAATCTCTTTGAAACTCGATAGCGAGACCCCTACGTCGTACCACCAGAGGTTCTCGACATAGATTTCCATCTGGTAGCGCCAGTCACCGGTGTAGTTCGTCTTGCGGCACCGGAAGCGTCCGCACTTCGTCGTGATCAGAGATTCGAGCGGGCTCGCAGGCTTCACCCACTCCAAACGCTCCGGCGTGTTTTCGGCGGATGCGGCCCCCGCGTCATCAGGTATGGACTTGGAGTCGGTTGCAGGCTGCATCACCTCCTCTTTCGGCTGAGAGTGTCTGGCGAGAATCTCCTGCATCCGGTCGAAGCTGACGTACTTCGCCGGCTCATGGAGGGGCTGATACCCATGTTTTTGGCTCATGAGATCGAGCCCTAAGGGTCTCTTCCATTGTCAGGGTAGTACCGTCCTCCAAGCTTTCTGTAGAGCTCGTCGCAAACGGTCCGAGCCTGCAGATGCTCGCTCTGAGATGGCCCATTCCAAGACCATCGCCCAAGGATGAAGGCGAGACTGTCGGCCTCATCCGCTGTGAGCGTGATCTGTACGTCTAGTCGCTTTATCGGTGGAATTCTTTCAACTTTCACGGGACCCCCATTGGCATATACTTTGCTGGTGGACCAAACCTATGAACGCTCTACTTGCACTGTTGCTCGACGAACCCCAGCGCTTCACTGCCGCTGATCTACCCTGCTGCCTGCTCGGTATCTGGGAACTCGCTCTATCTGATTCACCTGATTCCGCATCTGTATCTCGGAGCGTCAGCCGAACGAACTCCAGTCCCGCATCGAGCAGGAAAGGAGTTCACCTGACCCCTGCAGAGCTTGTAGAGCCCGTCGGTCAGCGTGGTCACCACAGCGGTCCACGTCCCGGTTCACTTTCGAGAGGCTTGTGCTCCCGCTAGCTAGGGCCACCGGTTTCACTCGGCCCTATCGTTTGTGCTAGAGTCCCCTGGTAACGATTGAACGGTGAGCGCCAGTGTCTTTGCCCTCCACGCACCGCTTTGATCACGAAGCCCGGCTACCACCGGGCTTTTTCATTAGGTCAATCGATAGCTCGCCACCCGCTTCCCGCCAGCGACTTCAACCAGTCGCGATCGAATGTCGTGGCCAGCGGCCTTGAGGTCGTACACTCGAGCGCCGAGTCTCAAACACCCGAATCGGTTGAGCGCTTCCAGCGGAGTGAGCGTCTTTCCCGTCCGCAGATGCGCCAGGATTCGATCGTTTTGCGCTCTCATGCGGCCTCCGAAGAAACCCGCACGGCGTCGAGGGACGCCCGGCGCTGCTCGCAATGAGGAAGTCCGGCTGGACGTGCGGGAGGGGTGGGAAGGGATTTGAGTTCGCGACGCAGACGCAGGAGCGCTGCGGCGAAAAGAGCTGAATCATTTGACGAAATACGGCTCATACAGTGCCGCTTTTGAAACAATCCAGAGCTTTGTTAACTCTCAGAATATTTGGATCTGAGGTTACGTTCAGTCGCGCCTGAATAAGTCGTCCTGCGAGACCGAGAAAAACGCTCTGTGGCACGGTGTGCATACAACAGAGCGAATTAGGCGAGCGCCGGAGCGGCGCGTTGTGACGAACGACAAATCAAAAGGGCGCGCATCAGTGCCCCAGGTGAAATTCTGCGAGGACATCGACCGGCCGCTTGCCAATGGCTCGAGCGACCTTGGTGACGTTTTCACCCTCGGGCTTCTTCACGCCCCTGACCCAGTCGCTAACCGTTGGCTGCGACACATCCAGCAAGTCGGCGAACGCCTTCTGACTTGTTCCAGATTCTTCGAGGTACAGAGCGATGCAGTTGAGCATGCTCAACAGAATAGCTATTGGCTATTACATGTCAATAGCCGAAGACTATTCAGCGCTCGGGCAATCTGACCGAGTGAGCAAGACCCCCGAAACTTTTTGGCTTCGAATCGTCGAGCGGTGCATGGAAAAATGGCCGCAGCGGTTCCCGACCCCTGAGTCCGTGACCCAGGGGAAAGCTGGCAAGTTGATTTCGCTCTCGCAGAATGCAGGCTTCAAATGGAAGCACGGCAAACTGCCCGAGCGAAAGCATCTCGCGGAGCTCGCCGTCAAACTCGATGTGTGCGTTGAGTGGCTGGAAACTGGGCGCGGGCCCAAGTTCTGCTTGCCATCCGAATCCGTGTTGCTGGCAGAGATCATGAAGATCGCCACCCGGCTTGACGAATTGCAGCAAATGTCCTTACTTGACTTCGCGCAATACACTGAGCGCGGCGACAAACGCCGAGCCAATCCGCGCTAGCCTCTACTACCCTCCTGGGTCCATACGCCTCTTTGCAGGGCGTTTATCGATTCTCCGACTAAAGTAGTCCAGCCACTAACTCACAGCAAGACGCACCGCAGCGTGACTATGTGAGTATTACTTACTAGCAATAAATAGCTTTTGGCTATTGACAGTGAATAGCCGATAGCTATACTCGCTTCCATCAGCTCGACGACCGAGCGATCGGAGCGAAGATGAAAAACAAGATCACGACCCTCGCACTGCTGGCCCTCCTGGCCGGCTGTCCGCAGCGTCACGAGACCCCGCCCGCCAATAGTCACGAGCAGCACCTGCGCGATGAGTACTGCTCGTACGAGCCGATCGATGCGGGCTCGACCAAGCAGGTCGAGGAGTACGCCAACACTCACCATGTGAGCTGCAAGTGAGCTGGTTCACCAAGAAGGTTCCTGCTGTCGTCACTCAGGAACGCGGTGCGGCCGTTGAGGTCGAGCAAGTTGGCTGGATTTCGGTCCGGGACAAGATTCCGGAATTCGGAATTCGTGTCCTCGTGTCATGCACGGAGTACGGGGTGCTCTGTGGCAGACGCGAAACTGAGACTGCATCCGGGTCGCAATGGAAGCTTGGAATGCGCGAGCCGCCAAGCATCTACAGCATTTACCCTTACTTCAGCGAGGCGAGCAGCAAGACAGTCACTCATTGGATGCCGCTGCCTCCGGGGCCGAAGCCATGAGCATCACATCTCAGAGCACCAGCGAAGTCACCACCTTCACGTTTGGCGCGCTCGAATTCCGCGTCGCCGGCCTCGGTGTCTTCATCCCCGGCGAGACGTTCGCCAAGAAAGTTGCGGCCCTCACTCCTGATGAACTGCGTACCGCGAATCGCGAGGCGTGGAAGCAGAAACGCGATTGGGCGCGCCGCTCAGCCCGTACGCAATTCATGTCGGACCACGACCGCACTTCCTTCCACGAGATTGTTGCGGAAGTGGTTTGCAAGGCCACATGGAAGGCGCTGCAGTCGTGAGTCACTCACAAGAAAAACCCGCCTCACAGTGGCTCGTCGCGCCCGGCGATCCGACCTGCGTGTTCACCGGCGATCTTGCTCAGCCGATACGTTGTCACAGTCGTGACCGAGCGAAGCTGATCGCCGCCGCGCCCGATCTGCTTGAAGCGTGCGAGCTAGTTATCGGAAGCGTGCCAGTGCCCGCAGATGAAGTCTCGCAGGAAGTTTTGCGCAGGCTCCGTGCCGCCGTTCGCAAAGCGAAGGAAGGTGGCAGGTGAGCCACTCCGTAGAAGGAAGCGCCTCGGCGTTCCCGACGCCTCAGAGCGCGTTCAATCAAGACGCCAATGGCCTCACCAAGCGCGAGTACTTCGCTGTGCACTCCGATCAGCCCGGCGTCGCTGAGATTGTGACCGCCGCAGGGCTCCACTGCACCGATAACTTCTGGGTTTGGAAGGACGCGGAGACAAAGATCGGATCGTTCAACGATTGGTGGATGAAGCTGACCAACGAAGAACGCTTCGCGCTGTCGTCGAAGGTTCGCGTGCAGCAGGCCGACGCCCTGCTCAAGGAGTTGGCGAAGTGAGCCACTCGCACACCGCCTTGAAAGCCGCGCTTGCCAAGGCTGTCGCGCGCTACGAATCGCTGATGGCTGCCGGCAAAAACTGCGGCGATCCCGACTGCGAATGCCCCATGCAGGACAGCGGCAAGCCCTATCACATGGCTGGCGAGCTGGAAGAGTTCCGCGCGCTGCTCTCGGGTGAGGTCGTGTCGGATGATCTTGAAACCTCGGGAAAACAAGCATGAAAGTACTTGCCATCATCATCGGCTTGCTATCGGTCTTCATCATCCTGCCGGTGCAATTTTACCTGCAGTACCAAGTGCTGGCGCGAGTCAATGCCACGGAACTGATGTGGTTCCTGTTCTGGGTGAACCTGCCGCTGATCGTTCTGATGCAGATCGTAAACAAGCTCGTGGAGAAAGCGAAGTGAGCGCCGAGTCACTCAAGACCTATCAGGGAATGCCGCCGTCGATCGTTCTGGCGATGGGCTTCCGGGCTCGCGTGAGGCGCGATATTGGCTACATGGCAATCAATGGTTTCAGCCGCGAATGCCTGTGCCCCGCCTGCATCTGCTACTACGCCCTGCTGGATGGGATACGAACATGAGCGCCGTCCGCTCCAGCGCCCAGGCCATCAAGGAGGCCCGCTACGCCGAACTGCTCGACGAGCGCTCGGTGACGGAGCAGCTGCTCCAGCGGGCCTTCGACGAGAAGCGCTATTGGCTCGGCAAAAGCGCCATAGAAGTCGACTACTGGCAGGGGCGAATCCAGAGCCTCCAGTTGAGCCTGAAGATCACGAACGGTTGTATCCGCGTTGTGCTGGCTCCTGACGAGAAGGATCGCTATGCCGGCGAGCGTGAGACCGCACGAGCGGAAGACGCCGAGACAGTCGGCGCATCGAATGGCTCAACCGATTGGAGCAACGCATGACCGCAAACATAGTCATGTTCGACGCCCTCAGGATTCGCCGGGAGAACCGGCCTGGCCCGGACGCGAACGAGCAGCGCATTCAGGACCTGGATGACGCCATCCTGACTCTCGACATCGAACTCACCCGCCTCATGCAGGACGTGAACGGCCGGCGTCGGCTGCGCGCGACCCTCCTCGCCGAGCTTGAACTGAGGATGGAGAAGCGCAGTGGTTAGTGAAACCTCATTTGAGAACCCTGACCAGATGGCCGCCGCGATGAACGCCGAGACCGTGGCCAAGCAGCAGCGCGAGATTGTCCGTTTGCAGCGGATCGAGAACGTCGCGCTGCGAATTGCGAGCAGCCGAAGCAGCTTCATCCGCAGCAGTTCCAGCGGCGACAAACTGCTCGACGACCTTGATAGGGCATTGGAGGCTCGGCCGTGAACACTGAGGCGAAGACTACCGACGGCCGAGTCGCTTCTCATGTCGACCTTGTCGAGCACTGCGAGAAAACCGCGCAGTTCTACTGCGAGAAGCCCGGCTTGGTGCAAGCGGCCACGACAATCGACATCTATCACTGCCTCGCCGATCTCGCGCAGGAAGTGAAAGACCTGCGGCGTGCACTGGAGAAAGCGACGTGAGTTCCACTGAACATAGCGTCAGCGTCTGCCCAAAGTGCTTCGCGCTCGATGGCGATTTTTGCGACGAGCACAAGCCGAAGGCTCCCGCTCAGTCGTACTCACTCACCTCAAATCAGCGCTTACAAGATGCTGAGCATCTGTTAAGACATGCACGCACAAAGCTCGCAAGCGATTGGCCGGGAGATCAGTACCTGTTGAAGATCATAGATCAATGGCTTGATGACTCCGCTGCCGAGACGACAGCGCCTCAAGCGACTGTGACAGCACCTGACGTGCGCGAAATTCTCATCTGCGCTGAGGGTGGCTTGCTCACTAGCGACCCGAAGACACGAGCGCTGGCCTTGGAGGCCGTGCAACGTGCTCTGGGCGGTTGGCCTGCTCAGAAGGCGGCGCCTCGCTGCCACTGCCACAGGTACGAATGGGACATGCACTGGTCCCAAGTTGAATCGAGCGATGGGAGCTTGCATTACCGAAACGAGCCTTGCTCATCGGAGAAAACACCAGTAGCTCGGCCTCACGTGGATCAGCGAGTCGCCGGCTGCAACTGTCTTGGGTGTATCGCGCTATGAGCTGGCAACTCGCGCTCATCCTGGCCTGCATCTGCGTCGGCGTGCTCGTGCTGATCCTCGCGCAGATGGAAAAGCCGCGACGCTCCCTGCGCCACTACCGCCCCACACACGACAACCGGTTCGTCAATCGCGACGAGTTCCGGGGCTTTATGAAGGATTGCAAATAATGAACGCAGTCGTAGCAGCACCTCCGCTCGAGCAGCTGGTCCCGGCGGCCGTGGCTCGTCGGAACATCAATGAGAGCCAGTGGCGCACGCTAAAGAATCTCTTCCCCGGCGCCGCGCCGGAATCAATCGTGCTCGCGTGGGACTACTGTGTCGCGCGACGGCTCGACCCGATGAAGAAGCCTTGCCACATCGTACCGATGGAGGTGAAGGATGCCATCACCGAGAAGTACAACTGGCGCGATGTCGTGATGCCCGGCATCTACGAGTACCGCACGACGGCGCAGCGCACCGGCCAGTACCTGGGGCATGCCGTACCGACGTATGGCGAGTGGGTCGACTACAAGGGCGTCTCCGCTCCTGAGTGGTGCGACTTCACCGTCTACCGCTGGAACCCGCTGGCGCAGATGAAGGCGGAATACCCCGTGCGGATTCTGTTCCGCGAGATTGTGGCGACCAAGCGCGATGGAAACCCGAATGCGCGCTGGTCCCGCTCTCCGCACCAGATGCTCACTAAGTGCGCCGAAGCCGCGGCCCTGCGCGAAGGCTTCCCGGACGAGTTGGGCGGAACACATACGGTCGAGGAGATGGAAGGTCGCGTCATCGACTCCACCGCCATCGATGTCACCAACGCGACGGCAGGCACCAATCCCCGTGGCGATACGTCAGCCGTTGACTGGGAGATGCGCGACAAGCACGTAGGCGCCATCACGGACCTCCTGGCCGAGTTTGGAAGCGACGAAGCGCTGGCCGCCATCAAATACCGCGAGTACGTCGATGAGGCGCTAAGGCCGTTCCCAGAGCTCTGGATCACGGTCGACGACAAGCTGGCCGCCGAAGGGATCATCAGCAAGTCGACGATGAAGAAGTACTTGAAGGCCGAGCCGGCGAACCAGCGGCCGGACGGTCGGTGATATGGCCGGCCGTCCTCCACGTCTGACTGCCCAAGCCGTGCGCGAAATCCGCGCGTGGCATGAGAAGTGGTGCCGAATCATGCGCCCGCAGAACATCGCCAAGAAGCACGGCATCTCTCGATCGATGCTGGATGAGATCACCGAACGTCGGGCATATCGGTGGGTGCCATGAAGCCCTTCATCCTGCCCAAGGGCAAGCGCGACAACGCGCTCAAGCACGGGATGACCGTGCTGTCCGGCCTTGACGAGGACGAAGCATGGCGCGTGTCAGCGGAGCCCGTGAAGGATTCGCGCAGCACTTCGCAGAACGCCTACCTGTGGGCCGTGCCCTACAAGATGATTTCCGAAGCGACCGGCTATGAGGTCGATGAAGTCCACGAGTACATGCTCGGCCGGCACTTCGGCTGGAAAGACAAGCGAGTTCCCAAAACGCCACGCACCCCGGAAGGCGTGGTCTCGGTCCCCATGCGGACCACAACGACCGACGAGCATGGCAAGCGTTCGGTCCTATCGAAGGAAGCCTTCAGCGAGTACGTCGATTTCATTCAGCGATTCGGGGCGATAAAGCTCGGCCTCGTGATTCCTGATCCCGATCCGATGTTCCGCGAACATGCGGAGCGCGCGGCATGAACCTGCGCAACCTCGCTCGCGACCAGCCCTGCATGATCCGCATGCCCGGCGTCTGCAATGGCGACAACTCCACCACGGTCCTCTGTCACCTGCGCATGGCGGGGATCACCGGCATGGGCATGAAGGCGAACGACCTGCTCGGCGCCTGGGGCTGCTCGGCCTGCCACCGCTACGTCGATACGCACGGCATGGATGGGCGCACTGCCCTGCTCGAAGGCATGGCCCGCACGCAAGCGATCCTGCTCGAACGTGGCTACATCACGTCGGTCCGCAACAAGACCGAAGCAGATGTGACTCATGGGTAAGTGGTGGCGGGTCGAGGTCTCGGACCATGACGGGCAAATCGTGGCCATCGAGCCCGAGATGCTGGCCGGTCGGGATATCAGCGAGCGCGAGTTAGAGACGATCGAAGCGGCGATCGAGAACCTGATCGGATTCGCTGGTGGCAAGCATCGAACCCAGTGCATTTGCCCCAAGTGCGGCTTGCGCCACGGTGGCTGCAGCACCGTCGACGGAGGCTTTTAGGTCATGAAGATTGCCTACGCAGACCCGCCGTATATCGGCTGCGCGCACCTCTACGTGGAGAACACCGAGGTGGACCACGCGGCGCTGATCGAGCGGCTGCAATCCGAGTTCGACGGCTGGGTGCTGCACGCATCCGCCACGCCTCACTCGATGGCCGTGCTGGCACCGCTGGTTGAGAAGACTGGCGCCCGGTGGATGTCGTGGGTGAAGGGCTTTGCGGCCTATAAACGCAACGTCAGTGTGGCCTACGCATGGGAGCCGGTGATCGTGAAGCCGGCCCGGAAACCTGTCGTCAGCAAGCGCGATATCTCTCGAGACTGGATCGAGTGCCCGATCACCCTTCGCCGCGGCATGACCGGCGCGAAGCCCGAGAAGGTTTGCCATTGGGCGTTCGAGCGCGTCGGCGCACGGCCCGACGACACCCTGCTCGATCTCTACCCAGGTACCGGCGCAGTCACTGATGCTTGGCGAACGTGGCAGGGGAAATTCACCTTGCCGGCCCAAAGTGAGGCGGTGGCATGACATGCCTATGAATAAGAGTTACGAATTCGACCGTTACGTCAACGGTGTGCTGATGGCCGAGGGGATTTGCATCTCCTACGCCCACTCGCTTCCTGAGGCATGCGACGCGGCTGCAAGGCTGGCGTCTCGCGGCGACGTGCTGATACTGCGAGCCAATGCGCCGTTAGCGCTTCGCATCGCCGTTGAGCAGGCGATCAAGGAAGGCGAGTTCTGCCAGGAATGCGCCGTTGCGCGGCGAATACTGATACCTGCTCTAGAGCGGTGAGTCACTCACATGACCGGAGCGGACCCCAATCAAGTTTCTTCAACCAAAGGAGGCAACATGCCACCAGAGACTGTCGATTCAGCGAGCGACCAAAGGGTCGTGAACAACGTGATGCGTCACGAGTATCGCGTGCTGGGCGATGCTGAGAAAGCGCAGATGAAAGACCTGAAGGATCGCGGCCTAGCTTTCGTGGAAGCGTGCGACACCATCGGCGCGAGCCGGGAACTGTCGCTCGCCAAGACGAAGATCGAGGAAGCGGTCATGTGGGCCGTCAAGCACATCACGAGGTAGCGATATGGACCCGGGAACCGGAAAGCTCTATCACGTTGCGGACGACGCTGAGGCGAAGCGACGCGGGTTGATTCCGGTTCGCCGGGACCTGTCTGCGAAGGAACGAGCCGAGATGCAGATCAGACTCTATCAACCGTGCGGCTGTGGCAGCGGCGAGAAATTCAAATTCTGCTGCTTTAAAAAGAGAGCTTAAGACACAAGGACACCGAATCCATGAGCGATCGAGACAGAGCCATGAAGATAGCTCGGGCAATCTTCGCCTGTGGCGACAACCCTACGGAGCTAGGAGGCACGACACAGCGCATCCAGTTCATGGGCGGCACGTGGCCAGATAATGAACGCGCGCTTGGAGGCCTATGTGAGGCTGCGCTCGTTGGCGTGATTGAGCGTGTATTAGCTGTGAGCGAGTCGGTGAAACCATGACAATCCACATTATCCCTGAGCCAGATGTCACGCTCACCCAGAGTGAGTACGACCGTTATCAAGCGGAGTATCACAAGGCGTTTAGCTTCTATGCTGGCACGCCGCCAACCTTTGCATCGTGGGTCGCCGGCAGAGTCGGCCGAGAGCTTCGCCAGACCCTGGGCTTACCGGTCAATGGATCGGGAAACTCCCCATGAAAACGCTATTCGTTGTGATGTTCTCTAGCGGGGAGTACAGCGACCGCAGCGAGTACGCCCTATGTGCAACCGAAGATGAAGGGGTTGCGCAAGCCTGCGTCGAACGGCTGGAGACGCTGTTTCGCGCCGTAAAGGCGAAGTTCACCAGCTACAAGGAGCCGGAATGGTCGGTTTATTGGGCGGCGAGACAGGCGGCTGTGGAAATCCTGAAGCCGCACGCGCCGCATGAGGAATACCTATCGGTCGATGATGACTCGCGCGCGTGGCTCAAACAGCTGACGGTGGTCTCTGCCATTCCCGAGTTTGCGACCGAGTTACCCGACAGCGCATCCGGAGACGCCAAATGACATGCGAAGGTTGCGGCAAACGGCCCGAGGTATACGGCTCGTCATGGTGCGCGCACTGCCATGATGCAATTCCGAACGTCACCCGTGACCGCATCATCCAGCTGCGGAACGCGCTGAACGATATCTCGTACATGCGCGCGTCCTCGCATACCTACTATCGCGCGGCCGCAGCGAAGGCGCTTCTCTGGCCATCACGTCCAACCGTGACCCGTGACGCATGAAGCAATGTGATCCGCCCTGCCCGATCGATCTGTGCTCGGAACTGAGCAAGGCCGGCATGTGCGCGCTTGAAGCCGTCGCGACGGTGCCAGCTTGTATCTGGAGAGACGGCTGCCGTAACAAAACCGTCTGCGCGATCAAGGGTTGCTGCGACGGCCCGCTACATTCCTCCACGGTATCGGATCATGGCTGACGATCCAGACTTCAAACGCTACCTCGAAGTACGCATGCACGAGCTGAAGGCTGGTGTCGAGGAGTTGCTCGACATGCACGACCGGTATGGCGATACGTTGCAGAAGCAGTACCTCTGGGCGGCTCGTCGCTCACTGATGAACGGGCTCGAATGGTTCGCATGGTCGCGACGTAAAGCGAACGAGAGAAGCGCTCAACCACAGACCGGTGACGGCAATGGATAGAGGCCCCTGGAAACTGCTCTATCGCTTTGACGACCTGACAGGGCTGGTCAGCGAGGACTTCAAGCACGATGCGACGCTGATCGTCAGCGGCGATTTTGAGACCCCTGAGCAGTACAAGGCATACTGTGAATGGCTGGCGGCAAAGCTGAACCAGCCTTCGGATAACTCATCGGGAAATGCAGCATGAATATCGACGTGTCGAAGGTCGACAGCCAAATACGTTTCCTGCTAGGTCAGGCGAAAGGGCTGAGGGACCGTGGAGCCGGGGCCGCATGGGCGGAGCGCAACGCCGTGGCTTTCGACGAGATCGCAGAATTGCTGCGCCAGTTACGCCAAGAAAAGCAGATGACCGGATTGGGCGGCAAGAGGCTCACGGAATGACAAAACAAATAGTCGCACTCAAGGCCGCAGTCGAGGGTGATTGCGGGCTTACGCTGAACACCGTCGAGGCGGCCGAGCTATTGCGAGAGATGCAGGACAATGACCTTCCGCTGATCTACGCCGACTACCAGAGCAAGCGTACGTGGAAGGACGAATGCGCCCGCCTCCAGCACAACATCGAGGCGGGGAGCGCGGAGATTGTTCGCCTGCGTGACATCGTGAAGAGCTTCATGGCTATTGCGGTCAACGTGCCCATAGGCGATTTCGGAGACTTGCCGCTCAATCCGAAAATTGGTTTCTACGGCGTGCCCGATCCGTGGACGTGCTTCGTCTGCAAGGGCGCCATCCGGGTGGGCGAAGAGACCATCACGAACACCACTGCAGGGAGCGTGAAGTACCAGCACGTGAAGTGTCCGTCACAGGTCGAACCGGGAGCGCCTCGCACGATATCGGGGCAGGCGATCATTGAGGGATCGGAACGAGCGGATGGGGCCGCAAAAGCCAAGACAGCGGAGCATATGAAGCGCGTCGCCGGCAAGGTGCACGTCATGTCGGCCTTCCATTGCGATTTTGGCTGCGACGTACCATCGCACAAGCCGGGCTGCCCGTTCTATGAGAACCGGACATCGCCTCATGAGTGACAAGCTCGAACTTTACTTCTCTGGGAAGAGCCACCCATTCCTGACGATAGCCTCGTCATTCCAGCCGAATGACGGAGACCTCATCAATGTGAAAGGTGTTACGTACGTGGTGCTGGGCAGATCGTTCACGATCGACCATGCCGGACAGGCTCACGAAAACGTGCGTTGTAACTGCATCGTCAAAAAGCAGAAGGCTGTGAAGTGAGAACCGGAGCGGAGCGATGAGCGGCACGACCGATCAATTGGAAGCATGGAAGGACCGCGAGTGTGAGCGGATCATGAAGATGTCAGAGGAGGAACTCGCCGCCGAGGAAGGCCTGACGGTCGAACAGTTGCGAGAAGAAGGCCGGAAGATCAAAGAGCGCGTGTTTGCGTACATGCGCGCGCGGGGAGCGAAGATATGAAGCGCTGCAAGCACTTCTGGGGCTATATCAAACCCTACATCTTCCGTGGACGCACGATGGTGCTGGAACGGTGCAATCTCTGCGGCCGTGAGAAGCGCGGCGCTCTGCGTCGAGGAGCGGACGGTGGCTGAGCGCTTCGATTGGATCACCGTCGAGGCCACCCCGCCATGCACGGCCAATCAGCATCCGAGCTACCACTACCCCCTTTTCGAGGCGTGGACGGCAGCAGGTTGGGAAATCGTCTCGGTGACGCCGTTTGACCGGACTTCATCGATGCACATGTGCCGCGCCATTGGGGTGCTCAAACGCTTACGTGATAGCTGACCTTATGACTCCGCACTGCGAACACTGCCGAGGAGAGGGTTGGGTCTGCGAGGCGCACCCAACCCTTCCGTTCCGTCACGACAGCTGCGGCGCTCCCGGTGCTCCGTGCGCCTGTAACCCCGAGGCGGCGATGCCCGAGGGAACGCGCGTGATCGCAGATGGCCGTGGATACCTGAACTAGCCGACCCTGAGACAAGTATGAAACAGCAAGAACTATCCGAACGCGCCCTGACAGAAGGCCAAAAGATGGCGCGCGCCACCATGAAGAAGCGCGGCGAGCGAAGCTACCAGACCGTCGTCACCTTGCGAGAGGATGAACTGACGGCCTTGCTAGCGAGGGCGTTCGATGCCGGCGGCAAAGCCAAGCGCTCATGACCTGGGACGCCTCACAAGCCGCCGACTACCTGATGGTCAAGCCGAAGACCGTTCGGTCGATGGCCCATGCCGGAGTGCTTCCCGGAGCCAAGCTCGGTCGCCTGTGGCGCTTCGATGAGGATACGATCCGCGCGTGGTTCAAGAATAAGAATCAGGAGAACCTCAAGTCGTGTCCCTCTACAAGCGTCCAGATTCCCCCTATTGGCAGATTGAAATTGAAATCGCTGGGATCACGGTTAAGCGCTCGTCTAGAACACGAGACAAGCACGCCGCGGAAGAACTGGAAAAGCAGCTCCGAGATAATCTCTGGAGGCAAGTCGAGCTCGGCGAACAGCGGTACACCTGGAACGACGCGGTAACGAAGTTCGCGCTGGAACACTCCGGCACTCGAAGCTGGGAGCGCACCCAGCGCTGCATCGATGTCCTGAACGAGTACTTCGATGGGGAGTACCTTGACGACATCACCTACGATGCGATCCTGACCACCCGCTCGCTGCTCGAGCTTCGGGTATGCCGGGGACACAACTGGAAGACCGAGCGCACGTGGAAACACTCGACGTGCGATCGGGTGCTCGCCGTCCTGTCGTCGGTCCTGCACCGATGCGCGAGCGACGACTGGAAGATGCTGATCCGCGCTCCCAAGGTGCTCCTGTTCGCCGACCCAGAAGGCGAGCGACGGTGGGTAAGCAGGGAGCAGGCCATCGTTCTACTGGAGCGCTTCCCCTCCCACACCTGCGACATGTCGATCTTCGCGCTGGCGACCGGGCTGCGCCGATCCAACGTCACCCATCTGGAGTGGTCACGGGTCGATATGGTGAGACGGTGCTGCTATGTGCCGGGCTACCTGAGTAAGAGTGGCGAGCCGATCCCGATCCCACTGAACGACGACGCCATGGGGGTGCTCGAGCGGTGGGCTGGGAAGCACGAACGGTACGTCTTCGTGTACCGCCAGCGCGCACCCATCCAACAGGTGACGACCAAGATGTGGAGGCGGGAGTGCAAAGCCGTGGGCCTGGAGGGAGTCACCTTCCACACGCTGAGACATTCATGGGCCAGCTGGCAAACCCAGTCGGGTACGCCACCGCGGTTCCTGCAGGAGTTGGGCGGCTGGAAGTCCCTGCAGATGCCTCAGAAGTACTCGCACCTCGACCCGGGACACCTCACGCAGTTCGCGAACCGGACGCTTTTGCGCCCAGATTCCCCCACAGTCGATGCGGAAACCTCAGAGACGAACGCAAGTGATTGTTTTGGTGGAGAGGGAGGGACTCGAACCCTCGACCCCGGCATTATGAGAACAGGGCTCAAGAAGAAGGCGTAATCAAACCAATGACTTAAACGGTCGAAATATATTTCGTGGCCGCGTAAAGCCTTGAAAATCGGATACGGCTGATTCAAGTCCGTACAGATTCCCCCACAGCCTTTAATCAGTTCGACAGGTGAGGCGGAGGTGAATTTACGGCGATGCACCTGTGTGAAGAATGGGGTGGGTGCAAACACAAACCACCCCCTGGACTGTCGCCCAGATCATCGACAGATACGAACGCGATTGCGTTCCCCTCCTCGCCCGCCAAACCCAAAAGGACTACGCACGACACTGCAATCACCTGCGCCGAATCTTCGGCCATCACATCGCGGACGAACTGAAGCCGAAGGACTTCGGGCCGTTCTTGCAGGTCGCTCCAGGGAAGAAAGGCCGGGTTCAACGCGTCAGGCAGCTGGCGGTGCTCTCAGCCGCATTCACCCAGGCGGTGAGCTTCTGGTACGTCATGGAGCGCAACGTCTTGAGGGACGTGAAGCGGCCGAAATCGCAGCCTCGAGACCGGCTGATCGAGGACCACGAATTCCACGGCGTGCAAGCGATCGCGCCGCTACGCGTGAAGCTGATGATGGACTTGGCCCTGCACATGGGGCAGCGGCAGGGCGACCTTCTGGATCTGAAGTGGACGCAGCTAAAGGGCGGGAAGGTTCACGTGAACCAAGGGAAGACGGGCAAGCGCCTGGCGATCGAGATCAGCCCGGAGCTCAAACGCGTCTTCGGGCGATGCTGGATGCTGCCGAACCGCGGCGAGTACGTGATCACAAGGAAGATTGGCGGGCGCTACACGTCGGAAGGATTCCGTGCCCTTTGGCAAAGAACGATGAACAAATACGTGAAACGTGGTGGAACCCGTTTCACTTTTCACGATATCCGCGCTCTTTGTGCCACGAAATGCGCAACGCCTGAAATCGCTCAGCGATTGCTGGGGCATTCCAATATTGGAATGACGCTCCGTGTTTACCGTCGCGGCGTCGAGCAGGTGAAGTCGCTGGACATCCCATCCAGTATGGCGGCAGGCGCAGTGCTGGCTGGACGCCCTACTGCAACAGTTGGCAGGATCAGCCCATGAGCATGTACTGCGTAGCCGACTCCTACAAAATCGAAGGCGAGACAGTCTCGCAGGGCGATCTGGGATCGGGTCGTCGAGGGTGGGTCTGTACTTGTTGGGACAAGCGCCCACCCGACCAGGGGAGCCACGCGAACTGCTACCACACGCGCGTCGTCGAGGATGCGTTGCGGCTGAAGATTCCTATCGAGGAGAGCGGGCCGAAGGTGGTTAGTTTGAAGCGCAGGTAACGGAACGCATTGCGACGTCTCGTCCCGTAAGGATGAGAACAGCAATCGTCTGCTTTTTACTCTGCACTCCTTGCTTTGCTGCGGAGAGCCTGGATAGCACTCCCGTCGATTACAACGAGATATGGCAGCGCGCCGTATTCTGCGAGTACGCCACGAGGGTGACCGACAAGGAGGTTCTGGAGGCGGCTTTATGGGCTACGCGTTATGGGGTGGTATGCCCAAAGACCCGAACTGATGAGGCGCGGCGCGAGGCTGAAGCAGCCAAACGAAAGGCTGCGGCCGGGACCTAGAGGCGGCCGAGCAGGAGGGATGTGTAGTAGGCCGCCAGCGACAGCGCCAGCAGGCTGACCTTGGATGGCACGTTGAAGGCGGCGAGCAGCGCAAGGACCAGCGCGACGATGACGAAGGCGAGGCTGAGCATGTCACTTCTCCAGTTGCGGACGTATCTGACCAATCAACGCATCGAGTTGGACATTGTTCAGTTTGGACTCGGTGACTGCGTTCGCAAGTAGTCCAGCAAAGCGTCCATCGCTTCGTGTCTCGCTGGTACCAGCAGTTGATCGTCCACCGTCGGCGGCAGGCACTGAATCAGCACTGGGGCAGGATCGGGCCGAACTGGCGAGCAGCCGGCGAACCATAGCCCCGACGTTGTCGCGATCAGCAATGATCTGAGAATTGGCATTCTGAAGCCTCACGATGACGGTGGAGTTGTTCTCGGCGACGGCGCGGGAGTCGGCCAGCTGCCTCTCGAGCGCTTGCCGCGCGACCTCTTCGCCCTTCGCTTTCTGTTGCCATTGGGCGGATACCTCGGCGTCGTACTTGGCCTTCCATGCGCGAGCGCCCATCTTGTAGCCTGAGGTCATCAGGATTGCAGCGAGAATCGCGATCCCGGCGATGCGGAGGTAGTTCATTCTTCCGCCTGCTTGCGCTCGGCTTGCCGGATGCGCAGGTTGTTGTAGTGACCAAGGCAGGCCGTGAGAATGCCGTTGATCAGAATGATCCACTTCAGCGCCTTGGGTGAGAAGAGTCCGTCAGTGGTTGCGATCACTCCAAGGATCACGCCGAAGTAGCCGAAGAGCGTCGTTCGAGCTCTCCAGAGGCGGGCGAAGGGATTCATCCGCGCACCCCATCGGGACTCAGGCTGTAATGGTTCGGATCTGGTTTTGGTCGGCCCTTACTGTCTCGGAAGTCTCCTCCCCAGCGATATCGTGGCCCAAGCGTCTTCCACCACGTTCCAAGTTCTCGATGGCCACGATCATCGACGATGTACACGCCATCCTTAAACAGGTTGAGATCGATGGCGAGTCGATCCATGTGCAGACTGTTAGAGACGCCCGAGCCTTTATCGGCGTTGATTGCAGCCTGCTCTGGCGTTCTCCATGCTTCACCAAACGTCACCCCGTACCCGAGCTCGCCAGCCTTCTTGATTAGGTTGGCCACGCTCTGGGCGAACTGCTCCTGTAGCGCGCTCATCGCCCGTCACCGCGAATCAGATCGCGATAGAGGTCATCCATTCGCTTATGCGTGCCAGTGACTCCCTCTTCGATACTATCGAGCTTGCGCTGGTTCTCCGCATGCATGCGTTCCCTATCAACGCTCATCTCTTTCAGCCGCTTCTCGAAGTCTGATTTGCTCACGTAGTTCGCCTCCAGCAAGTCGAGTCGCTTCAGTTGCCGATGGCCGAGCCATGTTATGAAGGACATCGCTCCGGTCACGAGCCAAAGAACGAAGGTTTTAAGATCGCTTGGCCAATCATTCATCTCTACCTCGACTGATCCCTATGCCGGTGTGATGGTGGCTGAGGCATCCGCTACTCCCCAGACCGACACATCTGTTGCACCACGCGCGAAATACTCCTTGTTGTCGGTGGTGTTGAAGGCTTTCCGTCCGGCGTATTTGCCAGCGGTATTCAGGAAACTGGTTTTCGAGGTGAAGTTGCTGTCGTCGGTGCGCGCAACGCCGTCGATGTCCCACGCGCCAGTCGTCGTAACCGTGCCCTTGGGGTGGTAGAGGCCACATGGGTTGGTGATCGTGCCGACGATGGAGTACGCAACGCCGCCAGAGGTCGCAGCATCCACGCCATAGCAGTAGACGCCGCCGCCGAGCGAGGTTTGATCGACGTTGACCCCGATTGTCTGCGAACTCTCCGCGACGCCGTCGAGTGCGAGTTGGTAACCGATGCGGCCGCCCCGAATCTCGACGCTCTTGGTGTGCCCGAATGAGTAGCCGTTGCCCGCGTTGCCTGCGCACTGGCAGTTGTCGAAGATGAGCGTCTTCAGGCGCGTGGTGGCCCATAGATGATCGCCGACGTTTGCCCTAACACCGATGCCCGTGGAGTTTCTGAACTCGCAGTTGGTGAACGTGCCGCGAATGCACTCGTCACTGACGACAAGCTGGCCGCTTGAAGCGGCACCGTTGAACGTAACGCTATGCATCTCGACCGGACCTGATACATCGCATCCTTTGCCAGCCGCAGAGAAGATGCCGCCGATGATCACGAAGCGCATCAGGTCGGTCTGCTGAGTTTCACCGACCGAGGGTTCGCCGGCCAGATAGCCGCCCGCCTTTGATTCAGCGCCGGTGAGTTGAAGTGCGACGTTGGTGCCGTTCTTCGCACGACAGTTGATAAGCGTCATGCAGCGCTTGGTCATGCCGACATCAGGCGGCCCAGGATTGAAGTACAATGCTTCGCCGGGGCGGAACTGGAAACCGTTCAAGCCCGCGTCGGTGTCGCAGTTTTCCAGCAGCACCTGCCCTGCACCCACGAAGGCAAAGCCGCCGCCATCCAGTGCGGCAGGATCGAGATTGGTCACGGAACAGTTGATGAAGTGAATGCCGCTTGCGTGCGTGGTCTTGCGGTTGAGCACCGCTGCCTCGTAGTGCCAGTCGCCAAACTCGTAATAGACGCCATGTGGCGCCATTGCCATGCCATTGATGGTGACGTTCTCGAAACGGACGTTCCGCAGCCCTCCAAACATGAAGATGACGGGAATCGGGTTGTTACTCGTGATGCGCAAATTGCGCAAGACGATGTTACCCATCGGGACAGTGAGGTCTTCTTCCTCGACACCGCCTGGGTACGCGCCGAACTTGTATCCGAGCCTGCTTCCGAGTCGAATAGCAGGGCCTGCATTGACTCCAGCAGACCCGTCGAAATGAATGTTGATGTTGCCGTTCTCGATGACCACGTCCCGAATGGCGTTCAAAAAACCCATCAGGTCATCGGCAGCGGCGTAAGTCTTCGTGAAATCGAGCGTTGACCAATTCAGATTCAGGCGGAGACCGTCCCTCAACTGAATCATGTCGTTGAAGTAGTAGGTATCTGTGCCAGAATTGTTCGGAAAGAAGACATCTCCCTTGATGCCGTTCTTGGTCGGATCAAACAGCTGGATGGCAGCGGCCGTGTTGTCCGTCGCCGCTCCCAGACTCCCAGCCGCGATTCCTACGCGAGTGACGTCATACGGGGCGGTGCTCTTGAGTTGATCCGTCGGGACGACGCCACTGTTGGTCTCGGCGTCAGTCGTTGGGTAAATCAGATCGCCAACCTCTTCGGAGGTCAGCACGAACGGAGACGCCGGATCGATCGTGCGGGGATTGCCGCCGGCCGCATCCGTCAGGACGATTTTTAGCTCGAGACCCGCCTGACTGTAGACCGGGCGAAAATAGCCATCATTGAGCGCAACCTGCGGATTCGCATGCGGAATAGTGAGCGCCGAATCCTGATACGTGACGGTCGGCGTGTCCGTCGCCGACAGGTAGGTGTAGCATTTGGCTCCCGGTAAGGGGCGGCCATTGGCGTCCTGATAAAACAACAACGGCTGGGGAAGAAGTCTGCTCACAGGACCTCACAAATAGAAAAGCCCGCACAGGGCGGGCTTGATAGAAAGTCAGGGAGAATCTCGTGAAATACGCGCTAGCTTTTGCCTTCGTCCTCGCGACGCAGGTCTCCGTAGCTCAACGTGTCGATAGCCAATGCATGACCGATTGCAGCGCCCGTTATTCCGGCGCGTACTGCCGAAGCGCTTGTACGATCCAGCCCCGCGTTCCGTACGACATTGCCGCAGGACAGCAGCAGGCGAATCCAGTCGGAGCCTTTCTGCAGGGCCGCGCTATGCGACAAGAAGCCGACGCCCGTGCGGCTGAAACTGCGTTACTCGAAGCTCAGCGCAGGCAAGTAGAAGCGCAGACAAAAAAGCTCGAACAGGCGCCAGCGGAACGCGCGGTTCAGCTTGATGTCGAAAATGAAAAATTGCGCCAGCAACTTGAGCAGGCACGATTTGAGAATGAACGCTTGCGCCAGCAAGCCGATGAGCGCGACTCGGCCCTATGCTCAATGCTCAAACCAGAGGCGATGCAGCCAGACGCGTATCGCGCCCTATGCAAGCCCAAGGCTACTCAGAGTCCTGGCGCTCAGCCGCAGCAGTCACGCTGATCATGGTCGCGGCCTTCTGTGCGAGCTTGTTGAACTCGTCACCGTTTGAACTCGAAAGAGCCAGAAGGAGATTTCGCCCGCGCGTCGTTTGAAACAGGGTTTTGACGCCGAGTGTTCCGCCCAGCGCCAAGGCAGTTGTGCCGGGCGCGGTGATTGCACCAGCGCCGGCAGCCGCACTCAGTATGGGAAGCACAAGCCGATTACCTGTGGGCGGGTTTTCGGCAACCTGCCCTGATCGCTCAACGGCGCGCATGAGCTTCGTGAAGCCGTCTATTTCGGCCTTGTCATTGCCACGAAAGAATGTGCCAACAGTCTCTGCATGGTCTTCCATGTACTTGGCGAAGCGGGCCGGGCCGAATGTTCCATTCTGGTTCGTTGCAGAATCCAGAGCGTCTTTCACCATCCCGTAGCGGACAGAGGCACGCCCCTCGTCATCCAGCGAGCGATACATGCGCGCCGCGCGAGACTTCAGACCATCTTGCGCAAGAAGATACTTCCACGCTTTCTCTGGCTCGGCTGTCTTGACGAGATCACGAAACCCGGCCTCTTTGAATGGCACGAGATTCGTCTTGTAGAACGAGTCCGCCTGCTTCCATGCGGCCTTCGCTTCGCCACCGACCGTTTCCGCGAACGACGCCATATCTTCGTCCAGTCCGTTCTTTAGTTTCTGAAGCTCAGCGACTCCCTTCTCGCCAATCGTCGCGTTCTTGCCGGTGTAGTACTCGGATATCTCCGAACTCAACTGCGAGCGCAACTCGCGCATGAACGAGAAGTTGCCCTGCGGTGCATCCTTGTATTTCGTCAGCAACGAGGTGATCTCGGGGCTGGCGACACTTCCAAGCCGTTCCTGATTCGCGAGTCCCTCCGAAATCGCCTTGGTGAAGTTTGCGCGCGAAACGTCACCTGCCGGATCGAGTTGCGCGGCAGCCTTTGCGTAAAGGGCGCCGACTTGCGTTTTGAAGGTGCCCAACTGACGCTTCAGGCCCTGTTGAACAAGTTCGGGAACATCGTCCACGACGTTTGGCGCGTACTTGTTGACGATTTGCTCAGCAGCTTCTTTGGCTTTCGCGGCCTGCGCGACCCGGCCAGCGGCCGTTCCGACGACGGGCACATTCTCCGCGAGCACGCCCGTCTTCTTGGCGAGCGCACTCGTGCTCACGTCGTCAAAGAACACTGGCACATCATGTTTTGCGCCAGCCTCGATAACAGCCTTCTTTCCGGCCGCTATCTGCATCGCCTTGCCTGAGACTGCGCGAACCGGTTCACTCTCGCTCAGGCGCGGCAGCAATGCTCCCGGCGCGGTTTGGGCGGCACTGGGGGAAGGCATCCGAGCACTGAGAAGCGCTGTTCCAACGAAGTCTGCGGCCTTCTCGCCGAAGGTTTCCGGATGCGGCAGGTACTCATCGAGCGCCGCCTGGAACATGTGCGATGGAAGCTCATAGTCGCTACCCGTCACGAGATTCCGAAGGGCTACGCCTGCATCGGCGGCGAGGGCCGGAAGGCCAGCAGCGATGTTGATACCAGAACGCAGGACAAGCCCTGCCGCTCGACCTGTTTCCTCCTTGCCGGTCAGGTCATCGCGTGTATTGAGATCGGGAGCCGCTGCGACTGGATCGCGTGCACCTCCCTTGGCGGCGTATTCCTTTGCTTGGTCATTATGCAGGGACTCAGCGTAAGCGGTTGCGTGATCGGGGGTATCGAACACACCAAGATGTTTGCCGGTCTGCTTGTACGAACGAATGGCTTCATCATCCGACATGATTCGACCGTCGTCGCTGACGGTAGGAATCAGAACCTCGCCCTTGTCGGTCCCGATCGAAATGCTTCGCACAGTGCTGATTGTGCCGTCCGCGTTCTTGACCGTCGGTCGGCTATGGAGGTCGATATTCCCGGCTTCACGCAAACCATCCGCGCCAGCGTCTGCTCCGTATTTTGCCCACGGGCCGGCGGGCGCGGGATTCTCAGCGGAAGCGTACTGCTCCCAAGGCCCCGCCATTATTTGGCAGGCTCCCAGCTATGCGGATCAGCCGGATTTCCACCTTTATAGCGGTACCCGTCCTGAACCATCCCCACGGTCGGGCCTTTTCCACCGCCGCCCTTGCCGCCTTTACCTTCAGAGATCGGCCGATAGCCGGCATCGGTGGAGTAGAAGCTCTCGGCCTCATCGTTCATGGCCTGGAGATTCGCCTTGAAGTTCTCCAGCTTCGTCTTCACCACCTCCGGCTTGTCGGTCATCTGAGGAATGAATGGCTTGAGGCGCGGGAACTCCGCAGCCGTCACAGCAGCACCCGACCGGTCATGAATCTTCAGGCTTCCGATATCTGCTACCTTTGCGCGAGCGTCGACGCCTCCTGAAAATTCCTTGCCATCGAGGCGCTGCGTAATGGCATCAGGCAGCACGTTATGCGCGCCGAAGGCGTCCGGATTGTCGCGTACGGCCTTGAGCGCTCGCTCAATCTGACTGAGGGAGCTTCGGTTGCCCACTATTCCCTGAGCGGCGGCCGACGGGATTGGCTTCAACGTTCTGGAGTTCGACGCGGTCGCTGGATCAGCGGGTCCGCCCGGGATGAACTCGAGGTTTCCGTCCGCAGCATAGCGATAGCCCATTGGAGGCTTCTCGCCCGGAGACGGCTTCGATTTCTCGAACGCGAGCTTCTCTTTCTCCAGTTTCAGCTGCTCCTGCTGATACGGAGTCATCGCATCCGGTTTGAGAGGAACAGAGGCGATTTTCTTGCCGCCCTCCCAGCGCTCTTGACCGGGACTGAGCGTGAAGTCCTCTCCCTTGCCTGGAGTGATGCCGAGCTCTGATGCAGCGTGGTCGCGCACGGCAGTGGCGTACTCGGCGACATCATTGTCGTCAACGTCCTTCCAGTCACCGCCCTTGGCTTCGAATTCCTTCACAAACTCAGGATGCGCCTGCTCGACGTAGGCTTTTCGACCGTCCTTCTTCGCGAGCACCTGCTCGGCCGCCGCAAGAACCTGCTTAGCCTTCTGCTCGCCGAACTTGATGTCGGCGAGCTTCATGTTGGTAGCGTGCTCATCCTCGGCGCGAGAATCGGCCGCAACTGCAAGCGCGGATCGCTGCCTCTGGCCTTCTTCCGCCAGCCGCAGGGAGCGCCCCTGCAAAAATGACGAGACCGGCTGTCCGAGTTGCTGAGCTCCGGCGATATCGAAAGCCATCAGGCGTACGCTCCATACTTGGGAATGTAGTTATTGGCCATGCCCGAGGCGCCGCCGGCAATGCCGCCCATGCCGTAGCCTGCGGCCTGTCCAATCTGATTCACCGCTCCGGCCCACGCGTTACCTTGAGCCACGTAACTCGATGCTCGAGCAGCTCCAGCATCCATTGTGGCGGCACTGATATTGTTGCCGGCCTGCTGAATTGCGTTTCCGCTAGCATTCGTCGCTTGCTGTCCAAACCCAGCGATGGCAGCGATGCGCTGGTACACGTTCTGGTATTCCTGGGATGCGTAGTTCTGCGCATACCTAAGCGCACTTTTTGTAGCCGCGCCAGAGAGCATCCCGCCGCGTGCCGCAGCCGAATGCTCGATTGCCTTGTTGCCTTCACTCAAACGGAAGGCGTAACCCGGGTCCGTCTGCCAGTTGTACTGGTCGTAGCTTGAGAGGTCTGGCACATCCGAGTCTTCTGCAGGCGCGTCCGCACCCGCACCGGCGCCCATTCCATAGAACTTTCCGAATGCGTTCCGGAACACCGCCGAGTTTGGATCATCTGCAGACGCAGTATCTGCGCCCTGCGCAGCATCGATGGCGGAGCGTCGCTTTCGTGACAGACCCGTCATGTCCATCAGGGCGGCGGTCGCCGCGTACCCAGCCTCTCTCGCGGGCTTCTGATACGCAAGTTGCAGGTCGCGAGACTCGCGCTGGTACCCGATAGCGTCGTTCGCGGCGCTGGTCTGCGCCTTCCGCGCTTTCTTCGCTGCGTTGGCGGAGATAGCGGCAGAACCGACTGCTGCAGCACCAACGACTACTGCCGAAGTAATTAGGGCCATTTACAGTACCTTGGAGAATCCGCGTTCGGTTGGCCGGTAGCCTAGTCGCTGGTAGATCGCCGAAGCCTTTTCCGGCTCGACGTTCTCAAGCGCCATCATCGAAAAGATCGCGACTCCTGCCTCTTTGGCAGCTTTCTCGATACCGAAGATCATCTCTTTGCCGATCCCGGTATTGCGGAATTCCGGTTCCACCCACCAGAAAAGCTCGCTGCCGAGCAGGACATCGCGGTTCGCATAGAGAGGGCACACGACTGCGCCAACTGCTCCAGCAATCTTTCCATCCACTTCTGCCATCAGAAGCAAGCCGATCCCCATCATTTCGCGAGCCGCGAGGGTGATCGAATCTGGACAGTAGGGAACATGGCTGAATGAGGTCTGAGCCCAGAACATCCTTCCCATCCGAACGATGTGTGAGAGGTCACTCTCTGTTGCGAGCCTGATCGTCATAGATTGAAGAATGCTGTCATGACCAAGCGGCCGTTGGTTGCGTCAGTGCCGAAACCGCCAATCGGTATTGCCCGATGCATCAAGCTTGCGTCGAAGATAAAGGCGCGGTTCGGCCTCATCTCACATTGGCTGTAAGCGGTCCACATCTCAGAGCGGTTTGTGTCGTTCTGCCATGTGTTCAGTTCGATCGCGTTGCGCGGAACGCCGTCCATCCCTTCTGCATGTCGCACCAATTCAGTACCGCCGGAGCAGTGCTCACGCCTGTTCATGTAGATCATCAGAGAGTAGTCGCCCATTACGGCGTCGTTGTGGGCTTGGTGCGGGACAGGAACACCCTTCAGCGACAGGCGCATGAACAAAGCCTTGAGTCGAACCTCGGCCCGCATCACAGCGGAGAGCCGTTTAGTGAGTCCCCATGTCGGCATCTCTTTGAAGATGCCTGGATAAGAAACAGAGTCCGCAGGATTCTCGATGCTGACGTAATCAAGCGTATCGGCCCACGCACGCCAGCCAGCGAAGTCATCCAGAAAATCATCAACGATGAGAGAGTGAAGCTTCACTTGCCAACCCAACCTGTATTTCCAGAACCAGTCTCTTTGACATAGAACGCAGTTCCCGCGCCGCCGTCGGTCCGCAGAAAGACGGCGCCCACTCCTGCCGTAACCACGCCCTCTGGCGTGCCGGTTCCGCTGAATATCAGCGCCAGTCCAGCAGGCTTCCCGGTCAATTCCCCATACGTCACCGCATCCGTCAATTCCCGATAGCGCGCATCGCCTTCGGACTGTGTGAGATACACCGGATGCGGGTTCGTGTCGGCGACATGCATGGCGAGAGCCGACGCGGTATTCGCATTGGCCTCGCTGATCGCACCAGCTTGCGCACTGGCCGCGAGAGCGGAAGCGGCCGCATCGGTTGCGTACTGTGTGTGCGGATCAGTCTCCGCAACGTGCGAGGCGACCGCAGCGGCTGAAGACGCATCCGCTGTCGCCTGGAACTGCGACACCGTGGTGGTGGACAGCGTATCGGGGGTGACGCTACCTTGATCCGGGGCGATCTCGGACTGCTGCAGGAATCTTGCCCACTCCCGTTCGTTCGTCGGCATGACCTTGAACGGCTTGATGCCCATCAGTTCGCGGCCTCTTCGGCGTTAGCTGTCGCGAGAACCAGCGTCCGTCGGACCGGATCGGAGATCGAATAGCGATACACCCGATCACGCGACCAGCCGAGCCGGTACCAGATCGTGCGCGTGCGAAACTTCCCCATTTTGCCGAGACTGCGCCAGTGCTCGTTTGACCACGTTCGCCCACCGTCGTCAGACCAGTCGAGCATCACCTTGGGGTCTGAGCCCTGCCCCTGGTTGATGCCAACGCCCTGCTCGAAGATGAGCTCCAGCCGTGAATGCCGAATGCGCTTGTTGTCATCCGAGAGGGACGAGGACGTCGCCGAGCACCTCAGAACGTCATCCCACTCCATGAAAGCATCGGGATCGAGGATGCCAACCCGGTTGGTGTAGTAGTCGCCCACATACCAGCGGTCGTGGGCGCGGATGATGAACAGAGGACGCCATCGATCGAATCCGAGGCTCGAGCGTTCGTGCCATTTGCCGGTTGCGATATCAAAGACGACGGTTCCGGTGTCCGAGGACAGCGCGAACATCTTGTGTCCGCCCTCGACCCACACCATGCCGAAGCAGGTCTTGTCCGGCCAGTCCTCGATGATCTGCTCAACCCAGTGCTGAGAGATTCGCTCGGGTTTGTACCCGTTGAGCTTGTAGACGATCCCGTCATGCCCGAGGAAATAGACCGTGTTGTCGATCTTCCCGTGTGCATAGCGAGACATGAGACCGACTTCGAAGAGGCCGTTCGGCACCGCTTCGAACGGGAAATCCGCGGCCCCGGTGTTCTGAAACACCTGTCCGGTCCGCCGGCCCCAGAGAATCAGTTCCCGGTGGTCGTCCTCCGCTCCGACGTTATCGTCCGGATTCGCCTCCGCGCTTGCGAAGTCGAGCGCGTCCCACGTGAGCGGATCACGATTCGCGGAGATCGCAATCCGTCCCGACGTGGGCACACCAACGATGAAGTACCCATCGATGTTCTTCACCCATTCCGCGCCGGGGAAACCCTCGGCGGTGATCTTCTGGATGATCCGGCCGTCCCACACGTATCCGAGCCCGCTCGTGACGAGCATCAGATGCGTTTCGTCTCCGGCCATGTCCACGTAGGCCATGCCGGGAAGACTTCCAAGCGCCACCGCAGGCCCTGACGACGGAACGCGGTACAGCACCTCACCGACGACGACGTACAGGACGTCGTTGACTTCCTTGCCGCCGCGCGTAAATCCAGACCCTACCGTGAGGTGCGCGGAAATCCCATAGTTCTCGACGATGGCCGCGAAGGTCTTCGCTTGCGCGGGCGCCGCCTCGATATAGCAGTTGATCATCCGCTGCGAGGCAAGGGACCTGGAGCGGTGGAGATAGCTCTCCACCCCGAAAGACACTCTCACCGGGCCTCTCGCGCGAAGATGACCGAAGCGTTCTCCACGTCGTAGTTGAGAGCATCCTCGAACATCTGCGCCGCATCCGCGCGCAAGGTGATCATCTCCTTCGCGGACAAGAGTCCGTAGTCCGGAGCCACCCGAACCGCAAGACCATAGATCATCGGCTCGTACCACTCGGCAGAGCAGTCCGGCGTGTCAGTAAGCGAAACGAACGTATCGGGCTCGTTCTGCACGACGAGAACGAGTTTTCCAGCGCCGGTCGGCCAGACACGCAGCGTTCCATTCACGTTCGAACGCTGGTAGTTGATCTGGTTGACAGGACCTGAAGAGCCTTTCAGCGAGAGTCCCTGATAGGCCGTGTCGCCGATGGTGGTGACTTCGACATCCCGATCACCGTCCCGACGCATCGAATAGATGACTTTCAGGGGGCGGTGGGCTTTGGTGGTGTAGGTGTACACCGCGTTTCCGGCAGCGGCAGGCGAAGGCAACGGAGAACCGATCAGCGTGCCCAGTGAATTGACGATCGACCAGTGCAGCGTGCCGTCGTCCAGGCGAATACCAATGAAGTCCGCGCTGCTGATGCCGGAAGTTGAAGTCAGCGTCAGCATCGTGTCGCCGGCAGCGCCGGGTGTCGCAAGCGTCGTTTCGAAGTAGCTTGCGGTGGCGTGATCGCCCGTATCGCCAATCTGGTAGGACTGAATTCCAGCGGATAGAAACACCGTGATCGTCTGGCGCCACTGGATATCCACACCCCGGACGGGCCAGCTCTTGAGCATCAAATTTAGCGCCATGCGCCCATCTTCAATTTCCTCAGGCTGCGCGGGCTCTCCAGACTGATAGACGCCACTCTTTCTCAGGGCCGCCGCGATGATGTCGTTCGCGGTGAGCGAGAGCGTCTTGACCAGGGATGGCATCAGTCCTTCTTCCTCAGCGTCAGGGTGATGCAGTAACTGTCACCGGCCGTATGACCAGTGGTGGTGAGAAGGATATCGCCTGTGCCGCCTGAGGACCCCGGATCGACCAGTCCTCCGGCTGAGGTCCAGTCGTGACAGAACTGTCCGCCCACGAACGCGATCTCATCGTCGGTGGTGTGATCCCAGAACAGTCGGGCCATCATTCCGTCGCAGGTGCCTTCGATCTTCTCGACGATGAGCTTTGAAGGCTCGAGCCCGTTGAGTCCGGTCAGGGTCGACTTGTCGACCTTGACCACCGCGGACTCGCCGGTACCGTCAGAGACGTTGGTCAGGCGAATGACGTATTTGCGCTTGCCGTTGAATACGACCAGAGAGTCGACCGCATCAGCCATGTGAGTGCTCCAAAAGAAAGGGGCCCCGAAGGGCCCCGTGGGTTAGTTGAAGCGCTCGATCACGAGCCGTCGCTGTCCGCCGCAGGAATGTTTATTCCCGAGGTGTCCGCGGTGCCGGACATGAAGTTCTGGGTGAAACCATAGGCACTGCCGGTAGTGACAATCAGCATGCCTGCCACGTCGAGTGACTTCACGTAGTTGTCGTAGACCATGCCGGTATTGGTGGTGGCGGTGCGGGTGATCAGCAGGCCACCCGTTGACGTATCGGTCGTCGGACTGAAGACGACGTTGCGCCCCATATCGAGGTTCGTGACCACGAGCGCCGCATGCGCAAGAACCACCGCCGTATTGCTGATCGCTGCACGCGTGAAGTAGTTGTCGCAGATGGTGAGCTTGTTGTGCGTGCCGAGCACCTTGATCGCCGTGGTGGCGGCGGTCGTGCCCAGAGACAGCACCCGGTTGTTGGTGAAGCTGATGTCATCAGCCACCACCGACACCGTCGTCGTGATCACGGTCAGCGCATTCAGGATGGCGCTGGTGTCGCGGAACTCGCAGCGATCCACCGTGAATCCCTGCGCTGTGGTGAGCAGGAAGAACGTCGCGATGTCCGCAAAGTTCGCCACGAATACGATGTTTGAGAAAGTGACGTTCGCGGCCGAGACCGGAATCTTCGCAGTCGTCGCCGTATCGAAGGTGAACGTCGGGCGCGCGGTCCCGATCCCGAGTCCTACGATAGCCACGCCTGCCACATCCGCCAGGATCGCCGTGGCGCTGGAGACGTTCTCGGCATGACCGGGCTTGATGAAGATGATGTCACCGCGACCTGCGGTGCATTGGCCGATGGCGTAGTCGAGCGTTGCGAACGGCGCCTCGAACGTGCCGCGGTTGCCATCAGACCCGGCCCGATGTCCGGTGAGTGCGGCCGCTGCGGCATTGGAAACCCAAAACGTCTTGCCGGGATGAGTCTGAGTAAGAGGGATGCCCCGGATCGTGATCCCGGAGGAGAAGCCATTCGGATAGTTTGAAGAAGGCACAACAATCTCCTGTGAACCCCGGTGGGGTCCTATGGAAGTTTCACAGTTGGAAGAGAGGGGCTCGGAATCGAGCCCCTCGAATCGATCAGGCGCCGCCGCCGTTGCTGTACATGCCGCGGGGATCGCCCCAGCCGCACGAGAAGCGCCGGTAGACCTTCGCCTTTGCGTTGTCGGTATCGAAGTCCACGTCCTGCTTGAACTCCACCGCCTCGCGATCGAACCACGTCATGCCCCGGGGAGCGTTCGTCTTCATGAAGAACGCATCCGAGTCAGTGAGGTAGTGGTTGACCGCCACCGCCGGAACCACGCCCTTGGAAGCCAGGGCGTTGATGGCGTTGTTGGCCGTGTCGTTCTGAAGCTGAGACTTCAGGACACGCTCGGCCTCGAACACCAGCTGCACCGGCATGATCAGCCGCTGCGGCATGATCGATACCTTCATGCCCCGCGGATTTACTGCGGTCATGATCTGGATCGCGAGGTCCTCGAGCGAGGCTTCCGAGAAGTCCGCCGCCGTGATCATGTTCGACCACGTACCGCCGAGGGCCAGCGGATGGGTGGTCGCACACAAAACGACTCCGTCGCCGCCGACGTAGCCTGCAGTGTGGGCGCGGTTGAGCACGTTTGCCCCGACATTCTCCTCGGTCTGTCGCAGCGAGAAGGCGAGGTCTTCCGCGCCGCTCATCGAGACTTCCGAATACAGATTGTCCGCGAGCGCTTCGCGGGTCACGACGTAGCCCAGCGAGTACGCAAGGTGCGTGAAGCGCGTGGTGTAACCCTGCGCCTTGCTGTCGTACTTGGTGCCTTCGCCTTCGGTCTTGACCGGCACCAGACCGTAGCCGGTCTGCGAGACGATCTCTTCGTAGTTGCGCTGGGAGGCTTCGCGCACGTCGAAGATTTGGGTGTATTCCACCGGATGTTCCGTGTACTTGGCACCGAACCAAGCATGAACTCCGGGCCAGAGGGCTTTCGGGTGATTGCCCGTTGTGATGACGCCAGCCATGTGTGTGCTCCTTAAGCCTTACCAATGACCTGGTTGGCGTATTGATGACGGTTGATCCGGACGTACCACTTCGCGTTCTCGCCGACCGCGTTGTCGACGCGATTGACGAAGCCCGTGATGAGGAGGTCCAGCGTTGCGGTCGCCGCTTCCGTGGCGTTGTTGAGCTCGACGCCCGACATGCCGTTGGCGGTGGTGCCAGAGCCCACGACGAAATCGGCGTTGAGCCCGATGTCGTTTGCGGTCAGCGAGGTGCCGCCGGAGACTTCCTGAATCTCGAAGAGCAGATTCGGGTCATCCGCGACCAGCAGCAGGCGCTGTGTGGATGCGGCCCGATAGATCAGTGAGGACTGATCGACCGGAACCACGCCCACGCACACACCTACGATGATGTTGCTGGTCGCCGCCTGCTTGACGTCTGCGTAGACGTTTCCATTGATCGTCTGCGACGTGCCGATATACGTAACCGGGTCGCCCAGGAAGATCGCCGTATTGTCCCCCGTCGGGGTGGAATACACGTTGACTGCTCCGTTGTACGGAGCGCCGCTCAGATACCGAACGGGTCGAAGCCCGAACGGGGTGTCTGCATTGGCCATTTACCCATCTCCAGAAATGAAAAAGCCCCTTTCGGGGCGATGTAAGCGAATGGCCATCAGAAGGAATTCATGCGGGAAGTTCCTTGCGCTGCAAGTCCACTTCACCATACTGATTCTTGATGGCGCCACCGCCAGCCTTTCCGGCACGGATCGCCTCATCCACCATTCGATTTCCAGCCTCCTTCTTCGCCTGGTCCTCTTGGTACCAGGGTTCGGGAATTCGCATCAGGAAGGCTCGAATGGGTTGGCTTTGCGCCGTGCGCCCGACGACCGTTGAGGTCCGGGAGTTGATGTCCGTGTTGCCGCGGCCGACTTCCTTGTCACCGACCTGCGTTTCACCTTTCTTGACGAACTCGTAGCCCGCATCCTGTGCGCGCTGAATACGGTCGTCCTGGTCGTTGAACCAGCGATATACGAAACCTGCTTCTTTGGTAGTCACTTCGAGCCGCTTCCGGTTGGCGGAAAACGGCGTCCTTTCTCGGCGTGTCTTGTCAGTCATGTCTTACTCCCAGGTGTAAGTAGCCAGATACTTCTCTTTGGTGAAGCCAGGAATCGTGCGCTCGAACTTCGCACACGCCGCCTGGGCATCTGGCGGGAGGTTCTCGAACGTCTTACCTTTCTTGGAACCTTGATTGGATTGATGTCCCGTCGTGATGTTTTCCTCACGTCGGGCATTCTTGAACTTGTGCGGCACTTCGGCCTGCACCCGCTCGGTCAGTTTGTCGAGAAACGCGCGACCCTTGAGGCCGGGATTCTCCTTCGCGACGAGGTCTGCAAGACCGTCAGCGATTCCGCGCAACGCGGGGTCCGTGTTGTACCAGGCGTTGTCGTTGAGCCAGGCCTGGGTTGCGGGCGGAACCTGTTCAACTTTCGGCTGCGGCTCTGACTGCATCTCGCGCAGCTGCTTGTCCTTCGCGGCGAAAGCGGCGCCATCTCCATCGGTGACGGCTTTCGCGCGCTCTGCTTCCAGAGCGGATATTGCAGCTGCACGTGCTCGCTGCTCTTTGGAGAGAGTCTGTTCGTGGAACTCACGAAAGAGTCGGTTGCCCTCCTTGAGCTCCTCGACGGTCTTGATCAGATCGCGATTCTTCGCCTGCACGTAGGAGAAAATCTGTTCTCCGCGCTCGACGAATGTCTTGGCGTCGACCCAGCGTTCCGGAGCGCCCTTCCACTGGGCCTGCTCCATCCAGCCATGCTGGCGGGCCTCGGCTTCATAATCGCGGGTATCGACCGCTGTATCAGCGCTTGCTTGATCCATGGAATGCCTGCCTTGATTTGAGATCGGTAAAACTGACGCCTTCTTCGACCACGGCCGTCACATCGACATCATTCATCAGCCGATAGGACTTGCCGTCCTTCCCCGTGACCTGAAGGCCGCCGTACTTGGCGAAGGCCACGCGGTCGCCGGGATTGGCAAAGGGCTTGGAGAAGCCCTGTGTGCTGACCTTGCCGTCCGAGCGGATGACGTGGTCCTGATAAGCATCCGGGCCTGAGGCCACGAACGTTCCTATCGACTGCGCCATCTGGTGCATGTCGCCGACGGTGCCGGGGATGATGATCCCGCCGTCGGTCACCTTCTCGACGTCATCCGGCTGGATGAGTACGCGGTCGCCGCAGGGGTGAATGCCTGATGTGTTCTTCATCTGTCTCGACTTCCTCAACTACTGATAAATCCTTGGATTCAAATGCATCGATGATGTCCTGAAGCACGCTCTCCTCTCCCAGCAGCCACACCTTGTTCTCCTGCGTGCGCTGGGGCTCACCCATGTAGAACACGTTCGCGCGCGCCTGCCAGGTGCGATCGAGACGTGAACGGATGAGCGAGAGGAAATACGTGCTGACGGACCCTTCGATCCATTCGTCAACTTGCTGCTGCTTTGGGCTGTTTCGACTTTCTGTCATCTGCGATGGCCTTGATCCGCTTGCTATTGGCATCGAGCCTTGCTGTCAGGGCCTTGAACTGATCAATCATCAGTTGCGCATCGCCCTGCTGAAGTTCGTACTGTCTGACCAGAATCTCTGATTCGTTCACCGCGATATCGGAATCGGCGCGCGCGGCATCGATCTCCATGCGGGAATGCGCTTCGAGCGTTCGCCTCTGTTCCTCGGCTGCCTTGAGAGCGAGTTCCGGATTCTGCGGAGGCGGGATGGTTGGCTGGCCCTTCTCGTCCCGGGGATAGATTTCCTGCGTGTCGGGAATATCCATCGCCTCATGAAGGCGTCGTTCGACGGCAGCGAGGTCGTATCCCGGAACCGTCGCCGCGCGCTGAGCGAGGAACTGCGCCTTCATCGCATTCTCCTGATTGGAGAAGGCATTGGGATCGGCCGCCGGAAAGACATCCGTCGGGTCTCCGGAATAGTCCTGCTGGAGAGCCGAAAAACGGCCGTCCATCGTCTCGAAATACTCGATCGGATTCAGATAAATCCGGTTGAGCGTGTAGAGCTTGCGTAGTTCCTTCCTGAAACTGCGATACAAACGCTTGAAGATACCGTTGAACACCTGCAGGCCCTGCTCGAGCATCGCCTGCATGTTGTACGCAGGGGTGTTCTGGCCCGGATTGTTGCCGGTCATCGCCTCATTGACCGAGGACACCTTCTCTCCGTACCCGATCAGCAAGGAGAGAAGTTGATACAGGACCGTCGAGGGCTGGTTGATCGGCAGCGGAACCAGCGAGTCTTTCAGCGTCTGGCCGGCTACATTGACGCGTTTCCACTCGAAGGGCCGGAAACGAACCTCTCCACCCTGAATGCGCGCGCCCTTGCCGATGAATCCCTGTGAACCGTTCTGCAGGGTCCCGGAATCGATCAGCTGATTGATCAGCGTGTTGACCGAATCGTTGATGGGTCCGAGCAATGCTCCAAGCCCAAGATCGTAGAAGCCTCCATCTGGTGAGGGAATGAAACCGTACTTGGTGTAGCACTCCAGCGCGTCGATTCGGAGCACCTGAGGCTGCGCGTCGTTCGAGGTTTGCAGCTCCTGAAGTTGCGCATCGATCTGCGCGTTCTGGGCCTGAACCTGCTCTGCGATTCTCGCGATCTGATTCGCCGCGGCGACGTGGCTTTCGTCTTCCTCGCCCGTGGGAGGCGGAAGGGACTGCGCCATCTCCTGCAACTGCAGGCCCATTGACTTCTTCTGGTCCTCCAGTTGCTTCATCTGCAGCGACTGCTGCGTCACCACCTCTCCGAAGCGGTGAACGATGCGCATCACCTTTCTCGACGAGCGTTCAACCGTCACCACATAGGGTTCCGGATACTGGTCGTTGTCCAGATCGAAGTAGCAATGCTGTTCGAGAAGCTCGCGGGCGGTGGATTTACCCACCGGCGGCGCGGCGAGGCCCTGACGTTTGTCGGAGAGCTTCTTGTCCTGAACCTGCGGCTGACCCAGTTCTTTCGTGGAGTAGAGCCCCGAAAGCTGTTTTTCCTTGATCTCGCGGTCGGAGAGCTCGAAAACCTCAGTCTTCCGCTCGCAGGCCTCGAGCGTCCGCGTGTAGTAATTGACGACGAGGTTCTGGGGAAGAACGAGCTTGGAGCAATTCCGCTCCTTCAGAGCATCCCAGTACGTCTTCTTGAACGCGCAGCCGATGATCGGCAGGACGATGAACTTCCGGTCGGTGTCCTCTTCCCAGTCCTCGTCCTGGTCGAGCAGCTGGTAGGACATGTGCCGGCCGATCCGATTTGCCCGAGCGGCTTTCTGCCCTCCCTGATCCTCGCCCATGACCCGGTATTTGACGAGGTCAGGGGCTTTGACCAGCGCGGGATAGGCGCGGGCGGCAAACTGGAGTGCGGCAATCGTGACCAGCGGAAACTTGACGTTCGAGGCATCGGGCCACGGGAAGCTCTTCGCCTCCACCATCTGCAGTGCGAGTTTGATCGCCGCCTCGGTGCGCTTTTTCCACTCCTGGCGCGAGGCTTCATCCTCGTCATAGCCCTTGACGACCTCATCGCCGATCGCATCGCTCTGTTCAGGCGTTAGCAATGCATCGACGTTGCGCGAGCGTTGAATCTCGCGCAGGGGTAAAGCGATGGGCTCGGTCATTGGCGCAGAAGCTGCCGCAGATCGAGCGCGGTGATTATTTCTTGCTGTACCTTGCGCTGGCCGCGCCCATATAGATCATGCTGAATCACATCGAGAAGCCTCACGAGTCGCTCCGCCTTCGTAGACTTTTCATCATGCGGAGGCGGCTCGCCTTCCAAAATGTTGTTGACGGCGAGAGTCAACTCTTCGCGCGTGTAAAAGATCACCGGCTCACTCATTCTCAATAACCTGTAGTGGCGCAGCGGCCCTGTGAAACCTGAGACTCGAACGCCTCGCGGTACTCTTCCTCTTCAAGCTCTTTGTCGGTCTCGGGCTCGATCATCTCTTCGAGCATCAGGCCCAGCCAGGCAAAAGCGTCGAACTGATCCTTGTAGGGAAACTTCGGGTACTTGAGCAGTTCTTCCTCGAACGCCGCATACCACTCCGCATCCTTGTTGAAGCGAACCTTTCCGGCCCTCATCCGGGCGCGAATACTCTGCCCGCGCTTGTCCTTGTCCTTGGTTGGCGCCTTCGAATCGATGTTGATGTAGCGACCGGTCTCATCCATCTTCCGGTAGAGAAACGGACCGATCGCCTTCTCGATGTTTTCCGACTCGAGGCGGAAGATGAACGGGTTCCACGCCTCGTGGATCGAGAACATCTCATCGACGATCTGCTCGCCGTCGAACCGTTCCCGACGGACATCGACGACGTTCAGGAAACCATCAGAATCGAGGCCTCCGACGACCATGGCGGTGTACGCATTCCGCTCCGTCTCGCCGATCGCAAGGTCCGCCGCGGCGTAGTACGTCTTCCGAGTCTCGAAATCCTGAGGCCGCATCGCCACGAAATCCTGCTGGCGGAAGTAGGCCGTCGCAGAATCGATCGGATCGTTCAGGTATTCCTGGCCGTAGGTTCCGGCTTCTCCGATCGAGGCATACTCGGCCTTGATCCGCTTCAGGTCCTCGGCGTTTCTCTGTTCTGGCCAGAGAATCTGCGAGAAATCCTCGTTGTGGGCCCGGTATTTGACCGAGCACCACGAGTGCGGCTTCAGGGAAAACGTGCGCAAGGGTTCCCGGACCGTATCGGAAGCCTTGGGGTTCGGCATGAAGCGCTCGAGGAGCGAGTCGTAGGCGATGATCGTCCCGACGCCGCGAATCTTTCCGCCCGAACTCAGGATCGGCCGCACGGTTCCGTAGAACCAGCGGCGGAATTTCTCCCGGCGCTGCTCGTTGAGGACCATCTCCTCGTCTTCCATGTCGTCAAACACACAGTGGTCGGGCCGCTTGCGCTCCCACTTGATGCCGCGCATCCGCTGGCCGGCACCCTTCACCAGAATCCGGAACTTGTGCCCGTCCTCCATCTCGACGATCAGTTCGGTCTCGGTCTCCTTCTGGAAGCCCTTGACCCCGAAGTCCGCCCGCAGTGGCTCGTTCTCGGCGAGCTCCGTCTTGATGTCGTACAGGAAAGCCGACGCCAGTTGTTCGTTCGATCCCAGAAGGAGCAGGTGCTGCGCCCGCCGGTCCAGCAGCACGTAGAGCACGTAGGCGAAGGTGATGCAGGTCGACTTCGCATGTCCCCGCGGGGCGGCAATCGCAACCTGCGGATGGTCCGACATGCACAGCGCCCACCACTCTCGGTGAGCCGCCGGAATCGCACGCGGATTGTCGTACCGCGCGACCAGATACTGGCGGCTGAAACCCTCAACCTCCCGCGCCACCTCCCAGTCGTGTGGCGTCAGGAACGGGATCATACGAACTAGATGTTTCTACCGGCTCGGAAGCCTGCGTTAAAAGGTTGCGCTAATCCTGTTCCACGTGAAACGTTCATTTCGCGCTAGCCCGTCTTGAGAACCGAAACGTCCGACGTGGCCACCGCCTTCAGCCTGATCCGGCGCGCCTCCTGCGTCTCAGGCGTCTGCGGCACGTTCGCAAACTGCCTCAACTTGTCCGCCGCGATCCCCGCAATCACCGCCGCCTCCTTCGCCGGAACCCCCACCATCACGACTCCATCCTTCGTGACCTTCGGATCACCCTCGTCCAGGCGCTTCTCCATCACCTCGATCGCCTTTCCCAGCACCCGAACCCAGCCCGGGCGGTAATTCCCCTCGATCTCGACGATCAACTCCGCGCAAATCCGATCCCACCACGCCCGATCCCGGCTCTTCCAGTTCGATATTCACGTGACAGGCACGCCTGAGTCCTGTGAGGCCCGCTCGTACGTACCATGTAACAGGTACAGCCTCATCGCTTCCCGGCGCTCAGCCTCTGTGTAGGCGTCAGAATTCACTCTTTGGACTCCAGCGGTTTAGGACAGGGGGTGATGGCGATTCAACTCCACACGAATTTGCCCCTCCACCGGGGGCCAGAAGGGACCCGTCAGGCCTGGTCAGTAGCGATAATGCCAATGTTACATACTGAACATTATGCGAAGGTACATCGCAGCAATATGATGTCTATCAACATGTTAGCTGTCATGCATTGGGCTCAAGCACCCCTCGCATGATGTCTATGACCATCAAGTGTGCATAAACAACACCTGATTGTGCGTGTGCAGCGTCGTTAAGAGGCCTGGCGTGGGCTCAATCAGCAGCGTGCGAGGCTGGGGATACCCACTCTCTCTATCTACAGGCTGACTGCGCTCTCATGCTGATTGCCCTTGGAGCTATTGGCATCGGCCATCAGCACCTGCAGGTTGGTCTCCACATGCAGGCCACACACAGTCTTCCCATTCAGGGGAATGACGTGATCAACGCTGTGCTTGATCCCGGTCAGTGCAGTCAGCGTGCGGGCTCTCGCATACACGGCCTTGATGGCATCTGAGTCAGCCCATTGGGGCATCGCGTACTTGATGCGCCTTGAACGTACCCCGTTGGCCCTGAATCCACCCTGCGCTGCGATCTCTGGCAGCCGAGGGGCGAGCTTCTTAAGCAAGCGCGTGATGCGCGTCCGTGGCGCAAGCTTGCGGAGTGCTCTGGTGCGTCTAAGTGCGTCTGCCATGCCCTCAATCGGAGCGCGATGGTGGTGCACACAGACCTCTTGGTCATCCACGAGCCGCAGGTCAGGAGCGCACCAGCAGTCCACCTGCGGATAGTGCTCGCGTTCAACGGCGTCGCTGTCCATCAAGTGCCACATGGTATCCATTCTACGCGTTACACCCTCCGCGCTCTGGGTCGTTGTGCACGATCAGCCATGTGCCCTCGACAACCTCCATGTGGGGGTGGCAGATGCAGTCGTGGCGTAGCACGTGGTTACCGACGATCCGGTCATCTCCCGGGCCATTGCAAGGCGCGACATGGAGTGAATCATCACTCCCAGCGCGCCAAACAGCCCACATGCTCATGCGGTGCTGGGCTCGAACTTCGCCTTCAGGCGTTCGTACTGGTCGCGGTCGGTCTCATCCTTCCGGTTCTGCTCGGCGATGGCGCGACCCAGGCGCTGCTGCTCTTCCAGCGGCGTCTCGGGGCGGTCGTAGCAGAGCACCAAGGTGCCTGAGGGACTGTCCCAGTCCATCTTCGTCTCAAGCTCGACAATTGCGCTGGCGCGGTAGCCTTCAGGGATGGCATCAGCCATGGCCTTCAGGTGATCCATGAAATAATCGACGCTGAAGTTCTGATACTCGCCGTAGACAACTTTATTCTCTCTGATTGTCTGGGTCATGACATCACCCGAAACCTTACTTATGCCGGCAATTATAGATCATCCGCCGTCACGGGCGTCTCGATAAACGTGTCGGTCTGCTCGGGGCGCGCGCTGCCTCTCTGTCTCTCCGGGATGCCCCGAACGAAGTCCTGAGGGTGCCTCGGCTCCCATGACTCTCGCCTGACCTTGAGCCCGTCCCATTCGGGGATCAGTTCGCCTCTCATCAGCCTGAATCCGGTGCGATCGCATATCTCGTAGTTGCTTGGGATAGCGATGGCTTCGGGGTTCTGCGGGCCGTCGGTCGACGCATCTCTGAATACCGGTGGCGGACAGATACCCAGAGCCTGCACGAAACTCTGGCTCGTGCCCTGCCCTTCAGCAATCGAGTTCGCCGTACCAATGATGGTGACCGTGATGCTCGATGCGCCGACTCCCGAGAGGGGGACGATGCTTGAGCCATCCGGAATGACCTGGGCGAGCGCGCTACCTGCGGCAGAGCCAATGGGCGCGGCAATGCCGTCCGCAATAACTGTCGCACTGCTGAAACCATCGGCTGCGGCACGCGGAGAGCTTGCACCCTGAACGGTTGCGGTGATCTGGGCCGAGCCCACACCCAGACCGAATACTGTGCCGGCAGTAGCGCCCTGGCCCTGCCCTGTCGCCCCCGCAGTCGCAGCCCCTGCCGTGCTGACGATGATGACATTCGCACCGCTTCCAAGCGCCGTAACCGTACCGGTCGCAATACCTGCGATACCGTGGATATTCGTTGTCTGGCCGGCGGCCGTGACCGTGATGCTGGCAAATCCAACCCCACCGCCCACGAATGCACTGGGAGTGAGGGCAAGACCCAGCGTATCCGACAGCCTGAAACTGACGCCCGAGAAGTCGCTGATGCCGAGCGCAAGGCCGAGCGTGTCCTGCACGCCCCAGAACTTGTTGCCGACCGTGACCTTGGAGACTGGCGCCTGGTACGTCGCAGGGCCAATGAAGCCCATGCGTGTACGACGTACCGCTTCATGGGCGGCCGCGGTAACCGTGACTGTCGCGGAGCCTGCTGCTCCATTCGTTGAGCCACCAACACCCGTGATGGTCGACTGGGCAAGGGCAAAGCCTGCCGCAGGGAATCTCGAGGCACCAACACCCAGTGCCGTAACGGTCGCTGTCGCAGTGCCTACAACCTGAGGGCTGGTGGCCGCCGCGGTAACGACGATCGTCGCAAGGCCAGCGGCCCCGACGATGCTGCCGACAAAATGAGCCGGGCCGGTGAGGCCGAGCCTAGTCTTGCGTGCCATTGAGGACGCTCAATGCGTCGCGGCGAATCCTCCCCTTGCCCGTGGCGGAAGCAACACCCTGCGCATCAGGGATCGCAACCCGCTTGCGCGTAAGCCATGCCCACAGCCTCTTGAGCATGATCAGTCGAACGTGATCGTGGTGCTGGTGGTCAGGCGAGGCGTCACACCCGAGCTCACACTGATATTCGGCGTGAGCGTGCCGCTGACCAGAATTTTACCCGTGCCGCTGGAGGCCGTGCCCACTGCGAAGTGCGTGAGGGTTGCCGTGCTTCCCGTGCACTGCGGAGCATCCACGTTGGCCACGGGGCTCACCACGTTCGCACTCACCGCCCAGCCACCCGAGTTTCGAGCCACAGCCGTACGAGCGTACGAGGTGTAACTGGTCTCATTCGTGGTCTGGGTGCCCGAGTCGCCGGGGTCAGCCGTATGGAAGCTCACGTACAGACTGGTGAGGGGCGAGCTCGCCGCGTTGTCGGCAATGTTCGCTATGGCCGTCGCCTGAAAGATCAGTTTGGCCAGATCGTTTTCGAAGGTATCGCCGAGTGACATTGACAGTCTCCAGAAACGAAAAAACCCGCGCGAGGCGGGTCTCTTCAGGGGTTACAGGTTGAAATCAGGCGGCGGTCGCAACCACCGTGAGCGTTACGGTCCATTGCTCGGCACTGGTCTTGGTGCCGAGCGTCGTCAGCGTTCTGCGGGTGGCCATGTAATCACCGCTCCCTGAGTTGAATAGCGCGATCTCATTCCACGCATAGTTCGCCTCGGCCGTGGTGAACGTCGCCGTGTAGTCGACCGAATTACCCGTGCGCAGCGGCGCGCTATCCAGCGCCTTCCTGAGCTTGTTGGTGACCGCCTGCAGATCGGTCTGGCTGGCCGCAAAGGCAGAGGAGGAATCGCCGACTCCCACCCGTGCATTGGTGAGATTGAATGCGCCGATCAGCCCATCTCCGCAAAAGAGCGAGGCAATGGCGATTGCGCCCTTATCGGTCGTTGCCATCGGATTCCTTCGGCGCCTCGTTCGACAAATCGATCTCGCGCGTCTCGATCAGCTCACCCTCGGGTGTACGGCGCTCGAGCTTGATGCGCGTAATCTCGGCTTTGATCTGGCCGCCGTTCATCTCGTTTGAATCCATCACTAGACCACGATGAAGGTGACGGTATCCGCAGGCGCAGAAGTCATTGCGCTGACGGTGAATCGCCCCCTGCCGCCTTGCAGGCTGTAGGCAGAGATCGTGGCGCGCTGACCCAGCAACGTGCCCGAAGTGAAATACGCCTCGCGACCTACGTAATGGTCCGTCGCGGCCGTCGTGATGTCGCTCGCCTCGAACTGCGTCGTGGTTGCCGTCAAGCCGGCGTATGTGACCGTACCCGGGATGAATTGATTGGCTGCAAGCGCCTGACGCACGGCTGCGGCGGAACTGGCATTAATCATCTTCACATCCGCAGGTACGTTGCCCGTGGACAGGGCAGACGGTGCGCTACGCAGCCAGGCCTCAAGACTCACCCCCGCAGGCTTCAGCACGAAGACGCTGTCGGAGCTCGGATTGGTCGCCCACGCGGGAGTAACTGTCGCAACCTTCGTCGAACCCACATAGCCTGTGATGACGCGATTGCCCTGCCCTGCTCCCGTGCCACCCACAATAGATACGCTGAAGCCTGCATACAAATCGTTGGTGGCGGATGCACTGGCATCAAGCGTAATGGAGGTGGAACCGCCGGCCTGTGCGGTGTTGATTCGACCGTATCCGCGCGAGTCGACGACCGGAACGCCAGCGGTATTGGGAGTGGCGAC
>Ga0070686_100000138_pt1 | contig 50075 bp, 47 predicted proteins | sample KBSS23LmetaG_FD_65654 | JGI IMG/M metagenome (GOLD analysis project Ga0070686, IMG submission 65654) | Switchgrass rhizosphere microbial communities from Kellogg Biological Station, Michigan, USA - KBS S2-3L metaG | ecosystem: Host-associated > Plants > Roots > Rhizosphere ...
CGGGCGAAAGCGAGCGCGCCGGCCGCTGGTGGTGGGAGACGGATGCCCCGAGCGAATGCGGTCTCCATCTCGGCGCCGACGGCCGGCCCGTCCGCAAGGTGGCGGCATGAGCGCGCGCCAGGCCGAGACGGTCCCCGCGCGGATCGCGCCGCTGCCCAACCTGCCGGTCTTCCACAAGCTGGCGGGCCGCAAGGTGGTCGTCGCTGGCGGCTCGCAGGGCGCCCTCTGGAAGGCGGAGCTGCTCGCCGCCGCGGGCGCGGAGGTGCTGGTGCTCGCCGGGCATGCGGCCGCGGCGCGCCTGTTCGACGGCCTCGCCGCGACCGTGCTGCCGCGCGGCTGGACCGAGGCCGATCTGCATGGCGCCGCGCTCGCCGTCGCCGACATTCCCGCCGACGAGGCGGCGCGCTTCATTGCCGCCGCGCGCGCCGCGGGCGCGCCGGTCAACATCATCGACCGCACCGAGCTTTGCGACTTCACCTTCGGCACGATCGTCAACCGCGCGCCGGTCGTGATCGCGATCTCGACTGACGGCGGCGCGCCGATGCTCGGCCAGTCGATCCGCGCCCGCATCGAAAGCGTGCTGCCGCTGGGTCTCTCCGAATGGGCCAAGGCAGCCTTGCGCTGGCGCCCCCAGGTGAAGAAGCGCCTCGCCGATTTCGCCGACCGCCGCCTTTTCTGGCAGGGCTTCACCCGGCTCGCCTGGGAGCAGCCCGACCGCGCTCCGAGCGACGCCGATCGCGAGAAATTGCTGCGCAGCATTTCCGCAGCAAATCGGCGCGGAAAAGTGACCTTGGTGGGCGCCGGACCGGGCGATCCGGAGCTGCTCACCCTGAAGGCGGTGCGCGCGCTGCAATCGGCGACGGTGATCCTCTACGACGACCTCGTCGGCCCCGACATCCTGGAGCTGGCGCGCCGCGAGGCGACGCGGATCGCGGTCGGCAAGACCGGCCACGGCCCGTCGGTGCGCCAGTCCGAGATTTGCGAGAGGATCGTCGCGCTCGCCGAGGCGGGCGAGACTGTGGTGCGGCTCAAGGGCGGCGATCCCCTGATCTTCGGCCGCGCCACCGAGGAGATCGAGGCGTGCCGGGCGGCGGGGATCGAGGTGGCGATCGTCCCCGGCATCTCGGCCGCGCAGGGCGCCGCCGCGTCGCTCGGCTTCTCGCTGACCGAGCGGATGAACGCGCGCCGCATCCAATATGTCACCGGCCACGGCGCCGACGGCAAATTGCCGCGCGATCTCGACTGGGCGGCGATCGCCAATCCGGTCGCGACCACCGCCATCTACATGCCGCGAAAGACCCTGGCCGCGTTCGTCCGCGAGGCAGCGGCGCACGGCCTCGCCGCCGCCACGCCCGCAATCGCCGTCGCCTCCGCGACCCGGCCGGAGCAGCATCATGTCGCCGGCCGGCTCGACGAGCTGCCGCGCCTCGCTGCGAGCCTCGCCCCCGGCGCGCCGGTCGTCGTCATAATCGGCGCGGTCGCCCGCAATCTCGATGCGACCCGCTTGCCCGAAGCCGCGAGCGCCGCCTGATGACCGTGCAGCTGCCGATCGCGAAGGGCGAGACCCTGCTCACCCATCTCCAGCAGCTCGAGGCGGAGAGCATCCACATATTGCGCGAGGTCGTCGCCGAGACCGACAATCCGGTGATGCTCTATTCGGTCGGCAAGGACAGCGCGGTGATGCTGCATCTCGCGCGCAAGGCCTTCTTTCCGGCGCCGCCGCCTTTCCCCCTTCTCCATGTCGACACCACCTGGAAGTTCCGCGCCATGTACGCGCTGCGCGACCGGGCCGCGCGCGAGGCCGGCATGGAATTGCTGGTCCATCGCAATCCCGAGGCGCAGCGGCTGGGCATCAATCCGTTCGATCATGGCAGCCTCCACACCGACATGTGGAAGACCGAGGGGCTGAGGCAGGCGCTCGACCTCCATGGCTTCGACGCCGCGTTCGGCGGCGCGCGCCGCGACGAGGAGAAGAGCCGGGCCAAGGAGCGCGTGTTCAGCTTCCGCTCGGCCAGCCACCGCTGGGACCCGAAGAACCAGCGCCCCGAGCTCTGGGACCTCTACAATGCCCGCAAGGGCAAGGGCGAGACGATCCGCATCTTCCCGCTCTCCAACTGGACCGAGCTCGACATCTGGCAATATATCTATGCCGAGCAGATCGAGATCGTCCCCCTCTATCTCGCCGCGCCCCGCCCGACCGTGGAGCGGGACGGCCTCATCCTGATGGTCGACGACGACCGCTTTCCGCTGGCGCCGAGCGAGGTGCCGGTGGAACGCTCGATCCGCTTCCGCACCTTGGGCTGCTACCCGCTGACCGGCGCGATCCCCAGCGACGCCGCGACCCTCCCCGCGGTGATCGCCGAGATGCTCGTCGCCACCACCTCCGAGCGCGAGGGCCGGGCGATCGACAAGGACCAGGCGGCGAGCATGGAGAAGAAGAAGCAGGAGGGCTACTTTTGATGCGGAGCGTCATGCGAAGCGTGACGCCCGCGTCAACCCAGGACTTGATCCGGGGTCCAGCTCGCGCGTTCCCGGGGAAGGCGTGATGGCCACGGCCCTCCGCCCAGTCCCCGATCCCGCCGTGCCCGAGGTCGACGCCTGGCTCCTCGCATATGCGCGCAAGTCGCTGCTGCGCTTCATCACCTGCGGCTCGGTCGACGACGGCAAGTCGACCCTGATCGGCCGGCTGCTCTACGACAGCAAGATGCTGTTCGAGGACCAGCGCGCGGCGCTGGAGAGCGCCGTAAGCAAATCGGGCGCGCTCGATTTCGCCTCGCTCGTCGACGGCCTGTCCGCCGAGCGCGAGCAGGGCATCACCATCGACGTCGCCTATCGCTTCTTCGCGACCGAGAGGCGCAAGTTCGTCGTCGCCGACACGCCCGGCCACGAGCAATATACGCGCAACATGGTGACCGGCGCCTCGACCGCCGAAGCGGCGGTGATCCTGGTCGACGCGCGCAAGGGCGTGCTCACCCAGACGCGCCGGCACAGCCAGATCGCCCACCTGCTCGGGATCGGGAATTTGGTGCTCGCGGTCAACAAGATGGACCTCGTGGGCTACGACCAGGACCGGTTCGAGGCGATCCTCGCCGATTATCGCGCCTTCGCCGCCGAGGTCGGAATCGAGCGCTTCGTCGCCATCCCGGTCTCGGGCCTGGAGGGCGACAATGTCACTGCCCGCAGCGGGAAGATGGACTGGTATCGCGGCCCGGCCCTGCTCGAGCATCTCGAGCAGATTCCGGTGCGGACCGCCTCCGCGGCCGGCGAGCCCTTCCGGATGTCGGTGCAATGGGTGAACCGGGCCGGCCGGGAATCCCGCCTCTATGCCGGGACGATCGCCGCCGGCCGCATCCGCCCCGGCGACCGCGTCTCGATCCTGCCCTCGGGCCGCGAGACGCGGGTCGCGCGGATCGTCAGCTTCGACGGGGATCTCGACCAGGCGGGCGCTGGGCAGGCGGTGACGCTGGCGCTCGCGGACGAGGTCGATTGCTCGCGCGGCGACATGATCGCGGGCGACGGTCCCGGCCTCGCAATCGCCGATCGCCTCGACGCGAATCTGGTCTGGATGGCGGCCGAGCCGCTCGTGCCCGGCCGCGCTTATTGGCTGAAGCTCGGCGCGCTCACCGTCTCGGCCAGCGTCTCGCGCGTCGCGACGGTGCGCGACGCCGGCACGATGGCGGAAGGGCCGGGCCGTCCGCTCGGCCTCAACGATATCGGCCGCTGCGAGCTCGTGCTCGACCGCCCGATCCCGGCCGCGCTCTATCACGACAACCGGCGGCTCGGCGGCTTCATCCTGATCGACCGCGCCAGCCATGCCACTTTGGCGGCCGGGCTGATCCATGGCTTGCCCGAGAGCGAAGGGACGCGCGCCGCGCTCGAGGCGGGGCAGGGGCGGATCATCTGGCTGACCGGCTCCTCGCCCGAGGAGCGCGCCCGCTTCGCCCGCAAGGCGCGCGAGCGCTTCGCGGCGCGCGGCCGGACCGGCTTCGTGCTCGACGATGCGAGCCTTGGCGACGGCCTCAGCAGCGATCTCGGCACGTCGGAAGCGGACAGGGCCGAGAGCCGCCGCCGGGCGATCGAGGTGGCGAAGCTGCTCAGCCGCGCCGGCGTGACGGTGCTCGTCGCGCTCGACGCGCCCGAGGGCGGCGAACGTCCGGGGACCGAGCTCGACGTGCGCGGCGCGGCCCAGGATTGGGACTGGATCATCTAGGAAAATGGCAGGGCTTCGCTTGGGCGCGTGGGGCAGTCGTTTCGGCTCAACCATATTGTCAACTGAACGGGTAGAATATCTATTTCCTCTGAAGCGACTCGAAAGGATCGAGCATGACCGAGCTCACAGGTACCGCGAAAGACGACGCCCTATCCGGTCCCGAGGAGGCGCTCGCAGCGATAAAAGACTGCCTTCGGAAGATCCGCTTCGGCTCGATCGCGCTCACCATCCACGACGGACGGATCGTGCAGCTCGACGTCACCGAGAAGAAGAGGCTGAGCGTCGGCCTCGCCTAGCTCCATCAACCCAAAAGAATGCCGACCGGACCGCCGGAGGCGCCGCGATCCTACGGGAGGAACGATGATCGCTCGCCTCTTCCTGCTCTCCGGCTGCGCGCTGATGGCGCTGGCCGCTTCGCCGGCACTCGCCCAGGCGGCGGCGCCAGCCGACGCGGCCATGGCGCCGGGCCCGGCCGCCCAACCCCAGGCCTCCGAACCAACGCCACCGGCCGAACAGCCGCCCGCGGCCGGCGAGGCGGAGTCGGGCGACATCGTCATCACCGCGCGCCGGCGCAACGAGAGCCTGCAGGACGTGCCGCTCGCGGTCTCGGTGATCGGCGACGAGCGGCTGACCACGACGGGCAGCTTCAACGTGCTTCGGCTCAGCCAGATCCAGCCGAGCCTGCAATTCTATTCGACCAATCCGCGCAACTCCGCCGCGAACATACGCGGCCTCGGCTCGCCCTTCGGACTCACCAATGACGGGATCGAGCAGGGCGTCGGCGTCTATGTCGACCAAGTCTATTACAGCCGCATCGCCTCCACGACCTTCGATTTCCTCGACGTTGAGCGGGTCGAGGTGCTGCGCGGTCCGCAGGGCACGCTCTACGGCAAGAACACGACCGCCGGCGCGGTCAACCTCGTCTCGCGCCCGCCGAGCTTCGAGCCCGAGGGCCGCGCCGAGATGTCGATCGGCAATCTCGGCTATGTCCAGGCGCGCGCCTCCCTCTCCGGGCCTTTGGTCGAGGACAGGCTGGCGATCCGCGTCGCGGGCTCGGCCACGCGCCGCCGCGGCACCATCTTCAACGTTGCCACCGGCAATTGGGTGAACGCGCTCGAAAATACCGGCGTGCGCGGCGCTTTGCTCTGGCGGGCGACGCCGCATCTCAACCTCACTTTGTCCGGCGATTTCAGCTTCCAGGATCCCGAATGCTGCGCGCAGATCTACGTGCGCACCGGCGCGACGCAGCGGCCGCTGACCCGCCAGTTCGCCGGGCTCGCCGCCGCCTTCGGCTACGCGCCGCCGAGCCTTGACCCGTTCGACCGTCTGACCGACCTCGACAGCGATCTCAGGGCCCGCCAGCAGCTCGGCGGCGTCTCGCTGCGCGCCGAATGGCAAATCGGGCCGGGCACGATCACCTCGATCACGGCCTGGCGCTTCTGGGACTGGCGGCCGTCCAACGACCGCGACTTCATCGGCCTGCCGATCACCATAGTCTCCGCCAATCCCTCGCAGCAGGAGCAGTGGACGCAGGAGCTGCGCTACGCGGCGACCGTCGGCCATCTCGATTTCGTCGTCGGCGCCTTCGCCTTCGATCAGTCGCTGCACACGCAGGGCCGCCAGGTCCAGGGCCCCGCGGCGAGCCGGTGGCTGCTCAATCCGGGCAACGTGCCGGCCGGCTCGGCTTCGTGCAACCCGCCCACCGCCAATGCCTGCAACCCGGCGGTGCTGAACGGCCTGACCTCGACCAACAGCATCGACTTCTCGAACACCAGCGCCGCTTTGTTCGGCCAGCTCACCTGGCACGTCACCGACCGGCTCAGCCTCCAGCCCGGCATCCGCGTCAATTACGACCGCAAGACCGGCTCCTATGCGGCGGTGGTGACGACGGGGACGGGCAGCACGATCCTGAACAATGACCAGCGCGGCGTGCTCGCGCCGCAAAGCTACAGCCCGCATTTCAGCGCCTGGAACCTCTCCGGCGATTTCACCGCCTCCTACCGGATCGACCGCGACGTGCTCGCCTACGCGACCTATGCGCGCGCGTTCAAATCGGGCGGCATCAACCTCTCCGGCCTGCCGCTCGACGCGGGCAACGACCCGATCCTCAGCGCCGCGACGGTGCGGCCGGAGACGGTCAACCATTATGAGCTCGGCCTCAAGACCCAGTTCTGGAACCGGCGGCTGACCTTCAATCTCGCCGGCTTCTGGACCGACGTCTTCGACTATCAGGCGACCGTCACCAACGGCCAATTGGGCGTGCTGCGCGGCTATCTCGCCAATGCCGGGCTGGTCCGCGTGCGCGGCGTCGAGCTCGAATTCTCCGGCCGGCTCACCGACCGTCTCAATTTCTACGTCAACGGCGCCTATACGGACGGCCGCTACGTCCGCTTCGTCGACGCGCCATGCCCGCCCGAGCTCAGCGGCGGTGCCACCGCCGCGGCCGGCCAGGCGCCGAGCGCCCCCGGCACGCCCGGCGGGATCAGCCCGGCCAATTGCGACATATCCGGCCAGTGGCTGCCCGGCATCTCGCGCTGGTCGGCCTCCTACGGCCTGGAATATATCGTCCCGCAGCGCCTGTTCGGGCTGGACGGGGACGTCGTGCTCGGCTTCGACGGAAGCAGCCGGACCAGATTCTCGTCCAACCCGTCGCGCTCGGCCTATACCGACGTCGCCGGCTACACGATCGCCAATTTCCGCCTGGGCTTCCGCGCCGAGAATGGCTGGGACGTCACCTTCTGGGTCCGCAACGCCTTCGACGCCGACTATTTCGAGGTGCTCGCCACCCAGTCCGGAAGCACGGGCCTGGTCGTCGGCCAACCCGCCGACCCGCGCACCTGGGGGGTGACGGTCCGGACGCAATTCTAAAATCCTCCCCTGCAAAAGCGGGGGAGGACTTGGATGCCTGTCGCTGGACGCGCCCCACAACCATGACTATCCGAAGCAGGGCAGGGTTTCGGAAGGGAGCTCGTCTTGCGGGCTACGAAGACCGTAATGGCATTGCTCACCCTCGCAGGCTTCATGAGCCTGGCCGCGGCGCAGCCGCCCCCAGCTCCATCGGACCCCGAGATCGTCGTCCGCGCGCAGCAGGAGCAGGCCATCCGCGCCTTCGTTGCCGCGGTGGCCGAGGCGGGCCGGACGGGCCAGCTCGCGCGCTGGGACCGGGAGATCTGCCCGACGATCGTCGGCATCGAGCAGAGCCAGGCCGATTTCATGGCGCTTCGGATCGGCGAGGTGGCGGCCTCGCTGGACCTTCGCGCGCGCATATCCGGCTGCCGCACGACCATGCTGGTCGTCGTCACCAATGATGCGGCCGGGCTCGCGACCCATTTCGCGCGCACCTGGCCGATCACGCTCCGGACGGACGGGCGCGCGCGGCTGAACCTGTTCGCCGCGACGAGCCGGCCGGTGCGCTGGATCAGCGTGACCGACCTCGGCGGTGGCGCCCTCCCCAACAGCCGCCTGACCCAGGCCACCGATCCGCATTTCCGGGCGATGATCGTGATCGTCGACGCGCGGCAGCTCGCCGGCTTCGGCCTCGGCGAGCTCTCCGACTATGTCGCAATGGTCGCGCTCGCCAATCCGCGCCTCGCCGCCACCCGGCAGCAGGAGTCGATCCTCTCCATGTTCGATCGCCCCCGTCCCGAAGGCGGCCGCTTCATACTGACCGGCAATGATCGTTCCTATCTGGAAGGCCTCTATCGGACCGATCCGCACCTGTCGGCGCAGGCGCAAAGAGGATCGATCGAACGCCACATGGGCAGAGACGCTTCGCACTGAGCGACGAGGAGGCAGGATGTTCGTCGCAGTCTATTGGTGGCGGGTGCATCCCGGCAAGGAAGACCAGTTCCGCGCGGCCTGGCGGCGCGGCACGGAGCTGATCACCGCCAGATATGGCAGCTTCGGCTCGCGGCTCCACCGGACTGCGGACGGCCGCTTCGTCGGCGTCGCCGAATGGCCCGACGAGGCGACCTGGCGCGCCGCGTTCGAGGCGAAGATGGTCTATGACGAGCCCGAGACCCGCCGCGCCTTCCTCGACGCCATCGCCGAATCCCCTGCCGAGCCATTGCTCACCATGGACGTGACCGACGATTTGCTGGAGCGGACGGGTGGGCTGGGGAGCAGGAATTGACCTGTCTGCACGGACCGGTCCAAAAGCCCCCTCTCCCCAGGGGGGAGAGGGATGGGGTGAGGGGGTTCGGCGTTTGGCTTGAAACCTCGGACTCCCGGCCCCCTCACCCAACCCTCTCCCCGCCGGGGAGAGGGCTATGAGCCAGACCACGGTCTGCTTTACCGGTCGGCCACCGCTGCAAACCCCCGCTCCAGATCGGCGATCAAATCCTCGGCTTCCTCGAGCCCGACCGACAGCCGCAGCAGATCGCCATGGATGCCGGCCTCGGCCTGGGCTTCGGGCGGCATGCCGCGGTGGGTCATGGTCGCGGGCTTGCAGATCAGGGTGGCGAAGCCGCCGAGCGAGGAGGCGAGGGTGACGAGCTCGAGCGCGCCGAGAAAGCGCGCGGTCGCATCGTCGCCGCCCGCGACGCGGAAGGCGAGCATGAAGCCTGGACCCGATTGCTGCCGTTCCGCCAGCGCCTTGCCTGGGAAGCCGTCGAGGCCGGGATAATAGACCTCGCGCACCTGGGCGTGCGCCGCGAGCCGCTCGGCGATCGCCCGGGCCGTCGCCTCCTGCCGGTCGACGCGCAGAGGCAGGGTGCGCAGCCCGCGCAGGGTCTGCCAGGCATCGTGGGCCGAGCCGTTCAGCCCGGCGGCATTTGCCCACCAGTGCAGCTCCTCGAGCCGGCCGGGATCGGCCGCGAGCAGGGCGCCTCCGAACAGATCGGCATGGCCGTTCAGCGCCTTGGTCGTCGAATGGAGGACGAGGTCGCAGCCGAGCGCGAGCGGGCGCTGGCGGCAGGGGGTCGGCAGGGTGTTGTCGGCGATGACCAAGGCGCCCGCGGCCCTGGCCTGCGCCGCGCGGCCGGCAATGTCGACGATCCGGAGCAGGGGATTGCTCGGCGTCTCGATCCAGACCAGCGCCGGCTTCTCCGCCATCGCCGCGGCGAAGGCCTCGTCCCGGCCTTGGTCGACGAACAGGGCGCGGAGCTTGCCCTTATCCTCCAGCCCCTTGAGCAGCCGGTAGGTGCCGCCGTAGCAATCGTGCGGCGCGACCACGAGCGCGCCTGCCGGCAGCGGCAGGGTGGCGAGCAGGGCGGCCGACTGGCCGGAATTGGTGATTGCGCCGCCGGCCGCGCCTTCGAGCTCGGCGAGCGCCTCGGCCAGCATGTCGCGGTTCGGATTGACCGTCCGCGAATAATCGTAAGGCGGCTTGGTGTCGGCATCGTCCCAGCGGAACGTGTCCGAAGCCCATAGAGGCGGGGTCAGGCTGCGATGACCCGGATCGCCGCGCGTCCCCGCCGAGGCGAGGATGGTCGCCGGCTTGCGCTTCCCGGTCACAGGAAGGCCTCGACCAGAGCGGAGATCCTGGCGGCATCCTTGAGGAACATGTCGTGCCCGTAGAGCGAAGGCAGGAGATGAAGCTCGGCGGGGCCTGCGAGCGCGGCGGCCAGCTTTTCCATCTGGACCGGCGGCACGAGCTGGTCGCTGTCCGCGCCGATTAAAAGCGTTGGCAAGTGGATCCGCGACGGATCCACCTGGTGACGGTCGATCGAGGCGGAGAGGCTGAGGAAACGCTGCGGCGTCATCCGCGCCACGAACGCCTCGCCGCGGCTGCGCAGATAGGCGCCGGGATCGGAGCGGCCGAGCGCCGCCTCGCCCTCTATCCCACCTTGGAACCGCTCGGCGAACTCCTCGCGCGTGCGGTAGCTCAGCATGGCGAGCCCGCGCGCGATCGAGAGCGCCTCCTCCGCATTTCCGTTGGCCAGCCCGAGCGAGACGATCCGGCGCTGAAGCTCGCGGATCGCCGTGGACGCCGGGTGCGGGGCCGCATCGGCGGAGATCGCCACCAGCCGCTCGGCACGGTCCGGGAAATGCTGGCCCAGAGCGAGCGCGATCATGCCGCCATAGGAAGCGCCGATCACCGCATGGGCCCGGTCGATCCCGAACGCATCGAGCGCGGCGCAGAGCGCGGCGGCCTGATCGACCGGGCTCGGCGCCGCTTCGCCCGAGGGATCGGCGATGAAATCCATGCCGAGCAGGCGGAAGCGGCCGGGATCGGCCGCTCCGCCCGGCCCTGCCAGTCCCGGCCACCAGGCGCAGGGGAAGCAATTGCCGGAGATTCCGCCGAGCAGGGCGACCGCCGGCGCGTCCTCCGGCCCTTCGAGCGAGGCGCGCGTAACCCCGCCCCAGCGTGCGAGCGCGGGCGGCAGACGCACCTCGACGACCGCTGGAGCAAGCGGGGTTTCTGTCGGCTTCTCTGTCAACCTCAACAGCGTCATCGTCCCTTCCTTGGGCCTCAAAGGGACGCTGCTGCTCGGGACCCGCTTGGTTGCCGGACCGGCCGCATCGCCCTTTGCAGGACCGCCACCTTGCCCGGGAAGGCAGGTTGGCGTGGGCCGAGGCCCACTCTTGATGCTTCGCCCGGCAGCATAGCCGCCAAGGCTTGCCAATTCCCTATCACGCCGCCGCGCCTTGGCAAATCCTTTCTGTATCGTAAGAGGCGCGCATGTCCTTCGCCGCCTTCGCCTCCCGGCTCGCCGAAGCCGCGCGCGCGGTCACCCTCCGCGCCGCCGATTTCGAGGTTGAGGACAAGAGCAAGGGCGGGCTCTACGACCCCGTTACCGCGGCCGACCGCGACGCCGAGCGGGCGATGCGCGCTTTGATCGAGGCGGACTTTCCCGATCACGGCATCGCCGGCGAGGAGCATGAGGAAAGGCCGGCCCGCTGCGCGCACAGCTGGAGCCTCGATCCGATCGACGGCACCCGCTCCTTCATCTGCGGCCTGCCGAGCTGGACCACCCTGATCGCCTTGCTCGAGGACGGCGCGCCGATCCTGGGCCTGATCGACGCGCCGCGGCTCGACGAGCTCTATCTCGGCGAGGGCAATCATGCCTGGCTGAACGGCGAGCCGATCCGCACCAGCGCGTGCCGTACGCTCGGCGCGGCGCGGCTCTCGACCACCGATCCCTTCCTCTTCGCTGGCGGCGAAGCGGCGGCCTTCGAGCGGCTCCGCCGCGCCGCCCGGGTCACGCGCTACGGCCAGGACGCCTACGGCTATGCCCGCCTCGCCGCCGGGGCGATCGACCTGGTCGCCGAGTCCGGGCTCAAGTCCCACGACTGGCATGCCTTGGTGCCGGTCATTCGAGGCGCCGGCGGCGTGATCGGTAATTGGAGCGGCGGCGCGGATTTGGGCGCGGGCCAGGTGCTCGCGGCGGCGACGCAGGAGCTGTTCGACGAGGCGGTGGCGGCGCTCGCCGTCTAGACACCGAACACCGCCATCGCAGACCGCGCGAGGCCTGCTCCTCATCAGCCCTCCTTATGGCTGTCGATCGGATTTCGATTGGGCAAAGCGGCGCGGAACCTCCAATGGGCTGGCGAACAGGAGCCAGGACATGAACGCCCAGACCCACATCTTGCCGGCCGCCGTGACGGCGCCGCTCACCTTCCTGAGACCGATGGAGAGACGACCCGTCTCCTATCAATACGACCCGCCCCCCGGCATCCCGCAGCGCACCGGGATTTATGACGGCCACATTGTGACGATCCGCAATGCCCGGCCGCTGGCCGCGGGGCTCTCGCTCGACGTCGAGGGCTTCGCGCTGCTCCAGACGCCGAGCAGGTTCACGGATTTCGACGACAACGACGCCATACGCACCATTTATTACCCCGAGGTCGAACGCCTGCTCAAGGCTGCGACCGGCGGGGCGATGGTAATCGTCTTCGACCATAATGTCCGCAATGCCGCGCGCGCGGCCCGCGGGGAGGCGGGGATCAGGGGGCCGGTCTCCAACATCCATAACGACTTCACCCTGCGCTCCGGCCCCGATCGCGCCCGGCGCGAGCTGGAGCTGCGGGGCTTCGACGCCCGGGAGCTGCTTCGGCGCCGCTTCTCCATCGTCAATTTGTGGCGTCCGATCGGACGCGCAGTGGAGAAATCCCCGCTCGCGCTCGGCGATGCGCGGACCATCGCCGACCAGGATCTGGTCGCCGTCGACCTGGTCTATCGCGACCGGACCGGCGAGACTTTTTCGGTGAAGCACAATCCTGCCCAGTCATGGCATTATTTCCCGCGGCTGACGCCCGACGAGGCGATCCTGATCAAGAGCTACGAATCGGATCCGCGGATGGCGCGATTCGCGCCCCACGCCGCCTTCGACGACCCGACCAGCGCGCCGGGTGCGCCCGAGCGCGAGAGCATCGAAGCCCGCGCTCTGGTGATCCACGCGGCCTGACCATGCCGCGCTTGCGAGCTCTGAATAGCCCTCCCCCTTTGAGGGGGAGGGTTGGGGGTGTCGGGCGTCGGTGATGATCTCAAACGCCGAACCCCCTCACCCAACCCTCTCCCCGCCGGGGAGAGGGCTTTATTTATGCATGCCGTTCCCGGAGCGTCTCCGCGACGTCGCTCCAGCCGAAGCCGCGGGCCTCCATCAGCACGGTGACGTGGTAGATCAGGTCGGCGGCTTCCGCGATGCAGGCGTCGCGTTCGCCGCTCGCGCCGGCAAGGGCCAGTTCCACGCCTTCCTCTCCCACTTTTTGCGCGATGCGGCTTCGTCCTTCGCCGAGCAGGCGGGCGGTATAGCTGGCCTCCCGGTCGGCGGCGGCGCGTTCGTGGACGATCCGCGCGAGCTGTTCGAGCCAGCCGATCCCGGGCGCCGTGGCTTCGCTGAAGCAGCTCGTCGTGCCGAGATGGCAGGTCGGACCGGCCGGCTCGGCGAGGACGAGCAGCGCGTCATCGTCGCAATCGGCGAAGATCGCCTGGACCTTCAAATGATTCCCCGATTCCTCGCCCTTGCGCCAGAGCCGGTCCTTCGAGCGGCTGAAGAAGGTCGCGAAGCCGCTCTCCAGGCTCGCCGCGAGCGCCTCGCGGTTCATGTAGCCGAGCATCAGCAGCTGCAGCGTCGCCGCATCCTGGACGATGGCCGGCAGCAGGCCGTCCATCTTCGCCCAGTCGAGCGCCTCCAGGTCCGCTTCGGTCAGCGGCGCACTTCGATCCCGCATTGGCCCAGATACTCCTTCAGATCTTCGATGGCGATCAGCCGGTCGTGGAAGACGGTGGCGGCGAGCGCGCCGCTCGCGCCGGCGGCGAAGGCGTCGCGGAAATGGTCGGGCGTGCCGGCCCCGCCCGAGGCGATCACCGGCACGGTGACCGCATCGATCACGGCCTTGGTGTGGGCGATGTCGTAGCCGGTGCGCACGCCGTCGTTGCGCATGCAGTTGAGCACGATCTCGCCGGCGCCGCGCGCGGTCGCCTCGCGCACCCAGTCGAGCGTCCGAAGGCCGGTGTCGCGCGTGGCCTCCACCTTTCCCGTATATTGCTTGACCCAATAGTCGCCGTCCTCGGCGAAGCTGTCGACGCCGAGCACGACGCACTGGCTGCCGAAGTCGCGGGCGAGCGTCTCGATCAGGACCGGATTCTCGATCGCGGGCGAGTTGACCGAGATCTTGTCGGCGCCGGCGTCGAGGCAGGCGGCGGCTTCGTCGCGGCTGCGGATTCCGCCGGCGACAGCGAAGGGGATGTCGATCACCGCACCGATCCGGCGCACCCAGTCGACGTCGAGGCTCCGGCCCTCGGCGCTGGCGGTGATGTCGTAGAAGACCAATTCGTCGGCGCCCTCGTCGCGATAGCGCAGGGCATGCTCGACGATGTCGCCGATGTCGCGATGGTCGCGGAAGCGGACGCCCTTGACGACGCGGCCGTCGCGCACGTCGAGGCAGGGGATGATCCTAGCGGCCGGCATCGAGGGCTTCCTCTAGGCCGAACTTCTGCTCCCAGAGCGCCTTGCCGACGATCGCCGCCGCCGCGCCTTCGGCACGAAGCGCCTCCAGGTCGGCCAGTGAGGCGACCCCGCCCGACGCTTGCACCGCAAGCGATGGGCAGCGGGCCACGATCCCGGCGATCAGCTCCAGATTCGGGCCGGTCATCATGCCGTCGCGGCCGATGTCGGTGACCAGGATATGGCGCGCGTCCGGATAGAGGGCGAGCGCGTCCCACAGAGTCTTGCCGGAGGATTCCAGCCAACCCGAGGTGGCGACCTCGGGCGTGCCGTCCACGAGCCGAACGTCGAACGCCAGCGTGATCCGCTCCCCGCCGAATTCATGGATGAAGGCGGCAGTGGTGACAGGCTCCTGGACTGCGAGGCTGCCGATCACCACGCGCGCGATCCCCGCGTCGAACATGCGGGCGAGCTGGTCGCGCGTGCGGAAGCCGCCCGCGACCTGGAGATGCTGGCGGGCATCCCGCGCCAGGCCCGCAATCAATTCGTGCTGGCGGGGCGACTTCTCTCGGGCGCCGTCGAGGTCGACGATATGGGTCCAGGTGGCGCCCGCTTCTGCGAAGGCGGCGAGCGCCTCGGCCGGGTCGGCAGGATAGATGGTCGCCTCCTCGAACCGCCCCTGCGACAGGCGCACGCAGCGGCCGTCCATCAGGTCGATGGCCGGGTAGATCAGCACGAGAGGAAGGCCTTCAGGAAGCGCGCCCCGGCCATGGCGCTGCGCTCCGGATGGAATTGCGCGCCGAGCAGATTCCCCTGGCGCACCGCGGCCGGAATGGTCCGGCCGTGCCGCGCGGTGGCGATGCTCGCGGGCCCGTCGTCGCAGGCGAAGCTGTGCGCGAAATAGACATAGTCGCCGTCCGCCAGCCCGCTGGTCTCGTCGCCGACCTCGAGCCGGCTCCAGCCCATGTGCGGCACGGTGAGTCCCGGGGCGGGCTCGAGCCTGCGCACCCTGCCCGGGATAAGGCCGAGACAGGCCGTGTCCTCCTCGTCGCTCGCCTCGAACAGCAATTGCATGCCGAGGCAGATGCCGAGCAGGGGCCGGGTACGGCGGGTCAGCGTTTCGCGCAGGCCCAGCGCGTCGATCCGCTCCATCGCATAGCCGGCCGCGCCGACGCCGGGCAAAGCCACCCGCTCGGCCGCTTCGATCTCCCCGGGATCGGCGGTCAGGATCACCTCCGCGCCGAGCCGCTGGAAGGCGATGGCGATGGACGCGATATTGCCGTAGCCGAGATCGACGAGGACGACGCTCACAGCACGCCTTTCGTGCTCGGCACGGCCTCCCGATCGCCTTCGCGCGCGACCGCCTGACGGAGCGCGCGGCCGAACGCCTTGAAGCAGGCCTCGGTCTTGTGATGGTCGTTCTCGCCGGTGACGCGGACGTGGATCGCCGCGCCGAGCGTGTCGGCGAAGGAGCGGAAGATGTGGGGCGTCATCTCCGTCGGATAGGCGCCGATATGGCTCGCGCTGAACGCGCCCTCGAAATGGCTGTAGGGCCGGCCGCTGAGATCGATCAGCACGTGCGCCTCGGCCTCGTCCATCGGCAGCGAGAAGCCGAACCGGCCGATGCCGCGCCGGTCGGCGAGCGCCTTGGACAGCGCCTGGCCGAAGGCGATCGCGCAATCCTCGAGGCTGTGATGCGCGTCGATCTCGAGGTCGCCCTTGCAGTCGAGCAAAAGCGAGAAATTGCCGTGCGCGGCGACCTGGTCGAGCATGTGATCGAAGAAGGCGACGCCGGTGTCCACGCGGCGCGGCGCTGCGGCGTCGAGATCGATCGCGACGGCGATCGAGGTTTCCTTGGTCTCGCGGACCAGCTCGGCGCGGCGGCGGTCGGCAGCTTTCGCTTCGAGGCCAAGGGCGGCGAGCAGGGCCTCATTCTCGGCTTCGGTGCCGATGCTGACCCGCACCCCGCCCGGCGCCGCATTGGGTCGGAAGCGGACGCGGACCCCGGCGCGCCGCAGCTTCGCCGCGAGCCCGTCCGGATCGGCGACCTCGAGGAACAGGAAATTGGCCCCGCCGGCGCGGACCCTGTTCACGCCGGGCGCGCCCGCGAGCAGCGGCGCGAGCCGTCCGCGCTCCGCCTTGATCCGCGCGATCCGTTCCTCGTGGATCGGGCGGCGCGCGGGGGACAGCGCCGCGGTGGCGGCCGCGATCGAGAGGCTCGGCAACGGATAAGGGGCCATCGCCCGCGCCGCGAGCGCGATCAGCTCGGCATTGCCGATCGCGGCGCCGACCCGCGCCCCGGCCAGGCCGAACGCCTTGGACAAAGTGCGCAGCACGACAAGGTTCGGCCGGCGCGTCGCTTCTGGGGCGAGACTCTCGACCTCGGCGAACTCCAAATAGGCTTCGTCGAGGACGATGATCGTCTCGGGCAAGGCATCGGCAATCCGCAGCACGTCGGCGGGCGCCACGACATTGCCGGTCGGGTTGTTGGGTGAGCAGAGGAAGGCGAGCTTCAGCGACGCGTCTTCCTTGAGCCGCGCGATCAATGGATCGGGATCGAGCTCGAAATCCGCACCAAGCGGCGCCTCGATCACCCGGGCGCCCTGGAGCAAGGCGAAATGGGCGTAGGCGGCGAAGGTCGGCGGGCAGATCGAAATCGCGTCCACGTCCGGACGGCAGAAGGTGCGAATCAGCACGTCGATCGCATCGTCGGCGCCGCGGGTGACGATCAGCGCGTCCATCCCGACGCCGTAAAGCGCGGCCATCGCCGCCTTGAGCTGGGCGGGCTGGGGCTCGGGATAGCGGTTGACGTCGGCCGAGAGCGCGTCGGCGCCGAGCGGCGGATAGGGATTCTCGTTGGCATCGAGCCGGATCGCGTCGCGCGCGAACTCGGCATTGGCGTTGGCCGAAATGTCGAACGGGGGCAGAGCCAGGATCTCCGGCCGCGCCAGGCGCTGGGCGAGCGAGGTCATGCCGGCGCCTCCGCGCCGAGACGGGCGTCGGCGGCGCGGGCGTGCGCCTCCAGTCCTTCAAGCCGGGCGAGCTCCGCCGCCGGCCGCGCGAGGGCGCGGGCGGCCTCGGGCGTGACGCTCTGCACGCTCATCGCCTTCAGGAAGGAATGGACCGAGATGCCGCTCCAGACGCGGGCGGCGCCGTCGGTCGGCAGCACGTGGCTCGATCCGGCGAGATAGTCTCCGAAGGTCTCGGCCGCGAAACCGCCGGCGAAGACCGCGCCGGCATTGCGCACGTCTGCCAGCAGGGCGTCCGGATCGGCGACGGCGAGGGAGAGATGCTCGGGCGCATAGGCATTGGCCACCTCGACCGCCTCGGCGAGCGTATCGGTGAGAATGATGCGGGCGTTGGCGAGCGCTGCCGACGCCGTGGCGCGGCGGGGCAGGGTGGCGACCAGCTCCTGCACCTGCGCCTCGACCGCGCCCGCCAGGGCCGGCGAGGTCGTGACCAATATCACCTGCGCCGCTTCGTCATGCTCGGCCTGGCTGAGCAGATCGGCGGCGACGAGGCGGGGATCGGCACCCTCGTCGGCGACGACGAGCAATTCGCTCGGCCCCGCCGGCAGGTCGATCGCCGGCCCGCCGGACAGGGAGGCGGCATAGGTCTTGGCCTCGGCGACCCAGGCATTGCCGGGCCCGCAGATCTTGGGGCAGGCCGGGATCTCGCCCGCGCCCCAGGCCAGGGCCGCGATCGCCTGCGCGCCGCCGATCGTCCAGACGAAGCTGATGCCGCAGATGTCGGCCGCGAGCGCGAGCACTGGATCGAGCCCGCCGTCGGGGCGCGGCGGCGTCGCGACGATGATCTCGCCGACGCCGGCCGCGCGGGCGGGAATGGCGAGCATCATCAGCGTCGAGAAAAGCGGCGTCCTCCCGCCCGGCACGTAGAGCCCGACCCGATCAAGCGGCCGCCAGACCTTGCGCACCATCAGGCCGGGCATGGTCTCGACCGCGTGCTCGGCCGGGAGGCTGGCCTTGTGGAAGGCGGCGATGTTCTTGCGGGCCAGCTCGATCGCGCGAAGCTGCGCGGTGGTCAGGGTGCGCCGCGCCTCCTCGGCCATCTCCTGGGTCGCCACGCGCTTCGGCGCCTCGCCGTCGAGCCGCAGCGCGTGCTCGGCCGCGGCCTCCCAGCCGCGCGCGCGGACGTCATCGACGATGGCGCGCACCGACGCCTGCAGGGCCGGATCACTCCGCCCCCGCGGCCGCGCCAGCGCCGCCTGCCTATCCGCCTCGGACGCGTCGTTCCAGACCAGCTGTTTCACATCATCATCTTTTCGATGGGAACGACGAGGATCGCCGAGGCTCCCGCGGCCTTCAGCTTCTGGAGTGTCTCCCAGAAGACCGATTCCTTGCAGACCGCGTGGACCGCGAAATGGCCGGGCCGGCCGGCGAGCGGCAAGATGGTCGGCGCCTCGGCGCCCGGCAGCATCGCCGCGATCGTCTCCAGCGCCTCCTCGGGCGCGTTCAGCATGATATATTTGCTCTCCTGCGTGGCGAGCACGCCCTCGATCCGGCTCATCATCTGGGCCGCCAGCTCGGCCCGCTCGGGCGAGAGCGGCTTGCGGGTGCGGATCAGCACCGCCTCGCTGTCGAGCACCAGGTCGACGGGGCGGAGGCCGTTTGCCTCCAGCGTGGCGCCGGTCGAGACCAGGTCGCAGATATATTGCGCGATCTGCAGGCGGGGCGCGAGCTCGACCGCGCCGCTCATCTTCACGATGGTGGCCTCGATCCCGTTCTCGTCGAGGAAGCGCTGGGTGAGGTTGGGATAGGAGGTCGCGATCCTGGTGCCAGCGAGCGATCGCGGGCCGTCATAAGGCATCGCATCGGGGGCCGCGATGCGCAGCGCGCACTGGCCGAAGCCCAAGGGCGCGACGACGTCGACCGGCGGCGCGCTTTCGTCGAGCGCCATCTCCTCGAGCACGTTGCGGCCGACCACGCCGAACTCGCAGACCCCGTCGCCGACGAAGGTCGGGATGTCGTCGTCGCGGACCAGCAGCAGGTCGAGCGCGAAATTCTCGACCCGCGCTGCGAGCGCGTTCTTGCCCTCCTGGATGCGGAAGCCCGCATTGCGCAGCAGCTCGCGCGTGTTCTGCGAGAGCCGCCCCGATTTCTGGACCGCGAGGTGAAGCCGGCTGCTATCGAGCGTCATTGCCATTCCCCATGCGCGCGATCGCCATCCGATAGGCCTGGTAGGGCTCCTGCCTGAGGAAGCGCGCGACGCGGACGATGGTGGTGGTGCTGACCCCGGTCGCGTCGTGGATGTCGCGATAGGTGAGGTCGGTCTCCCCGAGCAGCCGCGCGACGTGCCAGCGCTCGGCCAGCGTCCGCACCTCCGCGGGCGTGCAGAGATCGGCGAGCAGCCGCGCCATCTCGTCCGCATCGCGCGGGGTCAGCAAGGCCTCGCAAAGGTCGCGGGCGAGTGCGACAGGATCTCGGGTCGGGCTCAAGGTCTCGGTCATCGCTCGTTCTATTGTATTAGCACGCTGTAACAAGCGCCATCTAGTGGCAGTGCATGGGCGGCGCAAGCCCTTTTTCTCCCCTCTCCCCGGCGGGGAGAGGGGTCGGGGGTGAGGGGGCTCGGCGTTGGGAGTAAGATCTCAAAGGCCCGACCCACTCACCCAACCATTGGAGCGACTCTCTGGTTCGTCCGGGGGACGAACCTGTCGATGCAATCCCCGCCTGGGAGAGGGCTTTGCCCGCCAATCCCGCAACTAGCCCTGCGCGCTCTCCAAGACATTCCGAAGGATCGCGTCGCCCTTGAGGGTGAGGATCGATTCCGGGTGGAACTGGAGGCCGGTCTGCTTCGCCTCGGGATCGCTGATCGCCATCGCCATGCCGTCGATCTCGGCATGGATGCGGAAGCGGGCGGGGAGGTCGCGCGTGCAGAGGCTGTGGTAGCGGCCGATGCCGAGCGGCGTTTCGAGGCCTCGGAGCGGGCCCTGGCCGTCATGGTCGAGCAAGCTCGTCTTGCCGTGGACGGGCTCGGGCGCGCGGGTGACGAGGCCGCCCGCTTCCTCGACGATCGCCTGGTGGCCGAGGCAGATGCCGAGCAGGGGCACCTTCCCCTTCGCCAGCGCGATCAATTCGAGGCAGCAGCCGGCGTCGCGCGGCTTGCCGGGCCCGGGCGACAGCACGATCAGCGCGCCTGAAGCCTCGGCGCGCGCCAGTGCGTCCGCGGCATCGATGCTGTTGCGCAGCACGCTCACCGCGCAGCCGAGCCGCTCGAAGGCTTCGACCAGGTTGAAGGTGAAGCTGTCGAAATTGTCGATGAAGAGGATTGGCCGGCTCATGCCGCTTCTCCGGTCGCGGCGAGGACCGAGAGCAGCGCGCCGGCCTTGCGCCGCGTCTCGTCGGTCTCGCGCTCGGGGTCGCTGTCGTGGACGATGCCGGCACCGGCGCGGACGAAGGCGGTGCCGTCCTTGACCACGGCGGTGCGGATCACGACTGCCGTGTCCATCATCCCCTCGCCGCTGAGCCAGCCGATCGCGCCGCCATAGGGGCCGCGCTTGGTGATCTCGGTCTCGCGGAGCAGCTCGGTGGCGCGGATCTTGGGCGCGCCGGTCAAGGTGCCGACGTTGAGGCAGGACTGAAGCGCGTCGAGCGCGTCCAGCCCGGGCTTGAGCACGCCGGTGACCGAGGAGACGAGATGCATGACGCGCGCGTAGCGCTCGACCCCGAGCAATTTCTCGACCCGGCGCGTGCCCGCCCTGCTGACCCGGGCGACGTCGTTGCGGGCGAGATCGACCAGCATCATATGCTCGGCCACCTCCTTGGCATCGAGCCGCATCTCGGCCTCGAACCGGTCGTCCTCGTCGGCCGTGGCCCCGCGCGGCTTGGTGCCTGCGATCGGCTTGACCTCGACCTTATGCCCTTTGCCTTTCTCGCCATAGACGCGGACCGAAGTCTCGGGCGAGGCGCCGAAGACGACATGATCGGGCGCCGCGACGAAATAATGATAGGGGCTTGGATCGAGCGCGCGGAGCGCCGCATAGGCCCGCAAGGGATCGGCGCAGGGCGCGCGGAATGTGCGCGACGGCACGATCTGATAGACCTCGCCCTCGGCGATATGCGCCTTCATCCGCACGACCACTTCGGCATAGGCCGCGTCGTCGAGATCGGTCAGCGAGAAGTCGGCCGGGCGGTCGGCCTTGCCTGGAAAGACGACCGGTGCGGCCCGGCCGCAGCGGGCGACGAGATCGGCGAGCCGCTGGGTCGCGCCGAAATAGGCGCGCTCGTCGGCCTTGGCGTCGTCCGAGCCGAAGGCGGTGCAGAGCGCGCGCGGCCGGGCGCCGGGTTCGAACACGACCAGGGATTCGGCGAGCCAGAAGACGAAGTCCGGAAAGAAGAGCGGATCCTCGGCGGCCGGGGGTAGGGTCTCGATCAGGTCGACATGGTCGAAGGCGACCACGCCGAGCGCGGCCAGGGTGAACGGCTCCTCCTTCGAGGCGACCGCGATCCCGGAGGAGAGGAAGCGAAGCACGCTGAACGGGGAGGGCGCGCGCAGCCGTTCCTCGAGGTCGGGGCTGGTGATCTCGGGGAAGCGGAGCGTGAGGCGGTCGGTTTCCAGGGTGACGACATGAGTGGACAGCTGGCGGGCGAGCGCAGCGAGGACGTTGCTGCCGCCGTCCGACAAGGCCTGCGCAACCACCTCATGGCCACGGCATTCGACGCGGACCGCCGCCCGGTCGAGCAGCAGGCCGGGTCCGACCGAGCGTTCGAGCAGAATCGTGTCGCGGCGCCGGCCGCCGTCGCTGAGCGCGGCGTAGAGATCGACCGGGTCGAGCGTGGCGGGCAGCTGGCGGCAGAGCGCCAGCGCCGTCGCCTCGCCGATCCGCGCCGCGCTCATGCCAGTATCCGCCCCACTGCCTGGGCGACCGGGCCGAGCGCGGCCATCAGGTTGCGGAAGCCCTCGGGGTAGAGCGACTGCGCGCCGTCGGAGAGCGCGGCCGCGGGATTCTCATGGACCTCGACGAGCAGGCCGTCGGCGCCGCAGGCGGCCGCCGCGAGCGACATCGGGATGACGAGGTCGCGGATGCCGGTGCCGTGGGAGGGATCGACCAGAACCGGCAGATGGGTCTTCTGCTTGATATAGGGCACCGCGTTGAGATCGAGCGTGTTGCGGGTCGCGGTCTCGAAGGTGCGGATGCCGCGCTCGCAGAGGATCACCTGCTCGTTGCCGGCGGCAAGCAGATATTCGGCCGCGAGCAGCAATTCCTCGATCTTCGCCGAGAGGCCGCGCTTCAGCAGCACCGGCCGGCCCGCCTTGCCGACCGCACGGAGCAGGGCGAAATTCTGCATGTTGCGCGCGCCGATCTGGAGCGCGTCGGCATGCTCGGCGACGATGGCGACGTCGGCCGTGTCCATCACCTCGGTGACGATCGGCAGGTCGGTCTCCTCGCTGACCTGCTTGAGGATCTTGAGGCCCTCGGGGCCATGGCCCTGGAAGCCGTAGGGGCTGGTGCGCGGCTTGTAGGCGCCGGCGCGCAGCGCCACCGCGCCCGCCGCCTTGACCAAAGCGGCGGTGTTGCGGGTCTGGTCGAGACTCTCGACCGCGCAGGGCCCGGCGATCACCGCGAAGGCGCGCCCGCCGATCGCGACTCCGCCGATCTTCACGATCGTGTCGTGCGGGTGAAGCTCGCGGCTGACCAATTTGTAGGGGGCGAGGATCGGCTTCACCGATTCCACCATCGGGTGGCTTTCGAGATTGAGCTCGGCGAGCACGCGCTCGTCGCCGAGCGCGCCGAGCACGACCCGCTCGACGCCGGGCATGTGCAGCGGGGTGAGCCCGCGTTCGGAGATCGAGGCGAGCAGGGCCTCGGCGATCTCGGGCGTCGCTTCGGGCTTGAGGACGATGATCATGACGCTGGTTCCACCTGGCGATGAGGCAAAAAAAGACCCGCCTGGGGCGGGCCTTACCGGTTGATGCTGAAAGCGCTTCTAGAGGCTGTCAGGCCATCGCCAGGCGGGCACGCCGACGGGTTCGCTGCGCCAGCGCCACCAGCCGAGAGAGATGCCCTTGGTCATGGCCCATGCTTATGGCCTGCATGTCGCCCGCGTCAAGCGGGGGATTCTGCTCCTTTCCGTCATTCCCGCGAAAGCGGGAATCCCGCTTCTTTTTGCCTTCGGAAGGTCGAGCTGGATTCCCGCTTTCGCGGGAATGACGAAGGGAGATCAAGCCGCGAGGCGGTCCGCCTCGCCCACGGTCGCGGGGTCGATGTCCGGCACGCCCTCCAGCTCCCGGCACAGGGCGAGCACGTCCTCGCGCTCGATGACGCGCAGCACGTCGGCAAGGCTCGGCATCACGAAATAGGATTTCTGGAAGCTGTCCGTCCTGTAGTCGGTGCGGAGCACGCGGCGAAGGTCGAAGGCGAGGCGGTGGGGCTCGGGGCTTTCGAGCGCGAAGCGGCTCTCGCCGAAGCTGGAGAGGATGCCGGCGCCGTAGATGCAGGTCCGGCCGCCTTCGCGGGCGAGGCCGAACTCGACCGTGTACCAGTAGAGCCGCGCGATCCGCTTCAGGGCGCCCATCTTCATCGCCGCGAGGCCGAGCTCGCCGAGCTTCTGCATGAAATCGGCGACGTCGGGTTGCGCGAGGAGGGGGACGTGGCCGAACACGTCGTGGAAGACGTCGGGCTCCTCCAAATAATCGAGCTGGCTGCGCTTGCGGATGAAGTTGCCGGCGGGAAAATGGCGCCTGCTGAGGTGCCGGAAGAAAACGTCCTCGGGGACGAGGCCGGGCACGGCGACCACGGTCCAGCCGGTGCGGGCACCGAGGCGCGCGTTCAGCTCGCCGAATTCGGGGATGCCGGGATGGTCGATGCGCAGCACGTCCAGCCCCTCCTCGAAGGCGCGGACGGCCCGGCCGGCCAGCGCCTTCTGCTGGCGCTCGAAGAGCAGGTCCCAGACTCCATGCTCTTCTTCGGTCAAAGCCTCCCATTCCTGCGGCACCGTCCAGTCCGCCGCCGCGCCGGGCGGCGGATGCGAGGGATCGCGGGCGGCGCCGTGCCGCTCGGCGATCGGGGTGGTTTCGTTCAGCATCTCAACTTCCTTCCGCAACGAAAAACCCCGCCGGGAGAACCTGGCGGGGCGATTTGACGTACCTTCTGGTGAAAGCGCGCTAGACCGGTCCCGCCGAAGCGATGCCGTAATAGTAATAGACGGCCGCAGCGGCGCCGGCGGCGGGAGCCGCGGCGGCAATGGTCTGCAATGCGAACGCCGTCTTCATCGAGCCGTACCTGCCTTTGCCGGGCCTTTGTGTCAAACCTTGCCTGTACCTTCGCTGAGCAAATGCCTCAGCTCCGCGTCATGTTCCGCGGGCGGCTCGGCGCCGAAGAACAGGCGGAAGGCCTTCCGCGCCTGGCCGATCAGCATGGTGAGCCCATCCACGGTGCTAAGCCCGGCGGCACGCGCGGCCTGGAGAAAAAGCGTGTCGAGCGGCTGATAGACCATGTCGAAGGCGGTGGCGCCCGGCGCGGCGGAGGGGAGGGCGGCGAGCAGAGCGCCGGGCATCGGCCCGGCATGCGCCATGCCGAGCGGGGTGGCATTGATGATCAGGGTGGCGCCGGCAAGAAGTTCGGTCCTGTCGATGTTCTGCCGCGTGATGCCGACAAGCTCCCCGGCATCCGCGAGCGCCGCTTTGACCGCCATGGCCGCGCCGCCCGCGCCGATCAGCACCACCCGAGAGAGGTCGGCGCCGGCCAAAGCCGCATGGACGCCGTCGACGTCCGTGTTCAGCCCAGCCAGCCGTCCGCCGTCCCGGACGATGCAGTTGACTGCGCCGACCGGGCTCGCCTCGTCGAGGAAGGGGATCACCGCCTGCTTGTGCGGGGCGGTGACGTTGCAGCCGCGCCAGTCGGAGTCGCCGCGGCGCGCGTCGAAATAGGCCTCGAGGTCGATCACGCGCGTTGCGCGGTAAGCGGCGTCGATCCCCAGCTTGCCGAGCCAGAAATTGTGGATCGCCGGGGACTTGCTGTGGGCGATCGGGTCGCCGATCACTTCGGCATAAGGCGGCATGGTTCAGGCCCGCTGCCGGTCGAGGAAGGCGGCGACGTCGGCCAGGTCGACCTTCCTGTCGACGAAGGCTTCGCCGATCCCGCGCACGAGGATGAAGGGGAGGCGGCCGCCGCGCGCTTTCTTGTCGTGCCGCATATGCGCGACCAGCGCCTCGCCGGACGCGGGGATCGGACCGAGCGTCGTGGTCAGGCCCATGGCTTCGAGATGGTTGCTGACCCGCTCGGCATCGCCCTCGGGGCAGATCCCGCGCTCGGCCGAGAAGCGGAAGGCGAGGGCCATGCCTAGCGCGACCGCCTCTCCGTGGAGCAGCAGGTCGGAAAAGCCGGTCTCGGCCTCGAGCGCATGGGCGAAGGTATGGCCGAGATTGAGCAACGCGCGCCTGCCCGCCGTCTCGCGCTCGTCCTCCGCGACGATTCTCGCCTTGGCGGCGACGCTGATCTGGATCGCATGCTCGCGCGCCTCCGGATCGCCCGCGATCAGCTTCCCGCCATTGGCCTCGCACCAGGCGAAGAAATCGGCGTCGCCGAGCAGGCCGTATTTGACGACCTCGGCATAGCCGGCGCGGAGCTGGCGCGGCGGGAGGGTGTCGAGGCAGGCAGGGTCGATCAGCACCGCTTCGGGCTGATGGAAGGCGCCGACCAGGTTCTTGCCGGCCGCGGTGTTGATCCCGGTCTTGCCGCCGACCGAGGAATCGACCTGGGCGAGCAGGGTGGTGGGGATCTGGATGAGGCCGCAGCCGCGCTTCAGGATCGCAGCGGCGAAACCGGCGAGGTCGCCGATCACGCCGCCGCCGAAGGCGACGAGATGGTCGCCGCGCTCGACGCCGCGCGCGAGCAGGCGGTCGATCAAGGCCTCGAGCCCAGCCCAACTCTTGCTGCCCTCGCCGGGCGGGAGCAGGATCGGCTCGGCTTCTATGCCGAGCCGCCCGCCCTGCAGCGCCCAGACATTCTCGTCGCTGATCACCACCAGCCGGCCGGTCAGCGTGTAGGGCGCGAGCCTGTCGCCGGCGCGCTCGAGCAGGCCGGTCTCGATATGGATCGGGTAGGAGCGCTCGCCGAGCGCGACCTCGACCAGGCTCATCGCGCGTCGCCGCACTGGGCGCGGTGGAGCAATTTCTGGTCGGCGAGGACCAAGGCCATCATCGCCTCGACCACGGGCGCGCCGCGAATGCCGACGCAGGGATCGTGGCGGCCCTTTACCGCGATGTTGGTTTCCGCGCCCGCCTGGTCGACCGTCGGCTGCGGCGTCGCGATCGAGGAGGTCGGCTTGAACGCGACCCGGACCACGACCGGCTGGCCGCTCGTAATGCCGCCGAGAATGCCGCCGGCATGGTTGGAGAGGAAGTGCGGGCGGCCGTCGGCGCCGGCGCGCATCGCGTCCGCATTCTCTTCGCCGCGCAGCCGCGCCGCGGCGAAGCCGTCGCCGATCTCGACGCCCTTGACCGCATTGATCGACATCATCGCCGCCGCAAGCTCGGTGTCGAGCTTGGCGTAGAGCGGCGCGCCCCAGCCCGGCGGCACCCCGGTCGCGACGCATTCGACGATCGCGCCGAGCGAGCTGCCGTCCTTGCGCGCAGCGTCGACCAGAGCTTCCCAGCGCGCGGCCGCTTCTGCGTCCGGGCAGAAGAAGGGATTGGCGTCGATCTCGGCATCGTCGAACGCGGCCCGGTCGATCGCGTCGCCGCCGAGCTCGACGACGCAGGCGCGGATGCGCACCTCCGGGATCACCAGCCGCGCGACAGCCCCCGCGGCGACCCGCGAGGCGGTCTCGCGGGCCGAGGCGCGGCCCGACCCGCGCCAGTCCCGATGGCCGTATTTGGCCTGATAGGTCCAGTCGGCATGGCCGGGGCGGTAGGCGCCGGCGATCTCGGCATAATCCTTCGAGCGCTGGTCGACATTGTCGATCATCAGGCTGATCGGGGTGCCGGTGGTGCGGCCCTCGAAAATGCCGGAGAGGATCCGCACCAGATCGGGCTCGCGGCGCTGGGTGGTGAAGCGCGAGGTGCCGGGGCGGCGGCGGTCGAGCCAGGGCTGGATGTCGTCTTCGCTGAGCGCGAGGCCGGGCGGGCAGCCGTCGACGATCGCGCCGATCGCGGGTCCGTGGCTCTCGCCCCAGGTGGAGAAGCGGAGCACGCGGCCGAAGCTGTTGTGGCTCATCCGTCCGTTCCGTCGGTCCCGTCGCCTCCCTCGCCATCCTCGCCGGCATCGCGGGCGACGATGCAGAAGGTGGTGGCGTTGTCCGCGCGGTCATGGACGTTGCGGCAGAGGATCGTCAAACCGTTCGCGACCGCCGCCGCTTCGGAGGCGACCGCGGCCTTCTTGCGGTCGCCGCTGTCGGCGAGCAGGCGGGCGCCGACCGCGGTGTTGATTGCCTCCTCGGCGGTCGCGCCGAGCCGCTCCAGCACCTTGTGGCATTGGGCGAGCGCGATCGGGTGGCTGACCACCGTCTCGATCTCCTCGAGCCGCGCGCCGGGCACGGCCATCAAATGGAGGATGATCGGCAGCTCGACCTCCTCGCGGACGAACAGGCCCTTGCGCAGGATCAGCTCGCGATTGCCCGGCACCGAGCCGGCGCTGTTATTCTCGATCGGCAGCATGCCGAGCTCGGCCTCGCCGGCGATCACGGCGTCGGCGACCGCCTCGAAGGTCGGCCGGTTGATCCGCTCATAGTCGGGCAGGAACCTGCGGCAGGCCTCGTGCGCATAGGCACCGGGCTCGCCCTGATAGGCGACCACGCCCTTCATCGACTTTCTCCGATCCGCGCGCCGAGCGAGGCCATGAGCGGGGCGAAGCCGGGGAAGCTGGTGCCGATCATCCCGGCCTGGTCGACCGCGACGGGGCGGCGGCAGGCGAGGCCGAGGACGAGGAAGCTCATCGCGATCCTATGATCGCCGTGGGTGACGATGTCGGCGCCGCCGGCGCAGGGCCCGTCGCAGCCGTCGACCATCAACGTGTCGCCGACGATCGCGGCCGAGACGCCGCAGCGCTTGAGGCCGATCAGGATCGCCGCCAGCCGGTCGCTCTCCTTCACCCGGAGCTCCCCGAGGCCGTGCATCAGGGTCTGGCCGGAGGCGCAGGCGGCGGCGGCCGCGAGGATCGGGAATTCGTCGATCATCGAGGGGACGCGGCAGGGATCGACCTCGACCGCGGTCAGGATCGAGCTGCGCGCGGTGACGTCGGCGACCTCCTCGCCGCCGACGATGCGGGCGTTGGCGAATTCGAGGTCGGCGCCCATTTCGAGCAGGGTCTCGAACAGGCCGGTGCGCAAGGGATTGGCGAGCACGCCGTAGACGGTGACCTCGGAGTCCGGGACGATCAGGGCGGCGACCAGGGGGAAGGCGGCCGAGGAGGGATCGCCGGGGACCATGATGTCGGCGGCCTTCAGGCTCCGCTTCGCGCCGAGGCGAACCCTGTTGCCCTCGCTTTCCACCTCGCAGCCGAAGGCGCGGAGCATCTTCTCGGTGTGGTCGCGGCTCTTCCCCGGCTCGGTCACCTCGATCGCGCCCTCGGCGCGAAGGCCGGCAAGCAGGATCGCCGACTTGATTTGGGCCGAAGCGGTGGGGCTGCGATAGCTAATGCCCTTGAGACCGCCGCCGCGGATCGTGACCGGCAGCGTGTCGCTCTCGCCGGTCCCGGCGCCCATCGCTCGCAGCGGATCGAGCACGCGCTTCATCGGGCGGCTCCTGAGCGAGGCGTCGCCGGTGAAGGTCGCTTCGATCTCATAACCGGCGGCGGCGCCGAGCAGCAGCCGCGCGGCGGTGCCCGAATTGCCGCAGTCGATCGGCGCGGCCGGCGAGCGCCATTGGGCGCCCTGGACCGTCCAGAGCCCGTCGCCGAGCCGGGTCACCCTGGCGCCGAGCGCGCGCACCGCCTCGGCGGTGCGGAGCACGTCCTCGCCTTCGAGAAGTCCCTCGATCCTTGTCTCGCCCTCGGCCATGGCGCCGAGGATCAGGGCGCGGTGCGAGATCGACTTGTCGCCGGGCACCGCGATATGGCCGGTCAGCCCTTTGCTCGGAGCCGCTTCCAGGCGGTCCGAGAGGTCGAGATCCTCGCCGGTCATGCCGCGTCCGCCTCGCTGCGGCCGTGATGGCGGATCAGGCGGGTGATCTCGCTGGCGACGTCGAGCGCCTGGGCGGCGTTGAGGCGCGGATCGCAATGGGTGAGGTAACGCCGCGACAGGTCCTCTTCGCGGAGGCCTGAGCGGCCGCCGAGGCATTCGGTGACCTCCTCGCCGGTCATCTCGAGGTGGATGCCGCCGCCATGGACGCCCTCGGCCGCCGCGACCTGGAAGAAGGTCACGATCTCGGTGACGATGTCGGGCAAAGCACGGGTCTTGCGGCCGTTCGCGGTGCCGACCGTGTTGCCGTGCATCGGATCGGCCGACCAGATCGCCTTGCTCCCCGCCGCGCGGGTGGCGCGCATCAGCAGGGGCAGGCGGCGGGGCGCGTTCGCGGCGCCGAAGCGGCCGATCAGGACGAGCCGGCCCGGCCGGTTCTCCGGATCGAGCCGCTCGATCAGCCGCAGCAGCTCGTCCGGCTCCAGCGTCGGGCCGCATTTGAGCCCGATCGTGTTGGCGATGCCGCGCGCATATTCGACATGGGCGCCGTCGAGCTGCCGGGTGCGCTCGCCGATCCAGATCATGTGCGCCGAGGTCGCCCACCAGCTTTCGGTCAATTCGTCCCAGCGGGTCAGCGCCTGCTCGTAATTGAGCAGCAGCGCCTCATGGCTGGTGAAGAGCTCGGCGGGCTGGGCGATGTCGCCCTGCGGAGTCGCATGCTCGAAGCCGAGGCCGAGCCGGCGGCGTGCGGCGCGGTGGATCTCGGAAAGATCGGCATAGGCCGCGGCCGAATAGGCCTTGAGCAGGTCGATCGTGACCTTGGACTGGCGGTGCGCCTCCAGCATGCGCAGCGGATCGGGGGTGCGGCTCTTCGCGTCGAAATCCGGGCCGTTGACGATGTCGCCGCGATAGGTGGGGAGGGTCACTCCGTTCACCGTCTCGGTCGGCGCCGAGCGCGGCTTGCCGAACTGGCCGGCCATGCGCGCGACCTTGACCACCTCGCCCGAGGCGGCGGTGCGGATCATCGCCGCCATCTGCAGCAGCAGGTTGAAGCTGCGCCTTACCTTGTCGGCACCGAACTCGGCGAAGGTCTCGGCGCAGTCGCCGCCCTGGAGCAGGAAGCCGCGCCCTTCCGCGACCTCGGCGAGCTTGGCCGAGAGCGCGCGATTCTCGGTGACCGAAGCGAGCTGGGCCGAGGCTTCCAGGCAGGATTCGGCGGTCTCGAGCGCGTGCGGATCGGGATAGGCCGGGAGCTGCTGCGCCGGCCGCTCGCGCCAGGAGGAGGGGGTCCAGCTCATCGCGCCGCTTCCCCGTTGCCGGCGCCGCGGCTGACGCAGAGCCTCAGGTTTCCGCAGATCGCCAGGGTCTGGACCTTGTCGCCCGCCTCCGCGCGGCGGCGCAGCGCGCCGTCGCCGAGCACGAGGAAGCTCGTGTCCGAAGTGACGTGGCGGGCCGCGACCCGCCCGATCACCAGGGCGACGATGCGGCCATGCTTGTCGCGCAGGCAATCGAAGATGGTGAGGGTCTCGTCGTGGAACAGCTCGACCCACCAGTTCGAGAGCGGGCTGAACTCGATCACCGCGATCGCCTCGCGATTGCGGGCGCGGTCGAGCGCGTCCTGCGGAGTGCCGGCCTCGACGATCGGGGCCGCGCCGCCGAAGCGCAGCCGCGCCTGGTCGGTGACGAGGACCGGCTGGAGCGGGCAGTGGATGACGATGTGGGTCGCCTGCTGGGCCTGGAGGTTGATCCCCATCAGCTCGCGCCAGATCGCGGTGACCGAGGCGGCGGGCATGCGCTGCGCGCGGCCGGCGAGGCGGGCGATCACCTGCCGCTCGCGCTCGGGGCGGAGGCGGAGCTGGTCGGCCTCCGCGCTGCCCTTGAGGGCGGCGACGGCGCCGGAGCAGGTCAGGCGCTCCTCCATCAGCTCGAGCAATTGGGCGTCGATCCGGTCGATCTCGGTCCGGAGGGTCTGCAGGTCGAGCCCAGGTGACGGGGCCTTGGTGACGGTGGCTTGAGGCATTTTCTGTCCTCGTCGCCGCACCCCTCTCAGTCGGTCAAAAGTCTGGGGTGGAGGCGGATCAGCTTGGGTTTCGGGGTATTAAGGCGAAGAACTCCGGCACGCGTCAGTAAGCGTACCGGCCCGTAAACCAGCCGATAAAATAGGGAGCGCAGGCGCGAAGCGCGGGGACGTCGATATCCTGCCACTTGCTCATGATGCTGCTCCTGCGTCCGGCCCATGCCGTCGCCCCTTAAGGCTGACAAGGGTTGCCTTCGCTGTCAAGGCCCCGCCTTGTGGCCCGAAAGCAACGGTTCCCCGACCCCGGTGAGCCCGCCCCCAGATGCGGATCCTGACGGTCCGGGACCCGAATATGAACGGGATTCAGAGAGTGGGGGCAGTTTCTAAAATAGGCGAATCTGGAAATAGAAAAGATAGAAATTTCCCCCATTAAAACATCTAGTTATCTATGATCCTCATGCCCGCTCAAACGGGGCGTTCATCGCCTCTTCCAAGCCTCTCCCAAGCCCGACTCAAAAAGTTGGATTCGATCCCTGAAATGACGATGGCGTGGGGTTGGGACGCCCGGCGCCGGCTGGGGCGGGGCATGCAGGGGCGGGGCATGGGAGACTCCTTTGGGTTCGGGATTTGGGCTTGGGGGGGTTAGTCCGGGGTTAAGCCGATCACCTGGGCGTGGGTCGTGGATGACGATCGATTTGCTCCTGCTCCACCGCTCGAACCTCGGCAAGCCGCTGGATCGCGTCGTCGTCGTCCCAGCAGATTGCGGCTTGCCGGGGGCACAACCGACCCGACGCTCCCCTCGCGGGAGTAAGGACAAGGCAGGGGCGGGAAATGAAAGGCGCCCGAATCGGCAATCTGCCGCGGGCGCAATTCGAATCATCGATTACGGTCACAATAGCCCAGGCGATTCGGGTTGTCAAGAAAAATCCGATATAGGTCGGAAAACTCTTTGTCAGTGCGGGCCCGCTCCAGGCGCTGCCGAAGAGGAAGGTGGATTGACCTGCGGTCGTCTTCGGCTCACGCTTTCGCGGGAATGACGGGGGTGATTGGAGGAGAGTCTGAGCGCGACCGCAAGCTTTGCATGACCGACCGGGCGCGGCGCGGGGGTCGTGCCTAAAAAAATATGCGCAGAAAAAGCCATTCCTATCAAAGACTTGGGTAAGCGGGCCGGGAGCGGGTTAGTGAAGATTTAACCAACCCCGTTGACGAACCGGAAATTCCCCCGTCTTTTAAGGGGCACAGGAGCCACGCTCTCAATGTCGAACGAAGCGCCCTTTCTGACCAGCCCGCATGCCGCGACCGGCATGGCTGGCGGCGCGCGCCTTTCGACCATGATGTTCACCATTACCACCACCCGAATGCGGGGCGGTACCGGCTGACCATCACAATCAGATCCGAGTTTCACCGACCCGCTCCCCCCACCAGGCGAGCGGGTTTTTTCATATCCGGGCCACGTGCCGACACGAAAGACCAGGACGATGACGAAGGTTCAATCACTCGAAGGGAAGCACCGGCTCTGCGTGCTCAAGTTCGGCAGCTCCGTGCTCGAGCGGCAGGCGGATTACCGGACCGCGGCGCAGGAGGTGTACCGCCACGTCCGCGACGGCGAGAAGATCGTCGCCGTGGTCTCGGCGCTGGCGGGGGAGACCGACTTCCTGATCGCCCAGGGGGCCGAGGTGGGCGGCGACGCCCAGCCCGCCTTGCTCGCCAGGCTGGAGCGGGTCGGCGAGCTGCGCTCGGCGGCGCTGATGGCGCTTGCGCTGTGCCGGATGGGGGTGCGGGCCTGCGCGCTCGATCCGCACGAAATGGGGCTGGAGGCCGAGGGCGACGCGCTCGATTCGAACCTCTGCGCGCTCGACGCGGCCGCGGTGCTCGACCGCTTCGCCGATCATGAGGTGGTCGTCGTCCCGGGCTTCACCGCCGGTCATGCCGAGCATGGCGTGGTCACGCTCGGCCGTGGCGGCACCGATCTTTCCGCGGTCTTCTTCGCGGCGCGATTGGGCTCGAAGCGGGTGCGGCTGCTCAAGGACGTGGACGGCGTCTATGCCGAGGATCCGGCGCGGAACCCGCGCGCCGAGCGCTACGGTGCGCTCGGCTACGAGGCCGCGGCCGAAGCGAGCGCCGGGCTGATCCAGCCCAAGGCGATCCACGCCGCCGCGGCCGAGGACATCGTCGTCGAGGTCGCCGCGATCGGCCATCACGAGGCGACGGTGATCGCCGCGGGCCCGGCGCGCAAGGAGGTGCCGGTGCATTGGCCGCCGCTGCGGGTCGCTTTGCTCGGCTGCGGCGCGGTCGGCGCGGGCGTGCTTTCCTATCTCGAGCAGCGCCCGGACCTGTTCAAGGTCAATCCGGTGCTGGTCCGGCATCCGGAGAAGCATCAGAGCGAAGGCGGCGCCCGCTTCACTGCCGACCTCGATGAGGCGCTGGCGGGCGCGCCCGATTTGGTGATCGAGCTGCTCGGCGGGAGCGACTATCCGGCCGACGTGATGCTTGCCTCGCTGCGCCGCGGGGCGCATGTCGTGACCGCCAACAAGGCGGCGGTGGCGCGCCATTACGACGCGCTCCATGCGGGCGCCGAGGCGGCGGGCGCGACCCTGGCCTATTCGGCGGCGGTCGGCGGCGCCGTGCCGGTGCTCGAGCTGCTGGAGCGGCTGCGGCGCGGGCCCGGCGTGGTTGCGATCGAGGGGGTGATGAACGGCACCGCCAATTATTTGCTGAGCCGGATGGGCGAGGGCTGGACGCTGGAGGAGGCGACGGCGAAGGCGCAGGCGCTCGGCTATGCCGAGGCCGATCCCGCCCACGACCTCGACGGCCACGACGCCGCCGACAAATTGTCGATCCTGGTCCGCGAGGCGTTCGGCATCGCCCTGCCGCCAGGGCGGATCTTCAAGCAGTCGCTGCGCGACGTCGGGCGCGGCGACGCGCAGGCGGCTTTGGCCCGCGGGCAGGTGCTGAAGCAGGTCGCGCGCTGCCGGCTCGGCAAGGACGGGAGCGTGCGGGCCGAGGTCCGGATCGAGGCGCTGCCGACGTCGCACCCGCTCGCCGCCGCGCGCAACGAGGAGAACAGCTTCCTGGTCACCGACCGCGACGGCGTGCCGCACGCGGTGCACGGCAAGGGGGCGGGGCGCTGGCCCTCGGCGGCGGCGGTGTTCGCGGACGTGATGGATCTGCAGCGGGCTTTGGCCTCGGCGGGGGCGGCGGCGCCGGAGCGGATGCGGGCGTGATGACGGACTTAGCAGAGGGTAAGCATCCAGTCTTAGCCCCTCTCCCCTTGTGGGAGAGGGTAGGGAGAGGGGTTAGCGGCCGGGTCGGCTCGATGCCGAGCCGGGCGCTCTTCGAGCGCCAACCCCTCACCCAACTTCGACTAGGCGGCAAAGCCGCCAAGTCTCCGTATCCCTCTCCCACAAGGGGCGAGGGACTCTTATTGTCTGCCGCATGTCGGTGGAGCCTGAGATGACAGCGGAGCGCGCGACGGCGCGGGCACCGGCCAGCATCGGCAATGTCGGGGTCGGGTTCGACGTGCTCGGCTTGGCGTTCGGCGCGGCGCACGATCGGGTGACGGCGGTGCGCGAGCCGCGGCGCGGGGCTCGGCTCGGCGAAGTGACCGGGCTGGTGCGGTCGCTTCCCTCCAAGGTGGGCGAGAACACCGCCTTGATGGCCGCGCAGGCTTTGCTCGATTTCGCCTCTGCGGATTTCGGGGTGCGGCTGGACGTGGAGAAGGGCGTACCCTTGCGGGCGGGCATGGGCGGCTCGGCGGCGTCGGCGGTCGCGGCGGCGGCGGCGGTCAATGCGCTGCTCCCCGCGCCGCTGCCGGTCGAGGCCCTGCTTCCCTTCGCGATCGAGGGCGAGCGCGTGTCGTCCGATCCCCCGCCCTGGGACAATGTCGTCGCCTCCCTGTTCGGCGGCCTGGTGCTCGCCGCGCGCGAGGAGGAGCCGGTGCTGATCCGCCGCCTGCCGGTGCCGGCCGGGATCGTCGCGATCCTGCTTCATCCCGAGGCCGAGGTGGAGACCCGCGCCGCGCGCGACCTGCTCCGTGAGACGGTGGGGATGCGCATTGCGGTCGAGCATAGCCGCAAGCTCGCCGCCTTCGTCGCCGGCTGCGCGACCGGCGATCTCGCCTTGGTGCGGGCGGGTTTCGAGGATCTGCTGGTCGAGCCGCAGCGCGCCCATCTGCTGCCGGCCTTCCCGGCGGTGAAGGCGGCGGCGCTCGGCGCGGGCGCGCTCGGCTGCTCCTTCTCGGGCTCGGGACCGTCGGTGTTCGCCTGGGCGCTGGAGCCGGGGGCGGACGCGGTCGAGGCGGCGATGGCCGGCGCGTTCGAGGAAGCGGGCGTCGCCGCGCGCGCCTATCGCGCGCCGGTGGACAGCGCGGGCGTCAGCCTGGAGGGCTTCCGGCCCGCCTCGGCGGCGGCATGAAATTCGTCAGCACGCGTGGGGCCGCGCCCGCCGTCTCGATCGGCGAAGCGATCCGACGCGGGGCCGCGCCTGACGGGGGTCTCTACGTGCCGGCCGGGCCGGTGCGGATCCATGTCGACGCGCTGCGCGATAATTCGCTGGCCGAGCTCGGATCGCAATTGCTCGAACCCTATTTCGCGGGCGACACGCTGGGCCTCCATCTGCCCGACATCTGCGCGGAGGCATTCGACTTTCCCGCGCCTCTGGTCGCGCCCGATCCCCGCCGTCCGGAGCTCAGGCTGCTCGAATTGTTCCACGGACCGACGGGCGCGTTCAAAGATTTCGGGGCGCGCTTCCTGATGGCCTGCTTCGACCGGCTCGGCGGCGCGGAGGGACCGATCACCATCCTCGTCGCCACCTCGGGCGACACCGGCGGTGCGGTGGGCTGCGCGGCCGAGGGGCGGAGCGGCGTGCGCGCGATCATCCTCTATCCGCGCGGGCGGGTCTCGGCCTTCCAGCAGCACCAGCTCTGCTGCTGGGGGGCGCCGGTGTCGGCGCTCGAGGTAGAGGGCGATTTCGACGATTGCCAGCACCTGGTGAAGGCCGCCTTCGCCGATCCGGCGCTGGCTGCGGCGCACCGGCTGAGCTCGGCCAATTCGATCAATATCGGCCGGCTGCTGCCGCAGATGGTCTATTTCGCCGCGGCCGCGCTCAAGGTGCATCGCGAGACGGGGGTTGCGCCGGGCTTCCTCCTCCCGACCGGCAATCTCGGCCATGTCGTGGCGGCCTTGTGGGCGCGGGATGTCGGCCTGCCGATCGGCCCGGTGGTCGCCGCCACCAACGCCAACCGCACGCTCGGCGACTGGCATCGCGGCGGAGACTATGCGCCGCAGCCGTCGCTCCCGACGATCGCCAATGCGATGGACGTCGGCGCGCCGAGCAATTTCGAGCGGCTGGAGCGGCTCCCCGATCCGCGCGGACAGATCACGGTGGAGCGGGTCGACGACGACGCGATCCGCGCGCGGATCCGGGCCGAGCATGAGCGGAGCGGTTACGTGCTCTGCCCGCACAGCGCGACCGCGGTCGAGGCCTGGGAGCGGCTCGATCCGGCGCGCAAGGCGGAGCGCGTGTGGATCGCGGCGGCGACGGCGCATCCCTACAAGTTCGCCGACGTCGTCGAGCCGCTGATCGGGAAGAGGCTGACGCCGCCGCCGGCGCTGGCGGCGATCGAGGGGCGGGACGAGAGGAAGCGGCGGATACCCGCCACGCTGGAGGCGCTGGCGGCGGCGCTTGCCGGGGAGGGTCCCGCCGCGGAAGCAGCCTAGGCGGTTCAGCCGTCTCAGCGACAATTAGGTATTGTGTCCCCGTATCTCCTCGCCTGATGGAGATGGTAAGAACGGATTTCTGCAAGAAATCGACTAGTCATAACCTTACATATAGAGCATATTGACTTTCGCCGTCTATCAGGGCGCTGGAGTCGCCGAGGGGAAGTCTCGTGCTAAGGCGAACATTTTTAGCTGGCGTAACTGTCGCAGCTCTTTGGCCCTCTGCTGCCTTTTCCAGCGGGCCTATACGGATTTGGGGACTCTGGGCTCGAGATCCGATCCCAGGCCGGAACGGCGTCAATCAGTTGAAAGGAACTCTCCACTACCGCGTAAACAGCGATAGCACTGACCGAGCTTTGAACGCTTACGGAAACGGATTGGATGGGTCGAGCAGCCAGCGGCAATGCGTGGAATTGATCAAGCGTTATGCCGCGCAGCTAGGCTTCTCTGGTTATGGAGGAAGCCTCGGATCCAACGACAACGGGAATGCCCTCCCATCGGTGGGAGACGGATATCAAGCCGCGCAAAGGTTCGCCAACGCTTCGAGCGGGGCATTCACCTTCGTCGCAAACGGGGCATCCGACCTCCCAAAGCCCGGCGCCGTGATTTCGATCGAGCAGTTTATACCCGGGGGTCATGTCGGCATTGTTTGCAATCATGATGCCGCCGAGGCGCAGAGCGGCGCGCTTCGTATCAAGATCGTCGAGCAAAACATGCCAATCGATACCTGGAAAGAGATCAGGTTTAGCCGAACGAACGGCCGATGGTATGGCGTGATGCCAAACAGGGGCAGAGAACCAGCGGTAATTGGGTGGGCCAATCCTACGGGATAAGTCGTGCGCCGATGGCAAGTCGATAGGCATGATCCAGCAGCAATTCCGGGGACACATTGCCCCGATGCCGTCAAATCCGCTGCGCATTATCTGCCGATCACGACGGTTCGACCTCTATTGGACAGCTAGCCGGACGATCCGCCACATCCGAATCCGCTTTGGATGAAGGTTCAGGCTCTCGGCGCTTCGCCGAGGGTAGCACCGGTTCGCTATCGCAACTCGAGCCGGACCTGGATTTCGTCGTCGGGTTCCAGGCCTTCGGCGCGGCAGATCGCTTTCTTGACGGGGAAGAACCAGCCGCCGTCCCTGGTCGGGAAGACGGAGGTGGACCAGCGGCTGGCGCCGATCGCGGCTTCGACCTTGACCGAGGTGAAGCCGCGGCGGCGGCCGAGCTCGAGGCGGCGGATCAGCTCATGGGCGTTGATCGTCTCGGCGGGCTCGCCGCCGATTCGCATATAGGCCATGCCGCCGAACTTGCCGGTCTGCCAGACCAGAAGGGGGGCGGTGAAGCGGACGGTGTCGGCGCTCATTCGGTCCTGCGCGAAGCGAGGCGGTGCGGGCAATGATTCCCTTCCGATATCGTGCCCGGAACCCTCGCGTCTTTCAAATCTCGATCTGCGTTCCGAGCTCGACGACGCGGTTGGTCGGAAGCTTGAAGAATTCCATCGCGCTCTCCGAGCTTTGCGCCATCCGGGCGAAGAGCTTCTCCCGCCACAAGGCCATGCCCGGCCGCCTGGACGCGATCAATTTCTGCCGCCCGAGGAAGAAGCTCGTGCTCATCGGGTGATAGTCCGGGCCGCAGCCCTTCAGGCCGCGCAGCGCCTCCGGGACGTCGACCTCCTCCATGAAGCCGTAATGGAGGATGACCCGGTAGAAGCCCTTGCCCGCATCCTCGACCTCGAGCCGCGCCGAGGGCTCGACGCGCGGCACGTCCTCCACCTTCACGGTCAGCAGCAGCACCCGCTCGTGCAACACCTGGTTGTGCTTCAGGTTGTGGAGGAGGGCCGAGGGAATCACGTCCGGCGAGGCGGAGAGGAAGATGCCGGTGCCCTGGATGCGGTGCGCCGAGGCGGCGGCGGAGCGGATGAAGACCGGAAGCGGAAGCGCGGTCTCGTGGAGCCGCTGCAGCAACAGCCGCCGGCCCCTGGCCCAGGTCGTCAGGATGGTGAAGGACAAAGCGGCCACGACCAGGGGGAACCAGCCGCCGTCGGGGATCTTGGTGATGTTGGAGGCGAAATAGGCGCCGTCCACGACCAGGAAGAGCGCGATCGTCCCGGCGGCGAGGAAGCGGTTCCAGCCCCAGACCTGGCGCACCAGGAAGGCGAGCATCAGGGTGGTGATCAGCATCGTGCCGGTGACCGCGATCCCGTAGGCGGAAGCGAGGTTGGTCGAGGCCTTGAAGGTGACGACCAGCAGCAGCACCATCGCGAGCAGGGTCCAGTTCACAGCGGGAATGTAGATCTGGCCGGCCGCGGTCTCGCTGGTGTGGAGGATGCGCAGGCGCGGCAGGAAGCCGAGCTGGACCGCCTGCTGGATCACCGAGAAGGCGCCCGAGATCACCGCCTGGCTGGCGATGATGGTCGCCACGGTGGCGAGGGCGACGAGCGGCAGCCGGGCCCAATCGGGCGCCATCAGGAAGAAGGGATTGCTGGCCGTGGAGGGGTCGGCGATCATCAGCGCGCCCTGGCCCATATAATTGAGCATGAGGCAGGGGTAGACGAGCCCGAGCCAGGTCCAGGCCACCGCCCGCCGCCCGAAATGGCCCATGTCCGCGTAGAGCGTCTCGGCGCCCGTCACGGCGAGGAAGACGGAGCCCATGGCGAGGAAGGCGAGCTTCGGATTGACCAGGAAGAAGCGGGCCGCCCAGTGCGGGCTGAACGCGGTCAGCACCTGCGGGTGCGCCACGATGTTCGAGACGCCCATCGCGGCGAGGACGGCCATGTAGACGAGGACGATCGGGCCGAAGAGCCCGCCGACCTTCGCCGTGCCGCGCGACTGGAACAGGAAGAGGGCGATCAGGATCCCGATCGAGATCGGGACGACCAGGGGCTGCAGGCTTGCCTCGACGATGGTGAGACCTTCGACCGCGGACAGGACGGAGAGGGAGGGGGTGATCATCGCGTCGCCGAAGAACAGGGCGGTCGCGAGCACGCCCAGCAGTACGAGCGTGGGAGTCCATCTCTTCCCGGCGAGATGGCGCGAGATCAGGGCGAGCAGGGCCAGCGAGCCGCCCTCGCCATTATTGTCGGCGCGCATCGCCACCGCGACATATTTGATCGTCACGATCAGCATCAGCGACCAGAAGATAAGGCTGAGCACGCCGAAGACGTGGAGCGGATCGACCGCCATCGGGTTCGGACCGACGAAGCTCTCCTTCATCGTGTAGAGCGGGGAGGTGCCGATATCGCCGTAAATGATTCCGATCGCCCCCAGCATCAGCTTCGGGAGCTTTTCCTTCGGCCCATGATCAGGGCGCGCGAGAGCCTCGGCGGGCGCAGCGGCGGTGGCCATGAGCGCGATGTGGGGGCGGGCGGCATAAAGATTCCATGAGGATTTTACGCAAGGACCGTAAGGAAAGACGGAGAATCCGCGCCCCGGCTCTCGACGCGGGCAGGGCGCGGGACCAGAATGGGGTCATGGACAGGAATGCGCGCCCCGCAATCCATGCCGATCGCGAGCCCGCCGCCGCGGCCGCGATCCTTCTTCCCTATGTCGCCGCGCTCGCCTTGGTGGGGGTCTCGACGATCGCCGGGACCTTGCTTGCGCCCTATTGGGGCAACAGCGCGGTCGACCTGCTCTACCTGCCGGCGATCCTCGCAATCGCGATACTCTTCGGGCTGTGGCCGGCGCTGGCGGCGGGCCTGGCCTCGGCGCTCGCCTATAATTTCTTCTTCACCCCGCCGGTCCACAGCTTCCGCATGGACAGGCCGGCGGACATCGTCACCATGGTCGTCCTGTTCCTGGTCGCGGCCGTCACCAGCAAGCTCGCCGCCCGGGTCCGCGAGGAGGCGGCGCTGGCGCGGGCGCACGCCAGCCGCAACGCGACGATCGCCGGCTTCGCCGCGCGCCTGCTGAGCTGCTCCGGCAAGGGGGAGATCGAATCCCTGGCCTGCACCGAGCTCGCCCGGATCTTCGCCTGCAACGCGGTGATGGTCGAGGCGCTGCCGCAGCCGCGCGTGGTCGCGAGCGATCCGCCGAAGGCACCGGTCACCGCCGCGGAGATCGCGACCGCGGCCTACGTCCTCGAATCCGGGGAATCGGCGGGCCGCGGCGCCATGCGACCCTATCCGACCGACTGGCAATTCCATCCGATCCGATCGCAGGAGAGGATCCTCGCCGCGGCCGGCCTCGCCCGCGACGACGAGGGACTCGCGGTCGGGCGCGACCAGCAGGCCTTGCTCGAGAGCCTGCTCGACCAGATCGCGCTCGCGCTCGAGCGGGCGCGGCTCGAGCATGAGGCGCGCGAGCACGCCACCTTGCGCGAGCGCGACAATGTCCGCTCGGCCTTGCTCTCGTCGATCGGGCGGGACCTCGGGCCTCCGATCGAAGCGATCGGGCAGGCGGCGCGGGCGCTGCGGCGAAGCGCGCCCGGTGCCAGGGAAGCCGCCTCAGCCATCGCCGCCGAGGCGCTGAAGCTCGACCGCTATGTTTCCAACCTGCTCGCGCTCGAGCCGGAATCCGAGCAGCGGCCGATCCATGCGAAGGACGTGACCATCGATCTCGTCCAGCGGCGCGTCTCGAAAGGCGAGCGGGAGATCCACCTGACGCCCAAGGAATATGCCCTGCTCGCCGAGCTCGCCAAGCATCCGGGACGCGTGCTCAGCCACGCCCATCTGCTGCGCACCGCCTGGGGCCCGGCGCAGGAGAACCAGACCGAATATCTGCGCGTGGCGATCCGGGCGCTGAGGCAGAAGCTGGAGGCCGCGCCCGCCGCGCCCGCCCTGATCATCAACGAGCCGGGAGTCGGCTACCGGCTGATGGGCTGAGGAGTCGGTCCCGGCCGCGGGCCGCCTTCCTGCCGGCCCATGACGTGGATCGGGCGAAAGCAGCCGAGGATCATGCGCTTCGCGTCGAACGGGATTTCGCCGGAGACGTCGAGCGCGCCGTCCTCGTGCATCCTGGCTTCGGCGGCATCGAGGCTCTCCTTGTCCGGCCAGATCTGCCAGCAGAAGACGATCTTCTCGCCTTCCTCCGCGGCGACCGCGCGGCGAAAGTCGGTCTGCTTGCCGGCGGGGACATAATCCTCCCAGGCTTCGACGATCTCCAGACAGCCATATTTGCGGAAGATCTCCGCGCCGTTCCGCGCCCAGGCGCGATAGGCGTCCATCCTGCCCTCGGGCACGGGGATCACCAGGCCTGCGATGTACATGGCGCCTCCCTTTCGGATCGAAGCGGCGTGCGCAGGAAGCCGGCGCGCATCCGGGACCATAGCACAAGGCGCAGACACAGGATGAATCCTTCGGGCAGCGCCGCTCGTGGTTCACTCCGGTTCAACGCAGATCGACGCGGATCGTCTCGCAGAGGTTCACGCCTGGATAGTCGCGGGTCTGCCGGTCCGAGAAGGTCGCGCGCACCTGCCAGCGGCACAGCTCGATATCGGACTCATAGTGGGCGGCGGCGCGCTGCCCGTCCGGCAGCTCGGGCTGGGACAGGATGTTGGCGCTCCAGGGATCTTCCGCGGCCCCAGGCGCGAGCGGCCCTTCGTCCGGCCTGATCGAGAGCGCGGTGATCGTGCGCCCGGTGCGGTTGAAGGCGATGAAATCGATGCCGCGATGCGACGCCTCGTCCTCTTCTTCCGCGACGCCCCACAGGCCGTTGGCCGAGGCGGCATTGGCAGGATTGGCAGGAGCGGCGGCATTGCCGGCATCAGCGGCATTGGCGCCGTTGACCGGGGGAGGCGCCGCCGTCGGTGTGGCGACGTTCCGGGGCGTCTCGGCGGAGTTGGCCGACGGCGAAGGCTGGGTGCAGGCCGCGAGCGCCAGAAACGCGATCAATATGTGTCGTTCATGGCGCATGGGGGCCCTCCCTTGGCGATCGCGAAGGCGAGCATAGCCTGGCACGGGCCTCAGCGCGACATCTAGCGGATGTATCATTGGACCGGCTATCAGCAAGCTGCCGAGCGCCGACCCGGCCCGGCACTGCTGGGAGGGAAGATCACGGCAGGCAGGATGGGTAACCCGGCGCCGGAACTCCGGCGCCGTAACGCGAGCGAGATCATGATCAGCTGCATCGTCGACTATACGATCGATCCGCAAAAGGTGGGCTTGTTCGAAGATTATGCACGGAGATGGATCGCGGCCGTCATCCGGCTCGGCGGGATGCATCACGGCTATTTTCTGCCAAGCGAAAGCGGCGCCGACCGGGCCGTCTGCATCTTCTCCTTTCCGAGCAACGCAGACTTCGAGGCCTACCGGCTGCGCGCCGCGCAGGATCCCGAATGCATCGCGATATTGGAACGGGAGAAGGAAGAGCGAAGCATCGTTCGCTACAAGGGATCCTTCTTTCGACCGCTTCTGCCCGAGGTGAATCCGCCCGCCTGATCCGCCGGCCTGGAAAGCCTGGGCGCGTCATGTCGCGAATGAATGCCGGCTATGAGTGGGAGCCAGACAAGCCGCCTAACGAGACGCGCGGCGCCTTCGCGCCTCCTCCTCCCTGGTGGTGCATCGCGTGTCGTTCCGAACCTGCGCGATCGCGTGTTCGCAGGCCTCCAAGCTCGGATATCTGTCCCAGAGAATCTGACCGTGGCTGGAATCCGTGACGGCAAGATAGGGGCCGCCATTGCCCGAGACGCAGGCGGGCAACAGAAGCGCAAGCGCAAGGACGCGTCCCATTCCTGTCTCTCCGTGATCGGCCGTTCTGCCATGATCATAGTGATGCCGCCCGATCGTCCGCAATGGGCGCAAGCCAGATGCTCCGACCCCGCTTGCCGCGGGCTGATCAGTTCGGCCAGGTCGCCGCGCTGACAATTTGGAGCCGCGCCCCCACCCCGGCGGCCGGGCCGCCCGGCTGGCCGCCGCCGAGCCACAGGTCGACGGTGCCGGGGACGGTGCGGCGGACGCCTTGCGGGTCGACGATGCTGAGGTCGCGGTCGCGCAAGGTGAACTCGACCCGCTTCGTCTCGCCGCGGGCGAGGTGGATGCGCTGGAAGCCGACGAGGGCGCGGCGCGGGGCGCCGGCCACGCCGGCGTGGGTGGCATAGAGCTGGACGACCTCGTCGCCGTCCATCGCGCCGGTGTTGGCGACCTCGACCGAGGCGGTGACTGCGCCGTCGGCGCGGACGCGCGCGGCGGAGAGGCGCGGGTTGGCGTAGGCGAAGCTTGTGTAGGAGAGGCCGTAGCCGAAGGGATAGAGCGGGGCGCCGTCGAAATAGCGGTAGGTGCGCCGGGCCATGGCATAATCCTCGAAGTTCGGGAGCTGGTCGACGCCGCGGTAGAAGGTGATCGGGAGGCGGCCGGCGGGGCTGAAATCGCCGGCGATCAGGCGCGCGACCGCGGTCCCGCCTTCGCCGCCCGGATACCAGGCCTCGACGATCGCGGGGACGTGCGCGTCGGCCCAGTTCACGCTGAGCGCGCTGCCGTTCATCAGCACCAGCACGACCGGCCTGCCGAGCGCGGCGACGCGCTCGAGCAGGCGCTGCTGGGGAGCGGGAAGATCGAGGCTGGTGCGGTCGCCGCCGGCGAAGCCCGGCGCGTCGATGCGCATCTCCTCGCCCTCGAGTTGGGCGGTGAGGCCGGCGACGAAGACGACGAGGTCGGAGTCGCGGGCGGCGGCCTCCGCGGCGCGCGCGCCCTCGTCGCTCGGAATCGACCAGAGCAGGCGCTCGTCGCCGAAGTCGCGGCGCTGGAAGCTCTCGACGCGCAAAGCGTAGGTGCGGCCGGCCTCGAGCGCGATCGTGCCGGTGGCGATGGAGGGGCGCCAGTCGACGTGCCAGGCATCGACGACGAGCCGGTCGTCGACCCAGATCCGGTAGCCTCCATTGGCGTCGAAGCGGAAGCGGTACTCGCCGCTCTCGGGGGCGGCGAGATAGCCGGTCCAGCGCATACCGCCGACGCGCTGCTCGCCTTGCCAGGCCATGCGCGCATTGGGCCGGACCGCGTTCGAGACGGGGGTGCCGGACAAGGTGGGATCGGCGAACCGCGTCTCGGTGAGGCCGTGGGCAGCGCAGGCCGCGTCGACGCAGAGCGCGGCGTCGGGGACCGGGAGGAGCGCCGGGTTTATCAGGCCCGAGCCCGCGACATGGACGATGCGCGAGTCGGGGAAGCGGCGGCGCAGGCCCTCCAGCACCGTCACCGGGTGCGAAGGCGTGCCGTTGTAATTGCCGACCAAGGCCTCGACGCTGTCGGCATTGGGGCCGATGACCGCGATCGTGCGCGGCGCCGCGCGCAGCGGGAGAAGGTCGCCCCGGTTCCGGAGCAGGACCATCGCGGCTTCCGCGGCCTGCTCCGCCTGGGCGCGGTGCGCCGGGGTGTCGTTGTCGTGGCCCGAGATGGTCGGGAAGGCCGCGCCCGGGGGATCGAACTGGCCGAGGCGGATGCGCGCGGCGAACAGGCGGCGGAGGGCGGTGTCGATGACGGCCTCGGGGAGGAGGCCGCGGCGCACGGCGGAGAGGATATGCTCGGATTCGTAGGCGTCGCCGCAGATCAGGTCCATGCCCGAGCGGAAGGCCGCGGCCACGCCTTCCTCGGGGGTCGCGCTATAATGGTGCTCGTTCGGGCGGTAGATGTTGCCGACCGCGTCGCAATCCGAGACGACATAGCCGGTGAAACCCCAGTCCCGCCGCAAATGGCGGACCAGCAGGTCGTCGTTTGCGCAGGCGGGGGCGCCGTTCACCGCATTGTAGGCGCACATCACCGAGCCGGCATGGCCCTCGATCACGGCCGCGCGGAAGGCGGGGAGATAGGTGTCCTCGAGATCGTGGGCGGAGACATGGACGTCGTCGCGGTGGCGGTTGGGCTCGGGGCCGCTGTGGACCGCGAAATGCTTGGGGGTGGAGGCGGCGCGCAGGTAATGCGGGTCGTCGCCCTGGAGGCCGGTGACGAAGGCGACGCCGAGGCGCGCGGTGAGATAGGGATCCTCGCCATAGGTTTCCTGGCCGCGGCCCCAGCGCGGATCGCGGAAGATGTTGATGTTCGGGGACCACACGGTGAGGCCGGCGAACCAGTCCGAGCCGCCGAGGCGGTGGCGATCCTGGACATATTTGGCGCGGAACTCGATGCCGATCGTGTCGGCGATGGCGTGGAGGCGCGGCGCGTCCCACATCGCGGCGAGGCCGATCGCCTGCGGGAAGACGGTCGCGACATTGTTGGCGGCGACGCCGTGCAGGCCCTCGCTCCACCAATTATATTCGCGCACGCCGAGGCGGGGGATGGCGGGGGCGTCGTTGAGGAGCTGCTGGACCTTTTCCTCCAGGGTCATGCGGGAGACGAGGTCGGCGGCGCGGGCCTCGGGGGTGAGCGCGGGGTTGCGGTAGGACGGCGGCGCCTGGGCGACGGCCGAGGTCGAGACGCAGGCGAGAATGACGGTCAGTGCGCGCGACAATGCCGCCTTGATCGACAAGCGGACGCGCTTCACCAAGTTTCCATGGTCCGTGTTCATGGGTCCCGGCCTCCGCCGGGATGACTCTGAAAGCAACTCCGAATCCCGGGAATCACGAACCGGCCGAGCGCAGATAGCTGTGCATGCCGAGCCAGCGGACGAAGGCTTCGAACCAGCCGGTGCTGGTGGTTTCCTTCGGGTACATGCCGAAGCCGTGGCCGCCCTGCTCGAAGAGGTGGAACTCGACCGGGCGATGGGCCGCGCGCCAACTCTCGATCAGGCCGAAGCCGCCATTGCCGAACAGGGGATCGTCGGCGGCGAGCGCGACGAAGAGAGGCGGCGCGTCGGCGGGTACGGTCGCCGGCGCGAGCGGGCCGTAAATGTCGCCGAGGAAGGCGGGATGGGCATCGCCGCCAGCGAGCGCCGTGGTCATGGTGAGCATCGCGCCGGCGGAGAAGCCGATCATGCCGATCCGGTCGGGATCGACGTGCCACTGGGCGGCGCGGGCGCGGATCAGGGCGAAAGCGGCGCGGGCGTCGGCGAGCTGCGGGGCGAGCGCGGCCATCGCCTGCCCGGGCGTGCCGCGCGGCGGGCGCGCCGTGCCCGAGATCATGTCGCGCATCGAGCGCTCGAACCCGGCCATGTCCGGCGGCGTGGGGTTCAGCCTATATTTGAGCACGAAGGCGGCGACGCCGCGGGCAGCGAGCGCGCGGGCGACGTTCCAGCCCTCATTCTCCATCGAAAGGGTGCGGAAGCCGCCGCCGGGCGCGACGATCACCGCGGCGCCGGTCGCCCGGGCGGGATCGGGGAGGAAGGGGGTGAGGGTGGCGACGGTGACGTTGCGGGCGAAGGCGCTGCCATATTGGCGATGCCAGGTCTCGGGCGCGGTCGCGCCGGGGAGCGGGCCCGTGCCGAGCACCACTGCGCCGGGCTGGTCCGGAATCGCGATCGGAGTCATTGCGTCGTTCTGGGCCGGGGCGGGCGACGCGAAGGCCAGGGCCGCGGCGATCGCGGCCGGGCCAGGTCGCACGGCGATGCGCCATAATATGCGGCCGGTGCGCGCCAGGGGGACCAGGATGCTCATGCGGACTCTCCCAGAATAAAAGGTGGCGCTCCTCATGAGCCGTCGCCCAGGCGGACGACGGTCACGGACTTGGCGGGCAGATCGAGCCGGAGCACATCGCCGTGCGCCTGCGCGGAAACCGGCTGCGGCCGCACCCTGTCGGGGGCATCGAAGGCGTTGTGGGCATCGACGCGCGGCGCGGTCAGCACCTGGCCCGTCGCCGATCTCACCCGCATTCCCTCCACGGCGATGTCGACGCGGGCGGCGCGATCGGGATCGACGTTGGTCACCGCCAGCCACAAAGCGCCGTCGGCGCCGCGCGCCGCGATCGCATCCAGCCGCGGCAGGCGCCTGTCGCCCTGCACATAGGTGCCGGCGTCGAGCTGAACGGGAACGAGCCGTGCATCCTGGAACGGAAGGTACATGCGGAACAGATGGTAGGTCGGGGTCAGCACCATGCGCGGGCCGTCGGTCAGGATCATCGCCTGCAGCACGTTGATCATCTGGGCGATGTTGGCGCCGCGCACCCGATCGGCATGACGCGCGAAGATGTTCAGATCGAGGGCGGCGATGATCGCGTCGCGCAGGCTGTTCTGCTGCGCGAGGAAGCCGGGATTGGTGCCCGGCAGCGGCGCCAGCCAGACGCCCCATTCGTCGACGTACAGGCCGACCCTCTTCTCGGGATCGTGGCGATCCATGATCGCGCTGTGCGTGGCGATGAGGCGCTCCATGGTGAGCGTGTCGGCAATGAGCGCCGCATAATCCCCCTCGCCGAACGCCTGGCTGTCATAATGCGGGGGCCATCCGCCCACCGTGTAATAATGGAGGGACAGGCCCTCTATGTCCCAGCTCCACACCTTGGTCTGCCAGGCCTGCATCACCGCTTCGGTATAGGCGGTGCTCGCCCCGTCCGGCCCCACCGCGATCCGGCGCATCGCGTGCTCGCCGGTCTGCGCGGAATTGTAGTTGCGCGCGAAGCGGGCATAGCTCTTCATCTCCTCGACATAATGGTCCGGCGTCATCGCGCCGCCGCAACCCCAGCTTTCGTTTCCGAGGCCCAGGAAGCGAATGTTGAAGGGCCGTTCGCGGCCATTGGCGGCGCGCTCGCGCGCAAGCGCGGTCGGCTGGGCCGCGGTCATATATTCCATCCATTCCGCCGCCTCGCGCGGGCTGCCGGTCGCGACGTTCAGCGAGATATAGGCCTCGCTGCCGATCTGCTCGACGAAGTCGAAATATTCGTGCGTGCCGAAGCGATTGGGCTCGATGACGCCGCCCCAATTCGGATTGAGCGTCGCCGGCCGCTGCCCGATCGGCCCGATCCCGCTCCGCCAGTGATATTCGTCGGCGAAGCAACCGCCCGGCCAGCGCACGTTCGGCACGCGCAGCGCGCGCAAGGCCTGCACGACGTCGGTGCGGATGCCGCGCACGTTCGGGATCGGCGAAGTCTCGCCGACCCAGATTCCACCATAGATGCCGGTGCCGAGATGCTCGGCGAACTGCCCGAAAATGTCGCGGCTGATCGTCGGCCCGCTCTGGCTCGCGCGCACGTTGAGCGCGATCGCGCCGGCGTCGGTTTGCGGCGGGGCCTGCGCGGCCGCGGCCGCGGGTGCGGCCAGGGACAGCGCCGCAGCGAAGAGGGCGATTAAGGGGTTCCGGCTGTTCATAACGCGTCTCCCGTCGACCCGTTCGTCATTGCGAGCCCGAAGGGCACGGCAATCCAGTGGAGGGCGGAGCGTCGCTGGATTGCTTCGCTCCGCTCGCAATCACGATGCTCATTTCTACGCGGACAAAGCGGCATCCGGATCCGGTGCCTCCAGCCGCTCGTCGGGCAGGGCGTTGGTCGGGCGGCTGCCCCAGAGGGCGTAGAAGAGGACGTAGAGGCTGCAGAGGGCGGTAATGGTGAAGGCCCAGTGCAGCCCGAACCGGTCGGCGATGCTGCCCTGGATGAAGACCAGCGCGCCGCCGGCGATCGACATGATCAGCAGGCCCGAGCCTTCCTCGGTGAGCGGACCGAGGCCGCGGATGGCGAGCGCGAAGATGGTCGGGAACATGATCGAATTGCCCAGCCCGACCGCGATCAGCCCGTACATGGCGATGGGGCCGGGGACGAAGGTGGCGACGAGCGCGCCGGCCAGCGCGAGCAGGGCGAACAGGGCCAGCACCTTCTCGGCCGCGATGGAGCGCATGATCCAGGCGCCGGCGAAGCGGCCGACCATCATCCCGCCCCAGACGAAGGTGAGGTAGAAGGCGGCCTGCTCGTGGGTGATGTTGGCGACATTGGGCTGCGAGGCGAAGTTGATGAACAGATTGCCGACGCCGATTTCCGACAGCACGCAGAGGAAGATCGCGCCGCAGCCGAGGACGAGGTTGCGGTGCTTCCAGAGCGAGAGGCCCTTGCGGGCCTCGGCCGAGGCCCGCTGCGTGGCGGCGCCGAGCGCGGGCAGCCTGGCGCGGGCGATCGCGATCGCGAGCAAGGCGAGGACGATCGCGACGACCAGATAGGGGAGCTCGGTCGCCTGGGCGTCGGCCATGCGCTGGGCATGGCTGAGCTGGGCGTCCTGGGCCGAGGTGCCGGCGGTGGTGCGGGCGAGGATCAGGTAGCGGCCGAAGACGATCGCGAGCACGTCGCCGGTGGTGTTGAACGCCTGGACCAGGGTGAGCCGCGATTCGGAGGATTCGGGCGGCCCGATCACCGCCACATAAGGATTGGCTGCCACCTGGAGCAGAGCGATGCCACAGGAGACGGTGAACAAGGAGGCGAGCGTAACGCCGTAGGAGGGCAGGCTGGCGGCGAGG
>Ga0070686_100000140_pt1 | contig 49544 bp, 59 predicted proteins | sample KBSS23LmetaG_FD_65654 | JGI IMG/M metagenome (GOLD analysis project Ga0070686, IMG submission 65654) | Switchgrass rhizosphere microbial communities from Kellogg Biological Station, Michigan, USA - KBS S2-3L metaG | ecosystem: Host-associated > Plants > Roots > Rhizosphere ...
ACAACCAGATGTCGCAGTTCAACGCCGGCCAGGCCGACAACGAAGCGGCGCGCCGGCTCCAGGCCGCCGGGATGCTCGGCAGCCTCGCGAACGACTACGGCGCCGGCACCCGCGCCGATCTCGCCACCATGGCGCAGCTCGGCGACCAGCAGCGCGCGATCGAGCAAGCCTATGCGATGGCCGGCCCGGCCCAGCTCCAGCTGATGGGCCAGCTCAGCGGCATGACGCCCTACGACATCCTCGTCGGGCGCAACGTGGCGAGCACGGCCAACGGCACGACGACGGGGACGGGCACCACCGTCCAGACCCAGACGCCGAGCCTGTTCAACCAGCTTCTCGCCGCGGGCGATTTCGCGGCCAAGTTCATCCCCTTCCCGGGAGCATAGACATGAGCTTTCTCAGCGGCCTCGCCAAAGGCCTTCACCGCGCGTTCGACGGCAACAGCCTCGCCGTCACCCAGGCGATCCTCGCCGGCGACTATCAGACCGCCGCGGCCATCCGCGCACGGCAGGAACAGCTTCAGCGTTCCGACGCCGCGCGCGATGCCCAGGTTCGCGCCGCCAAGAATCTGGGCCTCAGCTGGGACGAGATCGACGCGACGAACCGCGACGATCTCTCCATGCTCGCGAGGCAGCGCGCCGCTCTCCGCATGGTCGATCCCGAAGCTTACGGCGCGATGGAGGGGGCGGTCGCCGACGACAAGCCGCTGCCTCCGGCGGACGAGGCCGGGCCGCTTTACGCGCCGCCCCCCGGGAGGCCCCAGCGGAGTCCCTCGATCCTGCTGGCCTCGGGCCGCTTGGGCGGATCGCCCGGGTTCGGCTCCGACGCACCGCAGCCGGCCGGCGACCTCCAGGCCGCGGCCCTCCCCGGCGCGCGCTTCGTGCAGACCGCGGCGCTCGGGAGCCTCCCGCGCGCCCGCACCCACGCCGAGGCCTCCGCGCTGCCCAAGGGCAGCTATTTCCTCGCCCCTGACGCTTCACTCCGGAGGATCATCTGATGCCGCAGAATTGGTGGGAGCTCTTCCCCGAAGTCCGCCCATCGGGGCGATCCTTTGGTCCGTCCGGGGGACGGACCTATCGCCCCGATCCCTTCGCGCGCCGGCGCCCGCTGCCCGGACCCGGCGGGATGCCGGGTCCGGCGATGGCGCGCCCAATGGCCGCGCCATATATGTTGAATTACCGACATATTGAGCCGACTCCCTACCAAAGTAATCCTTTTGGGGACGGAGGGCGTCTTGCAAGGAATTACTTTTTCCGTGAAAGGCCCTCCAAACTTTGGATACCTGATCCACCGCGACCGCAAAGGCGATAAAGCGTGGGGAAGTTCAATGATCATGAAACGTGCGCGGGCTATCGACGGCAGCGCGCGAGAATCCGATTATGGGGCTGGAACGGCGATCCACGGCCAAGGTCGGAGCGGCATTGGGACGGCCCTGTAGCTCGCCCTCGGATTGCAACCATTCCTTGGCCGCGCTCCCTTGCCTGAGGGCCGTTTGAAGGCCCCACTCCTGGATTCTTTAATCGCGATTCACTCGATCGAGGAAACCGAAGATAACCGCCTTGATACTAGCATTCTTGGAATAAGCTGCTATGATGTTCCCGATGCGTTCCAGATTTCGATCATGCCTGATCGGGCTCGTCTGCTGTGCCGGCATCGTCTCTGCGCTGTCGGCCTACGCGGGCAAGGCCGCCAGCTCGAGTGACACTGCTTATCTTCGCCGAATGGACCCTCCTGTCGCGAGAGTCGCCGCCCAGCCCGCGCACGTTTCCGATGCGCTGCACTTCGATCTGGACTGCGATGTCCGTGGGCGAGTGATCACTGATGCCCATCCCGAGATGTTCCGCGGAACTTATCCCGCGAACGAACCGTGGCATGACCATCCGCATTATATCGTCGATCTGCAGGCCTTACGGATTTGCACTGTGGGCGAATGCATGAGTTATGAGCCCCATCGAATCTTAAGGGTGACGCCAGACCGAATTGTGCTCCATGACGAGCCCGGGTTCGCCGCCTACATTCGTCGCCAGAATTTGCGTTATGAGCAAAGAACAGAAGACCTGGGCGAGGTGGCCGTGACCAGAGGCACGTGCGTGATCGCTCCTTTCTCAGGATTTCCTACTCGTCAGGCAGGATGACGCCGACAGCGCGCTGGTTGGAGGGTAGGGCGTCGGATCGGCCGTAGAACCGGCCTCATTCGCGACTGAGGGGGCACTTGTTACGGGCGGTTGATGAGCACGAAAGTGTACATGCACATCTCGGCGGACCATCATCTTGTGCGGGTGGCCCCGGTGCTCGGGCGGGTCGGTGATTTCGCTGCCTTCCTTGCCGACGAGGTAGACGAGGCTGCGACGTTCGCACGGCTGCGCCGCGCGGAGAGCATCGGCAGGCCGATCGGCAGCCCGGACCGGATCGAGGCGCACCGGACGCAGCCTGGCGCCGGCAAATGCGGGCCGAGGAGCAAGAGAGATTACGGGTTAAGTAAACTGTCGCCGTAATCCCACCGGCCCCACGGGACCGCCCTCCCAGTTTGCTTCGCCGATCGACTGCTCAGTGCGGCGCTTGCGCTGGCACTGACGCCAGACCTTGGTGCTGCAGACCTTGGCGCACGTCGGTCTCTACCGATGCATTATAGGCGTTGACCGTGCTGATCACCTGGCCGTGCCCATCCAGCAGTTCGGCCTCGCGACCCGAACCGACTGGCACAAGGCGAACGTAGACCGGGTTTGGATGGAGACTATTGGATGCGCCGTTGGCTCCGTCCACGATGCCGCCGATCAGGCCGCCGGCAATGACGTTGCCGGCAATGGCACCGTTGAGCTTGCTCTGCATATAGACACTCACCGGCTCGAAACCTTCCAGCGTGTAGGTGACCATGGAGTCATGGCCGCGATGCATCTCGATTTGGCACGGAGTGACGCAGGTTCCGCCCTGCGCCAATCGAATGGTCGCGCTGGACGGCTCCGAGTTGAACGCAACGTCCTGGTGGACTCCGTGCATGACCGTGGCGCAGCCACCCAGCGCTGGCCCGGACGCTATTATGGCGCAGGCAAGAATCAGTCTCTTCATGTTTTTGTCCCCCCCATCGACGCTGTGTCGATGATGACAAGGTTAACGCGCTAGCGCGACCAAGCAAGCATAAAAACATTGCCGCTCATTTAGTTACAAGCAAGCTCGCGGAACCGCTGCTGTGAAGCCGGGTGAACGGAGCGCGCTCGCAGGTTCCGCTGGCACGCGAACGTCCGCAATGGGTCGTTGGCGGACGTCGGGCCTAATCACGGAAATCAACCACCGGCAGCGCGCACGACGTGGACGGCGTTGCTGACAACGTCGGCGGGGCCCTTCTATCCGGCGGGGCCCTTAGGCATTCTCGAACTCCTCCCGGTTACGATGTCCGGATTACGGTGCCAGTTTACCAAATAACTCAGCCTTCTCCTTCGGCTTGGGCCCACGCTTGCGTGGCGCGAGAGTCCGGCCCGTGCTTGCCTCGAGCTTCTTCAGCCATGCGGCGCTCGAGGCGCGAGAGCCGGACCTTCGCTGCCCCCTCAAAAAAGGCATTGTTTCAAGGCGACGATTATAAGGGCCAAGACGCCCGCGGTTCGCAGAAAGGCAGATATTTTTTGGGTGCGCTCACGCTCAGCCTCCTCCCGAGCACGGTCGCGCTGCGCCTCGGCCGCCTGTTGGCTTGCCAAGATCTGCGGGTATGATTCCACAATCCACTGGGCGAGCCAGTTGGAAACGAGCTCGATCGTCTTTGCGTCCGATAAGTCCCGCGAACCGTCTGAGCCGGGCAGATGGCAACGCCAGGTGTCCTTCATCGGATTGTACGTAATGAACGAATCGCGGCCGATTGCGATGTACGGACGATTGCCCTTCGGACCGTAACGATGCCAATGCCAATCGTCATCAAGGCCAATGTCGTTTGTATGGAATGGGCTCCCACGAACGACGCCGGGCTTTTCGAGAAGCGCGAGCTCGGGGGCTTGGCGATACAATTCAATGATGCGATCCGCCATGGCCCTGAGTGCCAGGAGATTGCGAGCCATCGCGGCCTCGACCTCGGCATCGGCGCGTCGTTGAGCCTCCTTCAATCGGGCAACTCTTTCGGGGATTGTCTCCGCCATGCGCACCACCCCCAGGAATCTTTCTCCAGGTGTACTAGAGTCGTGGTTATGGCCCGCCAAGTCGTGCCCGAAATGATCTAGTCAGCTGCCGCGACGCGCTATGGGCACCGATGACCGCGCCAATGCCGATCCCATCGGGCGACCTATCCACCGGAGTTACGGTGGAGTTACGGTGCCAGTGTGCTTTATTCAAACTCATCGACCTTCGCTTCCACGCACTAACCTCAGTCGGCATCGGCCATCTCGGCGTGCCCTACGCTTCACGCCTACGCTGGCCCGCGACTTCGCGAAGTTCCGCGTCCTCGCGTGAGATAGCGTCCTGATCCCGGACCTCCGGATAGGCCCAAAACCCGCGTCGGCCGGAAGCCGATCCTCAAAGGAGAATGACCATGCCCAACCCCCTTCGCCGGGGGCGCTCGTGATGGAGCGCGCCCCCGAAGACGCGGCCGCGCGCCGCTTCACCTGGAGCCCGGCCTGGATCGCGCTCGGCTTCAGCCTGTTCGGCGCCTTCTGGCAGGTCGGCGTGACCAGCCAGCGCGTCGCCGAGAATGCCCGCCGCGTCGAACTGCTCGAGGCGGCCGACCGCCAGCGCGGCGACGCGCTCGGCCGGATCGACGCGCGCACCGCCCGCATCGAGGCGACCCTCGACATCATGCGCGGCGGCATCCAGCGTCCGCTCTCCGAGCCGCTCCCCTCCGCCGACGATCCGAGGCCCTGAGCGAGGTGGCACCCGCGCCATCGTCTCCATGGAGTCATCCCGGCGTAGGCCGGGATCCATTTTCTTGAGCATTCGGATTTACCCCCCGCAAGAGCGGCTGGAACTGCGGCTTCCGGCCCCCATTGGAACTGACCTAACTGATTGATACAAAATGGGAAAGTTTCTATTCTTTCTATTCAACCCGGGTTTCTATTTCTTTCTACTTTAGAAACCCCGCCGCCTCTGGGGAATCCGTTCAGAATTGTCCGCTCACGGCGCGTGCGGGATCATCCCGATCCCGGCCAGCCACTGCTCGGCCAGCGCCGGCCAGCCCGTGATCGGCAAGGCCGTGCGGCGCAGGCCGAAGGCGTGGCCGCCTGCGGCGTAGAGATGCATCTCCACCGGCGCGTTCGCCTGCTTCAGCGCCAGATAATAAGCGATCGAATGGCGCACGTCGTCGACCGGATCGTCCTCGGCCTGGATCAGCAGGGTCGGCGGCGTGTCGCGGGTCGGCTTGATGTCCGCGGCGAGGCCGAGGCCGGTCCCGGTCCAGAGATGGCCGGGATAGAGCGCGATCGCGAAATCGGGGCGGCTGCTCTCCCGGTCCGCCGCGTCGACCGGCGCGTAGGCCCGCCCGGCATGCGTGCTGATCGCGGCGACGAGATGCCCGCCCGCGGAGAAGCCGAGCACGCCGATCCGGTGCGGGTCCAGGCCGAGCGCGGCCGCGCGCGCCCGCAGCAGCCCGATCGCGCGCTGGGCGTCCTGCAGCGCCATCGGCACCGCGGGGATGCGGCGGCAGCGGCAATCGGGGTCCCACCAGGGCCCCGATCCCGGCACGCGATATTTGAGCACGGCGCAGGTGATCCCCCTGGCGGTCAGCCAGTCGCAGACCTCGCTTCCTTCGAGGTCGATCGCCAGGATCCGGTAGCCGCCGCCCGGGAAGACGAGCACGGCCGCGCCGGTGTTCGCGCCCCTCGCCGGATAGACGGTCATGGTCGGCCGGGTGACGTTCGCGATCGCGGTCACGGGGCGGCCCGCGATCAGCCCGGTTCCGACCGTCGCCGTCTCCGCGCCCCGCACATTGGGCCGCGCGATGGCGAGGCCCTCGGGCCACAAGGCGATCTCCTCCCGCCCCGCCGCCGGCCGGGCGGGCTCGGCCGGCGCGTCCGCTCCGCACCCCGCGGCGAGGGCGAGCAGGACGACCGTGAGCCAGTGAAGATTGCGCAGGGCTTTCATCGGCATGCCTCCCGTCGAGCCGAAGGCATAAGCGGCTGGCGCGCCCGCTTCACGCGCGCTTTTCTCGATCCTGGCTATACGCAATCAGGGGGCGCTCCCGCCCGCCGGCGCCGCTACCGGTAGCGCACGTCCCCCGCCTTCAGCGCCTGCTTGTCCGCGGCCCCCTCGGCGTAGCGCAAATTGGTATAGGCCGGCTGGGTCAATTTGGCGCCGAAGCCCGCGCCCTTCTCCTTGCCCGGGGCGAGGCGGCGGAGGTCGAACTCGGCCTCGAACTGGACGCCCATCCGCCTTCCCTCGGTCCAGCGCACGGTCGCGCCGAGCTGGCCGCAGCCGGGCAGGTCGAGCTGGACGTGGGAGTCGGGCGGCAGCGAGCGGTCGCCCTCGATCAGCGCGCCGCCGGTCGAGATGTTGCGCACCCGAACGGTCATGTTCATCCCGTTCCACTGCAGGGTCGCGACCTTGAGCAGGCCCTGGCGCGGCGGGCGGTTGAACTGGAAGCCGTCGGCGGTCACCGTCTTGTTCTGGGCGGCGAGCTTGCCGGCCTCCTCGGGCGGCATCGGCCGGCCGAAGATATAGCCCTGGATATGGCTGCAGCCGAGCTCGCGGATCAGGGTGAGCTCGTCATGGGTCTCCGCGCCCTCCGCGGTCGTGTCCATGCCCAGGCTCTCGGCGAGGGTGACGATGGCGCGGATGATGGCGGCGTTGCGGCTCCCCGATTTGGCGGCGCCGCGCACGAAGCTCTGGTCGATCTTGATCTTGTCGAACGGCGCCTTCTTCAGATAGCCCAATGAGGAATAGCCGGTCCCGAAATCGTCGAGCGCGAGCCGGACCCCGATCGCCTTCAGCTTGGCGAACATGTCGTCGGTGGATTCGCTCTCGACCAGGAACACGCCCTCGGTGATCTCGAGCTCGAGCTGGCGCGGCTGGATCTGCGAATTGGCGAGCGCGCTCATCACGATCGTCGGCAGGCTGGGATCGACGAACTGGAGCGGCGAGAGGTTGACCGCGATGCGGATCTGCTCGGGCCATTTCGCGGCCTCGTTGCAGGCGGTCCTGAGCACCCATTCGCCGATCTGCGGGATGAGCCCGCTTTCCTCGGCGAGCGGGATGAAGACGGTGGGGCTGATCACGCCGCGGCTGGCATGGTGCCAGCGCACCAGTGCCTCGAAGCCCGAAAGCTGCTCGCTCTGCGCGTTGACCACCGGCTGGTAGACGAGCTGGAGCTCGCCGCGGCCGATCGCCTTACGGAGGTCGTTCTCCAATATCTGCCGGTCCTGCGCCTCGCTGTGCATCTCGGGCGCGAAGAAGCAGAAGGTGCCGCGGCCCGCGGCCTTGGCCGAATAGAGCGCGAGATCGGCGTTGCGGATCAGCGCGTCGGCGCAGGTCCCCTCGTGCGGCGCGATCGCGATCCCGACCGAGGCGCCGATCGCGATGTTGTGGCCCTCGATCGAATAGGGCATCGAGATCTGCTGGATCAGCCGCTCGGCGAGGCTGGCCAGGCTGGCGCCGTTGGCCATCGCAGGCAGCACCGCCTCGAACTCGTCGCCGCCGAGGCGGCCGATCTGGCCCTTGTCGCCGACCACCGAGGTGAGCCGCTGCGCGACCTGCTTCAAGAGGGCGTCGCCGATCGGATGGCCGAGCGTGTCGTTGACGTTCTTGAACCGGTCGAGGTCGATCAGGAAGAGGGCGCACGCGCCGACCGTGCCCTGTTGGTTCTGCAGCGCCTCGTCGAGCGTGCGCCGCATCAACATCCGGTTGGGGAGGCCGGTCAGCGAGTCGTATTTGGCGAGCCGGTTGATCTCCTCGTCGGAGCGGCGCTGCTGGGTGAGGTCGGTGCCGATCCCGCGGAAGCCCAGGAAGCGGCCATGCTCGTCGAAGCTCGGCGTGCCCGAGAGCGACCACCAGGTCTCGGCGGCGGTGTTGGCGCGGACGGTGACGTCGGTGAAGGGCAGCCGGGCCGAAAGGTGGAAGCCCAGGGTCCGCTCCGATCCGCCCTCGTCGGCGCCGATCAGCTCGGTGAACGGCTTGCCGATCAGATCCTCGGCCGCGGTCTGCAGACAGGCGGAGAGATGCTCGGAAACGTAGGAGAGCGCGCCGCGCCCGGTCGTCTCCCAGAACCAGCCGCGGCCCGTCTGCTCGAACTCCTCGATGAAGCGCGAGGCGCGCTGCGCGGCCCAGTCCGCCTCGATCCGGCGGCGCAGCTGGGCGGCATCCGCGCCGGCCCGCCTGAAGCTCAGCGAGACCAGGCAGAGCGCGAGCAGGGTGGCGGCGAGGGTGGCGCCGGGATCGCCGCTCACGATTACCACCCGCGCGACGCACATCAAGAGGCCGATCAGGGTCAAGGCGGGGAAGGGCAGGAAGGCGATCGGGATGGCGACGAGGGCGCCGGCGAAGGCGAGATCGAGCAGCCGCGCGTCCTGGACCGCGACCGGCGAGAGCGCGCAGGCAGCCACCCACAGGGCGCCCGCGACGACCGCATAGAGCGCCGCGCCGCGGCTCGCATGATGAGGGGAGTGGCTGGAGATCGGCCGGCGCCGGGACCAGAGCAGGAGGCCGAGGTCGATCGCGAGCACGAACGCGACCGGGACCGCGACCAGGGCCGACATCTCGCCGCGGACGGCGAGGCCGCCGAGGATCGCGGCGGCGCAGATCAGGTGGACGGCGAGGAAGAAGGCGGGGACGAGGTCGAGCGCGCGGTTGCGCTCGCGCGCGCTCGTCTCCTCCTGCTCGTCCTCCAGCCTGCGGAAATCGCGTGCCAGCAACGGCCCGAGCGGCGCGCGCCTCTCGGACCTCGACGATGCGGAATCACGATACCTCCGGCTGCCACCCATGGCCCGGCCATAGCGCACCGGCCTTAATATTTATTTGAAGGGAGAGAGGGGAGGGGAGTCGCACGCCTCTCCCCCTTTGGGGGAGAGGAAGGGGCCCGTCGCCGCGCAGCCGCGATGGGAAGGCGGGGGCCCATTTCTTCCTCCTCTACCCTCTCCCGCTTGCGGGAGAGGGCAGGGTGAGGGTCTTGTCCTTGCTGCCCCTCTCCCCGGCGGGGAGAGGGTAGGGTGAGGGGGTCCGGTGTTTGAAGTTACCGTCGGCCCTCGACACGCCTCCCGGCTCTCCCAAAAAGGGAAGTGCGAAGTTGGTCAGGGGGCCTACCGCCGCCGCGGCTCAGGCGCCCCGTCCTCCATCCGCGCCCTTCGCGCCACACATTCCTCGCGCTCGGGATGGCGCTCGCAGCGGCGCGCGAGCCGGCCCTCGCGTTCCTCGGCCTCGCGGATTTCGCGGCCGCGGCGCTGGTCGGCCTCGGCCTGGCTGGTGGTGACCGCGTCGACGCCCGCGCTGGCCGCGCGCACCGGCAAGGTGACAATGTCGACCGCCGTCTTGGCGAGGCAGCCTGAAAGCAGCAGCGGCAGGGCGAGAAGAAGAATGCGCATGAGGCGGGCCTAGGCCGGAGCTCCTTGAAGAGTGATGAACGAAACGCCTGTTGACATTCATTCGCTCCGGACGGATATTTCTGTCATGACAGAAATCCGGACCGAGTCTCGCCCGCTGGCGCCCGCGCTGGAGCGGTTCGTGCTCCACTGGGGCGAGATGGGCAGCCAATGGGGGGTCAACCGCTCGGTCGCCCAGATCCAGGCTTTGCTCTATCTCTCCGAGCAGCCGCTGACCGCCGAGCAGATCGCAGACACCTTGGTCATGGCGCGCTCCAACGTCTCCAACAGCCTCAGGGAGCTGCTCTCCTGGCGGCTGATCCGGCGCGTGCCCATGATGGGCGACCGTCGCGACCATTATGAGGCCGAGACCGACCTCTGGGAGATGGTCACGCGGATCGCGCAGGGCCGCAAGGAGCGCGAGCTCGATCCCGCCGCCGCGGCCCTGCGCGCCTGCCTTGCCGAGGCGCGCGGCGACCCGCGGATCAGCCCGGTGGCGCTGAAGCGGCTGACCGAGATGGGCAAGTTCCTCGAGACCGTGAACCGCTGGTACGACCAGATGATCGCGGTCCCGGCGCCGAAGATCATGGCGCTGATGCGGATGGGGTCCAGGGTCGCGAATTTCCTGAGCTTCGGCCGCAAGAGCGGGGAACAGCAAGGCGGCTGAGGTCGCGCATTGGAGTAGGGACGATGGCGGAGCGCAGGCGGATCGGGGCGGAGATCATCCCCTTTCCCGCCGCCCGCCCCGGCGCCGCGGGCTCCGGCCCCGCCCCGGAGATCGGCGACCTTCGCTTCCGCGCCCTGGTCGGCGAGGAGGCCTGGGCGCGCCTCCCCGAGGCGGTCCGCGCCCGCTTCGGCAAGCGCGTCGCGGGCTCGGCGTCGGTCGTCTATGCGGGCGAGGTCGTCGAATGCCGGATGAACGCCGCCGGCTGGCTGCTCGCCCAGCTCGGCCGGCTGATCGGCGCGCCCTTGCCGCTCTGCCGCGACCGCGACGTCCCGGCCTGCGTCAGCGTCACCGAGGATCCCGCCTTCGCCGGCCAGTTCTGGACCCGCATCTACGGCCGCCGCCGCGGCTTCCCGCAGGTGATCAGCTCGAGCAAGCGCTTCTGCGGGCCGACCGGCCTCGAGGAGCAGGTCGGCGGCGGCCTCGGCATCGCCTTGCGCGTCGCGGTGGAAGGCGGCGCGCTCCACTTCCTCAGCGACCATTATTTCCTGCTCGTCGGCGGGCGCCGCCTCCGCCTGCCGCGCTTCCTCTCACCCGGCGCGCTCCGCGTCAGCCACATCGACTGCAATCACGGCCTCTTCGCCTTCGTCCTCGAGCTCACCCACCCCTGGCTCGGCACCCTCGTCCGCCAGACCGCGATGTTCCGCGAGCGGGGCGGGGACGAGGACTAAGCGCCGGAGCAGCGCCCTCCCAGGCGCCTCCCCATGACGGGGAGGGGTTGGCGTGGGGTGGAGTCTCCGGAAAGCGCCGACTCCATGGCGGCATCCCAACCGCGCGGCGAGCTCCGGCCCCAAAGCCAAACCGGACCGCGTGTGAACCTAGCCTGCCGATCCCGTTCAGGTCTGCTGCACCGCAACACGCGCCAGGGTGTCGGCAAGCGCGGGGGCGTGATGGAGTATTGAAGATGAAGAAGATTCTCATGACCATGGCCGCCGTGTCGGCCCTTTCGATCGGCGTGCCGGCTGCGGCCCAATATGGGCGCGGCGACATCCAGGGCCGGATGCAGCAGCTCCAGGTCCAGCTTCAGGCGGGCGTCCGCAGCGGCGCCATCTCGCGCCGCGAAGCCATGCCGCTCGACCGCCAGATCCGCGAGATCAGCGACTATGCGCGTTTCAACGGGCGCGACGGCCTGAACGGCCGCGAGCGCCGCTATCTCGAGCAGCGCATGGCCAATCTCAGCCAGCATATCCGCTACGCCGAGCAGACCGGCGACGGCCGCGACATGCGCTACGGCCGCGGCGAGCGCTATGAGGACGGCCGCGCCTATGGCGCCAATGAGGGCTATGCCCGCGAGGCCCGCCTCGACCGCAACGGCGACGGCTGGGACGATCGCGATTTCGACCGCGACGGCCGCATCGACGATGGCCGCGACGGCGAGGATGGCGCCTATCTGCGCGTCGGCCAGCGCATCTCGGGCAATTTCGCCGAGATGCCGGTCCGCTATCGCGACCGCTACCGCGACAGCGACGGCTCCTATTATCGCTACGACCGCGGCAACATCTATCAGGTCGATGCGCGCACCGACCTGATCCTGCGGATCTTCGCCGACGCCCGCTAAGGCCGGCCGCGATTGAAAGGAAAGGGCGCTCCCGTTCGGGGCGCCCTTTTCACGCGCGGACCGGCGGCCTTCCGCCCATTGCCGTCACTGCAGCGAGTCCGGGCCGGAAGCCACCGATGATGCACGATTCGCCAGCAGGCACCTTTATGTGCGCGCCGTGCCCGATACGCGCGGCGATGCGCTACCCCGCCAGAATCGTGGCCGCCGTCTCCTGGATGCTCCCGGCGACGAGCAGCGGGCTGCCGCCGACGATGCCGACCTGCGTCTGGCCGTTCTCATGCGAACGGAGCCAGGCGACGTTCTCCGCGACGACCAGATAGTCGCCGCCGCGCGAATTCAACAAAACGAACTTCATGTTCCTGTCTCCTGACGACCTACCTCTACAACATGGAGCTCTGGTTCGCGTTAACGGCCCCGACACCCATCGCAGGCGGGTCCACCTCGCGCGTTCGGGCCAGTTTCCGGTTGCAATACAAAGCTTGACGCGCATGGTTCGCATGCAGGCGCTGAAGGATAGGCCCTCTCATGCTGACCCTTGCTTCCACCATCACCGCCCTCGCGCTCGCCGCCACGGCCCCGCCGGACCGCCTCCGCGGCCCGGGCCCTCGGCGCGGGCCGGTCGCGATCGCCGCGACCTTCGACAGGTCCGAATGGACGCCCCCGGCTAGGCTGTCGCTGGAGCTGATCACCGGCCGCTATGCCCTCACGCCGCAGCCGAGCAGGCGCCAGCAGCACGCGGGCATCCGGATGCGGATGCGGCACGGAAGGCTCGCCGCCCCCCAGCTCACCCCGATACGGGAGGCCACCGAGACGGCTCTCGTCGAGGGCCTGGCCGATCCGGCCTGTGGGACACGGGATCCACGCAGGATGATCCTGTCCAATGCGGGGCCGGTCATGCTGCGGCTGGACGGCGCGCCCCGAAGCGGCGCCACGCCGGACGAGCGCGGCTGCTGGAGCCGGGCCGCGGAAAGATTGTACGACCGGTTGGAGGAGACGTTCGGGCCCCAGCTCTACCCGCGCGGACGGTAGGAAAGCTGGCCTTCCGGTCCGCACTCCGCTCGTTGCAGACATTCCTCGGCCGCCCGCCCGCCGCAGCGGGACGTCACCCTATCCCACCGCCCGCATCGCGAAGGAGGAGGCGCCGCCGCCCAGCATCAGGGCGAGCAGAAGGAGGAGCGCCGCGCCCGTCCACAGGCGGATGCGGACGAAGCCCACCGCCGCGGCCAGGGCGCCGACCGCTCCCGCCGCGAACAGCAGGGCGATCGCGGCATGCACGGCCGGCATCACGCTGGAGCGCGCGGCTGGACCGGGGGCGCCGGCTTGGTCATGCCGCAGCCATGCGCCCGCTTGGGCCGACAATCCAGCACGATGGAGGTCGCAGGCCCGGGACCCGTGAGCGGCCGCGCCCTTGTCCCGGCCCGGCGGCCGGGGGCGGGAAAGCCCTTTGGGATTCCGCCTCCCGGGCCCATAAGCATAGTGAACGCAGAGAGGGGGACGCGCGATGGTGATCCCGGAATGGCTGATCTACGTGCTGATCGCGCTGGCGGTCGTGGTCTCGCTGCTGCTCGTCCGCCGATGGTCCTACAACATCGCCATCAGGTTCGATTGCGACGGCCGGGAATATACGCGCCATCGCGACGGCCACTTCACCGACGATCGGGGTATGCGCGTCGTCGATCCCGCGCTCGTCGCCCGGCTCACCCCGCTCGCCGAAGCGGCCAAGAAAGAGCGGTTCCGCCAGATGGATGCGCGGGAGCGCTGAGGCGCGCGCCGATTGCCATTGCCGCGGCGGCACGACGGAGCGATCGTTCGCCGCATGACCGCCCGCCGCATCCTCCTCGCCCTTTGCACCGCAACTTTGCCGGCGGCATCCCCGCCGGCGGTGAGGCCGGAAAACGGATCTCTTCGCCTCCGCTGCGAGGTCGCGATGGCCTATGTGCGGGAGCTAACCACCGATCCGTCATGGGGGCACATGATCTTCACGGGCGAATCCGGCCTGATTGTCGATTTCCTGGAAAGCGGATGGTGGGCGGAGGGGGCGGAGCCTGCCGCTCGGGCGCGGGCTCCGGAAGCGCTGGTAGCGCGCATGATGGAGGAAGGGGGGCTGCCGGCGATCCGCTACTGCCCTTCGCTGCGCCATTTCCTTTCCGCCCGGGGGCACGCCTACGGGCGGCAGGCAGCGCGGGACTACGCCGGTGCGCCGAGGCGGGTGCAGTATAGGAGCGGCATCGTGTATCTGACGCTTCCCATGGTCAGCGAAGACGGTCGACGCGCTGTCTTCCAGTTCAGCCACAGCGGCGCCGGCGCCTCGGCACGCCTCGCCGAGCGCCAGGCCGACGGGCACTGGCGCGTCGTCGCCAGCCAGCCGCTTGCCGTCTATTGATGTTCGCAGAGAACTCTGCTTGACAGAGTGAGTTCGACTCGCTACTCTGCCTCACAGAGCAAGCAAGGAGCCTTTCCATGGTCATCTCATCGACGGAAGCCGCAGAGGCGCTGCGCGACATCGCACAGACCGACCGGCGCACCCGGGTCAGCGGCGCCTATCACGTCGCCAGCCCGCACCTCATCCTCTGGGGCCTGATCTGGGCCGCGGGCTATACGGCAAGCGGCCTCACCCCGCCCGACAAATGGGGCCTGGTCTGGCTGCCCCTGATCGCGGTCGGCGTGATCGGCGCGGTCGCGCTCGGCATGCGGGCCGGCGCCCGGAGCGGATCCGGCGGGGCCGGCTTCTCGGCAGGCAGGACGACGATCCTGGCCCTCGCCATCGGCCTCTTCATCGGCTCGGTCTATTTCGTGTTCCAGCCTGTCTCGCCGCTGCCTTATCTCGTCTTCCCGGCCCTGATCACGGCCCTGATCTACGTGCTGCTGGGCGGGCTGCTCGGCCTGCCGCGCTACGTCTGGATCGGCGCGATCATGTTCCTCGTCACCATGGTGGGGTTCATCTACGCCAAGCCGGTCCTGCCTTACTGGATCGCGGCCGCGGGCGGCGGCGGGCTGGTCCTCGGCGGCCTCTGGATGCGGAAAGTCTGAGCCATGGCCGAGCCCGACGAGCTCATCCACCAGTCGCTGCGCCTCAGGATCATGGCCGCGCTCCACGCCGCCGGCGCCGAGCCGCTCGAGTTCGGCCGGCTGAAGGCCCTGGTCGGCGCCACCGACGGCAATCTCGGCAGCCACCTCGCGACGCTCGAAGGCGCGGGCTATGTCCGGATCGACAAGGACTTCGTCGGCAAGCGCCCGCGCACCCGCGCCAGCGTCACCCCCGCCGGCGGCCGCGCCTTCCGCGGTCATATGGATTACCTGCGCGAGATCATGGAATCGGCCGGCGGGGGTTAGGGCCCCGCGCACGCCTGCCAAGGGGGTTCGCGAACGCCGCGGCGCACAAAATAAAACTCGAATCGCAATATCTTAAGGAATAAGCGCCACCGCGAACCGGATGGCTTCTCGCACCGCAAGCAGAGGATTGCCGGACGGGACCTATGTGGTCCTCGTCCGAAGCCTCTATCTGACGCCTCTCGCGCACGTCATCATGAGCATCGCTTTCCTGGGCGTCGCCAGCGTCGTGCTTGCGCAGAGCCCGGATCCGTTGCTCATGATACTCGCCGGCCTCGGATTGGCGGCGCGGCTGGCGCAGATGTCGGTCGTCTTCCTCGATCGCAGGCGCGCCTTGCGCGAGGATTTCGATGCGGCCTGCGCGCGCACGCTCGAGCGCCGCTTTGCCCTGGCTTTCACCAGCTTCGCGACCATCTTCGGCGCGTTCGGCGCGCGCGCGGTTCAGCTTTCGCCGACCGAGCTCGATCTGCTCGTCATCGTCCTGCAGTTCGGCTACGGCTCGGGCATCGTTGCGGGACAGGCGCTTCGGCCGCGGATCGCCATCTCCGCCTTGCTGCTCTCCGGCATTCCGCCGCTGATCGTCGTCTGTCTCGCGCCGGGTCTTTCTCCGCTCGCCGTGGCGGCGCTGCTTGCCCTGTTCATGGCCGCCGCCGCGCAGGCGATCATGCGAATCTACCGGCACGGCACCCAGGACATCACCATGCGGCGGCTGTTCGCGACCTTGGCGCGCCAGGACGACCTTACCGGCCTGCCCAATCGTCTGGCGCTGCGCGAGGCGTTCGAGCGGTTCGCGGCAGAGCGGGCCGCCGGCGAAATGCTCGCCGTTCACTGTCTCGACCTCGATCGCTTCAAGCCGGTGAACGATATTTACGGCCATCCCACCGGCGATGCCCTGCTCAATGCCGTGTCGCATCGGCTGAAGGGCCTGCTCCGGCGGGGAGACGTCGTCGCCCGCCTCGGCGGCGACGAGTTCGTCGTCATCCAGGCTGGTGCCAGACATCAGGACGAAGTGGACCTCCTGGCCCGCCGCATCAGCCGCGCGGTCGCAGAGCCTTTCACCATCCTCGACCACCGGATCTCGATCGGCGCGAGCGTCGGCTACGCGCTGTTTCCCGCCCATGGCCGCGACCTCGACACCCTTCTCGGCCGCGCCGACGAGGCCCTGGTCGCGGTCAAGCGTAACGGCGGCGGCGTCGCCCTGCACGGCCAGCGCCTGCCGGAGCCCGGGCACAGGCGCACGGCCTGATCCTCGGCCGGCGCCTGCTACCGGCCCCCTGGATCGCCCGAGCGAAAGGCCGCTGGCCCGACGTCGCCCACCCGCTGCAAGTGCTTTCCATGTCACGCCAGAGGGAGTGGCTGAACCAGGGACGCCGGCTTGGTGATCGCACCGGCATGCGCCCCGTCGCGACGGCAATCCAGCACGATCGGCGCCGCCAATTCATTCGCGGCGGCGCATTGAACCTCGTGGTCGAGCGCCAGGCCGCGGGGCAGTTGCAGGGACACCGTGCTCAATTGCCTAGTCTCGCCGCTGCGGCCTGTTTGACGCTGCGGCACGAAAGCGAAATAGTCGTCAGGTGGTAAGCCCCCGCCTTCTGCTCGCCCTAACCGGGCTGATCTTGTCGGCGCCCTGCCTCGCCCAGACCCGGCCGGCGCACGAATCGCTGAATCTGCGTTGCGAGATCGCCCTGGCCTACGTGCAGGAACTGGTTGCGAACCCGTCTTGGGGCCCGATGATCTTCGACGACCGGCCAGCTGACCTCGTGGACTTCCTGGAAGCTGGATGGTGGGCCGAAGGGGCGGAGCCTCCGCGGCGCGTGGCGGCCCCGGACGCGCTCGTCGAGCGGTTGCGTGCGGAGGAAGGAGCCGCCGCGGTCCACCATTGCGCCTCGCTGCGTCTCTTCCTTGCCGCGAACCGGATTGCCTATGGGCGCAACGCGGTCCGCGACCAGCATCGCTTGCCGTGGCGCGTGCGGGTCCGAACGGGGATCGTGAACCTTTCTCTTCCGGTGACAAGCGAGGATGGCCGCCGAGCCGTGCTAGGCTTCAGCCATAGCGGCGCTGGCGCCTCCTACCGGCTTCTCGAGCGGCAAAGCGATGGCCGCTGGCGCGTCGTCGCCTCTCAGCCGCTAGCCGTCTATTGAGCGCCATGCCGAATAGACGCCGGGGCAAGACGCGCATGAGCCGTTAAGTTCATGGAATCAGCCAGCGGCGGCTAGGCCTGAGTGCCCCATTTGCAGCCGTTCATGTGCAGGCTAGGTTGGAAGAATGACGCCAGACCTTGAAGCCTCCATCTTGCGCCAATCGGCGGACGACGCCGAATATGTCGAAACCTGTCGGGAGATGCAGCTCGCCCTGGATGAGGACTGGCAAATCGAAGCTCGGCTTCGCGGCGAAACTATCCCGGATTTCGTCATTCGGAAGCTCCGCCCCGAGTGGCCGCTTATGGTCATCATCGCGAGGAAAGAGGGTGGTGAGGAACTCTCACTGCGCCGTGAACAGCCTCTGACATTCGAGGCCGTCCACAAAATGTCATCCTCGCTGATGAGGCTAGCCCACACCTACGGTCTCGAGTGGTTGAATTGGTCCGAATTCGATGGGCATATCTATCGCTCGCTTCACCGAACTCCGTTGGCTTGGTCATCGGAATGGCCGGACTGACTCGCAAAAAAGGCGGCCCGGAAACCCCGGACCGCCCCTCTCGTTTTCTGGCCGGCGCCCTTACCGCTTCGAGAACTGGAAGCTGCGGCGGGCCTTGGCGCGGCCGTACTTCTTGCGCTCGACGACGCGCGGGTCGCGGGTGAGGAAGCCCTCGCGCTTGACCGTCGTGCGCAGCGCCGGCTCGTAGCGGGTGAGCGCGGTCGAGATGCCGTGGCGGACCGCGCCGGCCTGGCCGGAAAGGCCGCCGCCTGAGACGGTCGCGATCACGTCATACTGGCCCTTGCGGTCGGCGACGTCGAACACCTGGTTGATGATCAGGCGCAGCGTCGGACGCGCGAAATAGACCTCCTGATCGCGGCCGTTGACGATGATCTTGCCGGTGCCGGGCTTCAGCCAGACGCGCGCGACCGCGTCCTTGCGGCGGCCCGTGGCATAGGCGCGGCCCTGCTTGTCGAGCTGCTGCTCGCGCAGGATCGCCTGGATCTGCGGGCCCTGGTTGGCGACGCCGTGATCGTCGACCTTCTCCTCGCGGCGGCGGCGGCCGCCGCCCCGGTCGTCGTCGTGACGGACGGGGGCGAGCGCCTGCAGGTCGGCGACCGGCGGGGCGGCGTCGGCATCGAGGTCGGCTCCAGCCGCGTCGGCGACATCGCCGGCAGGCGCCGCCTCGGCGGCCTCGGCCGCCTCGGCAGGCGCGTCCTCGGAGGCGGCGTCAGCGGTCGGAGCGTCGGCGCCCTCGGCCTGGGCCTCCCCGGCGGGGGCATCGGCCGCCGCTTCGGCCGGCGTCTCTGCGGCCGGAGCCTCGGGCTCGGCCTGGGTCAGCTTGGCGAGATCGGACAGGGATTGGCGATTGTCGGACATCAGGCACCCACCTTGTTCTTGCGGTTCATCGCCGCGACGTCGAGAGTTTCGGGATTCTGGCCGCCGTGCGGATGCTCGGCGCCGGCATAGAGGTGAAGCGCGCGCATCTGGTCGCGGCCCAAGGGCCCGCGCGGGATCATGCGCTCGATCGCCTTCTCGAGCACGCGCTCGGGGAAGCGGCCGTCCAGGATCTTGGCCGGCGTCGTCTCCTTGATGCCGCCGGCATAGCCGGTGTGGCGGTAATAGATCTTGTCGGTCAGCTTCTTGCCGGTGAAGCGCACCTTGTCCGCATTGACGATGACGACATGGTCGCCGCAATCGACGTGGGGGGTGTAGCTCGGCTTGTGCTTGCCGCGCAGGATATTGGCGACGATCGTGGCGAGCCGCCCGACCACCAGCCCGTCGGCATCGATCAGATGCCACTTCTTCTCCACCTCGCGCGGCTTCGCCGACCGGGTGGTCTTCATCAGCGCCTTCATGGGCTAAGGACCTTCTCAAACGGGCAGCGCCGCCAGCATGAGCGGCCCGGCCCTCGTTCTAAATGAACTGCGCCGCTCGAAGGCGGCGCTGGTGGCGGGCAATTGGCAAAGGGGCACGAGAAAGTCAAGGAGTTGCGCGGGTTTCGTGAGAGGTATTATGATACCTGTTGCTTAGTGAACCCAATGCAACTCGCGCGTCTGAACCACCGTTTGGGGTGCACCATTCCATTCGATCGTGACCGTGCGCGCCGAGACCCAACTCTCCGCCAGACCTGTCCGGCGTGACACAATGCTGGTTTGACGGTCCTCGAAACCCGTGAAGGACGTTGCGCCTGGCGGGGCGAGGTCGCGGAACAATCCTGACATGGCTCCGGAAAGCTGTTCAGGCGGGATGGTCCCCACGATCGTTATCTGCGCCCTGTCCGCGTCGAGCACCTCGACGAGAACCCGACTATGCATGGTCATTCGCCCTGCCACGCTCTCGCGTTCCTCGTCGGGCGGCGACATTTCGCCGATCGGCAATTCGGCCCCCGCCGATGCTATGATAGGCGCGAAACTGCGGCTGATCATGGGCAGCAGCTCGTCAGGCGGCAGGGCCCGCATTCTGGCAACCAGCGTTGCGGTTGCTTGCCGTACATTCGCGTCGGTGATCGTTTGAGTGACCTGGTCCACCCCTGCCCAAAAGCGAGCCTCGTCGACGATCCCGATCATCTCTCCGTCGGGTCCAAGTCGGACCGAGAAGGGTCGCTGAATAAGGGCGGCCATCTCGTCCGGAAGCCCGGGTGGGACGGGCGCCACCACCGTCATGACATAATATTCGCCGGCACGGGCAAAGGTGACATTCATGTCGAACGAATGCGGCCCCGGATGCTCCTCACGCGGATCGGTCGCCGAATATCTGTAGGTTAGCACAGCATCTGTTGGCGGGTTGAACGGGATCGTGACCTCGGCCGGAGTCGAGGCTCTTTGCCGATGCTCCGCGCTCGCCGGCGTTTGAATTCCGGCCGTCAAAAGGCCGAGCACAACGAGCCGCGGGGCGATTCGAACCATGTGCATTAGTAGCTCCGGGGTGCAGATTTGCCACCGGGCCTTTGGTCTGCGTTCGCTCACTAATATTGTTTCATTTTCCCCTCCCTCTCGATGGGGGAGGATTAGGGTGGGGGTGAACGCCGCTGCAGAACCGAACTTTCGAAGGTCAATCTTGCGCAAAATGGGGGTGACCACATTCCCCTTAAGCACCTGATCTGAAACGGGGAAGTTTCTATTTTTTATTTCCAGATTCGCCTGATTTAGAAATTTACCCCGCCCCTCTGAAACCCGTTCAGCTTCGCCCTAGCCGGCGATGCGCAGCGAGATTCCGGGCAGCCAGTAGAGCTTCGCGAACTGGAAGGTGGCCAGGGCGATGAACCCGGCCGCGCCGGCGAGCAGGGCCGCGGCGCCGAGCTGCAGCGCCGGCCGGCCCGGCGCGACGCGGGCGCGGATGAAGGCCTCGGCGACGGCGAGATTGGGCAGATAGAACGCCGTGTCCATGACGAGGTCGAACCAGCCGCGATAATCGGGCGTGTGGCCGACGCCGCCGGTGAACAGGATCCAGAAGCCGTAATCCATCCGGTAGAGCCACGAGCCGATCGCCAGCGCGAACAGCCGGATCGCCCAGGCGCGGTGGCTGGCGAGCCGGCCCGGCAGGCGGCGGGCGCGGGCGTGGCGCCAGGTCTGGACTGCGGCGAGCGCCATCAGCACGCCGTAGCCGCCGAACCCGACGTTCATCGCCGCCCCGCCGATCGTCCCGTTGGCGGCGATGAAGGCCAGCCCGCCGAGCCCGGCGATCAGGGCGGCGAGCACATAGATCCGCCCCGCCCAGCGGTGGAAAGCGGGCGCGGCGTTGCGGATCCGCGCGATCAGCTGGATCGGGCCGAGCAGCAGGATGATCCCGCCCGCCGCGAAATGGGCGGCGATCCCCGCGGTCCCGATCGGGGCGCGCGGCTCGAACAGGCCCGGCAGGTTGGCGTTCCACTGCGCCGGCGTGCCGACCGCGATCGCGCCCGCGTAGAAGAAGACGATATAGGTGCCGAAGAAGGCCGCCGAGAGCCAGGCGATCGCGGCGAGTCCGGTCCCGCTCCAGCGCAGCAGGAGCGCGGGCAGGACCGAAGGCTCGATCTCGTCTCCGCGCGCCATGCGCTTCCTCCCCTCGGGGCTTCCTAGCCCTCCGCCTTCACCCAGTCCCTATAAGCGGGCAGGGCCTTGTCGATCGGCCAGACCACTATGGCCGGCACCTCGTAGGAGTGCAATTCGGCGATCCGCGCGACCAGCGCCTCGGCCTTGTCGGCGCGGGCCTTGAAGATCGAAGCGGTCTCGGCCGCGCGCTCGACCTTGCCCTGCCAGCGATAGACGGACCGGCAGGGGCCGAGGATGTTCGCGCAGGCGGCGAGCCGTTCCTCGACGACCGCAGTCGTGATCCGCTCCGCCTCCTCCGCATCGGCGAAGATCGCGTAGACGCTGACGATCCCGGTTCCGGTCATGGCCTTGCCTCGCCCAGCCGGTGCGCGGCGGTGACCATCACCGCGAGCAGGATCACCGCCATCGCCTGGTGCGCGACGGCGATGTTGATCAGCACGCCCGAGAGGATGGTGAAGATGCCGAGCGTGATCTGGCAGATGATCGCCGCCATCAAAGCCGCGCTCTCGAAGCCGAAGCCGCGGCGCCAGACCTTGAGCGCGAGCGCGACGACGAAGCCCGCCACCACGAAGGCGAGCCAGCGGTGGACGAACTGGACCGTCACCGGATTGTCGGCGAAGTTGCTCAGCGCCGGCTGCAGCCAGTCCGCTCCGGCCGGATACCAGTCTTCGCCCATTCGCGGCCAGGTGTTGAACGCATAGCCGGCGTCGAGCCCCGCCACATAGGCGCCGAACATGAACTGGAGGAAGAGCGCGCAGAGCGCCCAGATCGCGAGCAAGGGCGGCCTGGCGCGGGCCTTGAGGTCGAGCGAGACCCAGACCAACGCGGCGAAAATGAGCAGGGCCGTGAGCAGGTGGACGGCGAGGCGGATATGGCTGACCTCGGGCCGGTCGACCAGGCCGGAGGCGACCATCCACCAGCCGATCGCCCCCTGCAGCGCGCCGAGCGCGAGGATCGCGCCGAGCTTCCAGCCGAACCCGTCGGGGATCGCGCGGCGCCACCAGAACCAGGCCAAAGGCAAAGCGAAGACCAGCCCGATCAACCGGCCGAGCAGCCGGTGCACATATTCCCAGAAGAAGATGAACTTGAAGTCGGCGAGGGTCATGCCGTGCCCGATCGCGGCAAATTGGGGGCTCTGCTTGTAGAGGTCGAACTGGGCCTGCCAATCGGCGGCATTGAGCGGCGGGATCGCGCCCGAGATCGGCTCCCAGCGCGTGATCGAGAGCCCGGATTCGGTGAGCCGCGTGATCCCGCCGACCACGACCATCGCGAACACCAGTGCCGCGACCGCCTGCAGCCAGACGGCGATGGCACGGGGGCATGGATCGGACGCAGCCGGGCGGGAAAACATGCGCGCGCCTATGGACGACCGCCGCGGCCTTGCCAACCGGAGGGGGAGGGGAAGGCCGTGCCCCTGACCGCGATCTCTGGTAGGAAGAGCGGGGCCGGCGGACCAGGCGCGATGCCGGGCAGGAGGACAATGGCCAAGACCTGGAAGCAGAAGCTCGAGGGCGTGAGGCCCGCCCACGTCGAGACCCTCGAAAGGCCGTTCGGCGGGGCGCCGCCGGGCGCGAAAATGCTGGTCGCCACGCCGCGCCTCGTCGACGACTATATGCGCGCCGTGCCCAAAGGCGAAGTTCGCACGATCGCCCGGATGCGCGCGGACCTCGCCGCGGCCCACGGCGCCGACCTCGCCTGCCCACTCTCGACCGGCATCTTCGCCCGCATCGCGGCGGAAGCGGCCCTCGACGATATTCGGGAGCAGGGCGTCCTGGAGGAAGTCACGCCCTTCTGGCGCGTGATCGATCCCGAAAGCCCGCTCGCGGCCAAGCTCTCCTGCGGACCGACGTTCATCGAGACTCAGCGCGATCGCGAGGGGAGCTGAGGTTCATGGTGGCGCGCGAGCGGGGAGCGGCGGACGGGGCCGGATACACGGCTGAAAGGCTGCGCCGGATGGTCGAGCAGTTTGTCTCCGGTGCGCTGGACGCGGGCACATTTTGCGCCTGGTTCGAGGAGGCCTTCAATTTCGACACCGACAGGGCCGCGCTGAGCAGGCGCGAACTGAAGGCCTTCACGGGCCTCTTCAACGAGGTGGTCCATTATTCGCCCCTCCCCGAGGAGCGGGCCGTCATTCCCAACTACAGGGACGAGGTGGAGATCCGGGCTGCGGCGGAGACCTGCCTGCAAAAGCTCTGATCGTCAAAAATCTCCAAATGTTATATTGTAACGTTCACCGTTCCGACGTATATCGCCCGCACGGAAGGATTCGCGCGATTCCCATGATTGCAAGCGTTGCCCGCAATGTCGGCATCGACCGGCTGGCCATCGGCCTCAGCGGCCTGTGCCTCGTCCATTGCGTGGCGACGGCGGTGCTGGTGCTCGTCCTGGCCTCGGCCGGCGGCTTCCTCGTCGATCCGCGCATCCACGAGGTCGGCCTCGCGCTCGCCATCCTGCTCGGCGCGCTCGGCCTCGGCCGCGGCATCTTCGATCATGGCTATATGATGCCTTCCTCGATCGGCGGCATCGGCCTCGGCACGATGGCGGGATCGCTGACCATGTCGCACGGCCTACAGGAGGTCCTGGTGTCGGTGTTCGGCGTCCTCGTCCTCGCCCTCGGCCACGACCTCAACCGGCGCGCCTTCGCCTGAACCTTGGCGCCGCGCCGCTTGTCCGGCGCGCCGCTAGGTCTTACATGTTTCGCCATGGCCCACGTCCACCACAGCCATAAGGGCGCCGACCTCTCCGAAGCCGCGAAGGCGACGATGGAGAAGTCCGGCGAGCAGTGGACCTCGATGCGCTCGGCCGTGTTCGAGGCGCTCGCCAGCTTCGATCGGCCGGCCAGCGCCTACGACATCGCCGAGAAGGTCTCGCAGGACCAGGGCCGCCGCGTCGCCGCCAACAGCGTTTATCGGATCCTCGACCTGTTCGTCGGCGCCAATCTCGCCCGCCGGGTCGAGAGCGCCAACGCCTATGTCGCCAACGACCATCCCGATTGCCTGCACGACTGCATCTTCCTGATCTGCGACAATTGCGGCCAGGCCGTCCATATCGACGACGACAGCCTGTCGAGCGGCGTCCGCGCCGCCGCGAAGAAGGCCGGCTTCTCCCCCGATCGCCCCGTGATCGAGGTCCGCGGCCGCTGCGGCGATTGCGAAGAGCAATAGGCCGGGGCCCGCGTCTCCCACATCGTCATCCCGGCGGAGGCCGGGACCCATGAACAGAAGAACCGGACAACGAGGCGAAGACGTCGTCGCGCCGTTTTCAATCGCGGTGTTCATAGGTCTCGGCCTTCGCCGGAATGACTCCCGGAAGTCCCATCCTCAGCCAGGGCAGGGGTATTTCCGCGCAAAGGCGGCGCGCAGCGCATCGCGCACCTGGACGTGCGAGCGCCGCGCGGGCGGCACCGCGGTCATCGCGCCCAGCATCTCCTGCATCGTCAGGCTCGCCGGGCCCGGCGGGCAATAAGCGGGCCGGCGGCCGGCGTTCCGCGCGGCGAGCCGCTCCTGCTTCAGCGAGGCATAGCTCGTCCTGATCTCCGCCTGGATCTCCTCATATTCGCTCGCGAACATCGCCATCACCCCCCTCTCCTGGAGCACGGCCCCCTTGGCGAGGAAGGTGGCGACGTCCATGGCGTTGGCGGCGCTCACGGAGACCAGGCCGGCGATGGCGGCGATCAGCAATTTGCGGTGCATTCGAGTCTCTCCCTTTCCGACAAAATCCTAGGTCCCGGCGACGGCGAGCCCGTCCCCCGCGTCGCGCGCGGCGCGGCGGCCTCCGAACGCGCCGGAGAAGCGGATGCGGAGCAGCCAGAAGATCATCGCGGCCAGCACTGCGAGCGGCGGCAGGAGCAGCCAGGGCGATCCGTGCCATGCGAGCGGCATCACCTTCTGCTGGCCGACGAAGAAAGAGAAGGCGGTGAACAGCAGGGCGGCGCACATCCGCCAGACGTGGCGCGCGATCCGCCGCGCGGGAGCGCCGCCGCCGCGCAGGATGAAGTTGAGGTCGAGCCCGGCCGCGAGCGCGGCAATGAGCGCGAAGCCGTAATAGGGGGCGGGCGGGTAGCCGAACAGCCGCCCGGTTGCGCTTCCCGCCGCCCAAAGGGCGAGGATGAGATTGAGGACCGCGCAGGCCGAGACGAACAGCAAGGCGATCAGCTCGAACCGCCCCGCCTTGCCGTCCCGCCGCCGCGCGGTCGCCCGGGAGGTGGCGATGAGATAGAGTCCGAAGGCGCCGCCGATCGCGACGTTCCAGAGCGACAGGACGATGGCGATGCCGATGCCCGAGCCCAGCAGAACCGTCATCGTGGCGAAGAAGCACGTGCCGGCCCTGGCGTGCGCGCGGCCGCCCTTGCGAACGGAGAGCGCGACGGCGCCGGCGGCGAGCGCGACGGCACCGGCGGCAATGTGGACGGTGAGCGGAAGCGCCAGCATGGCCGCATTTCCTCCTTCGCTTCGTTCGTCGCCTGGAGTATTATGCGGGCAACACACCTTTGCTATGTCGGAAGGAGACATGTTTGTGCGGCCAGGTTGCATGAGGCGGGCCGGTGGCTGAGCTGACCGTCGGCGCGGGCTTCGCTCGGGCGCTGTTCGACCTCGCCGTCGCCAGGGGCGCCAGCCCCGCCGCGCTCAGCGAGCGGAGCGGCGTCGATCCCGCCGCCCTTGCCGACCCGGACGGCCGCGTCGCGTTCGACGCGTATGTCGCGCTGATGCGCGCCGCTAAGGCTTTGACCGGGGACCCCGCCCTCGCCCTGCATTTCGGCGAGGAGGTGGACGGGATGGACCTCTCCATCCTCCCCTCGCTCGTCGGAGGCAGCGATACCCCCGTCGACGCACTCGCCCGGCTCAATCGCTTCGCGCCGCTCGCGATCGAGGTGGATTCGGAGCGCGCCGTCCGGATGGACTTCGCGCGCCGCGACGGCAGGCTGTTCATGGTCGACAGGCGGCCCGATCCCAACGCCTTCCCCGAGCTCACCGAGAGCAGCTTCGCGCGGATGGTCTGCGGCGGCCGCCGTCACGGCTACGACCTGCTCAAGGAGGTCCACGTCACCCACAAGGCGCCGGCCTATCGCTCGGAATATGAGCGGATCTTCCGGGTTCCGGTTCATTTCGAAAGCGACTGGAACGCGCTCGAGGTCGACGAGGCTCTGATGTCGATGCGCTTCGATGCGCCGCCGCCTTACGTGCACCGGCTCCTCAGCGAGCGCGCGGAGACTCTGCTGAAAGACCTGGAGGGCTCGAAGGGGATGCGCGGCCGGGTCGAGAAGCTCCTGCTTCCCATGTTGCCCGGCGGCGGCGCGAATATCCAGACGGTGGCCGCCCGGCTCGGGATGAGCCGGCAAACCCTCTATCGCAGGCTGAAGGGGGAAGGCGTCACCTTCGAGAAATTGCTCGACGATCTCCGCCACCGCCTGGCGCTTCGCTATGTCCGGGAGGAAGGGGTCTCGATCAACGAAGCCGCCTACCGGCTCGGCTTCGCCGACCGCGCCGCTTTCTCGCACGCGTTCAAGCGGTGGACGGGCGCCAGCCCGAGAGGCGGCGGCGCTCAGCCGCCGTGCGCGAACTCCGGATAGTCGGTCATCCCGCCGTCGATGAAGATCGTGGTGCCGGTGACATAGGCGCCGACGTCCGAGGCCAGCACGACCGCCATGCCGGCAATGTCCTCCGGCGTTCCCATCCGGCCGAGCGGGATCTTGGTGAGCAGATCCTCGAGCCCCTCGGCATCGCTCCACACCGCTTTGTTGATCGCGGTCTTGATCGCGCCCGGCGCGATGCACAGCACGCGCACCCCGTGCGGCGCGGCCTCCTGCGCCAGCGTCTTGGCGAGCATCGAAAGACCGGCCTTGCTCGCCGCATAGGCGCTGAACCCGCTCCACGCGATCACCTCGTGGACGCTGCTCGTGTTGATCACCACGCCGGAGCGTTGGGCGACCATCCGCTTCAGCGCCTGGCGCGCGCAGAGGAAGGCGCCCTTGAGGTTGACCTCGATCACCTGCTCCCAAGCTGGGATCTCGATCTCCCAGCCCTTGGCCGGGACGCCGTCAATGCCGGCATTGTTGATCAGCACGTCGATCCCACCCCAGGCCTCGTCGAGCCGCGCGAACATCGCCTCGACCGCGTCCGCGTCGGTCACGTCCGCGAGGATCGCCAGCGCTTCGCCGCCCTTGGCCTTGAAATTCGCCGCCATATGCTCGGCGGTCTCCGGGTTCGAACGGTAGTTGACCGCGACCCGCGCCCCCTCGGCCGCGAACGCCTCCGCCATCCCCGCGCCGAGCCCGCTATTGCCGCCGGTGACGAGAACTCGCTTGTCCTTGAGATTCAGCTCCATGCGCCGTCAACAGGTGGAAGGGCGGGGCGTTCCGCAGGGTTCGCTAAGAGAGGGATGCGAGTGAGGTCAGAGCGAGAATGTAGCTGCAGGCGGACATTGGAAGCCGGAGGCGGCACCCACCCAAAGAGTCACCCCGGCGAAGGCCGGGGCCCATGAACACCGGAATTATGTGGTGACGCGACGACGCCCTCGCCCGACCTTCATACGCTTCGGTCCATCGGTCCCGGCCTGCGCCGGGATGACTCAATCTTTGATCTGCCCAGCGCGGCTCAGCTGTCGTCGTCCCCGCCGCCGAACATCCCGCCCAATATCCCGCCGATCGCAGCGCCGGCGACGCCGGTGGCGACGGCGCTGCCCATGCCCTCGCTCGCGACCTCATTGCCCGGCATATGGCGGAAAATCTCCTCGGCGAGGTTCATGATCGGCATCGACTGGAGCCAGATCTTGCCCGGGCCGGTCAGGGTCGCGAGGAACAGGCCCTCGCCGCCGAAGATGACGTTGCGAAAGCCGCGGACCATCTGGATGTCGGTGGTGACGCTCGGCTCCTGCATGCCGATATGGCCGGCATGGACGCGCAGCGTCTCGCCGGGCCCGAGATTCTTCTCGATCACCTCGCCGCTGAGGTCGAGGAAGGCGATTCCGGGGCCGGTCACGCGCTGCAGGATGAAGCCCTCGCCGGCGAACAGGCCGGCGCCGAAACGCTGCTGCCAGGCGATCTCGAGCGTCACCGATTTCTGGGCGCAGAGGAACGTCTCCTTGCGGCAGATCAGGGACTGGCCCGACGCGAGCGGCATCGCCAGGATCTTGCCCGGGAAGCGCGGCGCGAAGGCGACCTCGCCCGCCTGCTCGGCGGTGAAGTCGGTGATGAACAGGGAGCCGCCCGACATGGCGCGTTTCAGCCCCGCGAACAGGCCGCCGCCCGTATGCGTGTCCATATTTATGCCTTCGGTCATCCAGGCCATGGCCGCGGTCTGGCTGTAGACCTGCTCGCCGCGCTCGAGCTGGATCGAGACCGTCTGCATCACCGTGCCGGAAACGTCGTAGCGCATCATATGCCCTCCCTTGCCCGATCCATATCAACGGCTTGCGCCGCCGTCATCGCCCGGCATGCACCCGATCTGCACCGGATCAGCATTCGACAGCGCCGCCCGATCGGTTTAGAGGGCGGCGCGATGAGCGACCGTCCCGAAACTCCTTTGCTCGACACGATCGGAACCCCCGAGGATCTTCGCAAGCTGGACCGCTCCAGGCTCCGCCAGCTCGCCGACGAATTGCGCGAGGAGACGATCTCGGCGGTGTCGGTCACCGGCGGCCATCTCGGCGCGGGGCTTGGCGTGGTCGAGCTCAGCGTCGCCCTCCATTATGTGTTCGATACGCCGCGCGACCGGCTGGTCTGGGACGTCGGCCACCAGGCTTATCCGCACAAGATCTTGACTGGCCGGCGCGACCGCATCCGCACCCTCAGGATGAGCGGCGGCCTGTCGGGCTTCACCAGGAGGAGCGAGAGCGAATATGATCCGTTCGGGGCGGCGCACAGCTCGACCTCGATCTCGGCCGCTCTGGGCTTCGCGGTCGCGAACCAGCTCGGCGGTACGCCCGGCCGCGCGATCGCGGTGATCGGCGACGGTGCGCTTTCGGCGGGCATGGCCTATGAGGCGATGAACAATGCGGGGGCGGCCGGCAACCGGCTGATCGTGATCCTCAACGACAACGACATGTCGATCGCGCCTCCGGTCGGGGGGCTCTCCCATTATCTCGCCCGGCTCGTCTCCTCGAGCAAATATCTCACCCTGCGCAGCATCGCCCAGAAGATCGCGCGCAAGCTGCCCCGCCGGCTCCACGTCATGGCCCGGCGCTGGGAGGAATATAGCCGCGGCTTCTGGACCGGCGGCACCTTGTTCGAGGAATTGGGCTTCTATTATGTCGGCCCGGTCGACGGCCACAATGTCGAGCGGCTGGTCAAGATCCTCGAAAATGTCCGCGACGCCGACGAGGGCCCGATGCTGGTCCATGTCGTCACCAAGAAGGGCAAGGGCTATGGGCCCGCCGAGGCCGCGGCCGACAAATATCACGGCGTCCAGAAGTTCGACGTGGTCTCGGGCGAGCAGGCCAAATCCGAGCCCGGCCCGCCTTCCTATACCGGCGTCTTCGCCAAGGCCCTGATCGCCGAGGCGGAGCGCGACGAGAAGGTGGTGGCGATCACCGCGGCGATGCCTTCCGGCACCGGGCTCGACAAGTTTGGCGCGAGATTCCCGGAGCGCATGTTCGACGTCGGCATCGCCGAGCAGCATGCGGTGACCTTCGCGGCCGGCCTCGCCGCGCAGGGCATGCGGCCCTTCTGCGCGATCTACTCGACCTTCCTGCAGCGCGCCTACGACCAGGTCGTCCACGACGTCGCGATCCAGAATCTGCCGGTCCGCTTCGCCATCGACCGGGCAGGGCTGGTCGGCGCGGACGGCGCCACCCATGCCGGCAGCTTCGACGTCACCTATCTCTCGACCCTGCCCAATTTCGTGGTGATGGCGGCGGCCGACGAGGCCGAGCTCGTCCATATGGTCCACACCGCCGCGCTGCACGACGACGGGCCGATCGCGGTCCGCTATCCGCGCGGCAACGGCACCGGGGTGGCGCTTCCCGAGGCGCCGGAGCGGCTCGAGATCGGCAAGGGCCGGATCGTGCGCGAGGGCAAGAAGGTCGCGATCCTCTCGCTTGGCACGCGGCTCGCCGAGGCGCTGAAGGCCGCTGACATTCTCGACGGCAAGGGGCTCAGCGCGACGGTTGCGGACCTCCGCTTCGCCAAGCCGCTCGACGAGGCTTTGATCCGGCGCCTGCTCTCGACCCACGAGGTCGCGGTGACGATCGAGGAGGCGGCGATCGGCGGTCTCGGCGCCCATGTCCTCACCCTCGCCAGCGATGCCGGCCTGATCGACGCCGGCCTCAAGCTCAGGACCATGCGCCTGCCCGACCGCTTCCAGGACCAGGACAAGCCCGAGAAGCAATATGCCGAAGCCGGCCTCGACGCCGACGCGATCGTCGAGACGGTGCTCAAGGCGCTGCGCCACAACAGTGCGGGCGTGATTGAGGGCGCGCGGGCTTGAGCTTGGGCCGCGGCGCGTTGCTCGCGGCGGCCCTGCTCCTCTCGCCTTGCTGCACCGACCGGACTCATGAGGGCGAGATCGCCTGCCAGCGCCGCCTGGTCGGGGTGACGGACGCGACCTTGAGCCGATCGCGCCAAGCTCGCGGAGCCGCCTTGGCGGCAGACTTCACGGCCGTGAGCGGGGGCTACGAGCACATGACTCTTGAAGGCTGCACCGAAGCGCAGAGCGATCAGGCCCGGGCCATGGCGAGGGTGGCTCGAAACGTGGCGGGGCTCGCTGCAAATATTGGCGACCTCGTCGAGGCTACCGAACGGAGGCCGCAATTGAGGACGGACGAGACCTTCCGGGCGCTGCAGGACGCGATCGAGCAGTTCGACCGCCGCCGCCAGGTCCTTCGGCAAGAGCTGGATCGGATGACCGCGGCTAATCCCTAGGCGTCCCGGGACGCACCGCGACGAGCCCGGATTCGGCGGGTCTCCGGATTTCTGATAGTCTCTTGGCTCGCCTCGAACGGGGGAGGGAGAAGATGAATCGGATATTGGTTGCGGGCGTGCTCGCCGGCCTGGCGATGTTCGTCTGGGAAGCTCTGGCGCATATGGTGGGGCCGTTCGGAGAGATGGGCCTCTCGGCCCTGCCCAACGAGGTCGCAATGCGGGCGGCGCTGGCGGCGCAGCTCGGCAATGCCGACGGCCTCTATTTCTTTCCGTACGTCCAGATGGATCAGATGCCGACGCCCGGGCCGTCGGGCCTGCTGCTCTATCACCCGCAATTCGCCTTCAGTTGGGCGATCATGGGATGGGAGGCGCTGGTGGAGCTGATCATGGGACTGGCGCTGGCGATGCTGATCGGCCTCGCCAATGTCGCGAGCTTCGGCCGGCGCATGACGATCGCCTGTCTGGTCGGGATCGCGGCGGCCTTCGCGGTCAGCCCGTCCTACACGATCTGGTTCGGCTTCCCGTCCGCCTACACCCTGTCGCAGATGATCGTCGCGTTCGGCGATTATGTCGTCGGCGGCTTGGTGATTGCGGCCCTGCTTCGGCGAACCGCGGGCGCGCCGGCCGGCTGATGCGCGCGACCCAGCTCCATGCCGGAGCCGTGCTGCTCGCGCTCGCCGGCTGCGGTGCTGCGCCGGGGTCCAATGCGTCGGGCGGCCCGGCCGGCGCCGATGCCGCGCAGGCCGATGCGGCGCGGGAGCGTCCGGTCCCCTGCAGCGTCCAGGCGCATGGCCTGACGGCGATGCGCTCGGCGACGCAGGGGAAACCGGGGCAAGAGGGCTGCGACAGTAGCGTCGATCCCCGGCAAATCGCGCTCGACGAGCTGATCCGGATCATCCCCGACCAGCATCCTTCCTTCTATTATATCCTGGCGTCCCGCCTGTTGGCGGCGGGCCGCGGGGACGAGGCGGTGTTCTGGTTCTACGCGGGCCAGCTCCGTTACCGCATCCGCCTCGCCTGCCATCCCGATCTTCAGCCGGACGTCGAGCCCGCCTTGTTCGCCTCACTCCAGGAGGAGGTCGGCAGGCCGGTCAACGAATATGCCGGCGGCGATCCCGAGGCCGGGGCGGCGGCGATCGCGCGGGCCCGCGACTGGGATGCGCGCACGCGCAACGGCTTCGAGCCCAGGGCGCCCTGCCAGGCCGAGATCGCCGACCAGCGCGGGGGCATGGGGACGCTGATCGACCAGATCCGGAGCAGCGGGGACCGGATACGCGCCGAGCGCCGCGCCCACGGCCTACCCAACCGCCGATGAGCGATTTCGCCGCCGCGGAAGCCGAGGCGAAGAGGGTGACGCGCGCCGCCACACGGGAAGGGAACGACCAGCAGCGAAGCCGTGGCGTCGCCTTATGGACAGCCCTGGCGCTCGCCCTTGCGGCAGCGATCTGGGCCGCATTCTTCCGGCGCTGACCGGCCGCGCCGTCCGAAAGGGGGGTGCATCCGCGGCGGCGCATTGATAGTCAGCGCGTCTTTGGGAGGCTCCTTTTCGAATGCGTCTGTTGCCGCTGGCCCTGTTGCCCGCTGTCCTGCTCGCCGCCTGTGTCGGCCAGCTCAGGGATTTCGTCGGGCCGGTCTCGAACACCACCTCGCCGCAATTGCTGCGCTTCGGGCTCGACCTCGCCCAGGCGCGCTGCGTCGGCACCAAATTGGGCGAGCGGCTGCGGCCGCGCCAGCTGCGCATGCTCGCGCGCGCGATGAGCGCGATCCATGATGGATGGTTCGAGCCCGGCCGGCTGACTCTGCGCGACCTTGCCTATCTGGCCGCGCACAATCCGGACGCCGCCTTCGGTCCCGCGCTCGACTTTGCGATCGCCCAGTGCAACCTGACCATGCCCACCGCGCTTCCGGCGGGCATTGCGGGCGCCACGATCACAGGCCTCACCGCCTTGCCGCCGCCGGACGGCGCCGTCGCGGCCACGGCAGCCCCGGCGCGCGCCCCGGCATGGCTCAATCTCGGCGCGGCGGGCTCGGGCCAGTCGATCGCGATCAATGCCGCGACGATCGAGCAGCAGGGGAACCAGCGCACCGCCTGGTTCCGCCTCACCGATCCGGGCGCTCCGCCCAGCCCGGACGTCTTCCTGCTCCAGATCGATTGCGGCCACCGCACGATCAACGCCAGATCGCGCGAGCGCCGCGACGCGGCCGGCACTGTCACCCAGCATGTCGATTATCCCGACAATCCGCTCGCCGTCGAAGGCGGGACGGTGATGGAGATCGCCTGGCTGTCGCTCTGCACCTGATCGCCTGGGCCGCGCCCGCGCGCGACGTCCTGTGCTCCGAGGAGAAGCTCGCATGCATTTTGCCACGCTCTATCAGGACATGATCGCCGCGATCGGCGACGGCACCGGCGCCTCCGACAGCCTGCTCCACGTCCATGCCGGCCTCGCCATCTTGTTCCTCGCCCGCATGATCACCCGCCGTTCGCTGGCGACCCCGATCCCCTTCCTTGTCGTGGTCGTTGCCGAAGCCGCCAACGAGATCATGGACCGGCTGACCTACGGCAGCTGGCGCGTTGCCGACACGAGCCTCGACATCGTCAACACCCTGTTCTGGCCGTTGGTGCTCCTGGTCGGCCTCCGCTGGCGCCGCGCGCACGATCTCACGCCGTCACGGCCGGCGGCACTGACCGGATAGGAGGTGCTAGAGCCGGCTCTTGCGCGCGGCATAGCGCGCGTCGCGGGCCTGCTTGCGCTCTTCCTCGGTCGGCCCGGCGGCAAGGGCCGCCGCGTCCGCGGCTTGCACCCGCGCTTCCGCCTTCGCCTCGGCTTTCGCGGCCTTGTCCGCGGCGCGCTTCGCGGCCTGCTCGGCCTGGCGCGCGGCGCCTGCCGCCTGCCGCGCGGCGAGGGCCGCGGGATCCGCGGCCGGCCGGGCGCGCAGCTGGTCGAGCGCTTTCTGCTTCGCATCGGCGGCGCGGCCGATCCGGTCCTGCCAGGACGGATCCCTGTACGATGTCATGACGGGGGAGCTCCTTTGAGCCCATCAGCGCTTCGCGGGGCCTGGTGGTTCCGTCGGCGCGAGTCAGGCGCCTTGCCGAGAGCGGCCGCGCTCCCTAGCCTCGCACCATGGCCGACGCCGCCGCCCCGCATGCGCCCGAGCATCTCGACGCTCTCGTCATCGGCGCCGGCATTTCCGGGATCGACGCCGCCTATCACCTGCAGAAACGCTGCCCGGGCAAGAGCTGGGCGATCCTCGAGGCGCGCGGCGAGATCGGCGGGACCTGGAGCCTGTTCCGCTATCCCGGCATCCGCTCCGATTCGGACATGTACACATTGGGCTTCCCGTTCCGGCCCTGGACGGGCGAGAAGGCGATCGCGGACGGAGCGGATATCCGCGCCTATGTGGAGGAGACCGCGCGCGCCTTCGGGATCGACCGGCGCATCCGCTTCCACCACAAGGTGGTGCGCGCGTCCTGGTCGTCGGCCGAGACGCGCTGGACGGTCGAGGTCGAGGCCGGCGGCGAGACGCGCCGCTTCAGCTGCGCCTTCCTGTTCCTCGCCAGCGGCTATTACGATTATGCGGGCGGCTACCGGCCGGCATGGCCGGGTGAGGCCGCCTATCGCGGCCGCTTCGTCCACCCCCAGCACTGGCCCGACGATCTCGACCATGAAGGCAAGAGGATCGTCGTGATCGGCAGCGGGGCGACGGCGGTGACCCTGGTCCCGGCGCTCGCCGAAAGCGCCGGCCATGTGACGATGCTGCAGCGTTCACCCTCCTACATCGTCTCGCGTCCATCGCGGGACGGGATCGCCGAATGGCTGCGCCGGCGGCTGTCGGCAAAGGCGGCGGCCCGCATCGCGCGCTGGAAGAACGTGCTGCTCGGCATGTACTTCTTCTCCCGCGCGCGCAGCCAGCCGGACCGGGTCCGCGCCAAATTGCTCGAGCTGGTCCAGAAGGACCTGCCCGGCCGCGACATCACGCGCGACTTCTCGCCGCGCTACAATCCCTGGGACCAACGCGTCTGCCTGGTGCCCGACGGCGACCTGTTCAAGGCGATCAACGCGGGGAGGGTCTCGGTCGCCACCGACACGATCGAGACCTTCACTGGGACGGGGGTCCGGCTCGCCTCGGGGACGGAGATCGAAGCGGACATCGTGGTCACCGCGACCGGGCTGGTGATGAAGATCTTGGGCGGGATCGCGCTCGAGGTCGACGGCGCCCCCGTCTCGATCGCCGACAAGGTCGGCTACAAGGGGACGATGCTGGACGGCGTGCCCAATCTCTTCCTGTCCTTCGGCTACACCAACGCCTCCTGGACGCTGAAATGCGATCTCACCGCACGCTACGCCTGCCGTCTGATCAACCATATGGACCGCCACCATCTCGCCGCCTGCGTGCCGCGCCTTCCCGAGGCGGGCATCGAGCGGCAGCCGATGCTCGATTTCAGCTCGGGCTACGTCACCCGCGCCGCGGGCAGCCTGCCGGGGCAGGGGACGGTGCCGCCCTGGCGCCTCTACCAGAATTATTTCCGCGATCTCGCCGCTTTGGGCTTCGGCACGATCACCGACCCGGCGATGGAGTTTCAGCGGACTGCGGCACGGAACGCCGAAGCAGCCGGTTGACTCGCGCGGCGGTCCGGGGCACTTGACGTTTACGTAAAGGAGAGGTGGCGATGAGCGAGACCTTCCGTGCCGAGACCCGCGCCTGGCTGGAGGCCAATTGCCCGGCCGAGATGCGCGAGCCGATCCGCGACGAGACCGACATGTGCTGGGGCGGCCGCAACCCCGTCTTCAAGAACGACGCGCAGAAAGCATGGATGGAGGCGATGGCCGCGCGCGGCTGGACCGTGCCCGATTGGCCGACCGACTATGGCGGCGGCGGCCTCTCGCCGGCCGAGACCAAGATCCTGCGCCAGGAGATGGCGCGGATCGGCGCGCGCAATCCGCTGATGAGCTTCGGCATCTCGATGCTCGGCCCGGCCTTGCTCAAATATGGCAGCGAGGAACAGAAGAAGCATTATCTCCCGCAGATCGCCCGCGGCGAGATCCGCTGGTGCCAGGGCTATTCCGAGCCCGGCGCGGGCTCCGACCTCGCCTCGCTTCAGACCAAGTGCGAGGACAAGGGCGATCATTGGCTGGTCAACGGCCAGAAGGTCTGGACCTCCTATGCCGACAAGGCGGACTGGATCTTCTGCCTGGTCCGCACCGATCCCGCCGCGCCCAAGCATCAGGGGATCAGCTTCCTCCTGTTCGACATGGCGAGCCCGGGCATCTCGACCAAGCCGATCCTGCTCATCTCGGGCTCCTCGCCCTTCTGCGAGACCTTCTTCGACGACGTGCAGGTGCCCAAGGACCAGTTCGTCGGCGAGCTCAACAAGGGCTGGGACGTCGCCAAATATCTGCTCGGCCACGAGCGCGAGATGATCAGCGGCATGGGCCTCGGCGGCCAGGTCGAATCGCTCGGCGCGGCGCTGAAGGAGGCGCTGGCCGGCGATCCGATCCTGCGCGCCGACGTCGCCCGCTTCGACGTTGACGCGATGGCGTTCCGCGCCATGTCAGAGCGCTTCATCGATCAGCTGAAGGCCGGCCAGGCGCATCCCGCCCAGCCCTCGATGATGAAATATGCGGGCACCGAGCTCAACAAGGCGCGCCACGAGCTGGTCATGGCCGCGGGCGGCTCCAATGCGCTCGAATGGGAGAGCGAGCGCTCGAACAAGGGCAAGGCGGCGCGCGAATGGCTGCGCACCAAAGCCAATTCGATCGAGGGCGGCACCAGCGAGGTCCAGCTCGGCATCGTCGCCAAGCGGATCCTGGAGCTGCCGGGCGCGTGACGGCCCTGGCAAATGACGCGCGCACCGGATTCGGCACTTTGGAACCCAATTCGGCAGAAGCGCTGAAACGCGAGGCGGAGCGGCATCGGGCGGCGGCGGCCCCGCTCGAGCCCGACTCCGCCGCGCGCGAGAAGCTCGGCGGGCGCGCCATGGCGCACGTCCTCGCCTATCTCGACGAGGTCGAGGAGGCGCCCGCGAACCGGCCCTGGTCCGAAGTCTTCGCCGAGCGGCTCACTCCGGAGTTCAGCGAGTCCGGCCGGGACGCCGAGACCATCTTCGATTATGTCCGCGCCTGCGTCGATCGCCCGGGCTTCGCCACCACCTCGCCGCGCTTCATGGCCTATATTCCGGGCGGCGCCCTGTTTCCGTCCGCGCTCGGCGACCTGCTCGCCGCGGCCTCGAACAAATATTCGGGCTTCGCCTCGGCGAGCCCCGGCGCGGTCAGGATCGAGAATGAATGCGTCGCCTGGCTCGCCTCGGTGATCGGCTATCCTCCGAATGCGTCCGGCACGCTCACCTCCGGCGGCAGCGTCGCGAACCTGACCGCTATCGTCGCCGCGCGCGACGCCCGGGATGAAGCAGGCGGCGGCGCGGTCTATGTGACCCGCTTCGCGCATCATTGCATCGACAAGGCGCTGCACATCGCGGGGCGAAGGGGTGCGCCGAAACGGGTGATCGCGACGGACGCTTCCCATCGCATGTCCATCGCCGCGCTCGAGGAGGCGCTCGAGCGGGATCGCGCCAGCGGGGTGCGGCCGTGGCTGGTGGTCGCTTCCGCGGGCACGGTGGACACCGGCGCGATCGATCCGCTGGAGGCGATCGCGGATGTCTGCGCGCGTCACGGCGCCTGGCTCCATGTCGACGGCGCGTATGGCGGCCTATTCGCTCTGTGCGACGAGGGCCGGGAGAAGGTGTGCGGGATAGCGCTTGCCGACAGCGTCGCGCTCGATCCGCACAAGACCCTGTTCCTGCCCTACGGCACGGGCGCGGCCCTGGTGCGCGACGGCCGCCATCTCTGGGACTCGTTCAGCGCCAGCGCGGACTATCTCCAGCCGCTCGGCGAATCCGAGGTCGGGCCTTCGCCCGGCGATCTCTCGATCGAGCTCACGCGGCACTTCCGCGGGCTGCGCCTCTGGCTGCCGCTGCAGCTTGCCGGCCTCGCGGCCTTCCGCGCCGCGCAGGCCGAGAAATTGGCGCTTGCCCGTTATTGCCACGCGCGCCTCGCCGCGCTGGACGGGATCGAAACCGGGCCGCCGCCCGACCTTTCGGTCGTCACCTTCCGCTATCTGCCGCCGCGCGGCGACCCCGACGCCTTCAACGAGCGGCTGCTCGCCCATGTGCAGCGCGAGGGGCGGGTGATGCTGAGCGGAACGCGGATCGACGGGCGTTTCGTGCTGCGCTGTGCGATACTCTCCTTCAGGACGCATGCCGAGCATATCGACGAGGCGATCGCCGCGATCGGGCGGGGGATCGCCGTCGTCTCGTGGCAACAGGATTAGACAGGAAAAGGGACCGGACAGTGCCGCTCTATCTCACCGACGATCAGGCGATGCTGCGCGACACGGCGCGCAGCTTCATGGCCGAGGAAGGCGCGATCGCGAAGCAGCTCCGCCACTGGCGCGACAAGGGCTGCAAGGACGGCTTCGGCCATGGCCTGTGGAAGCAGTTCGCGGAGCTCGGCTTCAACGGCATATTGATCGGCGAGGAGGAGGGCGGGCTCGGCCTCGGCCATGTCGAAGCGGGGATCGTGCTCGAGGAGATCGGGCGCAACCTCACGCCTTCGCCCTTCCTGGTCAGCGCGATCGCCTTCGTCGAGGCGCTGAAGGGCACCGGGCACGGCGCGCGCTGGTTCCCCGGCATCATTGCCGGCGAGACGGTTGCAGCGCTGGCGATCGACGAAGGACCCAAGCATCGGCCCGAGGCGATCGCGATGCGCGCCGAGCGCTCGGGCAACGGCTTCAGCCTTTCCGGGCGCAAGCAGTTCGTCGTCCAGGGCGCCTCGGCCGACGTCACTTTGGTCGCGGCCAATACGGATGAAGGCCTGACCCTGTTCGCGGTGGAGAAGGACGCCAGGGGCCTCGAGGTCGAGGGGGTGCGGCTCGCCGATTCCAGCATCGGCGCGCGGATGACGTTCGATCATGTCGAGGTCGATGCGGACGCGGTGGTCGGCGAGGTCGGCGGCGGCGGCGCGATCCTCACGCGCGTGCTGAACGCGGGCCGGACCGGCGCGGCGGCGGAGCTGGTCGGCGTCGGCGCGGCCGCGATGGACATGACCGTCGACTATCTCAAGCAGCGCAAGCAGTTCGGCCGGCTGATCGGCGAGTTCCAGGCGCTGCAATTCCGCGCCGCCCATCTCTATTCCGAGCTCGAGATCGCCCGCGCCGCGGCGATGAAGGCGCAGCAGTTGCTCGACGAGGGCAGCGACGAGGCCGAGGCGATGGTCTCGGTGGCCAAGGCCAAGGCCGGCCGCGCCTCCCAGCTCGCGGTGCAGGAGGGCGTCCAGATGCACGGCGGCATCGGCATGACCGACGAATATGATATCGGCCTCTACATGAAGCGCGACCGCGTGCTGAACGAGCTCTTCGGCGATCCGGCCTATCACGCCGACAAGCTGGCCAGGATGAAGGGCTATTAGAATCTCCCCTCCCCTCGATGGGGAGGGGTCGGGGGTGGGGTGAACGCCTCCGCTTCTCGGCGGGTCTCGAAGGTTCACCCCCACCCAACCCTCCCCCATCGAGGGGGAGGGCTTTGGAGGAGAGTCGCCAATGCCCCTCGATCCCGAAACCTTCGCCGCCCTGATCGACACGGTCCGCCGCTTCGTCGCCGAGCGGCTGCGGCCGCTCGAGGAGAAGGTCGCCGAGGAGGACGAGGTTCCGGAGGCGATCGTCCGCGAGATGCGTGAGATGGGGCTGTTCGGCCTCTCCATCCCGGAGGAATTTGGCGGGCTCGGTCTCACCATGGCGGAGGAGGTCCGGGTCGCGCTCGAATTCGGGCGAACGACTCCGGCCTTCCGCTCGGTCTTCGGTACCAATGTCGGGATCGGCAGCCAGGGTCTAGTCATGGCCGGCTCGGATGCGCAGAAGGCGCGCTGGCTCCCCGGCATCGCCAGCGGCGAGACGATCACCAGCTTCTGCCTGACCGAGCCCGGCGCCGGCTCGGACGGCGCCTCGGTACAGACCCGTGCGGTCCTGGACGGAGAAACCTACAAGCTGACAGGCAGCAAGCGCTTTATCACCAATGCCGACAAGGCGAGCCTGTTCACGGTGATGGCGCGGACCGGCGGGGAGGGGGCGAAGGGCGTCTCCGCTTTTCTCGTTCCCGCCGACCTGCCCGGAGTCCGCGTGGGCAAGCCCGAGAAGAAGATGGGTCAGCAGGGCGCCCATGTCTGCGACGTCCATTTCGACGAGGTGCCGGTCCCGGCCGCCAACCGGCTCGGCGAGGAAGGCGAGGGGTTCAAGATCGCGATGCGGGTGCTCGACCGAGGCCGGCTTCATATCGCCGCGGTCTGCGTCGGCATTTGCGAGCGGCTGATTGCCGATTCCGTCGCTTATGCGGTCGAGCGCAGGCAGTTCGGCAAGCCCCTTTCCGACTTTCAGCTCATCCAGGCGATGATCGCGGACAGCAAGACCGAGGCGATGGCGGCGCGGGCTTTGGTGTTCGAGGCGGCGGCTTTGAAAGACGAGGGCAAGCCGATCACGCTCGAAGCGGCGGCGGCCAAATATTTCGCGAGCGAGGCCGTCGGCCGCGTCGCCGACCGCGCGGTCCAGATTTTCGGCGGCGCCGGCTATATCGCCGATTATGGCATCGAGCGCCTCTACCGCGACGTCCGCCTGTTCCGCATCTACGAAGGTACCAGCCAGATCCAGCAGCTCGTCATCGCGCGCGAGACGATCAAGGCCGGCGGCTAGGTTTCTATCCGTCATACCAGCGAAAGCTGGAATCCCACTGCCTTTGCGGCCTCCGGAGGAAGAAGTGAGAGTCCAGCCTACGCTGGAATGACGAGATTCAGCGGCTTCGACGGAGCAGAATATTGAGCTGCGCCGCCGCCACGGGCTTGGCGCGGTCCAATTGCCAGGCATGCGCCTCGACATTGGCGACGCGGTTGCCGAGGCGGGTGACGGCGGCCGCGGCGATCGTGTCGTGCCGCGCGGCGCCGCGCATATATTGGACGGTGACGTTGACCGGCTTGACCGTGATGCCCTCGCGCTCGCCGAGCGCTTCGAACAAGGCGCCGAAGGCGGCGAATTCGAGCAGGCCGGCGATCGCCCCGCCATGGACATAACCGGGGCGGCCGAGCACGACGTCGGCGAACGGCATCACGAATTGCAGCTCGCCCTCGTCCGAGCGGCGCGTCGTGATTCCGAGGAAGCGGGCATAAGGCGGCAGCGGGTCCACCGGCGCCGCCTAGTGCATTTTCAAGTAAGGCGGCAACGTCTGACGACTCGGACAATTCGGCAAACCAGGACAATACGAGCATGATCCGAAGCGGGTCGTGCGCTGGACGGCGGCGCGGTGCTCGGCAACAAGGTCCACATGGACGCCGACGCTCTGTTCGCCGAGGCCGCGGCCGCGCTGCGCGGCAATCGCGTTGCCGAGGCGCGCGATCTCTTCCGGCGGGCGGGGGAGGCTGGCAGCCACGCGGCCGCGGTGATCCATTGCAACCTCGTCGCCAGCGGCGAGGATTGGGGCCGCGGCCTTCGCTTGCTGGTCGCGCTCGCCGCGACCGACAAGCGCTGCCGCCGCCAGGCCGAGCTCATCCGCGCGATGAACCTCTCCGCCACTGTCACCGGCGACGTCGTGAGCGCGGCGCCGCAAATCACCCAGTTCCGCGGCTTCTTCACGCCGGCCGAGTGCCGCTATCTCGCCGAGGCGGCGGCGCCGATGCTGGCCCCCTCGGTGGTCGTCGATCCCGCGACCGGCGCGCAGCGGCCCGATCCGGTGCGGGTCTCGGATTCGATGGGCTTCACCCTGCCGCTCGAAAATCCTGCGGTCCACGCGCTCAACCAGCGCATCGCCGCGGCGAGCGGCAGCTCGGCCGCGCAGGGCGAGCCGCTCCAGGTGCTGCGCTACCGGCCGGGCGGAGAGTACAGGCCGCATTTCGACGCCATTCCCGGCTTTGCCAACCAGCGCATCCTCACCATGATCGTCTGGCTGAATGAGGATTATGAAGGCGGCGAGACCATGTTCATGAAGACCGGGCTCAAGGTCAAAGGCCGCACCGGCGACGCGCTCCTGTTCCGCAACGCCTTGCCGGACGGCACGCGCGATCCCGATTCCGGCCATGCCGGCCTTCCCGTGACCCGGGGCGAGAAATGGATCGCCAGCCGTTGGATCCGGGCGCGCCCGTTCGAGATGCCGGTCGGAGGCGTGGCGGCCTGAAATCCCCGGTCGAGGGAGTCGGGAAGGGCGCTGGAAAAGGACGGGCCGAAAGGGGTCAGCCTTTCGGCCCGGGCACCGGAAGAACCCAATCCTCGGTGCCATGATCATAACGTGCGGGAAACGATCTTTCGTCCCGGATCCGGCCGCTGCTTTCAGTTTTTTGTCAGCGCGTCGAGGGCGCGGCGGTAGCGGGGGCCGACCGTCGCGCGAATAGAGATCGTGCTCGGCGGCACGCCGCTGACCCTGCGCGCGCGAGTCGCAAACCTGTTCAACGCCTTCGCGTGGAATGTGACCGGCTCCGGCTTCTATTTTCACAACGCCCGCGCACCTGGACTTTGACCCTGACCGCGGATTTCTAGACCAGGCGGCGGCACACCGCATCGAGCTTCGCGACCAAGGCCGGATCGCGGGCCTCCGGCGCGGTGATGACCGCATTGTCGAGCGCATTGTCGATCGGCGAGGGCGCGCGTTCCCTGGGCAGGCTCGCCGCGAGCGCCACGATCATCCGCCGGGCCGTGTCGGCATTGGCATGGAGCTGAGCGATGATCGAGGCGACGTCGACCGCTTCCTCCCCCGGGCGCCAGCAATCCCAGTCGGTGACCATGCAGATCGACGCGTAGGGCAGCTCGGCCTCGCGGGCGAGCTTGGCCTCTGGCATGCCGGTCATCCCGATCACGTCGCCGCCCATCTCCCGCCAGACGCGGCTCTCGGCGCGGGTCGAGAATTGGGGGCCTTCGATCGCGATATAGCAGCCGCCGCGGGTCGCCGCCGCGCCCGCCGCCTCGGCCGCGTCCGCCGCGAGCGCGGAGAGGCGCGGGCAGACCGGATCGGCCATCGAGACATGGGCGACGAGGCCGGGCCCGAAGAAGCTGTTCGCGCGGCCCACGGTGCGGTCGACATATTGGTCGACGACGACGAAGCGGCCCGGCGCCAGATCCTCGCGCAGCGAGCCGACCGCCGAGACCGCGACGAGGTCGGTGCAGCCAGCGCGCTTCAGCGCGTCGATGTTGGCGCGATTGTTGAGGTGCGAAGGTGGGATAGAGTGGCCGCGGCCGTGGCGTGGCAGGAAGACGAACTTCACGCCCGCGATCCGGCCGGTCAGCAGGGCGTCGGACGGCGGACCCCAGGGCGTGTCGACCGCGATCCATTGCGGGTCGTCGAGCGCCTCCATCGCGTAGAGGCCGGAGCCGCCGATCAGCCCGATCGTCCAGTCCTTCGCCATTGTCCCTTTTTGGTCCCCTTCGCTTTGCCCGCTGGCGGCGGGCTTTTCCGGCCGCTAGCACGAAGCGATGGGGTGGAGGATCGGAAAAAGGCGGCGGCTGTTGATCTGGCTGCTGCGCGGCATCGCCGGGATCGTCTCGGTGCCGTTGCTCTATATCCTCGCCGCCCTCTTCCTCGGCGCGGTCCCGGCCAACGTCGCCTTCAACCAGGCTGGCCCGGAAGGCATCACCATCTATATCCTCTCGAACGGCATCCACACCTGGATCGTCATGCCCAAGGTCAATCAGGACATGGACTGGCGGCTCTACGCGCAGCCGGAGCATCTTCGGGATCCGCGCTGGGGCAATGCCGATCATGTCGCGATCGGCTATGGCAATCGCGATTTCTACCTGAACACGCCGACCTGGGGCGATCTCACCGTCCGCCGCGCCTTCGCCGCCTTCTTCGGCGGCGGCCCGACCCTGCTTCACGTCATTCACGTCGACCGTCCCCGGCCCGGGCCCGACGAGCGGCCGATCCGGATCAGCCACGATCAATATCGCCGCCTCGCCGGATACATCCAGGCCCGCTTCCACATGGATGGGGGCGGCCGGCCGGTCCCGCTCATCGGCCGCGGCTACGGCCCCGACGACATGTTCTACGAGGCCAATGGCGGCTATTCCTTCATCCTCACCTGCAACGAATGGACCGGGCGGGCCTTGCGCCAGGCGGGCGTGCGCACCGGCCTGTGGACGCCGCTCAACCAGAGCATCATGTGGCGTCTCGATTGAGCCGCGATCCGCGCTGGGCTAGAGAGCGTTGCGCAACCGAAACAGGGGAGACACGGCATGGCGAAGATACTCGGCAATTTCCATCTGGCGCTGCTGATCGGCGTCCTTTTGCTGGTCGCGGCGATGTTCGGGCTGCACCGGGAGGTGCTGCACGGCGCCTATTGGGCGGTATTCGCGCGCTACCTCCACATCTTCGCCGGCATCCTCTGGATCGGCCTGCTCTATTATTTCAACTTCGTGCAGATCCCGACCATGCCCAAGGTCCCGCCCGAGCTGAAGCCGGGGGTCAGCAAATATATCGCGCCGGCCGCCTTGTTCTGGTTCCGCTGGGCGGCGGTCGCCACCGTGGTGATCGGCCTCATCCTCGCCGAGCTGATCTCGCCCGGCTACATGATGAATGCGCTGAAGCTCGATCCGGGCAACCGCACGATCGGCATCGGCATGTGGCTTGGTATCGTCATGGCGCTCAACGTCTGGCTGGTGATCTGGCCGAACCAGAAGCGCGCGCTCGGCCTGGTCCCGGCTTCGGACGAGTCCAAGGCGCGCTCGGCGAGCGTGGCGATGATGGCGTCGCGCACCAACCTCATCCTCTCCATCCCGATGCTCTATTGCATGGTGATGGGCGCGCATATCGGCTGACCTTGGCAATCGTCACGGGTGCGGAACCACCGCGCCCGTGACACTTTGATCCAAAGCCGCGCGGCGACCTATGACAGCCAGGCCCTGCAGGCGCTCCATCTCGAGCCTGCTGCGCGAGCGCCGCCACCTCGCCCGCAACGCCGACGACAATTTCAACATCTTCGACACCAGGCAGATTTCCGAGACCCTGCAGGGCACGACCCGGATATTGACCGCGGTGATGGGCGCGGTCGCGGCGGTGAGCCTGATCGTCGGCGGCATCGGCATCATGAACATCATGCTCGTCTCGGTGACGGAGCGGACGCGCGAGATCGGAATCAGGCTCGCGATCGGCGCGGTCGCCAACGAGGTGCTGATGCAGTTCCTCGTCGAGGCGGTGGTGCTCGCCTGCCTGGGCGGTCTGATCGGCCTCGTCCTCGCCCTGGTCGCGACCCTCGCGCTCGCGCCCTTGATCCAGGTGCCCTTCCTGTTCGATCCGCGGACAACCTGATCTCGTTCGGCGTCTCGGCCCTGATCGGGATCGTCTTCGGCTATTTCCCCGCCCGGCGCGCGGCCTCGCTGAACCCGATCGATGCGCTCCGCCACGAATAGGTGTTTCGAATCGGCATGATCCTCGTCTAGCGTCCGCGCCAGGGGGTACGCCGGATGAGTCTGTTGGAGTGGCTGGCGGCGGGCCTCGGCGTGATCAACGTCTTCCTGGTCGTGCGCCGCAGCGTGTGGAACTACCCGTTCGGCCTGGTCATGGTCGCGCTCTATTTCTTCGTGTTCGCGGAGGCCAAGCTCTACAGCGACGCCCTCCTCCAGATCTTCTTCTTCGTGGTCCAGCTCTACGGCTGGGCGAATTGGGTGCGGGCGCGGAGCCAGGCGGGCGAGGTGCCGGTCGGACGGCTGAGCGCGCGTGAACGGATCCTCTGGGCGCTGGGCACCGTCATCGCCAGCCTCGCCTGGGGCCTCCTCATGGCGCGCTACACCGATGCCGCGCGGCCGATCGTCGACGCGTTCGTGGCCGGCACCAGCATCTCCGCGCAGATGCTGATGGCGCGTCGCAAGATCGAGAATTGGGTCTTGTGGATCCTGGTCGATATCGTCGCGATCGGCCTCTATGCGAGCCGCGACCTCTACGCGACCAGCGCGCTCTATTTCCTCTTCCTCCTGCTCTCGATCGCGGGCCTCGTCGGCTGGCGCCGGGCGCTTCCGGGCGCGCAGGCGGGACGGGCGGCCCAGCCAGCATGACCCACGGCTTCCTGCTCGGCAAGTTCATGCCGCCCCATGCGGGCCATGTGCACCTCTGCGAGACCGCGCGGCGGCTGGTCGACCGGCTCACCATCCTGGTCTGCTGGCTGCCGGAGGATCCGATTCCCGGCCCGCTGCGCCTCGCCTGGATGCGCGAGATGTTTCCCGACTGTCGGGTGATCGGCCACGACGCCATCGTACCGCAGCAGCCCGCCGACCATCCCGATTTCTGGCCGATCTGGCGGGAGATCGTGCAGGCCGCGCATCCCGAGCCGATCGACCTTCTCTTCGCCGGCGAGGATTATGGCGCGCGCCTCGCCGCGGAGGTCGGCGCCCGGTTCGTCCTGGTCGGTCCGCGCCTTCATCCCGGCCTCTCCGGCAGCGCGGTCCGCGCCGATCCTTGGGCGCACTGGCATCGATTGCCGGGCCCGGTCCGGCCTTTCTATGCCCGCACGATCTGCCTGCACGGGCCCGAAAGCACCGGCAAGACGGTCCTTTCGGAGCGGCTGGCCCGCCATTTCGGCACGATCTGGACGCCCGAATATGGCCGGGTCCATTGCGAATTGTTCGGCTTCGATCTCGACGCCGGCGGCCTGATCACGATCGCCGAGGTCCAGCAGGCGATGATCGCCGCCTCGCTGCCGCAATGCGAGCGGCGGCTGATCGCCGACACCGACGCGCTCACCACCGCGGCCTGGTCGATCATGATCCTCGGCCACGTTCCCGACGCGCTGCCGACGGCGCCGCTCGCCGATCTCTATCTGCTGACCGACATCGACGTGCCCTGGGAGGATGACGGCACCCGCTATTTCCCCGACGAGGCGCGGCGTCGGCAGTTCATGCAGGCCTGCCGCGACGTGCTCGACCGCGCCGGCGCAAACTGGGTCGAGATATCGGGAAGCTGGGAGGAGCGCCTCGCAAAATCCATCGCCGCGATCGAAGCGCTCGGCCCGCCGGATTGAGGCGTCCAATATGGAGTCATCCCGGCGAAGGCCGGGACCCACGAACACGGTATGTGACGGTAAGCGCTGCCCTTGTCGCCTTTTCCGGCCTCGTCGGTGTTCATGGGTTCCGGCCTTCGCCGGAATGACTCCCTGAGCGCCTAAACCCTCACATAGCGATTGGTCGGCGGCCTCCGGCACATGCGCTTGGGGGCGCGGGTCTCCTGGCCGTCGACGATGATGATGTCGGTCACGGTCACGCAGGGATTGCCGTCGTCGAGCGGCGCCGCGGCGGCGGTGACGGTCGAGGAGCCGGTCACGTTCGGGCGGGTCTCGCTGGTCCAGGTCTGGGTGGCGCCGACGCCGCGCTCCACCACCTGCTCGGTCGCGGCCGCCGCCTGGCGCTGCTCGTGACAGTCGAGCCGGCTGGCGATGGCGTCGCCGATCAGCGCGCCGACCGGCGCGGCGAGCGCGACGGTGGCGAGGCGCTGCACCGTGTTGCCGCCGTGCCCGAGCACACCGCCCGCGACGCCGCCGAGCACGCCGCCGATCGCGCGTCCGCGGCCGCGGGCGCGCCGTCTCTGGTCCCGGCATTGCTCGGACGCGACGGCGACCGGCGCTGCGGCCGGAGCCGCCTCGGGTGCCGGCGGCGGCGCGGTTTCGACCGCGGTCTCGGCCGGCGCGCTCTCGTCGCCGCGGTGATGGCGGGCATTGCGGGCGTCGATCCGCGCCTGGCGCCGCGCCATCCGGCGCTCATAATCGGCCTGCTCCGCTTGCGCGCGGCGCACCTCCTGCTGGTTGCGCGCGAGATCGCGCTGATATTGCGCCTGGGCGGCCTCGTAGCGCAGCCGCGCGGCCTCGGCGTCCCGGAGCTGCTGCTCATAGGCCTGCTGGGCCGCGTCCGGGCTTGGCGCCGCGGCCGGCGGCTTGCTAGTCTGATCGAGGGCGGCCTGGGCGGCCGGGCCGGCTGCGGCCAGGGCAAGGGCAAGCAACAATCTCTTCATGGCACAGTCCCAAAAGGCGCCGCCCAATCTCTACGATCGGGCGCGGCAAGTCCAGTCGGCTCAAGCCATTTCGGCGGATTCGGGTTCCGGTCGCTCGGCGGGATGGATCGGCAGCGCCCAGCGTATCTGGTCCCTGAGCTTGCTTTCCTGATCGCTCAGGCCCTGGCGATGCGCTTCGGCGCGCTTGCGCAGCAGGGCGGCCAGGATCTCGGCGCGGCTGCGCGGCGCGCCTTTGCCGGCGCGCCCCCCGGCCAGGGCCCGCGACAGCATGAAGGAGAGGTGCGCCATGGCTCCGCCCCTGCCGCAGTGAGCGTTTACGAGGCTTTTCCGGACATGGTTACCGGGCGCCGCAGCCGGCATTTTTCTTTCGCCAGGGAGTTCCGGGACCGCCGGGGCCGGCCGAAGCTCGGCTTTTTGCCCCTAGCCGACGGTCACCGCGGCCGGCAGCGAGGCGATGCCGTTGGCGATCACGACCAGCATCGAGGGCCCGGTTTCCGCGTTCGCCGGCACGTCGAAATTGGTGGTGACCGGGAGCGCCCCGGTCGCCACGCCCATCGAGCTGTGGCCATGGGTGCGCGCATAGAAGACGTGACCGCTCGCATTGTTGGTTATCCGCACCAGCGGATAATTGGTCGCCGCGCTCAATTCGTCTCCGACATTGGCCGCCTCGCTGAGCCCGTTCAGCTGGGTGCCGGTCAGCGCATAGGACTGGCCGCGCGTCACATTGGTCGGCACATTGGTGATGGTCGGCGCCCAAGAGCCGAGCGGGCTGCCCAGCGGGTTGTAGAGCCGGGCGCGAACGTTGAGCGTCGGCGTCAGCACGAGGATCTGCCCCGAGGGCAAGGGCAGCAGGAAGATCGGCACCCCGCCTCCCGAATTGGCGGGGGCTGCGAAGGTCGTGCTGAAGTTCGTGCCGTCATACTCGTAGAGCGCGCCGCTCGCCCCGGCGACGAGCACGTTGCCGCTCGGCAGCAGGGCCGCGGAGGTGTCGTCGCCGTCGTCGGTGCCGGGAAAGTCCGGCCCGACCGTCCAGCTTCCCGCCACATTGGCGCTCGCGCCGGGATGGTAGATGGCGGTGTGCGCCGCGTGTCCCGAGATGGACGCCCCGGTGGCGAAGACCGATCCGTCGGGCCTGAGGATTGCGGGGCCGATCTCGCCGGGCGGGAAATAGGTGCCCGCCGGGCCCGGGCCGTAGCTCACGCCGCCGACGACCTGGACCGGCGCCGGGCCGTAGGTCAGGCCTCCCGGCGCGCCCGACGGCGAGGTCAGCCCGACCGGAGTGGGCCCGTCCTGCACCCAGGCATTGGTCGCCGGCACGAAATGCTCGGATTGGGGAGTCGTCCTCAGATCGACGGTGAGGATGCTGCCGTTCGGCAGCAGGGTGAAGCCCTCCTCGGCGAAATCGTCATTCTT
>Ga0070686_100000142_pt1 | contig 49233 bp, 39 predicted proteins | sample KBSS23LmetaG_FD_65654 | JGI IMG/M metagenome (GOLD analysis project Ga0070686, IMG submission 65654) | Switchgrass rhizosphere microbial communities from Kellogg Biological Station, Michigan, USA - KBS S2-3L metaG | ecosystem: Host-associated > Plants > Roots > Rhizosphere ...
CCGCCGGCTACGACGTCCAGCGCGCGCGCACTTTTCAGGACGAGTTGATCGACCGCGTCGGCCGGATCAGCGGCGTGCAATCAGCGGCGTTCTCGGCCTCGACCCCGTTCAGCTACGCGAGCACCGCGTCGGCGCCAATCGCCGTCGACGGCTACGATCCACCGCGCGATCAACAGCCGATCGCCGACTACAACACGATCAGCCCCGACTACTTCGCGACCATGGGCATTGCGATTGCCGCCGGGCGTGCCTTCACGGCAGCGGACGACGAGGGCGCAGCGCCGGTCGCCATCATCGACGAAACCATGGCGCAGCAATTCTGGCGCGGCAGCGATCCGGTCGGCAGCCGACTTCAGGTGAAGGGCCGCTGGCTGCGCGTCGTCGGCGTCGCGCGGCCGATTAGATCGCGCAACTTCATGGAAGCGCGCCGCCCGTACTTCTACGTGCCGCTGCGGCAGAATCCAGTGCCTGTCCTCGCGCTGCAGGTTCGCACGGCCCTCGATCCAGCGACGCTCCGCGCCTCACTGGTTCGCGAGATGCGCACGCTCGACGCCAACATCGCGCCCGGTGAGCTGATCACGATGCGCGAGCAGGTTGAACGAACGACGGCCCCGCAGCGGATCGCGTTGACGATGCTGATCGTGTTCGGCGGCGTCGCGATCGGCCTCGCCGCCATCGGATTGTATGGCGTGATGGCGGCGACGGTGGCGCAGAGCACGCGCCAGCTCGCGTTGCGCATGGCGCTCGGCGCCGAGCCATCGGACGTGATACGCCTGATCATGCGGAGCGGGCTCGCGGTCACGATCGCCGGCGTCGTCATGGGTGCCGCGGCGGCGTTAGAGACGACGCGGCTGATGGGCTATCTGTTGTACGAAGTGAACCCGCTGGACCCGATGGTCTTTGCCGCCGCGGTCGCGGTGGTGGCTGTCGCGGCGACGAGCGCATGCGCAATCCCGGCGCTGCGCGCCACACGAACCAATCCGCTTCAGGCGCTTCGCGGGTGACGGTCGTGCCGGCCGCGGCCACCGATCGCGCTCGCGCCTTTTGCAGCGCAGGCATAAATTAAAAGGCGTTTCAAATTACAGGCGGCCTGCCGTAGCGAGGCCGTCAGGCCTGCCGACGGCCGCGCGGACCGCTCTAAGAGTGCGTTTCAAAAGTACGAGAAGCTCTTGTAGCGCGGGCCTTCAGGCCTGCACACGGCCGCGGGCAGCCCTGAAGGGCTGCGCTACGGTAAATTTGATTCTCGAATCCGCCGGCGCGTCCAGTCCGATCCACGGCGGTCCATCAACTCGTGTTCGGCTCTCAGCCAGTCGTCGAGATCGTGACCGTCGGTCGCGCCTCGCGCGATGAACAGTTCATAGGCGCGCATGGCGATGGCATCACGGACAGGATCGCGCTTCGGCAGTCTGTCGGATCGACGACGTTGCAACATGTATCCGTTGTAGCTGGACGGATGTAAAAAAACAAGCTGACAGTGCAGCGCGTGCGCTCCAGATACGTGAAGTAGCCGTGCTCACACGAAGGACCCGTCGCCGGCTGCGGCCGCAGTTGTGCGATGCACATTACGAACGCCGATGCGGTTCAGCCACCATGCGTGAAACGCAAATCCGCCAATCACCGTGAGCACTGCAGCTTCACCGCGCCTGCGCAGTGCCCGCTACCCGCCACGGTCTGCGGTGCGCGCTCCGCAGGATGACCGTATAACCGGTCGCCAGCAGCAGCAGCGCTCCGAAAAAGACGTAGGACTGCAACGGGTTGAGGGCGGTGTTTGCGAGACGCTGGGCCGGTGCGAAGTACTGCCCGATGAGGATGAACGACAAGGCGAGCAATAGCCCGACCCGGCGTGGAGCGTGCGCCTGATCGAGAAGCGCCGGCGCCAGTACCGCCATGATCGGCGGGAACACGCCGTAGTGATGCTCCCATGCAATCGGTGAGACGATCGTCGCGGTCGCCGCCATCAACGGCAGATCGAATCGCGAATCGTCCGGCCGCCGCCACGGCGGAACGATCAGCGCGAGCAGGAGCAGCGTCCCAGCCGCCGCCATGGTTGCACCTGCAACGACGGCATGAGGCGGACTGAATTCGAAGTCCTGGAACTCCAGGTTGTCGCCATTCGCCAGCCACCGGTTCAGCAGCCCGTTGAACGACTGGTTGGGGTAATACGCCTCGCCGCGCTGCGAGATGAACGACAGAACGCGGAGGTAACTCAGGTGCGACGACAACCCGTAGATGGCAATGGACAGCGCGACGCCGAGGACGCCGATGGCGAGCATGCCGGCCAGCATCCGGCCCTGACGCCGAACGAGCGCCCATAGCGCCAGCAGGACGAGCGGCGGCTTGATCAGACAGGCGAGGCCGAGGCAGACGCCGGCCGCCGCCTGTCGTCCGGAGTACCAGGCCCACAACGAAGCGGCGAACAACGCATCCACCCATACTTGAATCTGACCGAGCGTGTATCCCTTGATCAGCGGATAGAACGCGAGGCATAAACCGGCGACCGCTAGCGAACCGACCAGCCGATCGGCTGACGGCGGCCGATCGGCTGCGCCGTCGCCGGCCTGCATCGATTTCCGGAACAACAGCACGGTGAAGACAGTGGTCAGCCACACACAGCACCACGACACGAGGTTCAGCGCCTGACGCGACAGGCCGGCGACGAAGAGCAGCGAACTCGGCGGGTACTGAAACTTGACCTTCCGACGGAAGAAGATTTCCTCATAGATGTCGCCACCCGGGTGCGTGCGCGCGTAGCTGCGCGCCGCCTCCATCGGACGCCACGAATCGTCGGTTTGCGTCCGGCGGGCGAACCGTTCGAATTGACCGACGATGGTTTCGTCGCGGGCGGTTCGGAAGGCGGCGCGCAGAGCGAGCGGAATTCCAATCGCCTGAACGGCGAGGAGGACCCACAACGCGATCGTGAGACGACGCGAGATGTGAAGCGCCGGCGCGCGCGGCACACGGCGCCTGGCAGCAAGACGACTGCCAGCTCAGCCTCGCGATCGGTGGTGGCAACGGTTTCGCAACCGTGCTCATGTGCTTCGCGACAGCGTTGTGGCCCCGCGCTCGGCGCCCACGCGGATTCCACCGCACCTGCAGCGAACGTCCGAAAAGCGTCTGCATGCGGCCGTTCTGCTTGCCTGGTTTCTGGCGGCTGGACTGTATAGCACCGCGACATTTTCGCGGTTTGATCGTCGGTTTTTTGCTGCGCCGATCGGCAACGATGTCTGGTTTGAGGCCGATATGCCGATCGTTGCCGACACGATCGAGCACCGGTGGAGCGAGCACCACGCGCGCCATGCGCACCATCCATTGTTCGCGCTGGCGACCACGGTGCCGGCGTACGGCCTGCGGGCGATTGGCCTCTCAGAACGATCGCGTCTAGCCCTCATCGTTGCCGTCTCGGCCGGATTGTGGAGCGCCACGGTCTTCGCGCTGATCCGGCTCGTCACGCCCACGCTGTTCGAGGCCTGCGTGTTCACCCTGCTCGCACATGTGTCGGCCGGCGCGATGTTCTGGCTGCCGACCATCGAGACCGTCGTCCTCGGATCGACCTCCTTGCTCGCGCCGCTCGTTCTTCTCGCCAGCGACGCACGCCGTCGCTTTGGCGATCGCTGGTATGTTGCCGCCTCGGCAGTCTCTCTCGCCATGACTACGACGGCCTGGATGGCCGGAGTGGTCGCGACGGCGTCGGTCAGGCGGCCGCGAGCCGCGCTGCAGATAACGGTCAACGCCCTCGCGACCGTGGTCATGCTGTGGGGTGTTCAGAAGACGCTCGTCCCTCCCTCGCAGTTCTTCATCGAGACCGCGCAGCATTCGCGCTTCCTGTTCTCAGAGGCTGCTGGTGGTCCGCTGCCGCGCGTCAGATCTCTGCTGCTCCACTCGATGGTCATGCCCGAAGTGCAGACCGTGCGGGATGCAAAATGGGGGATGGTCATGAGCGTGCAGCGGGCACAGGCGGGTTCGTCGGGCGTCGTCGGAGGCGTCGCGACGGTATTGTGGGTCGCGCTCCTGGCGGCCGGTCTGTGGTCGCTCTGGCAGATGCCGACGCCTCCGGTCCTGCGCGGCGTGCTGCTCGTGACGCTCGTCGGCCAGTGCGCCGTGTATCTGAGTTACGGTGAGGAGACTTTTCTGTACGCCCTTTATGTGACCCCGCTGCTCGTCGTCTGCGCAGCGATAGCAACGACCACGTCGCAGCGCCGCCTTGTCACGGCGGTTGCGGTGGTCCTGATCGCGCTGCTCGCGGTCAACAACTCGCGGGCGTTCTCCGCGGCGGCGGACTTCTTCGACCGGACGACCCGCGCCGACGCAGCCGCACTCTGATGGCGCCGGCCGGCGCGTACGCGGTATGGATCGCGCTCGCCGCGGCGGCGCTCGCCACGATCGCCGCGCGGCGACGCGCGGCAGCGCGGTGGCAGCCGGTGACGCTGGCAACGGTTGCGTCGGCGTCGGTCGTGGCGTTCGCCTTCGTCAGTTGGGGGCGGGCCACCCCGCTCGGCGATTTCAACAAGGCGTACTATCCGGCGGGAACCTCAATCTTCGGCGATCCATCGCAGCTCTACGAATGCGACGCCGGCAATCTGTGCTTCGTCAACATTCCGATCGTCGCCGCACCGTTCGCGCCGTTGGCGGCGATCGGCCGGTTACCGGCGCAGGTCGTCTTCTCGTTTGCCGGCGCAGCGGCGGCGGCGGCGGCGGCCTGGCTGCTGATTCGTGAGTTGCACGCTGAAGGGGCGACGCGATATGCGATCGTCGCGCTGTTTGCACTCAATGGGCCACTCCTCTATAGCGCTCGTCTGGGCAATCTCACGCACGTGATGCTGCCGCTCCTCGTCGTCGCGTTCGCGGCGCTGACGCGCGGACGCGACGGTCGAGGGGGTGTGCTCTTTGGTGTGCTCGCGCTGATCAAGCCGCCGCTGCTGCTATTTCTTGCGTATCTGATTTTCCGGCGACGATGGCGCGCCGTGCTGGCGACTATCGCCACGACCATCGCCGCGGGCGTCGTCTCGGTGGCCGCGGTCGGCCTCGAGGCGCATCGCATCTGGCTCACGCAGGTGATCGGCCCGTTCGCGAATCGCCCGGTCGCTGCCTACAACGTCCAGTCGATTGCCGGTATGCTCGCGCATTTCCTTCGGCCCGACGATCTCGCGAGCTGGGTTCCGCTCGAAGTTTCGCGAAGCTTCATCGCCATGGACTACGCGCTGGTCGTGCTCGTCCTCGCTGTAGTCGCCGCCACGTTGCTCGCCACCGGGGCGCCACCGACACCGAGCGCGCAGTGGGCGGAGCTGAGCATCGTGCTCGTTGTCGTGCTGCTCGTGAGCCCGCTCACCTGGACGCACTATTACGCCTTCTGTGTGATTCCGCTGGCGTGTTACGCGACCGGCGCAATCATCGCGTCCAGTGCCGGCGCACGACTCGCGATCGCCGCCAGCGCCGCCCTCGTCTCGGCACCGGTCGTTCTCTGGCTGCCGCAGGTCCGCATCCTCGGCTCGCTGATCGCACGCGTCGGGATCTCGCACTACGTCTTCGGGGCGTTGATGTTGCTCGGTGCGCTCTGCGCGACGCGCGTTGCGCACCGCGAACCGGCAGCCGTCGCGTGTTCCTGATCAACGGCGTCGGCGACGCAACGAACGCGACGAGACTGTTCGGCCCGGTGAACTGGCACGCGTACTGCTGAGTCGATCTGAGGCGTTGCTGTGCGCCTCTGATGAATAACCTGCGGCTCACATCGCTTTCCGTCGCAATCGCGTGCGCAATCACAGTCGCCCCGTGCGCGGCGGCCGCCGACGACAACAGCGAAGGCCGATGGGGCGTGACGATCTGGGGCCTGAGCTACCACATCAACAAGTCGATCGACTACGAAGCGAACAACCTGGGTGCCGGCCTCCGTTATTCCGTATCTCGTCACCTGTTCGTCGAAGGCGACGCGCTGCGCAACAGTAACCGCGGGATCGTGTTACCGGTGTCGTTCGGCGGCGAGCTGCGAGTGGTGTCCATCGGCGACGCCTGCCACATCTCCGCGATGGCGGCACTGACCGTCGCGTTCTATCAGAACCTGCGCACCAAGAGCGATTATGTGAAGTGGGGGCCGGTCCCGGGAGTCTCCGTGCGCTGCGGCCATTTCCAACCGAACGTGATTGCCGTCCTGAGCCCGTCTAACAAGCTGGTCGCCGCCATCGTCGCGTCCCTCACTATCCGCTTTTGAGGCGCATATCGTCTACGGGCAAGTCGTCGCGAGCATCCTGACGGACTTGATGGTGATGCGACCTGCCATCGGGTGGGCCTGTGGCGTTGGCTCTCCCGATGCTCGCGTGGCGACGCTCTCTTGATCGGAGCGCATCGTCCCGACGATTTCAACCTGGTGACCGACGTGCGCTTTCATTTGTCCACCGATCAGCTCGTATGGTTGGACGTCGGCTGTCTTGACCGAACCCGGCTCGGCCGACGGCGATGGCACGGGCGTGGGTTTCGGATCGACAACAGTTGGGTTGTTCAACAAGTAGTGGCCCATCGACTCGGCCACGCATCCGCGGACCGTCACGGCCGCCGGCGTCGGCTGGTTTGCGGACGTGCGTTGTTGCGGTTGCGCGTCCGCCGACACCGAGGCGAGGGAAAGCCACGTGCAAACGACGGTCGCGGTCATTCGACGAGTCATGCCACCGTTGGAGCAAGACGCTCGCCACCGCGTCTCAGCCTTTCACGCAGGTTGCCTCGGGACAATACGGCATACTTGATCAGCGCAGGAGGTTCATGAAGGGCTTCATTCTCGGTGTCCTCGTCACGCTGGTCGCCATTGTCGGCGGCGTCTATCTCGTCGCACAGAACGGTCTCTATCCGATCGGTGCCGACAACCCGCCCGGTGCGCTCGAGCGCCGGCTGACCATGCGCGCGATGGACGTCTACGCCGACAAGCACAAGCCGGAGGGGGACAACCCAGTCGCGATCACGCCGCCGAACCTGCTCGAAGGTGCGACGGCGTACGAGCAGCACTGCGCGCTGTGCCACGGCGGCGCGCAGTCGAAGATCAGCCCGATGGAGAACAAGCTCAACCCGCCGGCGCCGCAACTGATCAACCGTATTCCGCACGACGAGCCGGCGTGGTTGTTCTGGGTAACGAAGCACGGCGTCCGCATGACCGGCATGCCCACGTGGGACGGTGTGCTATCGGACGATGCGATCTGGAAAATCGTCGCCTTCATCAAGAACAGCGACAGGCTGCCGCCGGCGGTGGACGCGGCGTGGCGCGCGACGGCGAGTCCGTCGGCTCAGCGTCCGTAACCCCGCGCACGCACGTCAAGGCATGACGGCGTCAGACTGTGCGCCGGATCTCGCCGCGATCGAACGGGCGCTGGATGCGGCGGAACGCGATGCGCATCGCGTGTCGGCGGGGCTGACCGACGAGCAGGGCAGCCGGCGCGCCGCCGCGACCTCGTGGAGTATCGCGGAGTGCCTCGATCATCTGGCGGCGGCGAACCGCGTCTATCTCGAGGCGATGCAACCGCCGGCCGAGCGAGCGCTCGCCCGCGGTCGAGCGCGACGTCGACCGGCGCGCCCGGGCCTGATCGGACGATGGTTCGTGCGGACGCTCGAGCCACCGGTGAAGGCGCGCTTCAAGGTCAAGGCGCCAGCACGGATTCATCCGCGCACATCGCCGCCGCTTTCCGACGCGCTGACTCGATTCGTCGCGTCACAGCACGACCTTCGCGCGTTTATCCGTCGCTACGCACAGATCGATCTCGCCGGCGTACGTTTTCCGAACCCGTTCGTGCGCGGTGTCCGGTTCAGTCTGGCGACCGGTCTACACGTGATCGCGGCGCATGAGAGGCGCCACCTCTGGCAGGCGTGGAACGTACGGGCAGCGGCAGAGCGCGCACAGCCCAGCCGCGACGATCGGGTCAGCCAGGAATCCGTTTATCGCGAATGAAGTCGCGGCCGCGGATCACTTCCGCCAGGTTTTTTGCGCCGCCGACGTACGGGATCATGTCGAGCGCCGTATCGGCGGAGCCGCCGACCCACCCTTTCTGGCGGATCGCGGCGCCAACTGTGGCCAGCGCCACCAGCCCGCCAATCCAGGGGATGCTCCGGCTGAGCCGACGAACGAGCCGCCGACCGGCGTACTGTCGGATTCGGGTGCTCATCGTCATACGCGATGAGCAAAGCAAGTGGCGTTCCGATCGATGGCTGGGCTGTGGCGCGTGCGCGCCCGGCGCTACGCCGGAAGCGACGCGCGCCGCGTGCCGGTGATCTCGAATTTTCCCTGGAGCTGCGCACCGTCGCCGACCGACACGGCCGGCGCGATCATCTCGCCGGCAATGGTCGCCGTCGCCTGAATCACGACGGCTCCTTCGGCACACAGCCGGCCGTTCAACGAGCCGCCGATCACGACCGTGTGCGCGATGACGTCGGCGTCGACCTGCGCCGCTTCCGTGAGCACGAGGTGATAGCCGGTGACGTCGATGCTGCCGATGACCTCCCCGGCAATCGTCAGCGGTTCCTGGGCGGAGATGTTGCCTTTGATACGAATCGACGGTCCGATCTGCGCGGTCGCTTCCATGACGGCTCCTGATGTGGGCGTGATGACGTGCGCAGCAGGGCAAACATCGATCCGCACGCGTTCGTCGGTTCTGCGCCGAAAATGCGCGGCAGCCTGGCGCGCGACACGCGAAATCAGTCAGCCGATCACCGGACCGTAATCGGCTGGCCTTGTATTGTCGAGCGAGCGGCTCACGCGTGAAGGTCAAGGCGCCAGACGCACAGATCGTCAGGCGAAACAGCAAACAACGAAGGCGAAGCGCGGCCAGGGCGACCGCGGCGACCGCTGAGGCAGGCGCGCGACAGCCGCGTCAGTCCTGCGGTTTCGACATCCGCGGCTCGCCCTCGGGCAGTTCACACCACGTGTGCTTGCAGCGGTGGCAGAGAAACCACACCACCTGGTCGTCGGGGTACTGCGTCGCAGTGACGGCGATCGACGCACACTTCGGGCAGGGCGGCGGGTCGCCTTCGGGCACGCGCATGGGTCCTCGCCTTCAGCGAGGGTTCGGGGGGAGACAGGATCCTAATCGGAATTGGACCGGCTGTCGACGCCCACCGGGTGTCGACGCCCCCAAAGTTGCACACAGCGTCAACGGTTCGGAAGGACCTCCCGTCTAAGCAAGCCGGAGGGTCCAGTGCGCATTCGGTTGAACACATTCGTGATCGCCGCGGCAATCGCGGCCGCCGCGGCGCAACTCGCCGCCCAGAACGATTTCCAATGGCGCGGCCCACTCACCACCGGCCAGACGCTTGAAATCAAGGACATCAACGGCGACATCCGCGCCGAGCCGTCGTCCTCGACCGACGCGGTTGTCACGGCTGTGAAAACCGCGCAGCGCAGCAACCCGGCCGACGTGCGCATTCAGGCGGTGCCGCACGCCGGCGGCGTGACGATTTGTGCGGTCTACCCCGATGTCGCCGGCCAGGAACCGAACCGCTGCGAACCAGGCGCGAACAGCAAATCACACACGCGCAACAACGACACGACGGTTCGCTTCACGGTGCAGGTGCCCGTCGGCGTCGCGTTCGTCGGCCGCACCGTCAACGGCAGCATCGACGGCGACGGCCTGAACGGCGACGCCGAGGGTCACACCGTCAATGGCTCAGTCCGCCTGACGACGACCGGAACCGCGAGCGGCAACACCGTCAACGGGTCGCTCACCCTCGCGATGGGACGAACGGATTGGCGTGACGAAGCAAAGTTTTCGACCGTCAACGGCAGCATCACGCTGCGCCTGCCGGCGTTCCTCAGCGCCAACCTGCATGCGACGACGCTCAACGGCGAGATCGAAAGCGATTTTCCGATTACGACAAATGGAACGGTGAATCGCCGCCGGATCGAGGGGACGATCGGCAACGGCGGGCAGCCGCTGACGCTGTCCACCGTCAACGGCAGCGTGAAGTTGCTGCGGCAGTAGTTACGCCGGGCGGAGTGTTCGGGTGCGGTGACGATAGTCGAAGTCGCCGCATCCGCCGCCATTACACACCAGCCGATCCCACCTTTCGACCTCGCGGCCGCTGCCGCCGATGTGCGTCGACTCGAAATCCAGCGGACGGTGGCAGGACGGACAGACCAGGCGCGGCCCGGCGGCCCGCGTCTTCGCCACACCGTCGTCGCCCGCGGCCCTCCGCGCCTCGATCGCGGCCTCGACCCGCTGCAGGTGTGCCGCGTCGCGCAGGATGCTTCCTTGCGCCTCCTCGAAGACGCGACGGCCTTCGGCCAGCACCGCGTCGACAGACGCCGGCTTCGTCACCAGCGCCGACGCGCCGCATTGCTTGACGCGCACGAGGTCGGCGGGTCTCGCGTCGGCAACAATCATGACCACCGCAACGCGGCGCGCGGCTTTATCCTGTCGGAGAAGTTCGCAGACCGTGAAGCCATCGATAAACGGCAGCCGGACGTCGGCGACCAGGAGTGAGGCGCCCTGCGTCAGCGCGGCAACGAGCGCGTCGCGGCCGTCGGTGGCTTCGACGACAGTCCAGCCGTCGCGTCGAAAGGCATCGGCGTAAAGAAGCCGCGTGTCGTCGTTGTGATCGGCGACGACCGCGACGGGAGACGGCGCGGCATCGATGAGGGGAGCGCTGCTGGTCGAACGGGTTCGTCGCACGCACCGAAACTACCAGCAACCGCCGTGCCGCGCATGAGCACGTGGACGCGCACGCGTCGCGCGCGCGTCCACTCGCCACGTCGGACTCAGGCCCTTTACCGTTTCGGCGCAGGCTCAGGTGTGAGCTCAGCGGCCGACTAATTGTTCGGCGCGCCGTTCTGAATCCACTGCCGGATCAACGCGATCTGCTCCGTCGTCAGGAACGGCGGACCGTTGCGCGGCATCTGCAGGCCGACGATGCCGGGAGCATTTTCGAGTTTCTGGATCAAGTAGCTTCCGCTCGGGTTGCCTGGAATTACACGGACCGCGCCGGCCTTGCCGGTGGACGCCACGTTCACGAGGTTCGCGATCGACACACCGGTTTTCAGATTCAGCCCGGGCGCAACGCCGGCAGGGACGCGTCCTTCGTCGGTGTGACAGGCCACGCACGCCGGATTGAGGATCTGCTGCTGAATCTGCGTTGAAAACGTCACCGTGTTCGTCTGGCCTGACGGCGCGGACGGACTACTACTGCTGCCGCAGCTTGTCGCAAAGCCGACAGCCGACACACCAAGAAGTACGAACGTCAATTTGGCCACGTGCGTTCTCATCTGGTCTCCGAGTCCCCGACAGGTCAGAGTTTGCGTGAGGTGCCGCGCGTGCGCACAGGGCAAAGCCCTTTTGAGCGCGAGAGAATACCTTAGTGGCGATGCTGAGAGTGCAAAAAAATCGCGACAGTCTTTCACAGAATATTTTTTTCGCAGGCTATATCGAACCCGCATCTGGCACGACGTCGGCTGGCGCCGACCGAGCGTGGCTCGCGAATCGATGAGAATCAGGCCAGGCGGGTCACATGGGCGGCGACGGCAAGCCATGCCCCGCCCCGCAGCGCCCACACATCGGTATACCGGCCGGCGCCCCGCCGGCCGTCGCCGAGCACGTAGGTCGTGCGCGCGTGGATCACCGCGACGCTGCCGAGGACACGAATCCGCACGTCGTCGATCGTCATCGATTGGAGCCTGGCAGCCGAACGTGTCCGCCGCAGGAACTCGTCGCGGTCGAGAAGGCTGCCGTCGGGATGCGAGCAGACGAAGTCGTCGGCGAGAATCGTCGCGAACCGATCGGCGTCGGCGGTGACGACGCAATCGATGTAGGTCGCGTTCAGGCGCGTGAGCGCCTGGACGTCGTCTTCAGTCAGGACGCCGGCGAGTGCGGGTTCGCTCATGGAGCAATCTTAAGCGGAACCGCGACCAGCAGCGGAGATCCGCGACGCGCGGCGACGCGAAACAGCGTCTGCGGCAGTTCGTCGGCCTGCGTCAGCACCTCGCCGGCTGCCGCCTGCTTTTCCTCTTTGGTGTAGGTCTTGCCGGCACCGCCGGCCATCTCGAACCGCTCGGCCGCGGTGCCCCAGTCGCGCTCCCAGCGCTCGACCACGGCCGCTTCGAATTTCTGCAGCGTCGGTCCGACGGTCACCTCCGGCAGCGGCGCGCCCGCGACGATCACCGTCAGCAGCTCACCACGATAGTCGCTGCGCATCGGCTTCAACACGAACGCGCGCTTGTCCGGCAGCTCGACGACCTTGCCGGCGCCGACGGTATTGTCACCGCCGCGCACCCGCTGTGTCGGGAAGATCAAGTACGGATCACTGGTCGAACCGTCGGCGTACTGCTCGCGGTCGAACACGTACAGGTAGCCGTCCCGTGGCGATTCGATACTCAGGCGGACGCGATCGCCGCTGGCGAACGCCGCCTGCGACTCGACCCGTTCCGGCGTCCACTCGTCGGTCGCTGTGCCCGCCTCCTCGAGGAGCAGCAGGCGCGCGTCGGCGTTGTCGGACGCGGTCGGCCGCCGCAGTTTCCAGATGGTGACGCCGAGCATCTCGCCCGGCGCTGTGTCCTCGGCCGCGGCTGCCGGCTTCGGCGTTGCCCGCCGGTACGTGGGCGCCTTGCGGGCCGGCGCCGGGGTGCGCGCCGGCGGCCGTTTCTGCAAAAACTCGCTGTCCCACAGGCGGCGCTCGTCGGTGTCCTGACCGGCGCGAGCGGTGAGGCTGGCCGCGGCGCACGCGAGCACAATCGTCGAGTACAGGAGCGTACGTGTCATCCCTTGTCCCTCAGCTCATGGCCTGGCGATCACAACCGGCAGCGACTCGCGGCGGTAGAACGCGCGCGGCCGCTGCAGGTTGCGCACCGCGTCCACGCTGGCCGCCTTGTCGTCGATCTCGAGCAGCAGCCGTGTCCCGGTGTTCTGCTGCTGCATCTCGGGGACACGTTCGGTGGCGTAGTCGAACCACTCGCGCACGGTGATCTGGCCGTCCTTTCCGTCGCGGTCGGCGAGCGCTTTGCCGAGCCCTTCGTCGATCAGCGTGTAGGTGAGATAGCCGTGGCCGAGCTGCGCCGCTTCGAGCGCCGCCTGGTAACTCTGGGCCGCGGTCAGGATGAACATGCCCTTTTCATAAGCGAGCTGCGCCAGCCCTTTCGAGTTCATCGGCCCGCGCCGCCGCTCCTCCGCCTCGAGCGCCTGGCCCGAGTTGCACGCGTCGATCACCATCAGCAGCTTGCCGGCGTCGACGCCTTCCATCGCCTGCTCGATGTCTTCGTCCGAGATGCTGTGGGCGAGGATCGTGTCAACAGCCGTCGCGTCGACGCCGGCACGCGGACCGGTGTATCCGAGGTCGTGGGGGACGAGATAGAAGCGCGCGCCTTTCGCCGTGCCGTGCCCGGCGAAGTAGACGATGACGGCGTCTTCCGGCTGTGCGCCCCGCATCTTCGCGATCGCGGCCAGCACGTTGTCCTTGGTCGCCTGCGCGTCGACGAGCTCGGTGACCTCGACGCGCTCGAACGCCGCCAGCTTCTCCTGCTGCGTTTTCACTTCGCGCGCAAAGGCCTGCGCGTCGGCGGCGGCGTACTTCAGGTTGTACTGCGCGTTCGCGTACTGGTTGACGCCGACCGCGATCACGTGGGCGACGCCTTTCCGGGCAAGCGCCGCGCTCCCGGTGACGGCGAACAGCGCGTCGGTGCTCTTCACGTTGTCGTTGTTGAAGGCGTAGGCGGTGAACCGGTTGTCGCCGGCAACCACCGGTACCGTCGCGTCGAGCGTGACGTTCGACTGCCCCTTCAACACGTCACCCGGCCAGCGGCGGACGAGCGTGCCGTTGCGGAACAACCGCACATCGCGCGCGCCGCTGCCCTTTTCCGCGCCACCCGCCGCCGGCGCCTCGGCGACCTCGATCTTGAGCGCGATCGTGCGCGTCGTCGCGTCGCCCGCCGCCGCACTCGATGCGGCGACGACGGCGACGACCGGCTGCCGGCGATCCAGTTGCTGCAGGCCGCGCGGCGCGCGCGGCCGCCGGCCGGCGAAAATTTCGCCGGCAAGCCCCGGGTAGTACAACTCGTTGAAGAAAATCTCGACCGGGCCGACGTCGAACGTGTTCTGAGAGAAGCGCCAGTTGATCTGCTGCCACGCCGACGGCGATCCGTCGAACAGCCCGTCGGGCGTCACGACCAGCCATTCGTTCGCGCTGCCGCCGCGATTGAGCACGTCGAGGTTGACGAGCGTCGCCACCTTGTCGCCGGTGCGCGCGTCCCACAGATACTGGTTCTTGTCGCGGCCGAGCGTCGCGATCAACCCGCCTGCCGGTGCGAACGCGACGCCGGTTACGGCGGTGTCGTGCGTCAGGGTGAAGCGTTCACGCCCCGACGCGACATCCCAGATGGTGACAGCCGTATCGCCGCTCGCCGGCGCCGCCGTCGTCGCGCTGCCGCGGACGTCGCCGAACGTCGCGGCGAGCGACGTGCCGTCGCGGCTGAACGCCAGCGACGCGATGGGCTGCGGAATCGACGCGATCGTCGACAATTGACGACCCGAGGCGGCGTCATACAGGCGCAGCGCCGGCCGGTCCTTCTCTTTCGCGGCGACGGCCAGCACGTTGCCGGCCGGGTTGAAGGTCACGCGCGGTGCGGCGGCGCGGTCGTCGCTCGAGATGCTGGTATCCCAGAGTTTCTTCGCACTGGTCGAGACGTCGACGATCGTGAGCTTGAAGTCGACCCGCGTGCCGCGCCCACCGCCGTCGATCGCCATCGTCGCCAGGTACCGGCCGTCCTGACTGAGCGTCGACGTCGTGCCGGCGCCCATCAACGCGTTCTTCGCGCTCTCGAGTTTCGTCTCGCGCACCGGTTTGCCGCTGGCGCGATCGAAGATGGCGACGCGGCATTCCTGCTCCGCCGTGATTTTGAAGCTCGAACCGCCCGTCTTCCCCTGGCAGTAGTGGACGACGGGCCCGGCAGCGCCGAACGCGACCGCGAGAATTTGTGGGGCCAGTACAAATCCCGCCGCCGCCTTGCCCTGCGCCGGTGCGGTGCCGATGGTGATCCGCTGCACGATCTCGCCGGTGGCAGTGTTGCTGACGACGAGGCCAGGCGACGACAGGCCGCCGCTGGTCACGGTCAACGTGCCGTCTTCACTGATGGCGCCGGGGCTGGCGGAACCGCCCGGAAAGAGCGCGTCGAGCATGCTCGATCGCTCGGGCAATCGCCGCGGCGTACCGGCGCGCAGATCCCACACCGCCGTCGTGCCCGCCGCGAGCAGCAGCTTGCCGTCGGGCGTGAACGCGAGCGACGAAGACGGCGTCGAGGCAGCGCTGCCGAACATGCCGCCGCCAAACGCGCCGCCCATCGCGCCGCCCATCGCGCCGCGCGCGCCGATCACGCTGCGCATCATCTCCTGCACCTGCTTCATGTGCTCGGCGTAGGGGTTGGTCGGCTCGGCCGGCGCCTGCGCAGCATCGACGGCGCTGGCGCGCGCGGAGGTCTCGAGCACTCGCACGCGCGCGCCGCTGGCCACATCGATCAGCGCGATGCCGTCGTGCAGGCTCGCCGCGAGCAGGCGGCCGTCGCCGCTGAAACGCAGCGGGCTGCCGGTGACGCCGCCGCCGAGATCGAATCCCGCATCGTGGAGCTCGCGGAGGTCGCGCCACGTCGCCACGTCGGTCAGCTTGATGGCGCCCGCCGGCGTCACGCTCGGCAGCGTGCCCGGCGCCGGCGCTGCCGACGGCATGCTGGCAATGCGCGAGGCGAGCAGCCGCCCGTCGGGACTGAAGGCCAGCCCGCCGCTCGCGACGAAGTCGCCGCCGCGAAACGTCTTCAGCTCCTGGCCGCTGGTCACGTCGAACACGCTGACGGCGCTTTCCTGTGGTCCGTTCTTGGCGCGCTGCTCGACGAACTTGGCCGCGAGGAGGCGGCCGTCCGGGCTGAACGCGAGATCGCGCGGCGCCGGCAGCTCGCCTTTGAGCTTGAGCGTCTCGACCTCGCGGCCGCTGCGCGCGTCGTACACGCGAATCGGTTTCGTGCGCACGCCGCCGCCGTAGCCGAGCACACCGCTCGAAATTGTCGTCCCACCGGCGAGCGCCGCGAGACGCCCGTCGGCGCTGATCGCGGTGGCGGTCTCGTCGAAGCGAGCGCCGAGCACGGCCGCCGCCGATCGCGCAGGGGCCTTCTTGTCATCGTCGAACTTCGTCGTCCGCAGCTCGCGGCCGGCAGACACGTCCCACACTTTCAGCTCGGTGGTGCCGAGCGACGTCAATTGCCGCCCGTCGCTGCTGAACGCCAGCTGTCGCACGAACCCGGTGTGGCTGCCCAGTTGACGGCCTTCGCCGGTCGTCACGTTCCACAACCGGACCGCGCCGCTCGCATCGGCCGAGGCGAGCCGCTGCGCGTCAGCCGACAGGGCGACGGCGAGCACGGCCTTGTCGTGGCCAAAGAGCGTCCGCAGCACGGCGCCGCTCGTCGTATCCCAGATCTTCACGGTCGCATCGTCGCTCGCCGAGACGAGCACGCGGCCGTCGCGGCTCAACACTACCGCGCCAACCGGCGCCGTATGGCCGGTCTGCAGCACCAGCTCCGGCGGCCGCGCCGTGTTCGGCTGCGACGGCTGCGCGAACACGCGAGCCGTAGCCGCAATGCAGGCAATCGTGACCATCACCCTGGACACCTTCATGCGACCCACTCCACAGAATTTTTAATTCCCTATTCCCAATTCCGAATTCCAAATTCCAAATTCCAATTCCAAATTCCTAATTGTGGTGTTCGAGCTTCACCAGCTTCACGAACGTGTCGGCGCGTGCGCTGACGCTGGTCGTGCGCGCCTCGTCGTTGCGCACCACTTCCGGCGCCGGCGCCTCGTGCCGCCGCAAAAACTCGCGCAGGCGCGCAACGTCGGCCGCATCCTTGATCTCGCCGCGATCGGCCGGGTTCGCCCACCGTGCCAGCGGCGCCAGCGCGTCGACTGCGCGCGCCGACCACACCAGCCAGAGCTTCTCGACGCCCTCCTCGCGGTCCATCACGAAGCCTTCGCCGCGATCCGGCACGCGGATCGTCTCGCGTGCCGGCACGAGCGGCGATCCGTTGTTGCTGGTCGGCGTCGGAAACAGGATGTTGAACATCGCCTCGCCCTGCGCAGCCGGGGGGCTTTCGTTGATCACGTACAGGTAGCCGGCGTCGGCGCTCGAAAACGCGAAGCGAACGTAGTCGCCGGGCGAGAAGATGATCTCGCCCGGGAGTTGAAACGGTTTGCTGTCAGGCCTGCGTTTCGGATCCTGCCGCACCGTGACCGAGTAGGTGAACGTTCGCAGCGGCGCAGAAGGCGGCGGTGTCGCTGCAGTCGCCGGCGGTGCGGCCGGCGCCGGCGTCGTGTTCGGCGAACGTGAGAGGAACGCGAAGGCCGCGACCGCGCCGATCAGCAGCAGTGCAGCAACCGCGGCCAACCGGAGCGGGAAGGCCTTCGCCGAGCGATCGGTCACCGCCTTTTCGGCAATGACTGCACTCGGTTCGACCGGCCGCGCCCGCGGGCTCACGATCGTCTCGGCCAAAGCCGCGGTCGACGGCGCGTGCGGCTCAGGCTTGAGGCTTGCGGCGTGAGGCGTCGTCAGCACCCGCGCGAGCTCGTCACCGAACTGACGCGCGTCCTGCGGCCGTTTCTGCGGATCGAAGGCCAGCCCGCGCAGCAGGACCGTTTCGGCAGCCGCCGGCAGACTGGGGCGGAGCTGTCGCGGCGCAACCAACTGCTCTGCGCGCTGCATGCCGATCAACTGCTGCATCGCCGCGATCTGCGTCGGCGCGTCAGGGTTGAAGGGCCGGCGGCCGGTGAGCAGCTCGCAGGCGATCAGCGCGAACGCATAGATGTCGGCCGCCGCCGTCACCGGCTCGCCCATGAACTGCTCGGGCGCCATGTAGTACATCGAGCCGGCGACGACGGCGACCTCGGTCGCGGTGCCGGCCTGCGAGTCGCGCACCTTCGCGATACCGAAGTCGATCAGCTTGACGTGCTCGTCGCCGTCGCCCAGCGCCGCGAGCATCACGTTCTCCGGCTTGAGATCGCGATGGAACACCCCTTCGCGATGCGCGGCGCCGAGCGCCTGGCCGATCTGCGCGATCAGCGCTGCCGCCTGCTCGAGCGGCAGCCCTTGCGGCTCGATCGCGGCGCGCAGCGATCGGCCGCGGATGAATTCCATGACGAAGAACGGCCGGCCGTCGGCCGTCCGGTCGCGATCGAGCACCTTGACGACGCCGGGGTGGGCGATCCGCGTGAGCGCTTCGGCTTCCTGCAGGAATTTCTTCGCCGCCCACGAACTGTGCGGCGACTGGTCGAGCAGGAATTTGACGACCACCGGCATGCCGTGCAGCCGTTCGTCGCGCGCGAGATAGACGATGCCGATTCCGCCGCGGCCCAGTTCGCGCTCGATGACGTAGCGGTCCTTCAGCGTCGCGCCCGGCGCGAGCGGCGTCGCTGGATCTCGATTCGGGTTACCGGCAGCAGCGGAGGGAATCGTGTCGTCGTTCGGCGGTGGAACCATGACCTCCGGGGGCTAGGGCGCCTGATGATAACTGAACGATCGCGCGGCAGCATTCGAACAAAAACGGCTCAGCTCGACCGCCCGTCCCGGGCGTAGAATCGCCGCCATGCGACGCGCGGCCCGGCTCGCCTTCGTCGCGCTGCTGACCGCGGCGACTGCGACGCCGCACACGCTCGAACTCCCCTACGATGGCCGCTTCACGTTCGTTCGCCTCCGCTGGGCCGGCGGCGGCCTTTCGTCGCGCGGCTGGAACGCGGCGTGGAACCATGACTACCCGCGCGCCGAGCAGCACCTGTCGCAGATTCTCAACGAGCTGACGCTGCTCGACATCCACACCGACGGCAGCCGCATTCTCACCCTCGACGATCCGCAGTTGTTCCGCTATCCGATCGCGTTCATGTGGGAGCCGGGCTTCTGGACCTTGAGCGACCGCGAGGCCGAGTGCTTCCGCGCCTATCTGCTCAAGGGCGGCTTTGCCGTGTTCGAGGATTTCGACGGGCGGCAGCAGTGGGCCAACTTCGAGGCGCAGATGAAGCGCGTGCTCCCCGAGGCGCGCTTCGTCAAGCTCGATAACGGGCACCGGATCTACGATTCGTTCTTCGACATCAAGAACATCGACGCGATCGTCCACCCCATGTCGCACATCGCGCCGAACTACTACGGCGTCTTCGAGGACAACGATCCGGCGAAGCGGTTGATGGTGATCGCGAACTTCGACAACGACGTGCCCGAGTACTGGGAATGGTCGGGCCAGGGATTGTTTCCCTTCGATGCGTCGAACGAAGCCTACAAGCTCGGCGTGAATTACATCATCTACGGCTTGACGCACTAACACGTAGCGCAGCCCTTCAGGGCTGCCCGCGGCCGTTTGCAGGCCTAAAGGCCTGCGCTACGGTAGGTCGCGCGTGAGGCGGAACAGCGGGGAGGATGCATGCGGAGAGGCGCGTTGATTGCCACGGCCGCGGCGATGGCCGTGTTCACACTCGGATCGCCGGTCGCGCGCGGCCAGGATCGATCCGGTCCGGCGCAGCCGCCGCTGTGGCTGCCCGACGCGGAGTACCTGCGCTGGCCGCTGCCGCCGTCAGAGCAGGCATACGCCGGGCTGAGCGGCAAACGGATCAAAGGCTACATCGACGAGATCACGGCGATCTCGCGCAAGAGCCGCGACGCCGGCGACCAGTATTGGGGCCGCATCACCGGCACGCCGTACGACCGGATGACGGCCGAGTGGGTGGCGGCGCAGTTTCGCCGGGTCGGGCTCGAGCAGGTCCGCATCCAGGAGTTCGACACGCTGCCGCCGCAATGGTTTCCGACCTCGTGGGAGGTCAGCGTCAGCGGCAGCGGGAGCCGTGTCCCGCTGAAAACCGCTTTTCCGATCTACCACTCGGCCGGCATCGCCGCGACCGACCTCGAGCCGGTGTGGTGCGGGCTCGGGCTCGCTGCCGATTTTCTCGGGCGCGACGTGAAGGGCAAGGCGGTCGTCGTCTACGGCATCCCGACGCCCGGCGGTCGATCGGATTCGGCGCTGAGCAACGGCACGATTCAGCGCGCCGAGGCCGCCGGCGCCGCGGCGCTGTTCATCATCCTTGGCTTCCCCGGCAACGTCACCAGCCAGCCAACCGGCGGCGCGACCGACCCGGCCAAGATGCCGGTGATGATGCTCGGCAGCGACGACGGAACGGCGATCCGCGAGCTGATCGAGAAGCGGCAGTCGCCGACGCTCCATGTCCGGCTGAATGTCGAGATCAAGAGCGGGCTGAAGACGGCGAGCGTCTGGGGCGTGCTGCCCGGCACCACCGACGAGAACATCGCCGTGATGGCGCACACCGATTCGTTTTTCGAAGGGGCGATGGACAACGCCTCGGGCATCGGCACGATGATCGAGCTCGCCGAGCACTACGCCAGGCTGCCGAAGGCACAGCGGCGGCGGACGATGACCTTTTTCACCAGCTCGGCGCACCATTCGCCGTCGGGCGAGGAAGCCGGCCTGCGCTGGATCCACAACCACATGCAGGCGATGTTCGCCAGGACGGCGTTGATCGTGAACTGCGAGCACACCTCGCAGGTGCAGACCTATCTCGTCGGCAACAGCCTGGTCGGCTCGAATGCGATCAGCGCGCGGCGATGGTTCGTCGGCGGCAGCGATCGGTTGAAGGCGATTGTCGCCGACAGCTTCAAGACGTTCGGCATCGCGATCTACTCGCGGCCGGAAACCCGTCCGGGCGGCGAGCTCGGTGTCGTCTACACCGACGCGCCAAGCGTCCACATCATCGACCATGCGATCTACCACACCGATCTCGACACGGCGGCGCTGGTGCCGGAGCCCGGACTCGAGGCGGCGGTGCGCGCGTTCGCGAAAATCATCGACGAGGTCAACACGGAGCCGATCGCGGCGCTTCGCGCCACGCCGCCAGCCACAAGCCTCAAGCCACAAGCCACAAGCGTGAGCCACAAGCGTGAGCCACAAGCCTGAGCCACAAGCCTGAGCCACAAGCCTGAGCCACAAGCCTGAGCCACAAGCCTGAGCCACAAGCGTCAAGACTCAAGCCGGCTGGCTGCTTTGTGCTCGAGGCTTGAGGCTTGAGGCTTGAGGCTCGGGGAGGATCCGAGTACTCTCCGTGGACCGAAGGAGCCCCCCATGCGCAGACGCACGACCTGTCTCGTCTTAGCATCGTTGTTCTGGTTTGCACTCAACGCCGCCGCACAGAACATCAGCTCTTCCAGCATCGACGGGATTGTCAGCGACGATACCGGCGGCGCGCTGCCCGGCGTGACCGTCACGATCACGAGTCCAGCGCTGCAGGTGCCGCAACTCGTCCAGACCACGGACGGCGCGGGCCATTACAAGTTCATCGATCTGCCGCGCGGCACGTACACGCTGCGCTTCGAAATTCAGGGCTTCGACCCGCTGGTGCGGCAGAACCTGGAAGTGAACGCCGGGTTTGCCGCCCGCGTCAACGTCTCGATGAAAGTCGGATCGCTGCAGGAAACGGTCACCGTCAGCGGCGCCAGCCCGGTCGTCGACCTGACGACGACGCGCGGCGGCCAGAACGTTTCGACCGACCTGATCTCGATCGCGCTGCCCGGCCTGAAGCAGATGGCCGACGTGATCGCGATGACGCCCGGGCTCCACTCCACCGACGGCTACAAGCCGGGCGCGATTGGCCTGAACGGCCGCTCGCGCTTCAACACCTACGGGATCGACAGCGGCAACACCAACGTGACGGTGATGGTCGACGGATTCAAGATCATCGCCAACTCGCAGCCGGACTTCGCCAACAGCATCGAGACCGACGTGAAGACCTACGGCAACAGCGCCGAGGTGAAGGAAGCCGGCGCGCTGATCAACGTGATCACCAAGTCCGGCGGCAACGACTTCCACGGCCGCTACAGCGACTTCTACATGCGGCAGCCGACGAGCAACCTCACCTCGGAGCTGGCCGCTCGCGGACTGTCGGTCGGCACCTCGCTGCAGTACTACAACGATCTGTACGCCGATCTCGGCGGCCGCATCGTCAAAGACCGGGTGTGGTTCTTCGGCTCGATGCGCGATCGTCGCAACCAGACGACGCGGCCGGGGCTGGTCGTGAATCCGGGCCCGGACGGCGTCTACCTCACCGGCGACGAGCCGGCGGCGCTGCCGAAGTCGACGCTCGACAACCCGACGATCAAAGGGTCCTTCCAGCTCACGCCGAAGTTTCAGCTGATCGCCGACTACGGCCGCGAAGTGACCAACAGCGACGCCGATTATCAGAAGACGATCTTCAACGCGCAGTCGACGGCGAATCCGGACTTCACCCACATCGCCTTCGAGGCCACGCAGGCGTTCCGCTGGGTGCCGACGCGGTGGAAGTTCGAGCTGAAAGGAACGCCCAGCAACCACCTGCTGTTCGACGCGCAGTTCGGCCGGTCGACGTACCTGCTCGACTACACGCCGCAGACGGTCTGCGGCAACACACCGCCCACCTACGATCGCAACACGCTGCTGTTGACCGGCTGCGCCGTCCAGCAGCAGAGCGACTTCACGATGTGGGTCGGCGACGGGAGCATGACGTGGGTGCCGTCGACGTTCCTCGGCGGCAGCCACGAGTTCAAGATGGGCTATCAGTTGTCGGCGCGCGACATCACCGGCAACGCGGCGGTGACACCGCAGGGCAACTACGCGTTGATGTTCGACCTCGTCAACGGCGTCCGTCAGGGCGTGCAGTTCGAGACCAGCAACGCGCCCGTCAATCCCGCCAACTGGGACAATGTCTACTCCGGCTACGTCGCGGATCAGTGGCGGCTCGGTCAGCGGCTGACCTTCAACCTTGGCCTGCGCTACGACTACCAGCACGCCTACGTGCCGGAGCAGACGCGCGAGGCCGGTCCATGGGCAGACGCTGCGACGTATCCACGCGTCGAAGTCGGACGCTGGGGCCGTTGGGCACCGCGCGCCGCCGTTGCCTTCGATCTCACCGGCAGCGGCAAGACGGTGGCGAAGGCGTCGTACGGCTGGTTCAACACGGAAGGCGCGTTTGCCGCCAACTACAACCAGCTGACGATCTTCACCACCGATTACCGCTGGCACGATCTGAACAACGACGGCCGCTATCAGACCGGTGAAGTCAACCTGAATACGAACGGCGGCGACTTCATCAGCACGACGAGCGCCGCCAACACGCTGCCCAATCCGGATCTCCTGCTGTCGCACTACCAGGAAGTGAGCGCCTCGATCGAGCGCGAGCTGGCGCCGAATCTCGCCGCTCGCGTGCTCTACGTGCTGAAGCGCAGCGGCGACGACAGCGCGACCAGCGTCAACACGCTGCGGCCGTTCAGCGCCTACAACATTCCGATCACGCGCACCGACCCGGGTCCCGACGGCACGCTCGGCACCGCCGACGATGCCGGGCCGGTGACGATCTACGACTACGATCCGGCCTACCGCGGCAGCAACTTCGTCAACAACCAGACGGTCAATCGCCCCGACGGCCGCAGCGACTACTTCAACTCGTTCGAGGGATCGGTGACGCGGCGCCTCGCCGGCAGCTGGTCGCTGCTGGCCGCCTACACGGCGACCAAGTACCACAAGTGGCTCGTCGGCTACCCGCAGAGCCCGAACGACACCTATTTCGATCTCGACAACCGGTGGCGGTGGAGTTTCAAGCTCAATGGCAACTACAACCTGCCGCATGACTTCCTCGTCGGCGCGATCGTCGAGGTGGTGAACGGCGCGCTCGGCCAGCGCACCTACGTGTTCCGTGCCACCGATGCGAGCGGCCCGCCGCTGCGCCAGCTGGCGTCCGTGACGCTGCGGCTCGAGCCGTACGGCGCGCATTCCGAGTCACCGCAGACACAGTTCAACGCCCGCGTCGGCAAGAAGTTCGCGTTCAGCCGCAAGGCATTGAACCTGAGCTTCGACGTCCTGAACGTGATGAACTCGAGCGCGATCACCGCGGTGACCTACGTCTCGGGCCCGAGCTTCGGCCGCGTCACCGACATCCTGCCGCCGCGGACGCTCCGTGCGGGGGTGACCTTTGACTTCTAACGGCGCGCTCCGCGCCGGGATCGCCGTCGCCTTCGCCGGGTTCATCGGACTTCACGCGCTGTCGGCCACCGGCAAATCGCAGGCACAACCGCCGGCGCCGGCGCGCCCGGCCGCTCCGCGCGTCGGCGCGACCGACGGCGGCTTCACGATGGCGCTCACCGGCGACTCGTTGATCACGATGAAGCTGTCGGTCCACACCGAGCCGGCGTTCACGAAAATGGTCGACGTGATTCGCGGCGCCGACGTCGCGTTCACGAATCTCGAGATGCTGCTCCACGACTACGAGCCCTATCCGTCGACGCAGAGCGGGGGCACCTACATGCGGGCCGAACCGTCGATCGCGAAGGAACTGGTCTGGGCCGGCTTCGACATGGTCGCGCGCGCCAACAACCACACCGGCGACTACGGCGTGGAGGGCGCGCGCCTGACGACGAAGCACGTGGCCGAAGCGGGGCTGGTGCAGGCGGGCGTCGGCGAGAGCCTGCGCGAAGCCCGCGAAGCGAAGTATCTCGAGACCGACAAGGGCCGTGTCGCGCTGATCTCGCTCGCCTCGACGTTCCCGGATCCGAGCCGCGCCGGCGTGTCGTGGGGAGACACGCGCGCCCGGCCGGGGCTCAACCCGCTGCGCTTCACGACGACGTACGTGCTGCCGCGGCAGCAGTTCGACACGCTGCGGTCGGCGCTCCTCGCCGCCGGCCAACTCGGCCGCGGCGGCCGCGGCAACGCCGACCGGCCTGCCGACGAGATGAACGTGTTCGATCGCCACTTCGTCGTCGGCGAGAAGCAGGACGTGCGTACCGAGCCGCTGAAAGAGGATCTCGACGGGATCGCGGCCGTCGTCCGCAACGCCAGCAAGCAGGCCGACTACACCATCGTCAACTCGCACACCCACGAAGGCGGCGCCGACCGCTATCAGCCGCCGCAGTTCTTCGTCACCTTCGCGCACGCGATGATCGACGCCGGCGCCGATGTCGTCAGCGCCAGCGGCCCGCATGTGCTGCGCGGCGTGGAGATTTACAAGGGCAAGCCGATTCTCTACGGCCTCGGCAACTTCATCTTCGAGAACGAGACGCTGCTGCGTCAGCCGCCGGAGAACTACGAGCCGCTCGGGATGAGGCTCGAATCGGGCGCCGGCGTCGGCGACTTCAACGACCGGCGATCGAACAACGACACGATCGGCTTCCCCGCCGACGAACGGATCTGGGAGTCGGTGATCGCGGTGCCGCGCTTCACCGGCAAGCAGCTCACCGAGCTGAAGCTCTATCCGATTACGCTCGGCTACAAGAAACCGCGGCCGCAGCGCGGCTGGCCGATGTTCGCGGCGCCCGAGCTGGCGAAGAAGATCGTCGACGACGTGGTGACGTTCTCACAGCCGTACGGAACGGCGATCGAGTTCCGCGACGGCGTCGGCGTGGTCCGGGTCGGGTCGACCCGCTCGAATCACTGAACGGCTTCGGCCAGCAGCTCCAGGTATCGCTCGCGCGACACTTCCGTCGCGCCGAGCGATGCCAGGTGCGGCGTGTGCCACTGCACGTCGAGCAGCGACATCCCGCTGCTGCGCATCAGGCCGACGAGCGCGACCAACGCGACCTTCGACGCGTCGCGCTGCACGTAGAACATCGACTCGCCGGCGAACAGGCCGTTGACGCGAACACCATAGAGGCCGCCGGCCAGGCGCCCCTCCCGGTCGAACACCTCGACGCTGTGCGCCCAGCCGAGGCGGTGGAGCTCGGTATAGGCGTCGACGAAGTCGGCAGTGATCCAGCCGCTCTCGCGCGAGGGATCGCCGCAGGCGCGGATCACCTCCACGAAACAGGTGTCGACCCGGACTTCGTAGCGCCTGGCGCTCTGGCGCAGCGACTTGGTCACGCGCAGGTTGTCGAGCGGCAGAATGCCGCGGGGATCGGGCGACCACCACGCGATCGCGCCCCCCAGATCTTCGAGCGTCATCGGAAAGAGTCCGGATCGATAGGCGCTGATCACCGTCGCCGGCGCGAGATCGCCGCCGGCCGCGATGACGTCCTGCGGCGGCCACGCGGAGGGCGGCGGGAACGACCAGCGGGCCAGCCCGACCGGCGCCGGCCTGGTATTCCAGTCGGTCACGTCCGCAGAATACCGATTTCCGCCGCGGTTTTGATACGGTGCGGCACGCGGTAAGATGCCGTCCCACAGGGGGACAGATGCCGAACGACATCGCCGCGCCAGCTGACGAACGCCGTGTAGCCGCGTGGATTGGCCGCGCGCTCACCATCGAGGGGCGGATCGTCAGCCAGGAGCACTTGACCATTGACGGACAGGTGGACGGGACCATCGAGGTAGGCGATCACAGCCTGATGATCGGCGCCGGGGCGACTGTGAAGGCCGACCTCACCGCGCGGACGATCAGCGTCAGCGGCTCGGTCACTGGAAATCTGACCGCATCGGAACGCGTCGTGCTCCAGCCGACGGCGTCGGTCGACGGGGACATCACCACGCCGCGGCTGATGATGGCCGAAGGCGCAGTCGTGAAGGGCAAGGTCGATTCGCGCGGCGGGCGATAACGCGGGGGGCGCCCTTTGAGGGCGCCGGCGCGGAGGCGTAGAATGCTCCGCAAAGAGGTCAGCCATGCGTCGACGAAATCGTTTCGGCGTTCCGGTGATGGTCTTGTGCGGGGGCGTCGTTGCTGCCGCGGCGGTCACTGCATCGGCACAGACGAAAACGGCGCCGGCGCAGCCGCGAGCGGCGTCGAAAAATCTCCCGCGGACGCCCGACGGCCACCCTGATCTCCAGGGGACCTACGATCTGGCGACGTTGACGCCGCTCGAGCGGACCGCCGGATCGCCGCTGGTGCTCACCGACGAGCAGGCGACCCGGCTCGAGTCGCAGGTTGCGAAGCAGAAGGATCAGCTCGCGGCGCCGATCGCCGGCGACCGCAGCGCTCCTCCATCAGGCGGTGACGGTTCGCCCGGCCCGTACGGCAACGTCGGCGGCTACAACAATTTCTGGCTCGATCCCGGATCGCATTACACGACCATCGATGGGCGCAAGCGCGCGTCGCTGCTGGTCGATCCGCCCGACGGCCGCCTGCCGGCGCTGACCGCGGACGCGCAGAAGCGGCGCACCAGCGACGCCTACAGCCGGCGGCCGACCTCCGATCAGGGCGCACGCGAAGACGATCCCGGCTTCGAAGGCGCCGACGCCTACAACGATCCGGAGATCCGGCCGCTCGCCGAGCGCTGCCTGGTCGGCTTCAGCTCGACCTCCGGTCCGCCGATTCTCCCGACCTACTTTTACAACAACCTGCATCAGATCGTGCAGACGCCGGACTACGTGATGATCCTCACCGAGATGGTCCACGACGCGCGGATCATCCGCATGAACGCGCAGCACGCGCCGCCGACGCTCCGCAAGTGGCTCGGCGATTCGATCGGCCGCTGGGACGGCGACACGCTGGTCGTCGAGACGACCAACTTCACCGACAAGACGCGGTTCCGCGGATCATCGGAGAACCTGAAGGTCACCGAGCGCTTCACGCGGCTGGACGGCCGCACGCTGCGCTATCAGTTCACGGTCGAGGATCCGGACACCTGGACCCGTCCGTGGACGGCGGAGTACGCCTGGCCGCTGACCGGCGACCAGCTGTACGAGTACGCATGCCACGAAGGCAATTACGCGTTGGGCAACATCCTCCGCGGCGCACGGCTGAAGGAAAAAGAGGAAGCGGAAAAGAAATCGCGCCAGTAGCGCAGGCCTTCAGGCGTGCATCCGGCCGCGTAGGCAGCCCGAAAAGGGCTGCGCTACGTGGACGCGCCTGTGACTCGACGATCTCACGCGATGATCTCGTTGATGACGGTGCCCGAGACGTCGGTGAGCCGGAAATCGCGCCCGCTGTAGCGGTAGGTCAGCTTCGTGTGATCGATGCCGAGCAGGTGCAGGATCGTCGCGTGGAGATCGTGCACGTGCACCGGCTTGTCGACCGCCTTGAATCCGAAGTCGTCGGTGGCGCCGTAGACCATCCCGCCTTTGACGCCGCCGCCGGCGAGCCACATCGTGAAGCCGAACGGGTTGTGATCGCGTCCGTTCTGCACCTGGCCGGCGCCGCCGCCGACTTCCATCACCGGCGTCCGCCCGAACTCTGAGCCGCAGACGACCAGCGTGTCCTTGAACAGGCCGCGCGACTTCAGGTCCTTGATCACCGCCGCGAACGGCTGATCGGAGTCTTTCGCGTTCTTACGATGCGCCTGGATGTCGGCGTGCGCGTCCCACGGGTCGCCTTTCGCATAGTAGACCTGCACCATGCGGACGCCGCGCTCCGCCAGGCGCACCGCCATCAGGCAGCCGCGCGCGGTGCTGCCCGGACCGTACAGCTTCAGCGTCGCCGCGCTTTCCTTGCGAATGTCGAACACCTCCGGCGCCTCGGTCTGCATCCGGTAGGCCGTTTCCATCGACTGGATCGCCGCTTCGAACTTCGGATCCTTGACCGGTTCCTGCGCCATCTGCAGCCGGTTCAGCGAGGCGAGCAGATCGAGCTCGCGCCGCTGCTCGGTGAGCGTGAACTTGTCGTTGTGGATGTACGAGATCAGCGTCTTCGGATCGAAGTCCTTGCCGACCAGCGCCTCCTCGGTCTGCTTCTCGCTCTTCTCGACCTTGTCGGGGATATAGGTGCCCTGGTGCACCGCCGGCAGGAACGCACTGTTCCACAGCGGCGGTCCGACCGTCGTCGGCACGTCGGGGCAGAGGACGACGTAGCCGGGCAGGTTCTTGTTATCGGTGCCGAGGCCGTAGGTGAGCCAGGAGCCGAGCGACGGACGTCCGACCTGCGTGTGGCCGGTGTTCATCATCAGCATCGACGGCTCGTGGTTCGGGATGTCGGTGTACATCGAGCGGATGAAGCAGATGTCGTCGACGCACTCGCCGACGTACGGAAACAGCTCGCTCACCTCGATGCCAGCCTTGCCGTACTTCTTGAACGTGAACGGCGAGCGCATCAGCGCCCCGGTCTTGCGTTCGGTGGCAATCGATCCGCCGGGCAGCGGCTGCCCGTGGTACTTGTCCAGCATCGGCTTGGGATCGAAGCTGTCGACCTGCGACAGGCCGCCGTTCATGAACAGGAAGATCACCCGTTTGGCGCGCGCCGGATGATCGAGCCGGCGCGGGTCGAGCGTGCCGTCCTGCGCGAACGGCCCGGCCGCGCGCGCGATCGACTCGCCGACCAGGCTCGCGAAGGCGAGCATACCGAAGCCGTTGCCGATCCGGCAGAGCGCCTCGCGCCGCGTTACCGGTTGCCGTTGTTTGTGTGACATCGTTTTCGTCCTATCACCCTAGCGCAGCCCTTCAGGGCTGCCTCGCGGCGCTGAGGCAGGCCTGAAGGCCTGCGCTACAACCGGCCGCGGCTAGTCGATGAACAGAAACTCGTTCGAGCTGAGAAGAATCTTGATGTAACGGCCCCACGGCGTCGGCGGCAGCAGCTTCGGATCGTCCTTCTTCGACGACCCGGGCGTCACGCCGGCCATCATGCCGACATCCTCTTTGTCCAGCTTTGCGCCTGCGCCGCGCTCATCCTCCACCGCGGTCTTGGCGCCTTTGGCAACGTCCTTGGCGTCCTTCGTGCCTGCCTTTGCGTCCTTGGTTTTTTCCTCTGCGTCCTTGGCAGCGCGTCGCTCTTCGTAGGTCTTCAGCGGCTCGCTGGTAAGGAATGCGAGCCCCGACTTCACCTCCGCAGCCGACGCCTCTCTGCCGAAGATCAGGCGATACGCTTTCTGGATCCGCGCGGTGTTGTCCGCTTCGTTGGCGACGCGGCGCGCCAGCAGCTCGCCCTGCTGCTGCATGAAGTCGCTGTTCATCAGGAACAGGCGCTGCAGCGGGACGCTGGTCGTGAAGCGCTTTTCGGCCGACAGGTTCGGGCTGGGAAAGTCGAACAGCTGCAGGTACTCGTCCAGCTTGTAGCGGCTCACCTTGCCGTATACCGTCCGGCGCGTGAACGACGGCGTCAGCGCCGTCGACGGACCGCCGGCCTTGAGATCGAGCGCGCCGGAGACGAGCAGCAGCGAGTCGCGCAGCTGCTCCGCCGTCATCCGCCGCCGATCGAACCGCCAGTAGAGACGATTGCCGCTGTCCTTCTCGAAGGCGCGCGCGTCGTGGTCGGCGCTCAGCTGATACACCGCGCTCAGCATGATGTCGCGGTGCAGCTGCTTGATCGACAGCTTGGTGTCGACGAAGGTCTGGGCCAGATATTCGAGCAGCTCGGGATTGGTCGGCCGCTCGCCGGCGACGCCGAAGTTGCTGGGCGTGTCGACCAGGCCGGTGCCGAAGTGCCCTTTCCAGATCCGGTTGACGAGGACCCGCATCGCCAGCGGGTGGTTCACGATCGCGTCGGCCAGCTCGAGACGGCCGCTGCCATGCGCGAACGGCTTCGGCGTCCCCTCGGAGAGCACCGACACGAAATGGCGCGGCACTTCGTCGCCGAGGTTGTAGGGGCTGCCGCGTTTGCTGACCTTGAGGTTCACCGGCGTGTTGACGTCGGCGACGCCGTGCACGAACGGGTACTTTGGCGGCTGCGCTTTGCGGAGCGCTTCGATGTCCGTCCGCAGCGCGTCGACGTAGCGCCGCCGGTCGGCGCTCAGCTGTCGCTCGAGTCCCCAGCCGCGGAACGCGAGCAGGCCCGGCTTGATGCGGTCGAACATCTGTGCCGGGTCGAAGCCGTCGGCGAGGTCGCGCTGGAAGACGTCGGTCCACAGGTTGTTCTTCTCGACCGGCAGGCTCTTCAGCTCGAGGCCGCACCCCGGGCAGAAGTCGTCGTTGGTGACGAAATCGCTCGGCAGCTTCCCCGGCTCCTTCTTCTTCGTGCCGGGCAGCGCCTTGGCCGCGATGATCTCGTTCTCTTCCTTGATGTCCTTCTTCTCGAACATCACGTCGAGGAGCAGCGTCTGGAAGTCGTCGGCGAGCGCCTTCGCGGCCTTCTCGCTGCCGCCGGACTTCACCATCTCCTGCCACTTGGTGAGGTACGGATAGAACTTCGGCGGTTTCGCGAGGAACTTGATCCAGCGATCGAAGAGCTCGTAATCGAGCTTCTCGGCGTCGGCGACGCGCGCCATGTCCTCTTTCGGCTCGCCGGTGACCTTCCACGCCGCGACCATGTACCTGGAGGCCTGCAGCGCCAGCGTCTCGCCCAGCTGCGTCGACTCGGTCCGCAGGAACTCGTCGAGCAGCTTCTCCTTCTTCTCGATCTTCTTGTCCTGCTGGTCGTACTCGTCGACCACGCTCTTCGGCGCGAGCGGATACTCCTTGTAGCTGGTGTCCAGGAACACGCCGGCGAGCGAGTAGTAGTCGGTCGTCGGAATCGGGTCGTACTTGTGATCGTGGCAGCGCGCGCAGCCGACGGTGAGGCCGAGGAAGCCGCGCGACACGACGTCCACGCGATCGTGCCGCTCGTCGGCGCGCGTGATCTCGACGGCGCCGTTGTCGTAGTACCACGGGCCGAGACCGAGGAAGCCGAGCGCCGGCAAGGTGCGGGCGCGCGTCGAGGCGTCGCCGATCAGATCGCCGGCCAGCTGCGCGCGCACGAACTGGTCGTACGGCATATCGTCGTTGAACGCCTTGATCACCCAGTCGCGATACAGGTAGGCGTTCGGATACGGATTGAGACCGCGGCCTTTCGGATCGAGCGAGCGGTAATCGTCCTCGCCGTAGCGCGCGACGTCGAGCCACAACCGGCCCCACGTCTCGCCGTACTGCGGCGACGCCAGCAGCCGGTCGACGACCTTCGCGAACGCGTCGGCCGCTTCGTCTTTCTCGAACGCCTCGATCTCCTCGGCGGTCGGCGGCAGGCCGGTGAGGTCGAGCGTCGCGCGGCGGATCAGCGTCCGCTTGTCGGCGGCGCGGACCGGCGTGAGACCGTCTTTCTCGAGGCGCGCGAGCACGAAGCGATCGATATCGCTCTTCGCCCACGAGGCGTGCGAGACTGCCGGCACCGGCGGCTTCTTCAGCGGCTGGAACGACCAGAAGGCGCGCTGCTCCGGCTTGATGACGTAGGCCGGCGCGGCTGGCGCCGTCGGCGCCGCCGGAGGCGGAGTGACAGCGGCTGTCGCCGTCGGCGCGGCGTCGCCCCACTTCGCGCCGGCGCGGATCCAGTCGGCCAGCGCGGTCACTTCGTCTGGCCGCAGCACGCCGCCTTTCGGCATCTTCAGCGCACCGGTCTGACGGACTGCCGCGATCAACAGACTCTTGTCCGGATCGCCGGGCACGATCGCCGGGCCGGTCCGGCCGCCTTTGAGCAGCGCCTCGCGCGAGTCGACGCGCAGGCCGCCCATGCGCTGGTCGGTGTGGCAGTCGTAGCAGTTCGCGGCGAGAATCGGTCGGATCTTCGCCTCGAACGACTCGACGTCCTGCCGCGACGACGCCGCCTGGTCGGTCACCCGCTCGCCTGAAAGGCTCGCGCTCCGGCCTGAAAGGCTCGCGCTCCAGAGCAGCGAAAGGCCCGCGGTCCACACCAGCGGGAGGCCCGCCACCCACAACCATCGTGTGCGCATGAGGCGTTATTATCTCGCACGAGATGCTACGGAGTGTCATCGGTCTACTGCTGGGGTGCGCAGTTCTGCAGCCGGCCCGCGCCCCGAAACCCGGGGTCAAGACGGCAGGCGTAAAGATTCCGATCGAGCGATTGAAGCCCGATGCGGTGTTCCCCTATCCGGGATCGCCCGACTGGATCGCCGTGGACGAGTCGGTGTGGGTCTCGAACCGCCCGAAGGACAGCGTCGCGCGCTTCGACCCGAAGACCAACACGGTGGCCGCGGTGATCCCGGTCGGCAAGGGTCCCTGCTCGGGCCTGGCGACCGGATTCGAAAGCCTGTGGGTGCCGAACTGCGGCGACAAGACGATCGCGCGTGTCGATCTGAAAAGCGGCGCAGTGACCGCGACATTTCCATCGTCTATCGCCAGCAGCGAGGGATCGATCGCGACCGGCGCCGGCAGCGTGTGGATCATGACCGATCCGAAAGGCACGCTCGCCCGCATCGATCCGGCGACCAATACGCTCGTCGCCGAGATCTACGTCGCCGCTGGATCGTACGGGCTGGCGTTCGGCGACGATGCGGTGTGGGTGACCAACACCGATGCGAGCACCGTGACCCGCATCGACCCGCACACCAACCTGATCGTCGAGACGATCAAGGTCGGCAAGTCGCCGCGTTTCATCGCCACCGGCGCCGGCGCCGTGTGGACGCTGAACCAGGGCGACGGCAGCGTCAGCCGCATCGATCCCAAAACCAACAAGGTCGCGGCAACGATCGAGGTCGGCGTGCCCGGCGGCGGCGGCGACATCGCCGTCGGCGAAGGATCGGTGTGGGTGACGGCGTTCGAATACCCGTTGTCGCGGATCGATCCGTCGACCAACACCGTCGTGCAGCAGTTCTACGGCAACGGCGGCGACGCCGTCCGCGTCGGCCTCGGGTCGATCTGGCTGTCGAACCTCGAAGCCGGCAACGTGTGGAGAATCGATCCGAAACGCGTGGAGGCGACTCTCCCAAATTGACACATGCGCCGGAACCACGAAGACACGAAGATCACGAAGATCCACGAAGATCTTTTTGTTTTGGACGAAAGAGAAAAACGGTTCTTCGTGTACCTTCGTGGTCTTCGTGCCCTTCGTGGTTCTGGCACTGGCGTGACAGCGTGCTGTTCGTATGGTGAAATGCGCTTATGCCGCTTTACGATTTCCACTGCACGAAGTGCGAGCGCGAGTTCGAGGCGCTGGTGCGGCCGCAGGATCCGCCGCCGAAGTGCCCCGCGTGCCAGAGCACCGAGATCGAGAAGTTGCTCTCCGGCTTCGCCCTGCACACCGACGATCGGCACCAGGCAGCCGTAAAAGACTCTCGCCGCCGCCAGATCAAAGCCAACAAGGACAAGCTGGTGGCCGACGAGGAGTACCGCAAGGAGCACGAAGGCCACTAGGGCAATGCGGAATGCGGAATGCGGAATCTAACGCGATGACGAGATTGACGCGGCGTTCATGGTTGCAGGCGAGCGTAGTCGGTCCGGTTGGCGCGGCCGTGTGGCGGGCGGCGGCGCAGGCAACCTCGCGTGTCGAGTTCGGTGCGGAGGTGACGCACGTGAAAGCGCTCGTCTTCGACGTGTTCGGGACCGTCGTCAACTGGCGGACCGCCGTGGCGCGCCAAGTCGAACAGCTCGCGCAGCGGAAGGGCGTGACCGTCGACGGCGCGAAGTTCGCCGACGCATGGCGTGCCGGATACGGGCCGAGCATGAACCGCGTGCGCAGCGGCGAGCTGCCCTGGACCAGGCTCGACGACCTCCATCGGATGACGCTCGAGAAGATCCTCGGCGACTTCGGGATCACGACGCTCACCGACGCCGAGAAGGGCGAGCTCAACCGTTCGTGGCATCGTCTCGATCCGTGGCCCGACACGGTCGCCGGGCTGACGCGGTTGAAGAAGCGCTTCACGATCGCCCCGTTGTCCAACGGCAACATCGCGCTGATGACCGACCTGGCTAAGCATGCCGGCCTGCCGTGGGACTGCATCCTCGGCGCCGAGCTCGTTCGCCATTACAAGCCGGACCACGAGGTCTACGAGTCCGCGGCTGATTTTCTCAACCTTCCGCGCGGCGAGGTGATGATGGTCGCCGCGCATCTCGGCGATCTGCGGGCGGCCAAGGCTGTGGGCCTCGCGACTGCGTTCGTGACGCGCGCGTTGGAGTTTGGTCCACAAGGGAAGCCTGACCTGAAGCCGGATTCGTCAGTCGATGTGTCCGCGACGGACTTCAACGATCTCGCGCGTCAGCTCGGCATTTAGTCGCAGCGATTGTGAATCGGCCTAACTCTTGCGGCGGTACCATGCGGTGTGCCTTCGTTCAAGCCAGCGGCGGCTGCGACCGCCGCAGACGCAGTAACCGCTGACACGGGCCTCACCATTCATCGGGTAAGCCTTGGTGCGGTGATCGCGGCCGGCACGGCCGCCTTCGCCTGGTCGATCGCCGAGCTCATCCAGCACCCCGTCGTCGGGTCGACCTGGTTTGTACTCCTCGGTCTCACGATCGTCACCGGCTGGTCGACGCTGCGCATGCGCCACGTCCCGATCAGCTTCTCCATCTCCGACACCTTCACGATCGCCGCGGCGCTGCTCTTCGGGCCGGCTGCCGGCACTGTCGTCGTCGTCATCGACGCGCTGGTGATGTCGCTGCGCATCGCGCGCGGCGGCGCGTCCGGAATGACGGTCCGCGTCGTCTTCAACGCCGCGTCGACGGCCCTGGCCATGTGGCTCGCCGCGACCGCCTTCTTCGCGATGAGCGGCACCGGGCCGCTGGCGACGCACCCCGGCTCGATCGGCGAACTGATCGGACCGCTGGCGCTGTTCGCGGCGCTCTACTTCTTTCTCAACACCGGGATGGTGGCCATTGCCGTCGCCTACGAACGACACTCGCCGGTTGGAACGGTGTGGAAGTCGTATCTGTCGGCGTTGTGGCTCACCTACTTCGGCGGCGCGGCGATTGCCGCCGTCCTGGTGCTGCTCACCGTCAGCCGGGTCGTCAGCCTGACGACGCTGGCGCTGGTGTGGCCGCTGCTGTTCATCCTGCACGTCACCTACAAAGCGGCGTTGGATCGCGCCGGCGAGCAGATCGCCCATTACGCCGAGATCGCGTTGTATGCGGCGGCCCTGCGCAGCACCGCTGACGCGGTGATGGTGACCGATCACGACGGCATCGTCAGTTTCCTGAACGAGGCCGCGGAGCAGCTGCTCGGCGTCGGCGAGCACGAAGCGGTCGGCCAGCCGGCCTCCGAGGTGTTTCACGCTGTCGATGCGGCGACCGGGGCGGCACGCGACGGCATCGGCCACACCGACGGCAGCGTCCGCGATTCGCTGCTGCTGCGCGCCGACGGCGTCCAGACTCCGATCGAGGAGATGGAGAGCGACATCCGCGACACACAGGGGCACTTTGCCGGGACCATCAAAACGTTCCGCGACATCAGCCGGCGCAAGGCCGCCGACGAGGAGCGAGACGCGCTGCTGCAACGCGAGCGCGAGGCGCGGCAGACGGCCGATGCGGCCAGCCGCCTGAAAGACGAGTTCCTGGCCACCCTGTCGCACGAGCTCCGGACCCCGGCGACTGGCGTGCTCGGATGGGCGAGGCTCTTGAAGACCGGGCGGATGGACGAGGCGCAGACCCGCCATGCGCTCGACGCCCTCGAGCGGAGCGCCCGCGCCCAGGCGACGCTGCTCGACGATCTGCTCGACATGTCGCGCATCGTCCGCGGCACGCTGCGCATCGAGCTCGAGCCGACTGACGTCGCGGCGGTTCTGAACGGCGCGATCGAGACGGTGATGCCGGCGATCAACGCCAAGCGGATTCAGTTCACGCTGCAGCGGCCGGCGCCGCTGCCGCCGGTCCGCGCCGACGCCGACCGTCTGCGGCAGGTGTTCTGGAATCTGCTCTCGAACGCGGTGAAGTTCACCGGGCCAGGCGGGACGATCTCAGTCACCGCCGATCAGGACGCCGATCGGGTCCGGATCGAAGTCGTCGACAGCGGATCGGGCATCGACGCCGACGCGCTGCCGTTCATCTTCGATCGCTTCCGCCAGGCCGACGGGTCGTCGACCCGATCGCACAGCGGCCTCGGTCTCGGCCTGGCGATCGTGCGTCATCTCGTCGAACTTCACGGCGGGACGGTGTTCGCGGAGAGCGAGGGGCGCGGCCGCGGCGCGCGCTTTGTCATTCTGCTCCCCGTCGCTTCCGCTCAACCCGGCACTGGCAATTAAGAATTAGGAATTAAGAATTAAGAATTCAGAATTCGTATTCACGCCCGAACCCACCGTTGTTGACGTGATTGCACGCACTCGTTAATTCTTAATTCTTAATTCTTAATTCTCAATTCTTAATTCCTGCTGTCCGCCTTGTAGTGCGCGGCCATCGCCGCGGCGATCAGGTCCGAGAACGAGGCGCAGCGCTCGCACTCGAGGACGCGGCCGCCCTTGACGATCCGCAGTTCCCAGTGCGGCGGCGCCGCGTGCTCGACGACGCCGGCTTTCGTCCCGTCGGGCAGTTCCCACAACCAGGCCATCGGCTCTGCTGAGGTCGGCTCGGTCATCCGTGACGACCGTCTGGGGCAAGCCGCATTCCAGACGGGAGCGGACTTTTTGGGCGCGATTCGCCCCTGATGCACGCGGCGTGCAGATCTGGATTACGGATCTGCGGGGTGCGTTTCAGATGTGTGACCGCACGCTCGCGCGTCGCCGACGCGCGCGCCGGCGCCGATCACAAAGCGCGTAGAAAAATGGCCGACAACTCATCGCGATTTCTCACTTGCGATCGCCGCGCCGCGCGTGGCATCGCACTTGCCCTTACACGTTGCGCAATCAGTTTTCAACCAATCGCCGCATGTCGGCGCAACGCAGTAGGAGAGAGACCGTGAGCATCGATCGCAACATCGCCAACGACATCGAACTCGTAGTGACCGCTTCGTCGTTGTTCGTCGACAGCGGCAGCTGGCTGATTCGCATCCTGACGGTGATCTGGGGCAGCTAACGCGCTCGCGATTTTTTTGCTTGCGTTCGCCCGCGGCGGTTGACGATAGTCACCACCGCGATGAACGAACGCATTCGAATCGAATTCGAAACCGGCGGCCGTCCGCTGCCGGTGCAATCCTTCGACGAGTCGGGCCTTCGCTTCGAGGACGAGATCGACTGCTGGCCGCGCAGTTTCCTGCTCGAGTTCGACGGCAATAACGAGATCACCCGGACCCGCATGAACTGGGTTCGCGCCCGCTGGGGATGGAATCCCGGCATCTTCGACCTGCACGTCGGCCTCGAGGACGGCGCCCTCGTGGTCAGCGGCGTCGACGCGCGATCGCTGCCCGGCGGCAGCTACTGGCTGGTCGTCGCGGTGAACAGCCTGATCGTCCGCGGCGGCACGAAGATCGTCAGCCTCGACGACGACCAAGAGACGACGCTGACGTTGAACGTCAGCCGCGATCCGCGGCGCATCGTCCTCGACACGCCGGTCGCCGAGTGGGACGAGATGATCCGCAGCACGCTGTTCCGATCGGGCCAGACCTTCGACGGCGTCACGATCGCCGAGTGGCTCGAGAGCGACAAGCCGCGCGAAGCGCGGAAGGCCTGCCTGATCAACCTGCTGGCCAAGCTGCGGACGCTGCCCGATCCCGACGAGCCGTTCCTGGCCCACGTCCGTCGCATCTTTCACACCGACGTCGAACGGATTTACGTCGAGACCGACGACGAGCTGTTGACGCGGCTGCGCGGGCTCTCAGCCGAGGACGATCGTCCGTTCTACGACGAAGGCCGGCCGGCCTCGCCGGATCACCTGCGCCTGCTGACCGCGGCCGGCTCGCCGGACCACGAACTCGAAAGCTTCCGCCAGGACGGCCGCAACAGCATGCAGGTGGTGGTCGCGTATCCGCCGGGCAGCGGCGACGGCCGCTACTTCGCCGACGTCGACATCGATCTCGGCAACCCGCTGCGCGATCTCGAAGGCTTCGTCATCCACATGGGGGAGCTGGCCTGCGGCACCGACACCGACCACCTGTCGCTGCGCGACGCGCTCGCCAAGCCGAAGCAGCCGACGGCGCCCTACATCTACTACAGCGTCAAGAACCGGTAAGCACGCAGGCGCGTTGCCGCTACGATGGCCGCGGTGAGTTGAAACGCGCGCCTACCGCTGCTCGGCGACGATGATCGACGCGATGCGTTCGGCGAGCGCGCCAATCGTCCGCGACGGGTTCAGGCCGAGCGGCGTCGGGACGATGGCGCCGTCGGCGACAAACAGATTCTTGTAGCCGAACGCCTCGCCTTTGTGATCGACGACGCCGTCGGCGGCGGAGGTGCCCATGTTGCAGCCGCCGAGCGGGTGCGGCGTGATCAGATCGCCGCACGCCGTCCAGGTGATCGGCGTCAGCGGCACGCCGCCGGTCCGCAGCGCCATCTGCTGGTGCAGCGACACCACGGCATCGATCGTCTGCTTCGACTCGGCGCTGTCCCATTCGAGAAACAGTTTCCCCTCCCTGAGCGTCATCACGCCGTTGCCGGCATCGCGGCTCTGCGCGAACCACGGCATGATGTTCGGCAGCGCGTTCGAGACCAGCAGGCGCAGGGTTGCGATCAGCGCGCGCGTCCGATCGTCCTGCCCCTCGCGCGCAGCCTCGCGGCGCAGCGCTCCCTCGGCCGCGTTCGGCAGGCCGCCGTCTTCGATGAACACGCGGCTGCCGTTGTACGCACCGTCGAGCAAATCGACGGCGGCGGTGATCGTCGGGCCGCGGGTCGGGTCGATGCGGCGGCCGGCATGGACCGCCGGGGTGAGGAAGTCGCCGTTGCTGCTCCAGTTGTGGCCGAGGCGGCCGCTCAGGTTCGGCAAGGTGACATGCACGTCGCGGCACTGCAGCAGCAGTTCCGTCGATCCGAGCGAGCCGGCGGCGACGACCACGAGGCGGGCCGTGAATGTGCCGGGCACCAGCGCGCCGCCGGTGATCTGCTGATAGTCGACGCGGTAGCCGCCATCGACCGGCGCGATCATCCAGACGATGTGCAGCGGCTTGACGACCGCGCCGTGCTGCTCGGCGATCGGGATGTAGTTGAGATCGAGCGTGTTGCGCGCCCGCACTTCGCAGCCGATGTCGCAATCGCCGAGGTGGACGCACGTGCCCTGCGTCTGGCCCTGCGCGTTGATCACGGTTTTCGACCTGGCCGGATCGTGCGGGTCGGGCTGGTCGTAGGTCCAGTTCTCGTCGAAGGTGACCGCCAGCTCGAGCGGACGGAAGCGGTCGCCGTAGCCGAGCGCCGAGGCGGCCTCCTTCAAGAGTTTCGTCCGGGCCGGCCATTGCTGCTCCGGCACCTTTTTGACGTTCATCGTCTCGGCGACCCGTGCGTAGTGGGGCGCGAGGACGTTATAGGTGATCTGAGTGGGCCAGCCGTGATCGAAGGTGTCGGGTTTCGCCTCGACGGAGATGTTCGCGTAGACGAGCGATCCGCCGCCGACGCCGGCGCCCTGCGCCACCGTCATATGCGGGAAGACGCGGAAGTCGAACCAGCCGTTTTTCGTCTCCGGATGTTCGTGATCCCAGGTCCACGCGTCGCCGGCGCTGCGCGGAAAGTCCTTCACCTCCCACCGCCGGCCACGCTCGAGTATCAGTACGCGATAGCCGGCTTCGGCGAGCCGTGCGCCGCAAATCGCCCCGCCGAATCCGCTGCCGATCACAATTACGTCGAAGTCTGTGGCCATCAAGCGCTCCGCGGGCGCCATTGTAAATGATCGTCAAAAGCGGAACCGCGCAGCTTGAACCGCAACCGAGGTCCGCAGCACAATCCTGTCTCCCTTCGCCACGCCGAGGAGGTCACACGTGTCATCCGGAATCCGTTTCACTGAAACCATGCGCGGGCATTTCTCGACCGCAGTTCTCGACGATTACGCGCGCGCCGAGGCGCGCGGCCAGCATGACGGCACGCCGCTCGAGTTCACGGTCACGGTCAGCTCCGACGATCTCGGCGCGCTGCTCTCCTCCCCGACACACACCGCGCGGATCGACGGCTCGATCGCGTGCCCGGCGCTGTCGGCGCAGCCGCTCCAGGTCGTCGGCGGCGAATTCCAGCTGCTGGTCAAGGACCCGTCGCGCGTCAACGCACGGCAGATGACGTACCGGATGACCGGCGTGGCCGCCGACGGCAAGCGCTACCGCGTCGACGGCTTCAAGGTGATCCAGGACGACAAGCACCTCGAGGTGTGGGCCGATACGACGACGTTGTACGTCACCGTCAGCGACGTGAGCGGCGGGGCGGAGACAGTGGTCGGCAAAGGCATCCTCCATATCCTGCCCGCTGACTTCATGAAGCAGATGACCACGATGCAGGTGACCGGCGCCGCCAATCCGATCGAGGCACTGCGCGGCCTCGCCGCGTTCGGCACCTTCTTCGCCGGCGCGCTGTTCGACACCTACGGCGGCGTGCTGGTCAAGTCGAACGAGCTGCAGCCGGACGCCGAGCCGAGGCAGCGGCGGCCGCTGAAATTGTCGGCGCCCGACGTCCACTTCTTCACCACCGCCGACGGCGTCGAATTGCGGCTGACGCGCTTTCAGGGGGGGACGAAGGGGCCGGTGCTCCTCGCGCCGGGATTCGGGACGTCGACGCTCGCCTTCACCATCGACACGGTGGACACGAACCTGCCGGAAGCGCTGTTCGCTGCCGGCTACGACGTCTGGCTGTTCGACTACCGCGCCAGCCCGGATCTCGCCTCGTCGCGCACGCAGTTCACGCTCGACGACATCGCCAGGTACGACTACCCGGCAGCGGTCGCGAAAGTGCGTGAGGTGGCGCAGGTGCCGAGCGTCCAGGTGATGGCGCACTGCGTCGGGTCGATGACGCTGCTGATGGCGCTGCTGTCGGGCCTCCAGGGTGTTCGTTCGGCGGTGTGCTCGGCGCTCACCTTCTATCCGATTTCACCGCTCGCCAATCGGGTTCGCGCCAATCTCGACCTCGGCCAGCTGCTGACCGCGGCCCACGTCGAGACGCTGACCACCGACTTCGACAGCCAGAAGCTGCAGGATCGCCTGGTCGACAGCGTGCTGAAGATGTTCCCGTCGGGCGAGCAATGCACGAGCGCGGTGTGCCGGCGCATCCTCGGCATCTACGGCGACGTCTACAAGCACGCGATGCTCAACGACGCGACCCACCGCGCCATTCACGAAATGTTCGGCGTCGCCAACACCACCACGTTCAACCACATCGCCAAGATGGTCCGCGCAGAGAAGATCGTCGACAAGGACGGCGGCGACACCTACCTGACCGACGCCAATCTGAAGCGGCTCGCGATCCCGATCACCTTCCTGCACGGCGCCGAGAACCACCTGTTCCTGCCGGAAGGGTCGATGCGGACGCTGAAGACCCTGGCCCAGGCGAACGACGCGACGCTCTACGATCGCATCGAGTTCCCGAACTACGCCCACATGGACTGCTACATGGGGCGCGACGCCGCCCGCGACATCTTCCCGACGATCGTCTCGGCGCTCGACCGTCACAACGCCGCACCAGTGTTCGTGTAGCGCGTCTTCGATTTCTTCGTAGTGTCCGGCTTCAGCCGGACTGGAGTCGCTGAATGCCGACGCATCCGGGGCTTGCCGATCTGCTTGGTTATCCGTTGATGTCCGCGCTGGCGGAGCGGCGCACGCGCCGCATCGCGCAGGGCGTGTCGCTGCGCGCCGCCGCGTTGAGCCACACCAGCACGAATCAGCCCAAGCCGCTGAGCGAGCTGGAGGAGGCAGTGCTGATCGTCTCGACCGGACTGACCGGCCCGGTGATGCACGATGGCCCGCTCAAGAAACCAGACGGCCGCGACGAGCTGGGGTCGCCCTTCGACCACGTCATCGGCAGGACCGCCAGCAGCCCCGATAACGCGCACGCCACGTCGTTCTTCCTGATCAACGACAAGGGCATCTTCCTGATCAAGACGCCGCGCGACCGCGACGCGCAGCAGCTGCTCGGATCGCTGCCGCCGCAGTGGGACCAGTGGAGCGAGGACGACTGGATCCGCGTCGCCAACACCGTGAAGGTGCAGATCTCGGACTCGCGGCTCGAGTTCCCGCGGGAGTTTCCGTACTACCTCGGGTGGAACAAGCAGACGTCGAACGTGCCCGGGTCGACGATTCTCTTTCCCATCGTCGACTGCACGCGGCAGTACATCAACGCGCTGCTGACCGTGCTCGCCGAGCCCGACGGCCAGCGACCGGTGTTCATCGACGACTGGCAGCGCTTCGAGCCGGCCGACCTGGTGGAAGGTGCCGTCTGGCTCGGCGCGCAGTTCGGCTTCCCGAAGCGAATCCCCTATCAGCCGATTGGCGGCATCAAGTGGGTCCAGAACGGCTTCTGCAACAAGGACATCAGCGCGCCGCTCGGCCTGCAGCGGGCCATCCGCACCGATTACGAGTCATTCTTCCTGCTGCAGAACCTGATGCTCGTCGCCCAGGCGATGGGCCTCGGCGGCTGGATCCACTCATCGGTGTTCGCGCCGTGGGTGCTGCACGACGATCCGGCAAAGGGCTGGCACGGCCTCGGCTTCCGCTTCATGACGCCGGATCGCAACTGGGGTGGCGACTGGCCGCCGTTGCCGGCGACGCAGCCGAACCCGGTCGGCATCGACGGCGTCCTCGAGGGTCTGTGTCCGCCCTACGTCGCCTCGATGAACGACGCCGTCGACATCTTCATCCAGGAGAAGTACGGGCCGCAGGGAATGTATGGCGACAACGAGACGTTCGCGCTGCCGTTCAAGAACCGCGCCGACTCTGACGACTACCTGAAGCATCAGGTGCCGTTCTCACCGATGGCGATCGAGTACTGCAAGGAAGTCTGCACCTACATGATGGAGAAGTACGACCGCTTCCCCGCCTTCGTCGACGCGTTCTACGTTCCCGGCATCTGGCTGCAGGTGTCGCACCTTGAAATCGAGTACTACACGAAGTTCTTCAAGCCCGCGCTCTACACGCGCCAGGCCGCGCACGCGGCTACGTGGCAGGAGATCTGATTACGCGTGGCCGTACCGTAGCGCAGGCCTTTTTAGGCCTGCCAACGGCCGCGCGGGCAGCCGTGAAGGGCCGCGCTACGGTAATTCGACACGCGCTCGAAGCGCCCTCAAAAAGCGTAGCCGTAGCCGATGGCACCGCCGGCGATCACGCCGGCCACCACCGCCAGGCACATCGTCACGACGATGACGATGAGCGCCGAGACGATCATGTAAGGGATCACTTGATCGCTCGGCGTGTGCATCACCGACGGCAGCCCGAGGTAGAACAGGTAGATGGCGTAAAGTGCCGCGATCACGATGAGCGGCGAGAGCGCAGGAATCAGGTAGAGCACGCCGGCCACCCAGACCGGCGTCGAGGCGTAGACCACGAGCTTCAGCGCCTGAATCGTCCCGCCGCTCGACTTGAAACTCGGCGCCAGCTTCTCAATCACCACGGCCGCGATGTAGACGCCGATCAGCGCGAATACCCAGGACACCACCGCGTTCGCGAACCCGCGCACGAACCCGATGCGATACGTGCCGAAGTACGGCACGCCGAGCCCGATCACCGTGTACCCGAGCCAGCGGCAGATCGCCGGGATCGCCGCCAACGGCGCCGCATAACCCTGCATCACGGTCGCGGTGTCGGTCGGCTCCGCAGCGATCAGCGGCCACTCCTCATTCGGCTGCTTCAGGATGTTGGTGGCGCGGGCGACGGGATTCGGGCTGACGGGCATGCAGATGTGCTCCTTCATTTTTGCGAAGAAATCGACGGCGCTCGCATGGGATCGAGGCGACCGATTCTATCAGCGGTACGCCGCCGCCTGGATGCCGTACAGCTGCGCGTACTGGCCAGCAGCAGCCATCAGTTGATCGTGAGTGCCGACTTCGACGAGCCGCGCACCGTCGAGCACGACGATCAGATCGGCCATGCGCACCGTCGAGAAGCGGTGCGAAACGAGAATCGTAATCCGGCCGCCGTCCTCGCCGCCGCCGCGCGCCGCCGCAGCGTAGCGCTCGAACAGCGCATGCTCGGTTTCGGCATCGAGCGCTGCGGTCGGTTCGTCGAGGACCAGCAACAGCGGCTGCTCGCGCATGAAGCCGCGCGCCAGCGCGAGCTTCTGCCACTGCCCGAACGAGACGTCGACCCCGCCTGGCCACGTCGGCCCGAGCTGGGTGTCGAGGCCGGCGTTCAGCCGTGCGATGACATCGTCCGCACCGGCGCGGCCGATCGCGGAGACGACCGCCGCCTGGTCGTCGAGACGGGGCACGTCGCCGAGACCAACCGTGTGGCGCGCGACGAACTCGAACCGGAAGAAATCCTGGAAGGCGCCGGCGAGCCGCGCCCGCCATCCTTCCGCCGAGACGCGCGCCAGCGGCACATCGTCGACGTAGATCGCGCCCGACGTCGGCTCGTACATTTTCGCCAGCAGCTTCACCAGCGTTGTCTTGCCGGCGCCGTTTTCGCCGACGATGGCGACCACCGACCCGGCCGGGAGCCGCAGCGATACGTCCTCGAGCACGAGGCGCGTCGTCCCCGGGTAGGCGAACGACACCCGATCCAGCCGAATGCCGTCGTGCAGGGCGTCGGGTATCGCGCGATCGGCAGCGGCGTCGAACGACGCGGCGTAGTCCTCGAGCCAGGCCAGACGCCGCGAGCCGTCCATCCAGAACCCGCGCAGGAAGCCAACTTCGGTGACGGTGGCGGCGACGTAGGCGGACAGCCGTGAGCCGGCGGCGAGCACGAGCAACACTGCGCCGGCCGACGCTCGGAGGTACGACGCGACGAACACGACCGCCGCGACGAACGCCGCGCCGAAGACGGCCCAGGCGAGCGCGTGCCACCACGCCGACGCCCAGCGAACCGCGGCGATCGGCAGATGCCCGCGCTGCCACGCCGCACGACGCTCCGCGATGAGACGCTCGCCGATCCCGGTTACGCGCACTTCTTTCCCCGGAGGCGCGGTGGCCGCCAGGGTGAAGAGATGCCGGGCGAGCCGGTTGGCCGGCGCGCTGCGCTCCTGCACCGTCCGTTCGACCGCCGGCCGCCACGTCGACGTCGACACGATCGGCAGCGCGAACACCGCCAGCAGGATCAGCACGGGATGGATCGATGCGAGCAGCGCGACCGTGACGCCGAGGCGCAGCAGCCATCCGCAGGCGGCGAACACCGACATGTACATGTGGTCGAGGACGAACACCTGATCGCGCAGCATCGCCAGCCGATCGAGGTAGTCGGGCCGTTCATGATGCGCGATCGTCGCCACCGACGCCTGCAGCCGTGCGACGTGCGCTTCGAGCGCGATGGTCACGCGGTCGCGAAAACGCCGCTGCACGCGCGTGCTGACGATGCGCAGGAACCAGGTGGCCGCGGCCGACAGGGCGAGGCCGATGGCGGCGATGCGAACGAGATCGCTGCGCTGGTCGAGGACGCCTTTGCCGAGCAGCGCCAGCCACAACGCGAGCAGCGCGTCGGGAAGCGCCGACAGCTGCGACAGCACGAACGAGACGAGCATCAGCCGCGGCTCGTGGCGGTAGCCGAGCTTGCACAGCCGCCACATCGACGACCACGCCGGCGGCAGGTCGCGGAGGTCAGGTGAGGACGTCATACGCCCTCCCCGCTTCGTCCTCGGCGGCGAATCGCTGCGCCTGCAGATCGAACATTGTCTTGTAGCGCCCGCCGCCGGCCATGAGCTGATCGTGCGATCCGAGTTCGACCACGCGGCCATGCTCGAGGACGCAGATCCGATCGGCATGGCGGACCGTCGAGAAGCGGTGCGAAATCAGGATCGTCGTGCAGTGGCGCGTCGCGGCGAGCAGCCGGTCGAAGATTTCCGCTTCGCCGCGAACGTCGAGCTGCGCCGTCGGCTCGTCGAGGAGGACGACGCGCGCGCCGCTGCGCACCGCGCACATGGCGCGGGCGAGTGCCACCCGCTGCCACTGTCCACCCGAAAGATCAGTTCCACCCGCGTACGCCTTCGACAGGATCGTGTCGAGGCTGGCCAGGTTGGCGGCCCCTGCCGAGTCGAGCGCGATGCGGACGTCTTCATCGCGCGCGCCGGACGGCGCGACGTTGTCGCGGAGCGGCAGCTCGAAGCGCACGAAATCCTGGAACACGGCGGTGAGCCGCGCCCGCCATCGCTCGACCGGCAGCTCGCGGAGATCGATACCGTCGATCTCGATCGCGCCGGACTGCGGATCGTAGAGACGGCACAGCAGCTTCGCGAGCGTCGTCTTGCCGGCGCCGTTCTGGCCGACAATCGCCAGCGACGTGCCGGCCGGAATCGTCAGGTCGAAGTGCTCGAGGACGTTCGCGGCGGCGCCAGGATACGCGAACGTGACGTCGCGGAACCGGATCTCGTGGGCATCGGCTCGCGCGATCGGGCGGGCGCCGGACGCAAGCGCGCCCGCCGGCCGCATCGCCCCCTCGACGCGCAGGACGGCCGCGACCGGCGGCGCCGCCGAATCCATCACCCAGGTCAGGCCGCCGAAGGCAATCAACGACGCGCCGGCCGCGGCCTGGGCGAAGGCGACGATCTCGCCGAGAGACGAGGTTCCGGCCGACGCGGCCGACGCCAGCGACCAGAACACGATGATGTTCGCCGACACGACGACGAGCAGGCTCCACAGCATCGGCCGCTCGCGCAGCCGGGTCGCTTCGTACTGCAGGCGATGCAAGGTCGTCCGCCGCTGGACGAAGCGATCGAGAGTCCAGCCGGCGAGCCCGAACAGCCGCAGCTCCTTCGCAGCCGGCGCGTCGACGGCAAGGCGGTACGCGTACTCCGCATCGCGCTGCGCGGCGCGGACCTCGTCGGTGTTGCGATCGCGCCAGACCGCGCTTTCGCGGAGCAGCCAGTGCGTGGCGAGCCATGCGCCGGCGAGGAGCAGCGGCGCCCACCAGGCGAACGCGAACAGCAGCGCGGCGCAGGTGAGGCCGCCGACCATCTCGACCAGCCCGCCGGCGACGAAATCCATCGCGATCGACAGCGGTGGCCCCATCATCCCGAGATCGAAGTCACGGGCCAGCGTCAGGTCGCTCGTCAGGCGCGGATCTTCGAGATGGCCGATGCCCGGCGGGCGAACGCACGCTTCGGTCAGCCGGTCGTACAGCCAGGCGGCCGTCCGATCGCCGAGATTCGAGCTGATCGCCTGATGCAGCGGCGTGAGCACCTGCAGCAGGACGAAGACCGCCCCGACCAGCGCGAGCGGCTGAGTGAGGTTCGCACCGCGCTGCACCGCGCCGACCAGCGCGCCCATTGCCACGGCAAAGAGCACCGGCAGGACGCCGCGCAGGACCAGGATCGCCCACCACCCTGCGGCGAGCGCCGCGTCAGCTCTGGGGAGAACCGAGAAGAACTGCCACTCCTTACGCCCGCGCAGTCCGCTCACCATGGGCCATCCGGCGGTAGCGGCGCGGCGACACGCCGGCCGCGCGATGGAAGGTGCGGACGAAATTCGACAGGTCGGCGAAGCCGACGTCGTAGGCGACATCGGTCACCGGCCGATCGGTCCGCGCGAGGAGACGGGCGGCGCGGCGCAGCCGCGCCCGCAGCAGGTATTGATGCGGGGTCACGCCGAGGACGGACGAAAAGACGCGCAGGAAATGAAAGGCGCTCATCCCCGCCGCCGCCGCCGCCGAGTGCAGATCGACGGGCGCGTGCAGATGATCGTCGAGCCACGCCGCCGCTTCGATCGCCCGGCGCCGATCGCGCGGCGCCGCGTCGCACGGCCGGTCGGCGGCGCCGCTCGCCACCTCGACGAAGGTCGCCGCGAACAACAGCGCCTGCTCGTCGGCGTCCCGACCCCCAATTCGCTCCGCCGCGACGATCAGGCTGGCAATCGGCGGCAAGGCACCGAGCCGCCACAGCGAGCGCTGCGCGCGCAGCGACTCGACGAGCTCGTCCTGGAGCTGAATCGACAGGCAGTGGTCGCCGCAGATGTGGTCGTGCGTGCAGACGTACTCGTCACCGGGCCCGCCGACGAGAATCGAACCCGGCACCAGCTCGTACTCGTCGCCGCGAACCCGATAGCCGAAGCTGCCCTTGCGGACGTAGGCGATCGAAAACGCCGCATGCCGCTCGACGACGGGCGGCTCGTGCAGCCGCGCGTCGCAGCGGTAGTCGACGACTGCGAGGCCGCCGCTTTGGAACAGCGTGATGGCCGGCACAACGGCGGAAGTGTAACAGCGGCGGCGGCGCGACGGCAGCGCAAGCCCCAAGCCGCAAGCCCCAAGCCCGTCAGCGCACCCGCTGAAACGAGTTGTCGAGGATATAACTCGCGACGGCGGCGCCGATGGCCTGTCCTCGTTCGCAGTCGAACCGCCAGTGAATCCCGGCAAATACGCGCGCGTCCTTCACTTCTTCGAGCGCGGCGTTGAAGGTGCTGAACGATCGGGCAACACCCGGCATCTGGTCCGATTCGATCGTGAAGCGCGCGTGCTCGCCGAACTCGTGGGCGAGGATGCCGGCGGCCGCGGCGCTGACGCACGAATGGCCGGACGTATAGCTCGGATGCGCCGGCGTGCTGATCAGCGGCGTCCAGCCCGCATCGGCCACCGTCGCCGGGTTGCCGTCGTCAGCCGCCGAGCGAATGCCGGTGATCGGCCGCCAGAAGTTATAGAAGTACTTCGTGTCCCAGCAGCCGATCGCGGCGTCGGCCATCGCGACGTCCATCGCGGCGAGAATGCGCGCGTGCTCGAGCAGGCCGCGGCGGCCGTTGCGCGCGTGGTCCTCGGCTTCACTGTCGCCGTCGCGGCCGCG
>Ga0070686_100000143_pt1 | contig 49208 bp, 45 predicted proteins | sample KBSS23LmetaG_FD_65654 | JGI IMG/M metagenome (GOLD analysis project Ga0070686, IMG submission 65654) | Switchgrass rhizosphere microbial communities from Kellogg Biological Station, Michigan, USA - KBS S2-3L metaG | ecosystem: Host-associated > Plants > Roots > Rhizosphere ...
CGTCTTCGACCATGCGCGCGGCCGCTTTCCGCCGCGGCGCATCGTGGCGGTGGGCTTCAGCATCGGCAGCGGCATTGCCGCCTCGCTCGCCGCGCACCGGCCGCTCGACGGGCTGATCCTGGTCACCGCTTTCGATTCGCTGGCGCGCGTCGCCGGCACCCATTTTCCCTGGCTCCCGGTCCGCCTGCTGTTCCGCAACGCTCTCGATCCCGCCGAGGACCTCGCCGCCAGTCGCGTGCCCGTGGCGCTCGTCTCGGCCGGACGCGACGGCCTCGTCCGCCCCGACCGCACCGCAGCGCTTCGCGCCGCCGTCCCGCATCTCGTCTTCGACCGCACCCTCCCCGCCGCGGACCATAACGACATCTACGGCGATCCCGCCTTCGCGCCGGCCATGCGCGCAGCGCTGCAAAGCCTCCAGGCTGGCGGGCGATAGGGCGCATTTTCCGTCTTCGCGCTTTTTCGTTCCTTCGTGCCTTCGCGGGAAATAACCTTTTCTTTTTACAGGCGAACCCGCGGAGGGCATGAAAAGAGGGAAGGGCTGTCGTTTCTCACTTGTTCCATGAGAACAAATACGGTACAGCGGACTCCGGCATTGATCGTCGCCGACATCGACGCAATAGGAGATCCGCCAATGACGGCCTCACTTCAGATCGTTTCCGACAGGACAGGGATGGACACCGACAAGCAGAAAGCCCTCGACGCCGCTCTGGCGCAGATCGACCGCGCCTTCGGCAAGGGGAGCGCGATGCGGCTCGGCTCGCGCGAGGCGATCGAGATCGAGACCATATCGACGGGCTCGCTCGGGCTCGACATCGCCCTCGGCATCGGCGGCCTGCCGCGCGGCCGCGTCGTCGAGATCTACGGACCGGAAAGCTCGGGCAAGACCACCCTGGCGCTGCACGCGGTCGCCGAGGCGCAGAAAGCGGGCGGCGTCGCCGCCTTCATCGATGCCGAGCATGCGCTCGACCCGATCTACGCCCGCAAGCTCGGCGTCGACGTCGACAATCTCATCGTCTCGCAGCCCGACACGGGCGAGCAGGCGCTCGAGATCACCGACACGTTGGTCCGCTCCAACGCGGTCGACATCCTCGTCGTCGATTCGGTCGCCGCTTTGGTGCCGCGCGCCGAGATCGAGGGCGAGATGGGCGATTCCCATGTCGGCCTGCAGGCGCGGTTGATGTCGCAGTCGCTGCGCAAGCTGACCGGCTCGATCTCCAAGTCCAAATGCCTGGTCATCTTCATCAACCAGCTCCGCATGAAGATCGGCGTCATGTACGGCAATCCCGAGACGACCACGGGCGGCAACGCGCTCAAATTCTACGCCTCGGTCCGCCTCGACATCCGCCGCACCGGCCAGATCAAGGACCGCGACGAGATCATCGGCAACACCACCCGCGTCAAGGTGGTCAAGAACAAGCTGGCGCCGCCGTTCAAGCAGGTCGAGTTCGACATCATGTACGGCGAGGGTGTCTCCAAGCTCGGCGAGATCCTCGATCTCGGCGCCAAGGCCGGCGTGGTCGAGAAGTCCGGTTCCTGGTTCAGCTACGATTCGATCCGGATCGGCCAGGGCCGCGAGAACGCCAAGGCCTATCTCAAGGACAATCCCGAGGTCGCCGCGAAGATCGAGCGCGCGATCCGCGGCCATACCGACCAGGTCGCCGAAGCCCTCATGGTCGGTCCGGACGCCGAGGACGACGCCTGAGCCACACTGGCTCGCGAGGGGGAAAGGCAGAGGAGCTTTCCCCCTCATAGGTGGCCCGGCTTCGCGTATTCATCGCGTATTTACGCGAGGCCCCGCGCCTACGTCAGCGGCGGCTCGGCCGGCTCGCGGAGCTCGGTGCGGCTGTGGGCGGGCAGGCCGGCATTGGCCTGCCAGGCGATCGCCAGGCCGAGCCCGCCGCAGACGACGAAGCCGGCGAGCAGCGGCAAGGTGGTGCCGTCGAACATCTGACCGATGACAAGGCCGATCAGGGCCGCGCCGATCGTGCTGATCAAGCCCTGCAGCGCCGAGGCGGTGCCGGCGATATGGCCGAGCGGCTCCATCGCCAGCGCGCCGGCATTCGCGCCGACCAGGCCGAAACAGCCCATGGTCAGTGCCTGCAGCGCGACGAACGACCAGATCGTTTCGCCGAACGCCAGCATGACCGCGAGGTGGAGCGCGGCGAGGCTCGTGAACGCGGCGAGGGCGATGAGCAGCAGCCGCCGCGAGCCGAACCGCATCACCAGCCGAGAATTGAGCCAGGCGCTCAAGGCCATCGGCATGGCGACGCAGGCGAAGACGATGCCGATCAGCCCGGGCCGGTGGAAGACGTCGGAGGTCACCTGCTGGACCGACCCGATATAGCCGAGCAGCGCGCCGAAGGTCAGCGTCATCGCCGCCGTGTTGCCGATCGAGACCCGGTTGGAGAGCGTCTGCGCCACGGCTTCCCGGACGTTGCCGGCCGAGAGCCGTCGCCGCGCGCCATGGGCCAGCGTCTCCGGCAGCCGGAGCCCGCCCCAGACTGCCAGCGCCAGCGCATAGAGCGCGAGCGTGATGAAGATATGACGCCAGCTGCCGATCGCGAGCACTGCCTGGCCGAGGCTCGGCGCGAGCACCGGCACCAGCATGAAGACGATCATCGCTGTCGACATAAGCTGGGCCATCGCCGCGCCCTCGAACCGGTCGCGCACCACCGCCACCACCAGCACCCGCGCGCCCGCCGCGGCGACTCCGTTGAGGGTTCGCGCCACCAGCAGCAAGGCGAAGCTCGACGCCAGGCCCGACAGGGCCGCGAAGCCCGCGTAGAGGAACATGCATCCGATCAGCAGCCGCTTGCGGCCGAAGCGGTCGGCGAGCGGGCCGTAGACGAGCTGCGCGCCGCCGAAGCCGAGCATGTAGAAGGTGATGACCAGCTGCCGCCGATTCTCCTCGCCGACGCCCAGCGCCTCGCCGATCGCCGGCAGCGCCGGCAGCATCGAGTCGATGCCGAGCGCGTTCGACGCCATCAGGGCGGCGATCAGCAGAACGAACTCTGTCCTGCCCGGCATGCGGGCCTGGTCGTCTGGTCGCATCGGATTCACGTCTCGGCGGCTTGGGCCAGCGCTCTGCCCAAGTCGGTCCGGGCGGGCAAGTTCCAATTGGCGGCCGGCCCGGCTAGGGGAGCGGGATGACTCTGGCCTATGACTGGAAAGGCGATGTCGGCGACGTCTGGGCCGAGGAATGGCGCCGCACCGACCGCACGCTCGCGCCGGTCAACCAGGCCCTGGTCGCCGAGGCCGCCCCGCTGACCGCCGGGATCGGGCGGCCTCGCATCCTCGACATCGGCTGCGGCGCCGGCGCGACCAGCCTCGCTCTGGCCGACGCGCTCGCCGGAGCCGAGATCACAGGCCTAGACCTTTCGGACTCCCTCATCGCCGTCGCCCGGAGCCGGGCCGGCGATCGCGCCCGGCTGGGCTTCGAGGTCGGCGACGCCTCCCGCTGGACTCCGGCCGAAGCCGGCTTCGACCTGATCGTCTCGCGCCACGGCGTGATGTTCTTCGACGATCCGGTCGCCGCCTTCGCCCACCTCCGGACGGTCGCCCGCCCCGGCGCAAGCCTCCTCTTCTCCTGCTTCCGGGACCGGGGCGACAATGAATGGGTCCGTGCGCTGCGCCCGGTGATGGAGCGCTTCGCACCCGCGGCGTTGATCGCGCCCGAGCCGCCCGCCGGCCCGTTCGCCTTCGCCGACCCCGCGCGGATCGAGTCGATCCTCGGCGCCGCGGGCTTCGCGGCGCCGAGGATCGCGCCGCTCGATTTCGACTTCGTCGCGGGCGAAGGTAAGGACCCGGTCGCCGATGCGGTCGGCTATTTCCGCCGCGTCGGCCCGTTCGCGGCGATGCTGAAGACGTTGGACGACCCGGCCCGCGCGGCGGCGACCGACATGCTGGGCGAGATCGCCGCCGCCCATCGCGCCGGCGACCGGATCGTCTTCGGTGCGGCCGCCTGGATCGTGACGAGCGCGCGCCCGTGATCCTGCGCATCCGCCGGCGATGAGCGCCGCCGCCGATCCGCGCCCGCGCGTGCGTCTGATCGGCCTGCCGACCGACAGCCATTCATCCTTCCTGCGCGGCGCTGCGGGCGGTCCGGCGGCGATTCGCGCGGCTCTGGCCTCGGACCATGCCAATCGCGCGACGGAAAACGGCCTCGAGCTCGGCGCCGACATTCTCGTGGAGGATATGGGCGATGTGCCGCTGCGCGAGGATGACGGCGATCCCGCGCGGATCGGCGCCGCCCTGGCGGAAGCCGCCGCGGCGGGCGCGGTGCCGATCTCGCTGGGCGGAGATCATATGGTGACCTTTCCGATCGTCGCGGCGCTCGCCCGGGTGCATGGTCCGCTGAACATCCTCCACTTCGATGCCCATCCCGATCTCTACGACGATTTCGGGGGAGACCCACTCTCCCATGCCTCGCCCTTCGCGCGGATCATGGAGGGCGGCCATGCCCGCCGGCTCGTCCAGTTCGGCATCCGCACGCTGAACCGCCATTGCCGGGCGCAGGCGGCTAGGTTCGGCGTCGAGATCGTCGAGATGCGGGATTTCGCGGCCGATCGCGTGCCGATTCCGGAGGCGCCGCTCTACATCAGCGTTGATCTGGACGGCTTCGACCCCGCCTTCGCGCCCGGCGTCGCGCACCATGAACCCGGCGGACCGAGCGTGCGCGAGATGCTGCAGGTCCTCCATCGCGTGAACGGCCCGATCGTCGGCGCGGACATCGTCGAGCTGCATCCCGGGCGCGACCTCAATGGAATCACCGCCACCCTCGCTGCCAAGCTCGTCAAGGAGCTCGCCTCCCTCACCGCAAAGGAGCGGCCATGATCATCGTCCACCATCTCGAGAATTCGCGCTCGCAGCGCGTCCTCTGGCTGCTGGAGGAGCTCGGCCTCCCCTACGAGGTCGTCCGCTACGAGCGCGATCCCAGGACGATGCGGGCGCCGCCTTCGCTGAAGCGGGTCCATCCGCTCGGCAAGTCGCCGGTGATCGAGGACAGCGGATCGGAGTCCGGCGCTGGCCCGGGCAGGGTGATCGCCGAGACCGGCGCGATCGTCGACTATCTGGTCGAGAAGGCGGAAGGCCGGCTCGGCCCGCCTGCCAACCGCGATTCGGTCCTGCTCTACCGCCAGTTCGTCCATTATGCCGAAGGCTCGATGATGCCGCCCTTGCTGGCCCTGCTCGTGGTCAACCGGCTCGGCCTGCTCGGCCGGCCCGCCAAGGCGCCTTTGCTCGCCATGCTGAAGCTCCATTTCGAGTGGCTGGAGAGCGAGCTCGCGAGCCGCGACTGGTTCGCCGGCGACGAGTTCAGCGCCGCCGACGTCATGATGAGCTTCCCGCTCGAAATCTCGCGCGGCCGCGCGGGTCTCGACGAATCCTATCCGCACCTCAGCGACTGGCTCGAGCGGATCCACGCCCGCCCGGCTTATGCGGCGGCGCTGAAAGCCGGCGGCCCCTACGCCTACGCTTGACGCCGCGCGGCCAGGGCGAGCTGGACGGCGAGCGCGCCCATGATCGTGGCCGCGAACCAGCGCGCCGCCCGGCCGATCCAGGTCACCTCGCGCAGCCGCGCTGCGGCCCCCGCCGCCACCAGGGCGACCGCGATGTTGACCAGGGTCCCGACGAGATCGAACCACAGGCCGAGGCAGAGGATCTGCGCCGCCGGCACGCTGGCGGCCTGATCGACGAACTGGGGCAGGAAGGCGAGGAAGAAGAGGGCGACCTTGGGATTGAGGATGTTGACCAGCATCGCCGCACGGAACACGCGCGACGGGATCGCGCGCGGCGCCGCCGCTTCGCGCGGCGCGCCGCCCGCGCGGACCAGGGAGATCGCGATCCAGATCAGATAGGCAGCGCCCACATATTTGATCAGGTCGAACGCCGCCTGCGACGAGGCGAGGATCGCCGAGAGGCCGAGCACCGCCGCGCAGATATGGACGAGCGCGCCCGCGCCGATGCCGAGCGCCGCCACGATCCCGTCCCGCCGTCCGCCGCGCGCGGCGCTGGCGATGACGAAGGTCATGTCCGCGCCCGGCACGATGTTGAGCGCCAGCCCCGCGACGACGAAGCCGAGGAAGACCGGCCAGGCCGGCAGCAATTCGATTCCGCCTACGACAAGCATATGGGCTCTCCGTCTCTAGCTTTCCGGGGGCGGCGGCGTCGCGCGGTGCGAGGGCGCGTGGGGCGGCTCGACGTCCGCGGGTTGGATCGGGTCGAACCCGCCCTCCCATTTGGCGACGAGCACGCTCGCCACGGCATTGCCGACGACGTTGGTCGCCGAGCGCCCCATGTCGAGGAACTGGTCGATCGCCAGGATGAGGAGGATGCCCGCCTCCGGCAGGTTGAATTGAGCCAGCGTCGCGGTGATCACCACCAGGCTCGCGCGCGGCACGCCGGCAATGCCCTTGGAGGTGATCATCAGGGTTAGCAGCATCGCGATCTGGGTGCCGATGCTGAGCTCGAAGCCATAGGCCTGGGCGACGAAGATCGACGCGAAGGTCATGTACATCATCGAGCCGTCGAGGTTGAACGAATAGCCGAGCGGCAGGACGAAGCTGGCGATCCGGGGCGGCACGCCGAACCGGTCGAGGGCCTCGAGCGTCCGTGGGAAGGCGGCCTCGGAGCTCGCGGTCGAGAAAGCGAGCACGATCGGGTCGCGTATGTAGCGAGCGAGCAGGCGGGTGCGGCCGCCGACGAAGAGGAAGGCGGCGCCGAACAGCAGGACCCAGAGCAGGGCGAGCCCGAAATAGAAGCTGCCCATGAAATAGCCGTAAGTGCCCAATATGGCCGGACCCCGCTGGGCGATGGTCGCGGAGACCGCCGCGAACACGGCGACCGGAGCGAAGCGCATCACATAGTCGGTGACCTGGAGAACCACCTTGGCGAGGCCCTCCATCGCCCGCACCAGCGGCCGTGCCGGCTCGCCGACCGCGGTGATCGCCACGCCGAGGAACAGCGAGAAGACGACGATCTGGAGGATGGAATTGCTCGCCATCGCCTCGACCATCGATTCGGGGAAGATGTGCGAGACGAAGGTCGCGAAATCGAACGCGGTCCGGTCGACGCCGCTCGATGCGGTCTGCGGCGGCAGCGGAAGCCCCAGCGCGGTGCCCGGCTTCAGGACGTTCACCAGCACCAGGCCCAGGCTGAGCGAGACCAGGCTCGCGAAGACGAACCATGTCACCGCCTTGACGCCGACCCGGCCGAGCGCGGCCGTGTCTCCCATATGGGCGATTCCGACAACCAAAGTGGAGAGGACGAGCGGCGCGATGATCATCTTGATCAGGTGCAGGAAGATCGTGGTCAGGATCGAGATGTAATGGGCATAGCCGGCGAGCAAGGCCACCTCGTCCTTGTCCGCGCCGATCCAGCCCCAGCCCTGGAGGAGCCGCAGCAGGCCCGGGGCATTCGCGTTGATCAGCCATCCCACGACGATGCCGAGCACCAGGCCGGCGAGGATGTAATAGGTCAGCTTCTTGGCCATGGCGCGCTCCCCTTGTCAGTCCGTGAGGAAGCCGATTGTCGCGCGCCGGTCAAGCGAGCGGAGCGGATCCCGTCATTTGGGCGGGTCCGGCGGCGGGTCGGTGCCGGTCGGGCGCGGCCGCCGGATCCGGCGCGGATCGATGGTCTGGACGTTGGTCGAGGGCCGCGTCGTCGTCGGCGCCGCGGCCTGGGGCTGGGTGACGGTCGGCCGGGTCGTGATCGTGCTGCCGGGCCGGACCGGGCGGACGATCGTCCCGGGCGTCGGCTGGCGCGGGGGTACATAGGCCGTGCTCGGCTGCCGCGGCGGCACATAGGTCGTCGGCGGCTGGCGCGGAGGCACATAAGTGGTCGGCGGCTGGCGCGGCGGGACGTAGGTCGGGGGCTGCCGTGGCGGGACATAGGTTGGGGGCTCGCGCGGCGGCACGTAAGTCGGTGGCTGGCGCGGCGGCACGTAGGTTTCGGGGGGCTTGGACGGTGGGTTCGGCGGCGTCTCGACCAGGACGGGCGGCGGCGGCGGCCGGTGCACGATGACGCCCGGGCGGTCCGGTCGGGCTGGCGGGCTATCGGTCGGCGCCGCGGGCGCCGGCGCCGGGCCTTGCTGGACGGCCGGCGCCTGCACGGGCGGTTCGACCGGCATGGCCGCATTCTCCGTGACGGGCGCCGGCTCGACCGGCTCGGCCACGGGTGCCTGATGCGCCTCGAGCTGGGTGACCCGCGCCTGGAGGAGGTCGCGCTGGTCGATCAATGCCTGCACCCTGGTGGCCGCCCAGACCGCAAGCGCGGTCGCGCCGGCGGCCGCGACGAACTGGAAGGCCAGCAAGGTCCAGGCGCTGCGCACGAAGCGGCGGTTGGTCTCCCCGCTCATCGCCGCGATGCCATGCTGATGCGGATGAGGATAAAGGCGGCGAGCGCGAGCAGGATGGCCGCCACCGCGAGCCCGCCCAGCGCGACCGCGCTGAACGTGGCGGGCGCCATCCCGCCCGCCGCGACCGAGGCGACGGCGAGCGCCATCAGGACCGCCACCGCGATCGAGGCCCAGCCGACCAGCGCCATCCGGCCGAAGCCCTGGAGCGCGGGGCCGCGCGCCGGCTCGGCCGCGAAGCTCGAGGAGTCGGCCGCCTTTTCGCCGCGCAGCTGGCCGGCCACGCGCGCGTCGAACTCGCTCCACGGGCTGCCCTGGCATTCGCCCCGCCAGCGCGTGAAATCGAGGAAATGGAGCACGCTGAAGGGGAGGGGAAGTCGCGTCCCGTCGAGATTGATCTGCACCAACTTGCCCGAATCGAGCGCTTCATTGGCCTCGGCGCGGACCCAGAGCGATTGCCGCGCGTGCGCGGACCAGGCGACGACGACGCAGTTCGCGGCATCGAGCTCCTTCTCAATCACCATCGCATAATCGTCCGACGCGGTCAGCGCCCTGTCCCACCACAGGCTGTAGCCGCCGCGTTCGAGCCCGTCCCCGATCTGCTCGATCCGCGGCCGCGTGGCCCGCGCATAGGACAGGAAGACGTCGGCCATGACGGCAGCGTATCAAATGGCAGACAGCTTGTCTCGGACTACGAGGCTTCGGTGATGTCCGGGACGTAGCAGCTAATCAGATCAAAGATTTCGAACGTTCAGGCCGGCTCGAGCTCCTTGTGCACGACCTTGTCGGCCAGGGTGCCGTTGAGCTCGGCGAGATGGTCGAACGCCGCCTCATAGGTGGCGAGGCCCTGGCTCAGCGAGCGAAGCTCGGCATCGAAGCCCTGCATCTCGGCTTCGGGGATCAGGGCCTCGACCAGGTCCCAGCGCGACCAGCCTTCGCGCGGCCCCATGCCGAGCATCTGCCCGCGCCGGCTGGCCACCGCCGAGGTCGCCTTGGAGGTGGCGTTGCTCGGCACCGTGATCGTGACCTTCTGCACCGGCTCGAGCAGATGAGGCGTGGCCTGGCCCAGCGCCTCCGACATGCCGATCCGCCCGGCGGTCCGGAACGCGATCTCCGAGCTGTCGACCGTATGGTAGGAGCCGTCGATCAGGACCACCGCCACGTCCACCACCGGAAAGCCCAGTGGCCCCTTGGCGAGCGCGTCGCGCACGCCTGCCTCGACCGCGGGGATCCACTGCTTGGGAATCACGCCGCCGGTGATCTTGTCCTCGAACTTGAAGCCCTCGCCGCGGGGCAGCGGCTTCACCTCGATGACGCAGTCGCCGAACTGGCCATGGCCGCCGGACTGCTTCTTGTGGCGGCCGCGTTGGGTGACCGTCTTGCGGATCGATTCCTTGTAGCCGACCGCGGGCTGGTGCGAATCGACCGGCACGCCGTAGCGCCGCTTCAGCCGGTCGAGCGTGACCCTCAGATGCTCGTCGTTGACGCCCTTGAGCCGCGTCTCGTGCATCGTCTCGTCCTGCTCCCAGATCAGGGCGCGGTCCTCCTCGGTAAGCTTGTGGAGGGCGGTCGAGAGCCGCACGTCGTCCTTGCGGTCCTTGGTCGCGATGGCGAGCGCGTAGTTGCGCACCGGCTGCGCGACCTCCGGCGTCGGCGGGGCCTTGCCGCCCGCCAGCCACTCGCCGGCATGGACGCCCTCGAGCTTGGCGATCGCGACCACGTCGCCGGCCTTGGCGTCGGCGAGCTTCGCGGTCTTCTCGCCCTGGACGGCGAACAATGTGCCGATGCGGACGGACTCGCCGCCGCTGCTCTTCAGCTCCTGGCCCTCCTTCAGCGCGCCGCCGAAGACGCGGGCATAGGACAGACGGCCCATCGCGCCGCCATGGCTGACCTTGAAGATGAAGGCGCAGGGGCCGCTCGCGCCGAGCCGCCCTGCGGCGGCGTCGGGCGCCGGGGTCTCGTGGCGCAGCGCCTTCATCAGCCGGCGCACGCCGAAGCCGTTCTGCGCCGAGCCGAACAGGACGGGCACGATCTGCCCCTGGCCGGTTTCCTTGGCGAGGTCATCGTACACCGTCTGGCGGTCGGGGATCTCGTCCATCAGCAATTGCTCGAGCAAGGTGTCGTCATGGTCGGCGAGCTGCTCGAGCATATGGGTGCGCTCCAGCGCCTCCCGGTCGGCGAGCTCGGCAGGTATGTCCTTCTGCTCGGAAGGTTGGCCCGGCCGGTAATAATAAGCGCGCTCGAGCGCGATATCGACGAAGCCGGAAATCCGCTCGCCGTCGCGGATCGGGATCCAGCGAGCGATCAAAGGCGAGGCGCTCATCGGCTGCAGCGCTTCCAGCAGGGCCTGGATCGAGCCGCGGGCCTGGTCGATCTTGTTGACGAAGATCATGTGCGGGATGCCGAGCGCCTCGAGCCGCCGCAAGGTCGGCTCGGCAAGCAGGGCGCGGGCCGGATCGGGATCGACCACCACCAAAGCGAGGTCGGCCGCGGCCATGCCGAGCGAACCGTCGGCGGCGAAGCCCACCGATCCGGGCGCGTCGATAAGGGCGTAGCGGTCTCCCATATAATCGTAATGGACGAGATTGATCTCGGTCGAGCCGCCGCGCGCGCGCGCCTCCGGGCTGGCGTCGCCCACGCTCGAGCCGTCGGCCACCGAACCCTGGCGCCCGATCGCGCCCGCCGCAAAAAGAAGGGCCTCGGCTAGGCTGGTCTTACCCGCCCCGCCGGGGCCCACGAGCGCGATGCTTCTGGTGCCTGCAGCTCTGGTGGGCATATTCGTCTCCTTCGTCCGCTGTGGCGGGTCCGCGAAGAAGACGCGGCCGCGCGCCTTATGGAAACGTCCAGCTTCGGCCTCTCCGCGGGGAAGTTCAAGAGGGCAAAATGGCGGCTCGTCCCTGGCCGGACAGGGTCCGCCGCGTGGCTTTGCTTGCCGCAATGCAGCATGTCCCCTAAATCCCGCTCATGACATCGACGAACGACATCCGCAGGGCCTTCCTCGACTATTTCGGCCGCGAGGGGCACGAGATCGTGCCGTCGGCGCCGCTCGTCCCGCAGAACGACCCGACCCTGATGTTCGTCAATGCCGGCATGGTGCCGTTCAAGAACGTGTTCACCGGCCTGGAGACGCGGCCTTATTCCACCGCGACCTCCTCGCAGAAATGCGTGCGCGCCGGCGGCAAGCACAACGACCTCGACAATGTCGGCTATACCGCGCGGCACCACACCTTCTTCGAGATGCTCGGCAATTTCTCGTTCGGCGATTATTTCAAGGAACGTGCGATCCTGCTCGCCTGGGAGCTGATCACCAAAGAATGGGGCCTGTCGCCCGAGCGGCTGACCGCCACCGTCTATCACACGGACGACGAGGCCTATGATCTCTGGACGAAGATTTCCGGCCTCCCCGAAAGCCGGATCATCCGCATCCCCACCAAGGACAATTTCTGGGCGATGGGGGACAGCGGCCCGTGCGGACCCTGCTCCGAGATCTTCTACGATCATGGCGACCATATTCCGGGCGGCCCGCCGGGCTCGGCGGACGAGGACGGCGATCGCTTCACCGAGATCTGGAACCTCGTCTTCATGCAATATGAGCAGGAAGACAATGAGATCGTTCGCGAATTGCCCAACAAATCGATCGACACGGGGATGGGGCTGGAGCGGATCGCCGCGGTCCTCCAGGGCGTCCACGACAATTACGACACGGACACGTTCCGGGCCCTGATCGAGGCGTCGCAGTCGCTGACCAGCAACAATGCCGTGGGCATGCAGGCGAGCCATCGCATCATCGCCGATCATCTGCGCACCAGCGGCTTCCTGGTGGCGGACGGGGTGCTGCCAGCAAACGAGGGGCGGGGCTATGTGCTGCGCCGGATCATGCGCCGCGCCATGCGCCATGCCCACCTGCTCGGCGCCAGCGAGCCGCTGATGCACCGGCTGGTGCCTTCGCTCGTCTCGGAGATGGGCGCCGCCTACCCCGAGCTGGTCCGGGCCCAGCCCCTGATCGAGGAGACGCTGAAGCTCGAGGAGACGCGCTTCCGCCAGACTCTCGAGAACGGCCTCAGGCTGCTCGACCAGGCGACCGCCGGGATGAAGGCGGGCGACACGCTCGCCGGAGAGGTCGCCTTCAAGCTCTACGACACGTACGGCTTTCCCTACGACCTCACGGAGGACGCGCTGCGCGCGCAGGGCTTCGGCGTCGACCGCGCCGGCTTCGACGCCGCGATGGACGCGCAGAAGAAGGCCGCGCGCGCCGCCTGGAAGGGCTCGGGCTCGAAGGCGTCCGACGAGATCTGGTTCGATATCGCCGAGGAGCAGGGCGCGACCGAGTTCACCGGTTATCTCGGCCATGACGGCGAAGGCGTGGTGGTCGCCCTGGTCAAGGACGGCGCGCGCGTCGACCGGGCCGGGGAGGGCGACGAGGTCGTCATCCTGACCAACCAGACGCCGTTCTACGGCGAGAGCGGCGGGCAGATCGGCGACACGGGAAAGATCAGCTCGGACAAGGGCATGGAGGCCGACGTTCAGGATACGTCCAAACCGCTTGGCAAGCTTCACGCCCATCATGCGGTGATCCGCAAGGGCGCGGTCGCACTCGGCGATGCGGTGCATCTCTCGGTCGATGCCGAGCGCCGTGCGAAGGTGCGCGCCAATCACAGCGCGACCCACCTGCTCCATGCGGCGCTCCGCCGGCGGCTCGGCGGTCATGTGACGCAGAAGGGCAGTTTGGTGGCGCCCGACTATTTCCGCTTCGATTTCTCGCATCCGAAGGCGATGACGCGCGAGGAGATCGAGACGGTCGAGGCCGACGTGAACCGCCACATCCGCGGCAATGCGCCGGTCGGCATCCGCCTGATGATGCCCGACGCCGCGATCGCGGCGGGCGCCATGGCCCTGTTCGGCGAGAAATATGGCGACGAGGTCCGCGTCCTTTCCATGGGCCATGAGGAGGACGGCAGCTATTCGGTCGAGCTTTGCGGCGGCACTCACGTCAATGCGCTCGGCGACATCCAGCTCCTCAAGATCACCTCGGAGAGCGCGGTCGCCGCGGGCGTGCGCCGGATCGAGGCGCTGACCGGGGAAGCCGCGCGCAAGTGGCTGACCGACCGCGAGGACAGGCTGAGGGAAGCCGCCGCCGCGCTCAAATCCTCGCCCGAGGAGGTGCCGGCGCGTGTCGCCAGCCTGATCGAGGACCGCCGCCGGCTCGAGCGCGAGCTCGCCGAGGCGAAGAAGGCGCTCGCCATGGGTGGAGGCGGCAAGGCCGAGGCGGCGGGACCCGAGCAGGTCGGCGGCCACTCCTTCATCGGCCAGGTGCTCGACGGTATGGACCCGAAGGCGCTGCGCAGCCTGGTCGACAAGGCCAAGGCGCGGGTCGGCTCCGGCGTGGTTGCCCTGGTCGCGGTCAATGACGGCCGCGCCAGCGTCGCGGTCGGAGTCACCGACGACCTGACCTCGCGCCGCAACGCCGTCGATCTCGTCCGCAAGGCGGTCGAGGCCCTTGGCGGGCAGGGCGGCGGCGGCCGGCCGGACATGGCGCAGGGCGGCGGCCCGGATGGTGAGAAGGCCCCGGCGGCGCTGAAGGCGGTGGTCGACGCCCTCGAAACCGTCGGCGCCTGAGATGAGACCCGCCTCGACCGGCGCCGGACGCGCCGCTTCCTGACCGGAGACGGGGCTGGATGGGGTCGCCGATGCAGCGGAAGCGCAGCAGGCGCATGCTGCCGATGGCGATGCTGGTCGCGGCCGCACTCCTGTTTTCCGCGCTCGGCATCTGGCAGATCGAGCGGCGAACCGAGAAGCTGGCGCTGATCGACGCCGTCGAGCATCGCCTTCGCGCCCCGCCCGTCGCGGCGCCGGGGCCGGCGGACTGGCCAGGCATCGCGCGCGCCGACGCCTATCGCGCGGTGCGCGCGCGCGGCACCTTCCTTCACGACCGCGAGACCCTGGCCCAGGCGGTCAGCGGCCGCGGCCCCGGCTATTGGGTGCTGACCCCGCTGCGGACCGAGCAGGGCTGGATCCTGCTGGTCAACCGGGGTTTCGTGCCGCCCGAAGCGCGCGACCGTGCGGCGCGGCGCGCGGGCGAGCCGCTGGGGCCGGTGACCGTGACCGGCCTGCTGCGCGTCACCGAGCCGGGCGGCGCATTCCTTCGCTCCAACGATCCCGCCCGCGACCTCTGGTATTCGCGCGACGTCGCCGCGATCGGCCGGGCGCGGGGCCTCGCGCCCCTGGCCCCCTATTTCATCGACGCAGGGCCGGGCCCCGTGGACGGACGGCAGCCGGTCGGCGGCCTGACCATCGTCTCCTTTCCCAACAACCACCTCCAATATGCGCTGACCTGGTTCGCTCTGGCCGCATTGGCGCTGGCCGGCGCGGTGCGTATCGCGCGCGGCGAGGGCGCCGCGCGCTGGAGCCGTAAAGCCTAGGGCTGCATTTGCCTCAGCTGCTCCATCGGCATCGGCATCATGTTGGCGTGGAGATGGTTCATGATCCAGATCGACCCGACCACGATCAGGAAGACGACGAGCAGGCCGAAGGCGAGCGCGAGCACGTTGTTGGTATTGTCCGGCCCGGTCGTGACGTGGAGGAAGAAGACGAGGTGCACGCCCATCTGGGCGATCGCCAGCACGAGCAGGGCGATCGGAATCGACGGCCCGTAGATGAGCTGCGAATTGGCGAGGACGAAGGCGGCGACGGTGAGGACGATCGAGAAGCCGAGCCCGAGGTTCGAGTTGAACACATAATGGCCGGCGCTCTCGACCGGCTCGTCGCCCGGGGCATGGTCCTCCCGATGGTCGAGCAGGTCCGCATTGGCGGCGGGATCGAACTCGAGCTCGCTCATGACGTCGCTCCCATCAGGTAGACGATGGTGAAGATGCCGATCCAGACGATGTCCAGCGCGTGCCAGAACAGGTTGAAGCAGATCAGCCGGTGGACGATCTCGGGGCGGAACCCCTTGAGCTGGACCTGCGCCATCATCGTCAGCAGCCACATGCCGGCGAGGGTGACGTGCAGCCCGTGGAGGCCGACCAGGCCGAAGAAGGCGCTCAGGAAACCGCTGCGCTGGGGGACGATGCCGCGGCTCGCCAGATCGACGAACTCGAGCAGCTCCAGCCCGACGAAGATCAGGCCGAGCAGGCCGGTCGCGAGCAGGAAGATCTGGGTCCAGAGCTTGCTGCGCACGTTGGTGGCGGCGAAGGAGAGGCCGCACGTATAGCTCGACAGCAGCAGCGCCCCGGTCTCCCAGCCGACGCGGCGCATGTCGACCAGCTCGCTTATGCCCGGCCCGCCGGCGGTCGCTTCCCGCTGCACCGCGAAGGCCGCGAAGAAGCAGGAGAACATGACGATGTCGCTGAGCAGGAAGATCCAGAAGCCGTAGCCGACGATGATCCGCTTGCGTGCGGGGCCGGTCTTGCCGTGGCCGGCCCCCTCGACCGTCTCGTGCGCATGGGGATCGCGGTGGCCGAGACGGTGCGGGTCCTCGCGGACGCGGCGGACGGTCTCGGCGGCGGCGGGAAGCGGGATGTCGCTCACGCGGTCGCCTCCTGCGCGGCCAGGCGCTCGAGCAGCTTCTGGCGCGCCGCGCGGCGGGCGCGGTCGACCTCCGCCACCTCCTCGGCCGGCACGTGGAACTCATGGACGTCGCGCCAGGCGAAGACGACGAAACCGGCGATCGCGGCGGCGAAGCCGAGCCCGGCCAGCCACCAGATCTGCCAGATCAGGGCGAAGCCGGTGACGCTGGCGAAAGCGGCTGTAAAGAAGCCCACGGGTGAGTGCACCGGCATCTCGATCGGTTCGTATTTCGGCTCGGGGCCGAGCCGCTGCGATTCGATGGCGCGCGTCTTGATCCCCCAATAGGCTTCCTCGCCCTCGACGTTGGGCATGGTCGCGAAGTTGAAGAAAGGCGCCGGCGAAGGGGTCGCCCATTCGAGCGAGCGCCCGTCCCACGGGTCGCCGCTCTCGTCGCGCAGCTGGTCGCGCCGGATGATCGAGACGAGCAGCATGATCACCTGGCAGACGACTCCGATCGCGATCACGCCCACCCCGATCGCGGAGAGAATAAGCATCGGCTGCCATTCCGGGACGTTCACGTGCTGGAGCCGCCGGGTCATGCCTTCGAGGCCCAATATGTAGAGCGGGGTGAAGGTGATCCAGAAGCCGAAGAAGGAGAACCAGAAGGCGGCCTTGCCCCAGCCTTCGTGCAGGCGGAATCCGAACGCCTTGGGGAACCAGAAATCGAGGCCCGCGAACAGGGCGAAGACGACCCCGCCGACGATGACGTTGTGGAAGTGGGCGACGAGGAACATCGAATTGTGGACCAGGAAGTCGGCCGGCGGGACGGCGAGCAGCACACCGGTCATGCCGCCGATCACGAAGGTGAAGATGAAGCCCAGGGACCAGAGCATCGGCACACTCATCCGCACCCGCCCGCCATACATGGTGAAGATCCAGTTGTAGATCTTCACGCCGGTGCCGACCGCGATGATGCTGGTCGAGATGCCGAAGGCGGTGTTCACCGCCGGCCCCGAGCCCATCGTGAAGAAATGGTGCAGCCAGGTCATCATCGAGACGATGCAGATGAACAGGGTGGCGGCGACCATCGAGCGGTAGCCGAACAGGGGCTTGCCCGAGAAGGTCGAGAAGATCTCCGAGAAGATGCCGAAGGCGGGCAGGACCAGGATGTAGACCTCGGGATGGCCCCAGGCCCAGATCAGGTTCATGAACATCATCGGGTTGCCGCCCGCGTCGGCGGTGAAGAAGTGCCAGCCGAAGAAGCGGTCCAGGCTCAGCATCGCCAGGGTGGCGGTGAGGATCGGGAAGACCGCGACGATGATCAGGCTGGAAGCGAGAGTGGTCCAGCAGAACATCGGCATGCGCAGGTAGGACATGCCCGGGCAGCGCATCTTCAGCACCGTGGTGACGAAGTTTATCCCCGTCATCAAGGTGCCGATCCCCGAGATCTGCACGGCCCAGAGATAATAATCGACGCCGACGCCCGGCGAATAGGCGGTCTCGCTGAGCGGCGGATAGGGAAGCCAGCCGGTGCGGGCGAACTCGCCGATGAACAGGGAGATGTTCACGAGCAGCGCGCCGGACGCGGTCAGCCAGAAGCTGACCGAGTTCATGGTCGGGAAGGCGACGTCGCGCACCCCGAGCTGCAGCGGCGTCACGAAGTTCATGAACCCTATCACCAGCGGCATCGCCGCGAAGAAGATCATGATCGTGCCGTGCGCCGAGAAGATCTGGTTGTAATGCTCGGGCTCGAGATAGCCTGGCGCGTTGACCGCGACCGCCTGCTGGGTGCGCATCATGATCGCGTCGGCGAAGCCGCGGACCAGCATCACCACGCCGAGCAGGATATACATGATGCCGATCCGCTTGTGATCGACGCTGGTGATCCACTCGTGCCAGAGATAGGGCCACCAGCCCTTGAAGGTGACCAGGCCGAGCACGCCGAGGATCACCAGCACCAGCACCAGGGTGGTGATGAGCGGAATCGGCTGGTCGAACGGGATGGCGGACCAGCTCAGCTTGCCGAACATGGCTCAGTGGCTCCCTGCGGGCGAGACTTCCCGCCCCGCCTGCGCGGGGGCCGCCGGCTCCGGGCCGGGCGCCGGGGGAATCCTCTGGGTCGAGATGGCCTGGAACAATACCGGATCGACGGCGCGGAAGACGATCGGCGGCACATTGTGGCTCTGCCGTGCCAGGTTCGCATAGGCGGCCTGGTCGAGCACCGCGCCCGCGCCGCGCGCACCCTGCGCCCAGGCCGCGAATTCGGCCGGCGGCACGCTCCGTACCTGGAACTGCATGTCGGAGAAGCCGTCGCCGCTGAAATGGGCGGATTGGCCCATCAGCAGGGCCGGCCGATCCGCCTGCAGGTTGAGCTCCGAAACCATGCCCGGCATGGCGTAGATCATCGAGCCCATGCGCGGGATGAAGAAGGCGTTGAACACGCTCGCCGAGGTGATCCGGAAGCGTATCGGCGTGCCCGCCGGGATGACGAGCTGGTTGACCGTCGCGATCCCCTGCCGCGGGTAGATGAACAGCCATTTCCAGTCGAGCGAGACGACCTGGACCTCGAGCGGCGGCACGTTCGAATCGAGCGGGCGGAACGGATCGAGCCGGTAGGAGCCGATCCAGATCACCCCGCCGATGAACATGATGGTGAGGATCGGGATCGACCAGACCACGGCCTCGACCCGCCCCGAATAGGCCCAATAAGGCTGATAGTCCGCCTTCGTGTTCGAGGCGCGGTACCGCCAAGCCACCCAGAAGGCGAGCAGGATGGTGGGCACGATGATCGCCAGCATGATCAGGGTCGCGTCGATCAGGATCCGGCTGTCGTCCGCGCCCACCGGCCCGACCGGGTCCAGCACGCCCGAGCATCCCGACAAAGCGAGCGCGAGGACCGCGCCTTGCGCTGCCCGGCGCAACCGCTTTCTCCCTTCTCCCAAGGCCGAGGAAAGCGACAAGAGCATGCCCCCCTGAGTCGGATGACCCTTACGCAACTCGATATGCCCCGCCAAGTTCTGGCGTGAATTACGGTGAATTACGTAATGGGGCCTGGCCCGGGACGGGCGCCATTCGTCCAAAGCGGCATGAGAGGGAAGCGGATCCGCCGCCCGGTCGGCCAACCGGCCTCCCACTGCGAAAGCTGTCGCCCTTCGAGATCGCGGAAGGAAGTCGTCGCCGCTAATTCGTCGCCGCGTCGCCCCGCATCCTCTGCGGCTCCCAGCCGAACACGCTTCTTCCGCCATAATCGTGCGAACGGCTGCGCTCCTCGGCCATGAAGCCGTCGAGCGACGGTCCGGTCGCATGGCGCTCCAGCCGCCGCGCCTGCTCGTCGAGCCGGCGGATGGCGGCGAGCTTCTCGTCCTGGCCGAGCTTCGCCTGCGCGACCGCCGCCTTAAGCACGCCGATCGTCTTGTCGTAGACTCTGGTCGGCACGGGGAAGGGATGGCGGTCCTTGCCGCCATGGGCGAGCGAGAAGCGGGCGGGGTCGGCGAAGCGGCAGGGGGTGCCGTGGATCACTTCGGCGACCATCGCCAGCGAGCGGACCGTCCGTGCGCCGACGCCGGGGACGAGCAGCAATTCGGGGAAATCCTTGGGCCCGGCCTCGGCGGCGACAGCGAGCGTGCCGTGAAGGCGGCGGAGGATCACGTCATCGGCCCTGACGTCATGGTGATCGGGCAGGTCGAGATGGGGGAGGAGAGGGGCGGGGTTCGCCCTGGCGCTCGAAGAAGCCCCTCCACCACGCTTCGCGCGCTTCCCCTCCCCTGGAAAGCCAGGGGAGGATCCGATCGCGGCCGCCTCGCGCGCAAGCCTGTCCGGCCCGAGCGCGGCGAGCAGGCTGAGCTGCGCCTCCCGCGAGGCCGCGGCGCGGCGGTCGGCGAGGTTGACGATATCGCCCTCGGCCCGGCCCTCGATCGCCGCGTGGGGGGCGTCGACGAAGCTTTCCAGCCCTTCCGAGAGCCAGTGATAGCGGCGGGCGCGGCGGCTGGCGCCGTTCATGCCCTGCTGGATCACCGCCCATTTGCCGTCGTCGGCGACGACGAAGCCGTGCAGGTAGAGATCGAACCCGTCCTGCACCGCGGCGCTGTCCACCTTGGCGACGAGGCGGCTGACCCGGGCAAGAGCGGCACCGTCGAAACCCGCATGCTCGCCCGCCGCGACCAGCTCCGCCGGGGCCTGCCGCGAATGGCGGCCGCGGCCGCCGCAGACGCGCAGGCCCAGCTCCCCGGCGAGCGGATCGAGCCCGCGCTTCAGCGCGCCGATCACGCTGGTCGTGATCCCGGAGGAATGCCAGTCCATCCCCATCACCGCGCCGAACGACTGGAACCAGAAGGGGTGGGCGAGGCGGCGCAGCAATTCGTCGCGGCCATATTCGTGGACGATCGCCTCGGCGATCACGCTCCCCAGGCGCGTCATCCGCCGGCCGAGCCAGTCCGGCACCCGGCCGCCGTGAAGCGGCAGATCCGCGCTGCCCGATCTTTGTGCCATGATGCTCTCCAAGAAGCGAGAACGAATGGAGAACTTCTATCGCGCGGATCGGCTGTTCACCAGCCAAAAATCAACGATAGATCATTCTGGCGAAAGTCAGAATCCATGAACGCGGGCAATGTCGGGCCGCAACCTCCGTGTTCATGGATCCCGGATCAAGCCCGGGATGACGATATCCGTCACCGCCCGAGTGCGTCCCGCAATCGCTTGCCCCGCTGGGGCGGCTCGCGGTCGAGCTCGCCGAGCGCCATGATCTGCTGGCGGAATTCGGCGCGCTTCTCGTGGATCGAGGCGATGACCGGGCCCATCGCCATGCCGAGGTCGACGAGCACGGCCTCGGACAATTGCAGCGAGGATTCGAGCGTCTCCGGCACCGCGTCGGTGACGCCCGCCTTGTAGAGTTCGGCGGCGTGGGCGGGATCGCGCGCACGGGCGACGATGGTGAGGTCGGGGCACCAGGCGCGCACCCTCTTGACTAGACGCACCACCTGCCTCGGATCGTCCATGGTGAGGATGAGGGCGCTGGCATGGCCGAGATTGAGCCGGTCAACGAATTCGGGCCGCGAGGCGTCGCCGAAGATCAAAGGGAAGCCCTCGGCCCGGGCCGCCTTCACCGAATCGATGTCCGAATCGACCGCGACATAGGGCTTGCCGTGGATCGCGAGCATCTCGGCGACCAGCCGGCCGACCCGGCCGAAGCCGATGATCACGGCGCGCGGCTCCTCGCGGGTCGGCGTGAGGCCCTCGGCCCCCGATTCGCCGCGCCGCTCGATCCGCCGCGCCGCATCGCGCCCGAGCCGCGCCAGCAGGGGCGTGACGGTCAGCCCGATCGCGGTCACGATCTGCCAGAAGGCGGCGGTGCCGGCCCCGATCAGCCCGGCCGCCGAGGCGGCGCCGAGCACGACCAGGGTGGTTTCGGACGGCGAGGCCATGAGCAGGCTCGCCTCGGCCGCGACTGCCCGGCGCTTGCCGCCCAGCCGGAGCAGCAGGGCCGTCACCAATGTCTTCACCAGCATCACCCCAACAAGGGCGAGCAGCAATTGCGGCCAGGCGGAGAGGATGAAGCCGAGGTCGAGGCTCATGCCCACCGTGATCAGGAAGACGCCGAGGCCGAGGCCGCGGAAGGGCGCGGTCATCGCCTCGACCTCGCCATGATATTCGGTCTCGGCGATCAGCACCCCGGCGACGAGCGCGCCGACGATCGGGGAGAGGCCCGCCGCCGCGGTGGCGAGGCTCGCCGCGATCACCACGAGCAGGCTGACGGAGAGGAACAATTCAGGGCTCTTGGTCCGCGCCGCCTGGGCGAACAGCCGGGGGAGGACGAAGCGGCCGAGGAGCAGCATCGCCGCGACCACGAGCGCGCCGAGCCCCAGGATGCGGAGCAATCCGCCGGCGCCCTCGGCGCCCGGCCCGACCGCGCCGAGCGCGAAGATGATCGGCACCAGCGCCAGATCCTCGAACAGCAGCATCGCGAAGGCCGCCCTGCCGACCGGCGTCGCGGTCCCGACCAGCGGCAGCACGACCGCGGTCGAGGACAGAGCGAGCGCGACCCCGAGCGCCAAAGCGGCGAGCCAGGGCAGGCCGGCGAGATGGATTCCCGCGCCGATCAGCACGGCCGCCACGAGCAGCTCCGCCGCGCCGACGCCGAAGACGAGCCGCCGCATCCCCCAGAGCCGGCGGAAGGAGAGCTCGAGCCCGATCGAGAAGAGCAGGAGGATGATGCCGAATTCGGCGAAGGGCGCGATCGCCTCCGGGTTGGAGATGGTGAGGTAGTTGAGCAGGGGAAAGCGGCCGGTCATCCCGCCGAGCCCGGACGGGCCGACCAATATGCCGATCAGGATGAAGCCGATCACCGGGCTGATCCGGATCCGCGCGAAGGCCGGAATGACGATCCCCGCCGCGCCGAGGATGACGAGCGCGTCGCTGAGGCCGGAGGTGCTGAACTCGGATGCCATCTTGTCTTTATGCCCGATCCGGCGCGATTGTCAGCCGCGATGGCGGAGTCTCTCCCTCAGCAGGATCTGGTGATCGTCGGCGGCGGGCCCGCGGGGATGATGGCCGGCCTGCTCTTCGCCCGCGCCGGCGTGCGGACGCTCGTGCTCGAGAAGCATGGCGACTTCCTCCGCGATTTCCGCGGCGACACCGTCCACCCCTCGACCATGGAGATCCTCGATCAGCTCGGCATGCTGGATCGCTTCCTCAGCCGTCCGCACGACCGCCTCGATCGCGCCCAGCTTCGCATCGCCGGCCGCGAATGGACGATCGGCGATCTTTCGCATCTCGACACGCCGGCGCCGTTCATCGCGATGATGCCGCAATGGGATTTCCTCGACTTCCTTCGCGAGGAGGCGCGGGCCTTTCCGGCCTTCGCGCTCGAGATGAACGCGCCGGTCGCGGGCTTCGTCGAAGCGGGGGGCCGGGTCGCCGGCGTCAGGCTCGAGGACGGTCGGGAGATCGGGGCGCGGCTGACCATCGCCGCCGACGGGCGCGCCTCGATCGTCCGGACGATGCTTCCGCTCCAGGACCTCGGCGCGCCGATGGACGTCTTCTGGTTCCGGGTGGGCAAGACGGCGAGGCCGGGCGGTGCGCTGCGCGGCAGTGTCGAGCGCGGGCGCGTGCTCGTGATGATCGACCGCGGCGATTATTGGCAATGCGCCTTCCTGATCCCCAAGGGCGCGGCTGAGGCCTATCTCGCGCGGGGCATGGAGGCGATCCGCGAGGAGGTCACGGCAGTTGCGCCCCCCGAGCTCGACCTTGGCGAGCTGGACGAGATCGGCGACCTCCATCTGCTCAGCGTCAAGCTCGACCGGCTGACCTGCTGGCATCGGCCCGGGCTGCTGGCGATCGGCGACGCGGCCCATGCGATGTCGCCGATCGGCGGCATCGGCATCAATCTCGCCATCCAGGACGCGGTGGCGGCGGCGAACGTCCTCGCAGGTCCGCTCGCCCGGGGCGCGGATCCCGATCCCCTGCTCGGCCGGGTCGAGGCCCGCCGACTGTTCCCCACCCGCGTCATCCAGGGTGCGCAGAAGCTCGCCCAGGACGGGCTCATCGGCCGGCTGCTCGCCTCCGAGGCGCCGATCCGCAAGGCGCCCCTGTTCGTCCGCCTGCTCGACCGCTCTCCGCTGCTCCGCCGGATTCCGGGCCGCTTCATCGGCCTCGGCGTCCGCCGCGAGCGGGTGCGGTCGCCGGAGGCCTGAGGCCCGATCAGCCTAATGGGGGAAGAAGCGGGTGACGATCCGGCGGTTGCTCAGGTGGCGCGCATGATGCCCGTCCGGGCGGCAGCGAGATGCGGCGTCGCGGCCGGCAGGCACGCCGCCAAGGCCAGTTTCAGCTTCAGCTCCCCCTCATCGTTCGCCCGTCAGGCCCAGGCCGCCATCTCCTTTTCAAGGTTGGTGCGGATCGCCTCGAAGAATTGCTCGGTGGTCATCCAACTCTGCTCGGGCCCGATCAAGATCGCGAGATCCTTGGTCATCTTGCCCTCCTCGACGGTGGCCACGCAGACCCGCTCGAGCGTCTCGGCAAAGCGTGTCACGTCGGGCGTGTCGTCGAACTTGCCGCGATATTTGAGGCCACCGGTCCAGGCGAAGATCGAGGCGATCGGGTTGGTCGAGGTCGCCTTGCCCTGCTGGTGCATGCGGTAATGGCGGGTGACGGTGCCGTGCGCGGCCTCGGCCTCGACCGTCTTGGCATCCGGCGTCATCAGGATCGAGGTCATCAGGCCCAGCGAGCCGAAGCCCTGGGCGACCTGGTCGGACTGGACGTCGCCGTCGTAATTCTTGCAGGCCCAGACGAACTTGCCGCTCCATTTGAGCGCGCTCGCCACCATGTCGTCGATCAGGCGATGCTCGTAGACGATGCCGAGCGCCTTGAACCGGTCGACGAACTCGGCCTCGTAAATCTCCTCGAATATGTCCTTGAAGCGGCCGTCATAGGCCTTGAGGATCGTGTTCTTGGTGGAGAGATAGACCGGCCATTCGCGGTTGAGCCCGTAATTGAGGCAGGCATGAGCGAAGTCGCGGATCGAGGCGTCGAGATTGTACATGCCCATGGCGACGCCGGCGTCGGGGAAGTCGAACACCTCGCGCTCGATCACCTGGCCGTCGGCGCCCTCCCATTTCATGGTCAGCTTGCCTGCCCCCGGAACGACGAAGTCCGTCGCCTTGTACTGGTCGCCGAAGGCGTGGCGGCCGACGACGATCGGGTCGGTCCAGCCCGGGATCAGCCGCGGCACGTTCTCGATCACGATCGGCTCGCGAAAGATGGTGCCGCCGAGGATGTTGCGGATCGTGCCGTTGGGCGAGCGCCACATCTTCTTGAGCGAGAATTCCTTCACCCGCGCCTCGTCGGGGGTGATCGTCGCGCATTTGACGCCGACGCCGTGCTGCTTGATCGCGTTGGCGGCCTCGACGGTGATCTGGTCGTCGGTCTCGTCGCGCTTCTCGATGCCGAGGTCGTAATAGAGCAGGTCGACGTCGAGATAGGGGAGAATCAGCCGCTCGCGGATCCACTGCCAGATGATGCGGGTCATCTCGTCGCCGTCGAGCTCGACGACGGGGTTCTTCACCTTGATCTTCGCCATGAGGGCTATGCGCTTTCTGCTCCGGGAGTTCGCCGCCGTCCTAAGGAGTGCCGGGCGGCTGTCAACAGAGGGCGGCCTTTCGGTTGTTTACGCGCTCCGCACCCCCTAAAGGGCGGCGGATGTCTTCGCTTCAGAAGCCCGATCTCGTCACCACCAACGTCAAGTGGCGCTGGCCCTCGGTCCACCCGGAAGGGCGCAAGTTCGTCGTCGGCGCGGGCGCGATCACGCTCGCCTTCTGGCTGGTCCTGGGCTGGGACATTGTCGGCTGGCTCGCGGTTGGCCTGACCCTGTGGACCGCCGCCTTCTTTCGCGATCCCGTGCGCACCACGCCGGCGGGGGAGGGGCTGATCGTCGCGCCCGCCGACGGGCTGGTCACCATGATCACCAACGTGCCGCCACCGCGCGAATTGCAGGGCGAGGACGGGCTGCCCGCCGATCCGGTGGTGCGCGTCTCGATCTTCATGAGCGTGTTCGACGTCCACATCAACCGGACGCCGATCGCGGGGACGATCGTCAAGATCGCCTATATCGCCGGCAAGTTCCTCAACGCCGATCTCGACAAGGCGAGCGAGGACAATGAGCGCCAGCACATCCTCGTCGAAGGCGCGGACGGGACCAGGGTGGCCTTCACCCAGATCGCAGGCCTGGTCGCGCGGCGGATCGTGCCCTGGATCAAGCCGGGCGACCGCGTCGCCCCCGGCCAGCGCGTCGGCCTGATCCGCTTCGGCAGCCGGGTCGACGTCTATCTTCCGGGCGGCACCTCGTCGCAGGTCCTGCTCGGCCAGCGCACCATCGCGGGCGAGACCATCGTCGGGCGGATCGGCGTCTCCGAGCTCATCGAGGGCGTCGCCCAGTGAGCACGGCGCCGGAACGCGACCGGCGCGGCATCCCGCTGCGGGCGGTGGTTCCGAACGCGGTCACCGCGCTGGCGCTCTGCTCGGGCCTCTCCGGAATCCGCTTCGGCATGTCGGGAGACTGGGAGCGGGCCCTGATGTTCGTTGCCTTCGCCGCCGTGCTCGACGGCATGGACGGACGCATCGCGCGCGCGCTCAAGGGGCAAAGCCGATTCGGGGCGGAGCTCGATTCGCTCTCGGACGTGGTCGCGTTCGGCGTCGCCCCCGCGCTCATCACCTATCTCTGGGTGCTCAGGGAATGGAATCCCTATGGCTGGATCTTCGCGCTCGCCTACGCCGTCTGCATGGCGCTCCGGCTCGCCCGCTTCAACGCGCGGATCGACGTCCAGGACCAGCCGCACAAATCGGCCGGCTTCCTGACCGGGGTGCCGGCGCCGGCGGGCGCGGCGGTGGTGCTGCTGCCGCTGCTGCTCTGGCTGGCGAGCAACGAAAGCTGGGCCTGGCTCAGGGACTATCGGCTCGTCTCCGCCTGGACGGCCTTCTCGGCCTTCATGATCATCTCGAGCGTCGCGACCTGGTCGCTGGGCTCGCTCCGGCTCCGGCGCAACGTGCGGCTGGAGGCGATCGTGCTCATCGCCATCCTCGGCGGCGCGCTCTTCTCGGCGCCATGGGAGACGTTGAGCCTGATCGTGATCGTCTATCTGGCGCTGATTCCGTTCAGTATGGCGAGCTATGCGAAGGTCAGGCGGCAGCGCGCCGTCCAGCACCAGCCCTCATTGCCGGGGCTCGAGCCCGCCGCGCCGCATGCGGCCTTGCCGGCGGATCGCCCCGCAAGGCGGCGGCGATCTGAGCCCAGTGCGCCTTTAGAGTGAGCTCCAGGATCGCGCCCAGCGCGACCAGAAGCCCGAAGAAGAAGATGATCGAAAGCCAGTGGGCCACAGCTTTTCCCCAATTTTATCCACAGCAGAATGTCCGAAGGTGGATTCCGCTCCGTGGACGCAGACACTGTTCTTGTTTTGTTCTAATGTCAAGCGGTGAAATGTGCCCATAGTGGGGCGCATTGAAATCGCAGCAGAATTTAGGCGCCAGGCTGTGAGACGACCGCCGCCGCTTGATTTCGGCGCGCTCCGCGGCTAGGGGCGCGCGCATTCCACATGCGGGGCCATCATACCCGGTGGCTGGGCCAGACCCGATCTGGTTCCCGGCTTCTCGGCCCCGCAGAGGCATAACCGGAAGGAGAAAGACCATGGCGTCCAACGACGTCACCATGCAGCAATTGCTCGAGGCCGGGGCGCATTTCGGCCACCAGACCCACCGCTGGAACCCCAAGATGAAGCCGTACATCTTCGGCGAGCGCAACGGGGTGCACATCATCGACCTGTCGCAGACCGTGCCGCTCTTCGCGCGCGCGCTCGATTTCGTTCGGCAGACGGTCGCCGCGGGGGGCAAGGTCCTCTTCGTCGGCACCAAGCGCCAGGCGCAGGATCCGATCGCCGAGGCCGCGCGCCGCTCGGGACAGCATTTCGTCAACCATCGCTGGCTGGGCGGCATGCTCACCAACTGGAAGACGATCTCCAACTCGATCAAGCGCTTCAAGAGCCTCGAGGAGCAGCTCGCGGGCGACACCACCGGCCTCACCAAGAAGGAGGTGCTCCAGCTCACCCGCGAGCGCGACAAGCTCGAGCTCAGCCTCGGCGGCATCCGCGACATGGGCGGCATCCCCGACGTCATGTTCGTGATCGACGCGAACAAGGAGGAGCTGGCGATCAAGGAAGCCAATGTGCTCGGCATCCCGGTGGTCGCGATCCTCGATTCCAACGTCAGCCCGCAGGGCATCGCCTTCCCGGTTCCGGGCAATGACGATGCCAGCCGCGCGATCCGCCTCTATTGCGACGCGATCGCCGAGGCGGTGCTCCGCGGCAAGCAGGGCGGCGCGGCCGCCCGCGGCGAGGACCTCGGCGCCCAGGACGAGCCCCCGGCCGAAGCGGCCCTGGCAGAAGCCTGACCTTGTCCCGGCCATGGCCGGGACCCACCTGATGTTTCCAGGGCCGACCGGCAGGGCCGGTGCCCATTCAAGAGGATATGAGACATGGCTGAGATCACGGCCGCATCTGTGAAGGAATTGCGCGAGCGCACCGGCGCCGGCATGATGGATTGCAAGAAGGCGCTCGGCGAGACCGGCGGCGAGATGGAGGCCGCGATCGACTGGCTCCGCACCAAGGGGCTGGCCGCCGCCGCCAAGAAGGCCGGGCGCACCGCCGCGGAAGGGCTGGTCGGCGTCGCCGTCGACGAAGGCAAGGGCGCGATCGTCGAGATCAACAGCGAGACCGATTTCGTCGCCAAGAACGAGCAGTTCCAGGACTTCGTGCGCACCGCCGCGGAAATCACGCTCGGCACGGGCAGCGACATCGAGGCACTGAAGGAGGCCTGCTGGCCGGGCGGCGGCACGGTCGAAGAGAAGCTCACCAACAATATCGCGACGATCGGCGAGAACCAGGCGATCCGCCGCGCGGCCCTGCTCTCGGTCGAGGAGGGCGTGATCGTCTCCTACGTCCACAATGCGGTGGCGCCGGGCCTCGGCAAGATCGGCGTGCTGGTCGCGATCGAGAGCGGCGCCGACAAGGGCGCGCTCGAGACGATGGGCAAGCAGCTCGCCATGCACATTGCCGCGGCCAACCCGCTGGCGCTGCGCGGCGAGGAGCTCGATCCGGCTCTGGTCGAGCGCGAGCGCGCGATCGCCCGCGAGAAAGCAGCCGAAAGCGGCAAGCCCGCGGAGATCGTCGAGAAGATGGTCGAAGGCGCGATGGCCAAGTTCCGCAAGGAGAATGCGCTCCTGTCGCAGCTTTTCGTGATGGACAACAAGACCAGGGTCGAGGAAGTGGTCGCCGCCGAGGCCAAGAGGCTCGGCGCGCCCATCGCGCTCCAGGCCTATGTCCGCTTCCAGCTCGGCGAGGGGATCGAGAAGAAGGAAAGCGATTTCGCGGCCGAGGTCGCCGCAGCGGCGGGCACGCAGAAGGCCGAGCCGGTAGCCTAATCGCCTTGGCAGCGTGGCGCGCGCCGATTAAGGTGCGCGCCGCCCGCTTTCTTGTCCTGACCGAACCTCTTAGGGAGCCTTATGCCGCGCCCGCGCTTCCACCGCATCCTCTTGAAGCTGTCGGGCGAGGCCCTGATGGGCGAAGGCCAGTTCGGGATCGATCCGGATGCGGTTTCCCGCCTCGCCGAGGAGATCAAGGCCGCGGTCGGGGACGGCCACGCGCTCTGCCTGGTCGTGGGCGGCGGCAACATCTTCCGGGGCCTCGCCGGCGCCGCCAAGGGCTTCGACCGCTCGACCGCCGACTATATCGGCATGCTCGCGACGGTGATGAACGCGCTCGCCGTGCAGAACGCGCTCGAGCGGATCGGCGTCGACACCCGTGTTCAGTCCGCAATCCCGATGGCGACCGTCTCCGAACCCTATATCCGGCGCCGCGCGGTGCGGCACATGGAGAAGGGCAGGGTGGTGATCTTTGCCGCGGGCACCGGCAACCCGTTCTTCACCACCGACACCGCAGCGGCCCTCCGCGCCGCCGAAATGGGCTGCGACGCCCTCTTCAAGGGCACCAGCGTCGATGGCGTCTACGATGCCGATCCGAAGAAGGTGAGCGGCGCAAAGCGTTATGAAACAGTGACTTTTGGCAAGGTCCTCTCGGACAATCTGAAGGTCATGGATGCGACCGCGGTGGCGCTCTGCCGCGACAACGATATTCCAATCGTCGTATTCAACATCCGCGAGCAGGGCAATCTCGCCCGCGTGCTCGGCGGAGGCGGCACCGCGACGATCGTCGAGAACGAGGGAGGATGAGATGCCGGCCTATGACAAGGCGGACATTCAGCGCCGGATGCACGGCGCGATCGAGGTGCTGAAGCACGATCTCGGCGGGCTGCGCACCGGGCGCGCCTCGACCGCTTTGCTCGAGCCGATCCACGTCGAGGTCTATGGCGCGAACATGGCGCTCAACCAGGTGGCGACCATCTCCGTGCCCGAGCCGCGCATGCTCTCGGTCCAGGTCTGGGACCGCTCGAACATCGGCCCGGTCGAGAAGGCGATCCGCAATGCCGGGCTCGGGATCAATCCGATCGTCGACGGCCCGAACATCCGCCTGCCGATCCCCGACCTCACCGAGGAGCGGCGCAAGGAGCTCGCCAAGCTCGCCCACCAATATGCCGAGAAGGCCCGGATCGCGGTCCGCAACGTCCGCCGCGACGGCATGGACCACCTCAAGACCGACGAGAAGAAGAAGGACATTAGCGAGGACGAGCATAAGAGGCTCGACGCCGAGGTCCAGAAGCTGACCGACGAGTCGATCAGGGAGATCGACGAGATCCTCGCCGCCAAGGACAAGGAAATCCTGCAGAAGTGAGCCCTCAACCGGCCAAGGCCGGGCCGGATCCAAGCTCCGTCCCCCGCCACGTCGCCATCATCATGGACGGCAACGGCCGCTGGGCGAAGGCGCGCGGGCTGCCGCGCGCCGCCGGCCACCGCGCCGGCGCCGAGGCGGCCCGCGCGGTGCTGCGCGCCGCCGGCGAGGCGGGGGTCGAATGCCTGACCCTCTATGCCTTCTCCTCGGAGAATTGGCGGCGGCCGGCCCAGGAGATTGCGGACCTGACCGGCCTGCTTCGCTTCTACATCCAGCGCGAGCTTTCGAGCCTCCACAAGGAAGGCATCCGGCTCAAGATCCTCGGCGACCACAATGCCTTCGAAGCCGACGTCGCGCGGATGGTCGACAAGGCGGTCGAGCGCACCGCGGGCAACAGCCGCATGACCCTCGCGATCGCGCTCAATTACGGGGGCCGCACCGAGATCGTGCGCGCGGCCCGGGCGGCGGCCGCGGCCGGCGAGATCGACGAGGCCGCGATCGAGCGCGCACTCGACACCCATGATCTGCCGCCGCTCGACCTGCTGATCCGCACCTCGGGCGAGCATCGCCTCTCCAATTTCCTGCTCTGGCAGGCGGCCTATGCCGAATTGCTGTTCGTCGACACGCTCTGGCCCGATTTCGACGGCGACGCCTTGCGCGCGGCGCTTGGCGATTATGCCCGGCGCGAGCGCCGTTACGGAGGCCTATGACCGACGCCGCCAAGCCCGCTTCCGATCTCACCACCCGGGCGATCGCCGGCGTGGTGATGGGCGCGGTCGCCATCGCCGCCGCTTATTATGGCGGCTGGCCGTTCCGCCTCCTCGGCGCCGCCGCCGCCGCGGTGATGATGATCGAATGGGCGGACATGCACAAGGCGCCGCGCCTCTGGGCCTATGTCGCGGCGGGCCTGGTCGCGGCGGCGCTGCTCGCGGGCAGCGAATATCTCTATCCGGCGAGCGAGGAGTTGCTCGAGTTCGACGCCGAGGATCTGGCCGCCAACTGGCAGGCCTTCGCCGGGCTCGCCGCGCTCGCCATCCTCGTCGGCGCCGCGAGCCGCCGCGTCGCGATGGGCTGGGGCTTCCTTTACATTTCCGTCCCGACCTTCGCCCTGCTCAGCCTCTCCTGGGTCTGGGAGGTCCTGACCTTCTGGGTGTTCGCGGTGACCTGGGCGACCGACACCTTCGCCTATGTCGCGGGCCGCGCGATCGGCGGCCCCAAGCTCGCGCCCCGGATCAGCCCGAACAAGACCTGGGCGGGGCTGATCGGCGGCATGGCCGGCGCCGGAATCTGCGCCTGGCTGCTCGCGAGCTGGTTCGAGATGGAGTGGTTCTTCCTCTGGATGGGCGCGCCGATGGGCCTCGCCGCCCAGATCGGCGACCTTTACGAAAGCTGGGAGAAGCGCCGCGCCGGCGTCAAGGACAGCGGCACCCTGCTCCCCGGCCATGGCGGCGTGCTCGACCGGCTGGACGGCCTGCTCGCCGTCTCGATCGTCGCCACCCTCCTGCTGATGGCGGGGCTGTGGACGGCGTCCTCGTCCGACGACCCGGACGGCGTTCAATCCTCCGCGCTCTCGTCCAACGACATGGTCAACCAGTCCCAGTGAGCCCGCGCACGATCACCATCCTCGGCGCGACCGGCTCGGTCGGCCGCTCGACGCTCGATCTCGTCGGCCGCAACCGCGACCGCTACGAGGTGGTCGCATTGACCGCGCACAAGGACGTGGCCGGGCTCGCCGCGCTGGCGAGGGACTTCGGCGCGCGGGTCGCCGTGATCGGGGATCCCGCTCTGCTCGGCGCGCTCGAGGACGCGCTCGCCCGCACCGGCATCGAGGCGGCCGCGGGCGAGGCGGCGATCGAGGCGGCGGCCGCGTCGGGCGCCGAGTGGACGATGGCGGCGATCGTCGGCACGGCGGGCCTCAAGCCGGTGATGCGCGCGCTCGAGGGCGGCGGCACGGTCGCGCTCGCCAACAAGGAGGCTTTGGTCTCCGCCGGCGCGCTGATGACCGAAGCGGCACGCGCGAGCGGCGCGACCCTGCTGCCGGTCGATTCCGAGCATAATGCGGTCTTCCAATGCTTCGACCGCGCCCGGCCGGAAAGCGTGCGGCGGATCATCCTCACCGCGAGCGGCGGTCCGTTCCGGACCTGGCCGCTCGAACGGATGCGCGCGGCGAACGCCGCCCAGGCCGTCGCCCATCCCAATTGGTCGATGGGCGCCAAGATCTCGGTCGATTGCGCGACCCTGATGAACAAGGGCCTCGAGCTGATCGAGGCCTTCCATCTCTTCCCGGTCGGGGCCGACGCGATCGAGATCGTCGTCCATCCCCAATCGGTGATCCACAGCCTCATCGAATATGTGGACGGGTCGGTGCTCGCCCAATTGGGCCCGGCCGACATGCGCGTGCCGATCGCCTACACGTTGGCCTGGCCGGAGCGGATGGAGACGCCCTGCGAGCGGCTCGACCTGGTCGCCATCGCCTCGCTCGACTTCGAGGCGCCGGACCTCGTCCGCTTCCCCGCGCTCGGCCTCGCGCGCCAGGCGCTGTCCCAGGGCGGGGCGAAGCCCGCCATCCTCAATGCCGCCAACGAGATCGCGGTTGCATCTTTCCTTGAAAGCCGCGTCGCTTTCCTGGATATCGCCTCCGTGGTCGGCGCGGTGCTCGACCGCTACGACCCGCCGGCGCCCGCCTCGATCGACGCGGTGCTGGAGATCGACCGCGAGGCCCGACGCGTGGCCGCCGAGGTGACAGGAAAGATCCGCAATTGACCAGCCCTGGCCCAATCTACACGATCGTCTGGTTCCTGCTCGTCATCGGGCCGTTGATCTTCGTCCACGAGCTCGGCCATTATTTCGTCGGGCGCTGGTTCGGGGTGAAGGCCGACACCTTCTCGATCGGCTTCGGCCGGGAGATCACCGGCTGGACCGACAAGAGGGGCACGCGCTGGAAGGTCGGCTGGCTGCCCCTCGGCGGCTATGTGAAGTTCAAGGGCGACATGAACCCGGCGAGCACGCCGAGCGACGAATGGCTGTCGCTGCCCGCGGCGGAGCGCGCCCAGACCTTCCAGTCCAAGAAGGTCTGGCAGCGCTTCCTGATCGTCGCCGCCGGCCCGGTGACCAACTTCCTGTTCGCGATCGTCGCGCTGATGATCATCTTCGCGGTCGCCGGCTATCCGACCACCCCGGCGGTGATCGGCAGCTTCGAGCCCGACAATGTCGCCCAGGCCGCAGGCTTCCGGATCGGGGACCGCGTGACCGCGGTCGACGGCCGCGCCATCGACACCTTCGCGGACCTGCAGACCTATGTCGCGCTGAGGCCGGACGAGCCGATGGACTTCACCGTCCGCCGCGGCGCCTCCGAGCTCCAGCTTCATGCCACGCCGCACGTCAAGACCGAGACCGATCATTTCGGCAACCAGGCGCGGATCGGCCGGCTCGGCATCGGAATGGGCGGCACCCGCCAGTTCACCCAGCTGCCGTTCTATCGTCTGCCGGGCGCGGCGGTCGGCACCACGATCGAATCCGTCCGCACGATGATGACCGCCTTGGGCCAGGTGATCACCGGCCGGCGCTCACTCCAGGAGCTGGGCGGGCCGCTCAAGATCGCCCAGGTTTCGGGCCAGCAGGCCAGCCTCGGCTGGCTGCCCTTCTTCTGGCTGATGGTGATGGTCTCAATTAATCTGGGATTCATCAACCTGTTGCCAATCCCTCTCCTGGATGGCGGTCACCTGTTGTTTTACGTGGTCGAGGGAGTAAGGCGAAAACCGCTGAGGCCGGAGGCCCAGGAATGGGCGTTCCGTACCGGCCTGGCGGTGCTTCTGGCACTGATGATTTTCGTCACTTTCAACGACTTGGCCTCTTTTGGCCTGTTTAGCGGGCTTGGCCGCTTGATCGGTTAGCGATGATCGGGCAGGGCGGTCGGTGACAGGGAGTGAGGCCGGGCATTGGTCCCGGCCGTTTAATCGAAGGCGGGACGCGTGACAGCGAACGACGTATTTCCAAAAGGTCGCACTTTGTGCTCCGCGCTCCTGCTCGGCACGATCATCGGCGGCTTCGCCGCGCCCGCCCGGGCGCAGACCGCGCCGGCCCAGCCCGCGCCGACCGCCGCGGCCGCGCAGCCGCCGGCTGCGACGCCGGCGCCGACCCGCACCATCACCTCGCTGACGGTGAGCGGCAACCAGCGGCTCGAGCCCGAGACGGTGCTCTCCTACATTTCGCTCCGGATCGGGGAGAATTACGACCAGGAGCGGCTCGATCAGGCGCTGCGCGACCTCTATGCGACCGAATTGTTCGCCGATGTGGTCATCGCCGGCGCCGACACCGGCAATTTGATCATCCAGGTCCGCGAGAATCCGGTGATCAACCGGATCATCCTCGAGGGCAATCACCGGATCAAGGACGACAAGATCACGCCGGAGATCAGGCTGGCGCCGCGTCAGATCTTCACCCGCTCGCGCGCCCGCGCCGACGTCGCGCGGATCATCGAGCTCTACCGCCGCCAAGGCCGCTACGCCGCCAGCGTCGAGCCGCAGATCGTCCAGCTCGACCAGAACCGCGTCGACGTCGTGTTCGCGATCAACGAAGGGCCGCGCTCGCGCGTGCGCCGGATCAACATCATCGGCAACGAGCATTTCGGCGACGGCCGCCTGATCCAGGAAATGGCGACCCGCGAGCATATCTGGTACAATGTCTTCAGCTCGCGCGACACCTACGATCCCGATCGCCTTGCCTACGACCAGCAGAAGCTCAGGCAATTCTACCTGACCCAAGGCTATGCGGATTTCCGCGTCGTCTCGGCCGTGGCCGAGCTGACTCCGGACCGGCGCGACTTCATCATCACCTATGTGGTCGAGGAAGGGCAGCGCTACAAATTCGGCAACCTCGCGGTCGAGAGCGACATCCGCGATTTCAGCGCGGACCGCCTGCAGGCCCGGCTGCCCATGCATACCGGCCAATGGTACAATGCCCAGCAGATCGAGGACACGGTCACCAGCCTCAACGAGCTGGCCGGGCTCTACGGCTACGCTTTCTCCGACGTGCGGCCCCAGTTCAACCGCAGCCGCGAAAACCTCACCATGGACGTCACCTTCCATGTCGCCGAGACGCCGCGCACCTATGTCGAGCGCATCGACATCAGCGGCAACACGACGACGCGCGACAAGGTGATCCGCCGCGAGTTCCGCCTCGCCGAGGGCGATCCGTTCAACAACATCCGCGTCCGCCGCTCGCGCGAGCGCATCCAGTCGCTGGGCTATTTCCAGGAGAATCTGGAGATCCAGCAGAACCAGGGCTCGGCGCCCGACCGCGTCGTGCTCGGGGTCGAGGTCGAGGAGCGCGCGACCGGCCAGCTCCAGCTCTCGGCCGGCTATTCGAGCCTCGAATCCTTCCTCATCAACGTCTCGGTCGAGCAGCGCAACTTCATGGGCCGCGGCCAGCAAGTGAACGCCGCGATCAATTATTCGCATTATTCCAAGTCGGTCCAGCTCGGCTTCCAGGAGCCCTATCTGTTCGACCGCAACATCGCGGTCGGCTTCGACATCTTCCGCCGCGATCTCAACAGCTTCAACTTCTACGGCAACGACCGCACCACCACCTATCAGCAGAACACGACGGGCGGCCAGATCCGCATGGGCGTGCCGCTGACCGAGCAGCTGCAGCTCGCCTTGCGCTACGGCGTCAATTACGACCAGGTCACGCTCAACCAGGCGCTCTATTATTCCGATCCGGACGGCAACGGCCCGCTGCCGGCGCAGTGCGATCCGCTGCTCGCAGGCCGCTATCTGTGCGACACGATCGGCAACCGGCTGACCTCCTCGGCCGGCTATTCCCTGGTCTGGGACACGCTCAACAACCGGCTGCGCCCCAGCCATGGCGAGCGGATCGTGTTCAGCCAGGATCTCGCCGGGCTCGGCGGCGACGTCCACTATCTCCGCACGCGGCTCAACGCCGCCAAATATTGGGACGTGTGGCGCCACTTCATCTTCTCGCTCTCGCTCGAGGGCGGCTATATCCACAGCTTCGACAGCGGCGGGCCCAATGTCGACCCGGTCCGGCTGACCGACCGCTTCTTCCTCGGCAGCCCGCAGATCCGCGGCTTCGACATTCGCGGCGTCGGCCCGCGCATCCAGCGCACGCCCTATCTCTTCGACACCGACGCCAACGGCAACCCGACCAACGTCCACCTGACCGAGGACCGCAGCACCATCACCGACGATGCGATCGGCGGCAGGGCCTATTATCTGGCGCGCGCCGAGCTCGAGATCCCGCTCGGGGCAAGCGTGCGCGAGCTCGGCATCCGGCCGTCCATCTTCGTGGACGCCGGCGCCCTGTGGGGCGTGCGCACGCCGGCCCTGCTCGACATCCCCCCGGGCGACCCGCGGCTCTTCTCGCCGATCCTCGATGCCAGCGGCAGCCGCCAGTGCACCACCGGCGGCGCGACTCCGACGATCACGCCGATCCCGGGGACCGGCGCCTGCGGGGCGGGGACGAGCCTCTACCAGCAACAGATTCTGTCGCCGTTCCGCGAGGTCTTCCTCGGCGATTCGCCGAGCCCGCGCCTCGCGATCGGTTTCGGCGTCAACTGGAACTCGCCGTTCGGGCCGTTCCGCATCGATATCGCCCATGCCTTGCTGCACCAGCGGGGCGACGACACCAAACTCTTCACATTCAACGTAGGGACTGCATTCTGATGAACACGAACCTTCTCCGTACGGCGGCGCTTGCGCTCGCCCTCGCCGCCCCGGCGGCGCTGACCGCACAGCCGCTGCCGCCACCCGTGGCGGCCGTGGTCAATATCGGCCAGATCGCGCAATCCTGCACCGCCTGCGTCGCCGCCAACCAGCAGCTCCAGGCCCAGGGCCAGGCGCTCCAGACCCGCGCGCAGGCGCTCAACACCCAGCTCGAGACCGAGGCCCGCGCGCTTCAGCCCCTGGTCAACGCGATTCCGGCGGGCGGCCAGCCCGATGCGGCGCTCGCGGCGCGCATCCAGGCCTATCAGTCCCTGCAGCAGAATGCGGAGCGCGAGATCGGCGCCGGCCGTGAGCGGCTGCAGCGCAATGCGAATTATGTCGAGGAGCAGCTCGGCGACCGCCTGCGGCCGGCGATCAACACCGTCATGCAGCAGCGCGGCGCGACCCTGGTCTTCGACCGGCGCGCGCTCATCGAGGCCAGCCCGACGCTCGACATCACCGCGGCCGTGCTCGCCATCGTCAACCAGAATGCGACGCCGCTGAACGTCAACGCGCCGGCTCCGCAGCAGGCGGCCCCCGCCGCCGCCCCGCCGCGCCCCGCGACCGCGCCGCCGGCGACCACGCCGCCGCGTCCGCGCCCGCAGGGCCGCTGATGAGCGAGAGCGGCAACGCCGCCATCGGCCCGCTCGACGTCAGGCGGGTCATGGCGGCGCTGCCGCATCGCTATCCCATGCTCCTCGTCGACCGCGTCGAGGAGCTTGCGATCGACGAAAGGATCGTCGCCACCAAGGCGGTGACGATCAACGAAGGCTTCTTCCAGGGTCATTTCCCGGACCGGCCGATCATGCCCGGCGTGCTGATCGTCGAGGCGCTGGCCCAGGCCGCCGGCGTGCTCGCGGTCGAATCGCTCGGCCTCGCCGGCTCGGGCAAGCTCGTTTATTTCATGGCGATCGACGGCGCCAAGTTCCGTCAGCCGGTCGAGCCGGGCGTGCTGCTCCGGCTCGAGGTCGCGTTCGTCCAGAAACGGGCGACCGTCTGCAAGTTCGCCGGGCGCGCCTATGTCGGCGACAAGCTCGCCGCCCAAGCCGATTTCACGGCGATGATCGCGGATCCGCCGGCAGCCTAGCGCGATTTCCGGGTCGTCGGATCATTCGACCTGACTGGAAATCGCTCTTACCGGCTGCCAGAGCCCGCCAACGCGCGCGACCCCGAAAATCTCGGCGACGTGCGGCCCGTCCAGCCCTTCGGCCGCGATCCGGCCCCGGTCCATGACCAGGATCCGGTCGGCGTAGCGCATCGCCGCGTCGAGATCGTGGATCGCGACCAGGGCCGCGCGCCCACCGTCCCCGATCTCCTGCCGCACCAGCTCCATCAGCCGGATCTGCCAGAGCGGATCGAGGTTCGCCGTCGGCTCGTCGAGCAGCAGCAGCCTCGGCCGCGGCGCCAAGGCGCGGGCGATCAGCACCCGGCTGCGCTCGCCGGTCGAAAGCGTGTCGATCCGCCGGTCGAGCAGGGGCGCGAGCTCGAGCGCCGGGAATTCGGCCCGGCCGCCGCCCAGCGCGACCAGGTCGCGTGCGAGCAAGGGCCAGGGCACGTCCCGCGTCGCCGGGAGGTAGGTGAGGAAGCCCGGCCTCTGGCCCGGCCCGAGCGTGCGCGGATCGACGCCGGCCATCGCGATCTCGCCCGAGGGGGCGCCGATTCCGGCCAGAGCGTGGAGCAGGCTGGTCTTGCCGCTGCCATTGGGCCCGACCAGGCAGACCAGCTCGCCCTCGCCGATCTCGATCGACGCCTCGAACAGGCGTCCCGCAAGCGACAGACGGTCGGCGCGGAGGATCATGACGCCAGCTTCCAGCGCATGCGCGCGACCAGCCAGAGGAAGAAGGGGGCGCCGATCAACGCGGTCACCACCCCGATCGGCAGGGTCCGCCCGAGCGGCGCGAGCCGGGCGGCGAGATCGGCGGCAGTCAGCAGGAGCGCGCCAATCAAAGCCGCCGGAAGGATCGCGCGGCCGGGATGGCCCCGGGTCAGCCGCCGGGCGAAGATCGGCGCGATCAGGCCGATGAAGCCGATCGCGCCGCAGATCGCGACGCAGGCGCCCACGCCGAACGCGGTCAGGCACACGATCTGCAGCCGCAGCCGGGCGACGTCATGACCGAGGGACTGCGCCACCTCCTCGCCGAGCGCCAGCCGGTCGAGCGCGGGCCCGAGCCGCAGCAGGAGCAGGATCGCCGCCAGAGCGGGCAGCGCGGCGAAGGCGGCCTGGTCGAGGCTCCGGTCGATCAGCGAGCCCATCAGCCAGTCATAGGCATCGTAGAAAGCGAAGGGGGAGGGGGCGAGCGCCAGCGCCAATGTGGTCAGCGCGCCGGCGAGCGCGCTGATCGCGAGGCCCGCGAGCAGCAGAGTCGCGGTCTCGGCCCTGGGCCCGGCCAGAGCGAGCAGCAGGCCGAGCGCGCCGAGCGCGCCGAGCACCGCGCCGATCGACAGGGCGACCGGAGCCGCGAAGCCGAACAGATAGGCGGTCACCACCGCGCCGAGCGCCGCGCCGCTGGTCGTCCCGGTGAGATCGGGGGAGGCGAGTGGATTGGCGAACAGCGCCTGCACCGCGGCTCCAGCCGCCCCGAGCGTCGCGCCATAGGCAAGCGCCAGCAGGGCGCGCGGAAGCCGCAGCTCGAGGAGGAGCGAAAGCGCCAGATCGCGATCGTCGGCGAACAGGGTCCGCAGCGATTCGAGGGGCAGCAGGGCGGAGGCGGCGAAGGCCGCGGCCAGCGCCAGCAGGAGCAGGGCGGAGGCGCGGGCGGTCATGAGCGGGCGGCCTGGCGCAGCCGGTAGATCTCGTCGATCAGCAGCGGGCCCATGCAGGTCCAGAGCCGCCCGTCCGTCGCGATCGTCCGCTGTGCGCGCGCGTGGCGGGCCAGCGGATGCATGAGCCAGCGCTGCCCGTTCGAATATTGCCCGGCGCGATAGTCGCTGCGCAGGAGAATGGCGGGCGGATGGACGAGCAAAGTCTCCAGCGACACGCGGTCGCCGGCCATCATGCGCTGGCGCATCCCCGCGAGCGCCATCCATTGCGCTTCGAGTCCGACCGCCGAGACGGTCCGGCCGCCGCCGCCGAGCCAGATCGCGTCCCGGCCTGCGGCGGGCGCGCTCCGCATCACCACGCTCATCCGGCGCAGCAACAAGGTGCCCGCCTCGGGGCGGCCCAGGGCGATTGCCAGCCGCCTGACGCTCTCGACGACGTCGCCGAGGCTTTGCGCGAAAGGCAGGTCGACCGTGGGAATGCCCAGCCGCCCGGCAATGCCCGCGCGGTCGCGGCCGCCGCCGCCCATGGTGACGACGAGATCGGGCCGGAGCGGCACCACGTCGAGCAGGCTGCCGTCATTGCGCCGGTAACGCCCCGCCTGCCGCCACAAGGGCGTCTCCGCCTCCTGCTGGGCGAGATGGGTTACCGAGACGATCTGCTCCGGCGCGGCGAGCATCAGCACCAGCTCGTCGGTGCAGAGGTTGAGCGAGGCGACCCGCCGCGGCGTGGCCGCTGCCTCGCTCGGGATGGCGACGGCCGCGAAGCCTATCGCGGCGAGGGCGACGGCAAATGTCCGCGAAGCGCGCCGCCTCACCATCGTCTCGGGCTTCCCGCAAGGGCGTCCGTCCGGCGGATGGCGGCGGCGGGCGGGGCGGGCAGGCGAAGCCATCCACGGTCGAGGCTGCCAGTCTCCCAGTCCTCCGCATCGACGATCGCCGCGATGATCTCGGCGGATTCGACGAGCCGCGGCCCGGGACGGTTGAAGAAATGATGCCCGTCGGCGACGAATACCCGGCCCGCGCGGACCGCGGCCAGATTCTGCCAATCGGCGCGCGCGGCGATGGCCGGCAGCTCGGCGAGGGTCTGGGAAATGCGATAGCCGCACGGCATCATGACGATCAGCGCGGGATCCTGATCGACCAGGGCCGACCAGTCCAGCCACGCCGAATGCTGGCCAGGCGCCATGAACAGGGCGCGGCCGCCGGCAATCTCGATCAGCTCCGGCACCCAATTGCCCGCCGCCATCAGCGGCTCGGTCCACTCGATCGCGGCGATGGTCGGGCGCGGCCGGGACGCGGCACGGCGCCCGGCGAGAGCCTCGAGGCGGCCTTGCAGCCGCTCGACCAAATTTTCCGCACGGGCGCAAACGCCGGTCGCCTCGCCGACGCGGGTCATGTCGCCCCAAATATCCGCGAGCCGGTCCGGCGCGAGCGAAATGAGCTCGGGCGCAATCCCGACCCAATTGCCAAGCGCGTCCTTGAGATCGCGGGGGGTGACCGCGCACACCGCGCATTGCGACTGCGTCAGAATGATATCGGGACGAAGCGCGCGCAGCAGCTCGGAATCGACCTCGTAAACCGACAGGCCTCGGCTGACGATGGCCTGGACGCGATTGTCGATCTCGATCGAGCTCAATCCCTTTGCCAATATCGTCGAAGTGCAGACCGGCAATCGCGCGACCCAGGCGGGATAGTCGCATTCATGGGATCGCCCCACCAGCTGCTCGCCAAGCCCGAGCGCGACGACGATCTCCGTGGCGGACGGAAGCAGCGAGACGATGCGCGGCGGGACGGTCATCCCAGCAGCCGCAACCGCACCGGCGCCCCGAACCATGTCGGCGCGCCGCTGGTCAGGATCACGCGCAGCGCGAGCAGGCTCGCAAACCAGATCGTCTCGTTGAGCGCGATCCGGGCCACAATGCCCGGCGTGAAGGTCTCCAGCCCGCCGACGATCGAGGCGAAGCCACAGAGGACCGCTTCGTAGGCCAGGAAAGCGGCAACGAATCCGGCTGCGAGGCGCGATGCGACCAGCTCCCCCCGGCCGCCGACGACGGCCCCCGCCACCAACCAGGCGATGCCGGCCGCGCCGAGCAGCGCACCGCCCCACGCAAAGGTGTAGGCGGTGGCGGGATAATTCAGCAGCCAAAAGCCGAGCAGCTGGTTTCCCGCCCAGGCCGCGAACAAGGTCGAGGCGCCGCGGCGGCCGGGCATGGTCGCCGAGATCGACGCCGCAAGCGCGACCAGAGGCATCATGCACGAGGTCGCCAGGGTGCCCGCCAGGGTGGCGAAAGCCACCGCCGCCGGCCAAGCGAGCGGCGACCAGTCGCGCCGTGACGCTCCTTTTGTCCGGGCCGACATCAGAACCACACCCGCACGCCGCCATAAGCGGAGCGCCCCGGCGTCGCGAAGCTGAAGACCTCCTCATATTTCTCGTTGGTGATATTCTCGATTCTGCCGAACAGCTCGACGTTGCCGCTCAGGCGGTAATCGGCGTTGAGATTGACGAGCAGATAATCGTCCAGCCGGACCCGCACTGGCACGAACGACGGGTCGGTGAAGGCAAGATCGGTTTGCTCGCCATTGTAGCGCGCGACCAGGGTCAGTCCGCCCCGGTCGCCCGGCAGACGCCAATCGACGGCGAGGCTGGCGATGTGGCTCGGCCGGCGGACTTCCTCGAGTCCGGCCTCGCGGGCATGAAGGTAGGTGTAAGCGGCGTCGATGCGCCAGGCCCGGCCGAGTCTCAGCGTGGCGAAAGTCTCTATGCCCCACTGCGTCGAATCCGTGGTGCGGTTGGCCGGGGTCGCCACGAAGTTGGGCGGCGGGAAGGTCGTGAAGATCTCGTCCTTCAGCCGGCTGTTGAAATAAGTGACGCCGAAGACCGAGCGGCCGAGAGTCTGCTCCAGGCCGATCTCCCAGCCTTCGGAGCGCTCCGGTTTCAGCCCCGGATTGCCGAGGAAGCGGCCGTCGATGAACCCGTACAGCTCGTAGAAGCCCGGATTCTTGACACCGGAACCGGCGGCCGCGCGCAGCCTCGTCCCGCTGGGCAGCAAATAGCTGGCCTGGAGCCGGTAGGTCGTCGTGTCCTCGAAGCGATCGTTTTCGTCGCGGCGCAGGGAAACGCCGAGCGAAGCGCGGTCGCGCAGCGACAGCTCATATTCGCCGACGATGCCGATATTGTCGACGTGGCGCCGGCCGGTGAAGGCGAAACCGCTCGGGTCCGTGTTGCGATAGGCTTCGCGCTCTGCGTCGAGCGCGAAGGTGAGCCGATGCCGCAAAGGCCCCTCGCCAAGACGAAGCGTGGTTTCGTACGAACCCTTCAGCCGTCCGCCGACGTCGCCGAAGCTGCGCCCGAAGCTGTTGAAGCCGTCGCGGCGCGTATCGGCAAATTGCGCGGACAGCGCATGCGTCCACCGCCCCTGCAGCAGGTCGACCTCGCCGCGCACGAGACCGTAGAGCGCCTCGTTCTCGAAGCGATTGCCTTGCGTGTCGACAATGAATCCGAAGGTCGGGCTGGCGGGGTTGGAATCGCTGTCGTTGAAGTCCGCGTGCGTCCGCGAATAACGGGTGACGCCCGTGATCCGCACATTGTCCGACGGCGTCCACCGCAGGCGCAGCGCGACGGCCTGATTGTCGTTGGCGAGGTCGCGGGAGCCGCCGCGGGCGTTCGGCGTGCCGTCGGTGTGCACCAGGGTCCCGGTCAGGGCATAGTCCAGGTCGCCGGCGACTCCGGCCGCCCGTATCCCGCCATTGACGGTGCCGAAGGAGCCGGCTTCGACGCGCGCGCGAATGCCCGGCGCCTCCCGCCCGCCAAGGGTGATGTAGTTGATCACGCCGCCGATCGCGTCGGAGCCGTAAATCGCGCTTTGCTGGCCGCGCAGCACCTCGATTCGCGCGCCCTCGTCGGCCAGCAAGGTACCGAAATCGAACTCGCCGGTGAAAGGATCGGACACTTCGATCCCGTCGATCAGGACGAGGACGTGGTTGCCTTCAGTGCCCCGCAGGCGAACCTGCGTCTGGCCCGGCACCCGGCTGACCGCGACGCCCGGAACATCGCGAAGGATGTCGGAAACCTCACGCGTCTGGCGCCGCTCGATCTGCTCGTCGTCGACCACGCTGACCGAACCGCCGACGAGCTTGACCGGAATGCCTTCGCTGGGTCGCACGCCGGTGACGATGATCTGGTCGTCGAGGGGCGGCGGCGGATTGTCCACGGCCTGCGCCGCAATTGCTGAGATCAAGATCAAAGTGTTCATTCTATCCTCCTGAAACGACACGTCTTCATGTCGTCTCGGAGGAGCCGCGGGAGCCTGAACCCATGCGGCGCCACGCACCGCAGGCTGATCCCGGCCGGGCGCGGACGACGGCGGAGGCAGGTCTCCTGGCTCGCGGGTCCATGCGCTGATCCCCTCTTGGTGGGGAGGCGCTCACCGCTTACAGTTGCGGGCACAGCGCCGGATTCACACCGGCTTCCCATTTTCACCGCCGTTCGACGGGCGGCACCTTCGCTGCGCTCTGGTTATTGCGCTGCAGCACGGCTTGTCAATCGCGGCCGCAACAGGTAGAGCGCCCGTCTGTTTTCCCGGCAGGCTGGTCGGAAACCAGCCAAAATCACGGAAGATCAACGAGATGAAGACCGATACCCATCCCGATTACCATATGATCAAGGTCCAGATGACCGACGGCACCACCTTCGAGACCCGCTCGACCTGGGGCAAGGAAGGCGACACGCTGCAGCTGGACATCGATCCCAAGTCGCACCCGGCCTGGACCGGCGGCAATCAGAAGCTGATCGATTCGGGCGGCCAGGTCGCGCGCTTCAACAAGCGCTTCGGCGGCCTCACCCTCGGCAAGAAGTAAGCTCGCAATGGGGGAGGCGCCGGTCGTGCAGACCGAACGCCTGACCTTGCGCCCGTTCCAAGCCGCCGACGCCGACGCGCAGGCGGCGATGATGGGCGATGCCGAAGTGATGCGCCATCTTGGCGGCCAGGCACTGTCGCGCGAGGATGCGTGGCGCAAATTGCTGAACGGCCACGCCTGCTGGTCCCTGCTCGGCTTCGGCTATTGGGCGGTCGAGCGGCGCAGCGACGGCGCGATGATCGGCCAGGTCGGCTTCGCCGATTTCCAGCGCGGCATGGAGCCGTCGATCGGCGGCCTTCCCGAAATGGGCTGGCTGTTCGCGCGCGAAGCGGCGGGGCGGGGTTATGCGACCGAGGCGGCGCTGGCCGGCCTTGCCTGGATCGACGAAGCCCTGAGGCCGCCCGAAACGGTCGCGATCATCGGCCCGGACAATCACGCCTCGATACGGGTCGCGGAGAAATGCGGCTTCGACGCGCGGGAGCCGGCGCTCTACCGCGGCGAATCGATCCTCCTGTTCAGGCGAGGCGGGGCCGCGGCCTAGTTCCGGCGCTCGGCCTCGCGCCATTCCTCGGCGGTGCGGCACACGCGGGTCCGGCGGGGGCCGAGGCGGCTTGCCGAATCGCCCTCCATCGTGCGGCAGATCTGGCGCTGCATGTCGGGCGCGTGAGCGCCGTCATTCGTGGCGCTCTCGGGGCTGCCCGCCGGATTGGAGGCGGCGCCGCCAGTCCCGCCGGCCGTGCCCGGCTCGTTCGCGACAGCCGGAGCGGCCAGCAGCACAGCGCAAAACGCAACGACAGACATCTTCATTTCAAACCCCTCCGCCCGCAATCGATCCTGGATGAGGGACGCCCCATAATGGAAGTCGCGACGGACCGCAACCGTTTGTTTGCGTTGATTTTCTTATGATTTTTCCTGCCTCAGGCCGCGTCCCGGCGCGCGTCGCCGAGCTGCTGGTAGAATCGGAAGAGCTCGACGAAATGCTCGTCCATCGTCCGGACCGGCGAGGCAGCCTCCGCGGCGCGCCGGTCGCGGCCAGAAGCCGCCCAGCGCAGGATCGCCTCGGCCGCTGCGGCAGGCCTGGCGGCGGCGTAGATCTGGTCGATCCCGGGCCGGTATTGATCGGCCGCGCCGCCCGCATCGGGCACGATCAGCGGCAGGCCCGAGGCGCGCGCCTCGGCGGCGACAATGCAGAAGGTCTCGGCCTCGCAGCCGTGGATGAGGGCGTCGGCGCTCGCCATCAGCCGCGCCAGCGCGGCGCGGTCCCGGACCGGCTCGAGCAGATGATTGTGCGGGTTCGCGGCGGTGAGCCGGCGGATCCGCGCCCTTTGCCGGCCATCCCCGGCCAAGACCAGCCCGATCGGATGGCGGTAGCCGGCGGCGGCGGCGGCGCGGATCACCATCGGCCATCTTTTCTCCGGCGCGAGCCGGCCGACGCCGAGCAGGAGCAGGCCGTCCGGCCCGAGGCTGCAGCGCGCGAGCAGCTCGCGGCGCAGGGCCTCGTCGCGATGCGCCGGCGAGAAGATGCCGGGCTCGACCCCCATCGGCACGGTTGCGACCTTTCCGACCCCGCCGCCGATGAGACGGCGGCTGAGCCCCGGGCTGGCGCTGACGATCGCATCGAAGCGGCGGCCGAGGCGCCGCAGATAGCGCCAATAGGGCTCGAACGTGGCGTCGATGCTGGCCGGCTGGGCGATCGTGCCGAACCAGCGGTAGAGATAGGCGGACAAGGGATCGGAATGCATGAACAGCACCCGGCGCGCATCGCCCTTCCAATCGGCGACCATCGCGCAGCTGCGCCATTGGGAGGAGACTTCGACGACGTCGGGTCTCTCGGCGTCGAGCACCGCGTGGAGCGCGTCCTCGTCGTCGAAATAACGGTAGCGCCGGTCGAGCGGGAAGGGCGGGCTGGCCAGGGTCACCAGCCGGCTGCCCGGCCGGACCTGCTCGACCCTGCTATCCTTGCCCGGGACGATCACCACGATCTCGTGCCCGGCATCGGGGCCGGCGCGCAGCTTGCGATCGACATAGGTGCGGATGCCGCCGCCTTGGGGTGCATAGAAAGCGCAGACCTCGACGATCTTCATGGCGTCGCCCAAAGCCGGCGCCGCAGCGCCCATGAAGCGGCCAGGCCGGCGGCGACCAGCATATGGCCGATCAGGACGAGGCTCGCGATCTGGGTGACAAGCGCGACCACGCCCGTATCATGGCCGATCAGCAGCACGCAGACGCCCGCGAACACGACATCCTTGTTGGGCACGAGCGGCAGCCGCGAGACGAGGATTTGGACCGAGGCCAGGGTCATCCACCAGCGAAGCGGCACGCCCGGCAAGGCGAAGTGCCAGAGCAGGATGGTCAGCGCGATGGTCGCGATCAGGCGCACGAAATGCACGCCGAGGGCGAAGCGCGTCTCCGCGGCCGGCATGCTGAACAAATGGCCGCGCAGGAGCAGGGCCAGCAGCGAGGGCCCGACGATGACGATCACCGAAAACAAGGCGAGATGGGGCTGGATCCCCAGATTGGCCCGCCCGAGCAAAGGATAAGCGAGCGCGAACAGGATCAGGGTGACGACGTTGCCGGCGATCGCGGAAAGGATGGCGACGTCCTTGATCGCGCCGAACGGTGCGCCGGCGATGTCGCCGCGGCGCCGCGCCCAGGTGTAGAAATAGAGCTCGCCCGAATAGCCGAGGAGAAGGTCGTTGGAGAGGCGTTTGCGCAGGAGCGCGCCGATCCCCGCCGGCGGGATGTGCCACAGCCGGCGGAAGATCACCCAGTCCGCGATCGAGAGGGCGAAATAATAGAAAGGGAAGAGCAGCCAGAAGCCGGGCGAGGTCGGAATCCGCTCCCAGATCGCGCCGAAATCGAGCTCCTGCAGACGCCAGATCACGGCGGCGAGGATGCCGATCGAGAGCAGGGGCCCGGCGATCGGCAGCCAGCGGCGGAGGCCTTCCGCGAGCGGCGCCGCCGCGAACAGCTCGGCATTGCCACGAGCCGCAACCTCGACCGCGGCTGCCTTACTCTCTTCCGGTGACCCGTCCATCTTACCCAGGATCAGACGCGCGGCTCGGCGCATGAAAGCCTCATGATCTCGTCCAAAGGCATATTGACGAAAGGCGGCTCCATCAATTGCGAATAATGGCCGGCGCGGCGCCGCTCGAGCAAAATCCTCAAGCTCTTCCCGATGCTTGCCAGCGTCGCCGGGTGGCGCGTGTCGGCGGGATGGACGGCCAGCCTGATTGCGGGGAGGGGGGCAAGCAGCCGGCGCGCGGCCGCCGCGGCGAGCAGGGAGGAGGCCTTGCGAAGGGGGGTGCGCGTCGCCCAGGTGATGACCGGGCCGCGCGAAAGCACGCGGCCGCTCGGCGGATGCCAGACCCGCATATGATCCTCCGCCAAAGCGAAGCCGGCCTCGGCCAGCGCGTCCCGGGCGCCGGCGCCGTACAGCCAGGCGGGCGCCACGAAACCCGAAGCGGGCCGTCCGATCGCATCCTCGACGACCGCGCGGCCCGCCTTCATGCGCCGCAGCGCCTCCGCGCGACCGAGGTTGGCGAACTCGCCTTCGCCGGCGGTCAGGTGCCTGGCGCCGAAGCCCCTGGGCGCCGGATCGCGGTGCGACCAGCCGTGGACGAACATCTCGATCCCAGCCTCGGCCCAGGCTCTGAGGCGCGCGCGGAAGGCGCCGTCGCGCGCCAGCGGCGCCTCGCCCCAATGGTCGGGAACGACGAGCATGGCGAAGCGGCCCGCGCCGGTGCGCGAAGCGACCAGACCGGCGAGACGGTCCACCTCGCCCTCGAACTTCGGGCTCACGTCGTGAATGGAAACCAGCAGCATCTTTGGCTGAGACGCCGCCGGAGCGGCGTTTCCGGACAAAGGATCTTCATGCGCGCCCCTGATCAAAAGGCGGCGATCCCCGTGATCGCCCGTCCGAGGATGAGGGCATGGACGTCGTGGGTGCCTTCATAGGTGTTGACGGTCTCGAGGTTCGCGGCGTGGCGCATCACCTGGAACTCGGCCGAGATGCCGTTGCCGCCGTGCATGTCGCGCGCCGTGCGGGCGATCTCCAGCGCCTTGCCGCAATTGTTGCGCTTGATCAGGCTGATCGTCTCGGGGATCAGCTCGCCGGCGTCGAGCCGGCGTCCGACCCGGAGCGCCGCCTGCAGGCCGAGGCTGATCTCGGTGACCATGTTGGCGAGCTTGAGCTGGACGAGCTGGGTCGCGGCCAGCGGACGGCCGAACTGCTTGCGGTCCAAGGTATAGCTCCGCGCGGCGTGGAAGCAGGCTTCGGCCGCGCCCATCGAGCCCCAGGCGATGCCGTAGCGGGCGCGGTTGAGGCAGCCGAAGGGGCCGGCGAGCCCGCTCACATCGGGCAGCAGATTCTCCTCGGGCACCTCGACCCCGTCCATCACGATCTCGCCCGTGATCGAAGCGCGCAGGGAGAGCTTCTCCTTGATCTTGGGCGCGCTGAGCCCGGCCATGCCTTTCTCCAGCACGAAGCCTTTGATCCGGCCCTCATGCTCGTCCGACTTCGCCCAGACCACGAACAGGTCCGCGATCGGCGAGTTGGTGATCCACATCTTGGTGCCGCTGAGGCGGTAGCCGCCGTCGATCTTCTGCGCGCGCGTGCGCATCGATCCCGGATCGGAGCCCGCATCGGGCTCGGTGAGGCCGAAGCAGCCGACCCATTCGCCGGTGGCGAGC
>Ga0070686_100000144_pt1 | contig 48801 bp, 78 predicted proteins | sample KBSS23LmetaG_FD_65654 | JGI IMG/M metagenome (GOLD analysis project Ga0070686, IMG submission 65654) | Switchgrass rhizosphere microbial communities from Kellogg Biological Station, Michigan, USA - KBS S2-3L metaG | ecosystem: Host-associated > Plants > Roots > Rhizosphere ...
TGTCGCTGGACTTGATCAATTACGTCGTCACCCCGCCCCCCTACCCTCCGTAACCACGTCACGCTCTGTCACCTTTGCTGGAGTTGCATGATCGGCACAGCACACCGAGCGGGCCATGCTCTGCACCACCAGAGCGCACCGACTGACGGTGGTCGGCGGTCAGCGGGTTGGTCACCGGATCGCCCATGTGTGCCGGTCGGTTCCAACCTGGACACAGCTCGCCATGCACGGCACGCCATGCCGCTACGGTGTCGGCTCGTCGCTGCTTCTCGGCCGAGTTGTAGTCGGGTCGGCGTTCGCGGTGTGGTCGGTACCGTGCGTTGGATGCCCGCCTCTTCGCGTTCCCGCATGGCCCGCACAAGGCGGTCGCGCTCAGCTTGCCGCAGCCGCCGCACACTCGCAGTGGCATGGCTCAGTCGGAGCAGCGGATGACGACGCAGATCTCGGCGGCGGGTCTCGCTTGTCCGGGCCGGTTGAACGGGAGCCGCGAGTCTGGCGTGAAGCGGTGCTCCTCGGTGTCGAGGATCTCGGCGCTGACTCGTTCGCGTGGTTCGGCGTAGCCGTCTGCTCGTGCCATGGCGATGGCTTGGGTGATGGCTTGTCTGGGGTCGGTGCCGGCGGGGAAGCCGTAGGTGTGTTTGCCCATGGTTCCTCCTTTGGGTTGTTGGGCTCGGGCGCAGGGCATCGAGGCTCGGAGGGGCCCGTGGTGATGTCCTTGCCGGGGATCGCCGGGTTGACGTCCGAGCCCGGCACCTTGACCTTGCCTGCCGACAGCCGCCCATCGCGTGGGAGTTGTCGCGAGACCGGCACGATTCGAACGCGCATCTTCCCGCTTTGGAGGCGGGCGCTCTGCCAGTTGAGCTACGTCCTCAAGAACGACGAAAGCCCGCGCTTAGGCGGGCTTCGTGGTGTGGTCTTCCGACACTGCGGGGACCATGAAGTAAGAGTGCGCTACAAGGTCGCGTTCGTCAACTTTGGTTGCCTGCGGGTGGTGCGGCGTTCGGGGATCTGGGCCATTTGGGTGATGGCTTGGTCGGCGTTGTAGAGGTGGCGGCGGGTGGCGATGTCGCTGGCGATGGGTTGGCAGTGTTTGCGGATGGTGGCGGGTGCACGTCGTCCGAGTTGGATGGTGAGGGCTTCGAGGTCCATGAGGGTGAGGTTGCCGTGGTGTCGGACGATCATGACTCGCCCCTGAGCGACTCCAGGAATCGCACGCCGTCGGTTCCGTGGAGTTCGCAGCCGCAGGCAAGTTTGACGTCGGCGGATAGGCCAGGTTCGAACGTCCGGGACGTTGGGTTGACCTCCTCGTAGGTGGTTTCGCGCGGCTCTCTGGTCCAGCTGGTGGCAGCTGTCCTTGCTCCGCAGACTGGGCAGTGGGCGGTGCTCATGCTCCGATTCTCCTTTCGGCCCATCCTCCGTGCCCGTAGGCGGTGGAGGTGAGCCGGTTGAGTGGGCGGGGTTTGGCTTGCAACCGTCGGCCGAGGGCGTGCCATTGGTCGGCGGTCCACACATGGTCTTCGCTCGCATTGCATTGGCATGCCTTGGGTAGCAACGAGTCTTCGTCGCGAATCAGGGCGCGGATGTTGCCGAGGCATTGGAGACCGTCGGCATCTTCCATGGGGCAGCGTCCGATGTCGATGACGCGGGTGCCGTTGGGGTAGGCGGCTTGGTGGGCTTCGTGGCAGGTGTGGTCGAGGCGGTCGGCGGCTGTGGGCTGGTTGGCGGCGAGCCACAGGTAGTGGGTGGCGATGAAGTTGGCGAGGGCGTGCTTTGTCGTGTTGGGGGTCCAGATCCGGTTATACGGGCCGTGGACGCCCGGTGGGAGGCGGACCAGCCGGTGTGTGCCGGGGAGCCAGATTCCGCGGTTGTGGGCGATGTGGAGGGCGATTGCGGTCAACGTTTCGCGGATGAGGGCGCGGGCGTGGGCGGCGTCGAAGTTGAGGGCGGTGCCGCCATCGAATCCTCCTGCGCCGGGTCCGCCGGTGGCGGTGAGGACCAACCCGAGTTCGTCGTGGAGGACGGCGAGGCGGGGTGCGTCGCGTTCGATGGCGCGGGTGTGGCCCCAGCACAGGGCGAGGCCGTCTGCGGCGCGGCGGTCGCAGGCTTCGGCGGCACACAGGAGCTGGGTCATAGCCGAACGCTCCAGTTCATGTCGGAGCGAAGGATCTCGTGATCGTGCTCCGGACAGAGCCGGATGGGGTCAGGCGGGCTCCACTCGACCCGGAACGGCATCCGGTCGAGAACGTATCGGGCAGGAGCAACAGCCTCGTAGTAGGTCCGCGCCGTGTCGTCGCACGCCACCGCTGCACACAAATGTCGGAAGCTGAGCTTGTAGACGATCTCCCGCTCCATCTCCTCCCACGCATAGGACACCGCATCGGGGTAGTGGTGGAGGTACGACTCATCGACGGACATGGTGACATCGAAATCCCCGGCGGCAAGCCTGAGGTGGTACTGCGCCCGCGTCTTGTCGATCCCGTAGAGGGCGAACATTTTCGGGCCTGGCCACGCATGCCCGCGACATTGGCCGCATATGTTGCACTGCAACGGTTCCGATATCAGATCGAACGGGTCAGCGTCGCGAAGGCCGATCCCGAAGTCGACCGACGGCATGCGGAACCCGTCAGTCGGTGTGGTGTGAGCCGCACAGCGCGGGCAGAAGCGGCGCCACGCGGCTGGGCCACGGGTTGCGAGCCGCCATCCCTGGCTGATGTAGATCGACAGGCGAGGCGTGGGAAGGTCGTCGGGCGGCGCCGGAGGGTCAGATCGGCGAAGCAGCGGCATGCAGGCGCGCATCACCTCGATCAGCACTTCGGAGATGGACTCCCGCCGCGACCTGCTCGTACGCGGCGGCAAGCCCTCGACGCGGGCCATGCTGTAACGCTCCTGGCACCCCTCGGACGCAAACCACATCGAGGCGCCCTGCGGGTCAAGTCGACTCCCGCACCCGCAGGCACACCGACCGTCGAGGGTCGCGTCGATCGTCCCGAGAATGTCGGTCATCAGCCGCCTCCTCGTAGTCGTCGGATTTCTTGGATGAGCGCGGTGAGGACGTCGTTGACGTGGTACTGGGGATCGCGGAGCATGACGATGCTGTCGCCGAGCTCCTCCTCGACGGCCGTGATGTCGGAGCCGCCGAGTTGGCTCATGACTTCGAGGAAGGTGCCGACGCTGGACGCCTCGGCTTGCTGGTCGCCGTGGGCGCGTGGATCGATGGCGGCGGTGAGCATGTCGAGGGTGGCGTCGTCGACGGGGAAGGGTGGGAGGTTCATCGGCGTCCCCTGCGGGTGGCGGTGGTAACCACGATGGGCGCCGTGGTGTTGACGGTGATCGCGCCGGTCTGCGGGTCGATGTCGGGTATGCCTCGGGTGGTGTAGACGCGCCAGCGAACTTTGAGCCAGCGCAGCGGCCACCAGTGGGCGAGCCGGGCTTTGATGGACTGCCATCGGCCGTCGGGTTGCCAGACGTTGACTTCGCTGTCGGGTAGGCGTTCAGCGAATATGTTGGCGAGGGTCGGCAGGTCGGATTCCCACGTTCCGGTGACGGTGATGCTGGACTGTGGGAGGCCTGCGAGCTTCTCGTGCCAACGGTTTTTGTCGTCTGCGTCGTGGGCGAGTTCGGTGTTGGACACGTAGCTGGTGAGGTCGATCCCGTTGAAGCTGACGCGGTTGGTGTCCATCACGCCGCCTCCGTGACAACGCGCGTTGTCACCGCGTTGGCACCGCAGCGTCCGCAGATCTCGGTCTCGACGCCGCGAGCGCGTTCCCCCACGGTGGTGGCGACGTGCCAGTCGTGGCCTTCTCGTCGGCACACGTTCCGTCGCTCGTTAGCGCGTATCTGAGCTTCGTCCATCATTCGCCTCCTGCCTTGATCGGTGCGAACCCGAAGCCGCTGCTGTAGTTCGGGTCGTGGTGGGTCGGGATCCATCTGGTTTCGACGGTCGCGCTGCCGGCGGGTGGTACGGGTTCGCCGGCGAGGATGCGGCAGGCGTCGGCGAGTGCTTCGGTGGCAAGCTTTTTCAGTTCGGTGGCTGAGGTTTCGTTGGCTTCGATTTTGACGTAGACGCCGTGGGCAGAACCCATCTCGATGTGCGGCATCAGGTGGCCCCGCCGAATTCACCGGTTGAATCCTGCTCGGGCGGGCCGGCCCACTCGGGCAGCTCAGCGTCGTAATCGACCCACATCGTTCCGACACCCATACATCCGAACCCCGTCTCCAGGACGCGCTTGTTCTGCCGGTCTATGGCGATCGGAGCGGTCTTGCGCCCCCAGGCGAGCCGTGGCCCGTTCTGGAGCACGTCTGCGACGTTGTGCGCGACGGCGGCCGCCGCTTCGCGTTCATAGCTCATGCTCCGGCTGTCCTCTCACCCTCCGGCAGCAGGCGCCCAGCCCGAGCAAGCGCGACCAGGGCGTAATAGCCGATCTCCTCGGCACGCCACAGGCGCATCATGCCGCTGACACCTTGAGGATTGAAGTCGTCGATGTCATCTGCGCTGGGCTCCCAGTCCTGGACTGCCTGCTCGCCGTCGCCGAGCCGCCCAGCCTTGAATACATCGTGGACGACGTGGCTGGCGAACTCACGCAATGGTGCGATGCGCTCCAGGCTGCGCCCGTACTGGTCCTGGAGCGCCTTGACTACCGTCTCCAGATCGCTCTTGGGAATTGAGACGGTGCATCCGGTTTCGTGGCAGACCTTGCAGTTGTGGGTTCCGGATGCGCTCATTGGTCTCGCCCCGTCCCACCCGGCGCGGCGGCGTTCATGCGCTCCAGCTCGGCGGACAGGTAGCTATCCACCGCGTTCTCCCAGAACGGGCCGCGCTCCTCGGGCGGCAGCGATGCGGCATAACGGGCTGCGTGGACAGCACGCCGCTGGATGCCGTTGTCGTCGACCAACGGCGCCGGTCCGTCTGCGAACTCGCAGGCCTCACCTGGCCGTGCTCGACACAGGTCGCATTCGACGGCCTCGCGGTCGATGATCTGGCTCATGTTGTTGCCTCCGTGGGGTTGGTGGGCTCGGCGGCGGACGGTGCGGCGGTCTTGATCGCGAGCTTGGCCATGTCGGCGACCAGCGTGGACAGGCGGGTCAGGTCGTCGTCCTCTCCGGCGTACAGCACCCGGGGTAGCGGCCCGCCGTGGGCGGATTGCCCGGTGAACACCAGCGCCGGCCGGGCAACGCCTGCGACGTCGATGACGGCGGCCATGACGACGATTTGGACGGCCAGGACGTCGACGTCGGGTAGGTCTGGGCGGGGCATGGGGATCGGTTCGGGGAATTCGAGGGTGGGCATGTTGAACGACATCCCGCGGGCGACCATGGCGTCCAAGACTTTTTTGGCCGGGTTGCACAGGAATCGGGTGCTGTGCCGGTCGGTGCAGTAGTGGCACTTCGGTTCGCCCATCAGGTGCCGACCTTCGGCTGCCGCGTGGGTGCCTGCGTTTCGGTGTTGACGATGTCGCACCAGTAGAACTCGCCGTCTGGTCCGACGGGCCGGTGTTGGCGGCAGTGGGCGCAGTAGGTGGCGCCGTAGAAGGTGGGTTGGCGGGCATAGGTTTCGGCGAGCGCCTGCCCCATGGCGGTGATCTTCCCGCAGGTGGTGTGCCAATAGGAGCGGCGGACCGGGCGGATGAAGCCTTTCGCGCGCTCTTCTTCGGACAGGACGAGGTAGACGTCGGCTTGGTCGTGGGGGCCGGAGTTGGCTGGGTCGGCGCCGCGGGTGAGGCGCGGGTCGTTCGGGTCGGTGGTCAGGCTCATGCGCTTTCCTTTCGCGGAATTGGGCGGCAGGTGGGGCAGCCGCATCGGGCTTCCCACGGCAGCAGGTCACGGGACTGGCCGGCCATCATGGCTCGCCCGCTTCGGACGGTCGGATGGGGATGACTTCGGCGAGCGCCGCGTCGAGTGGGCTTTCGGGGTCGCGTTGCCGTGCGAGCGCGATCGGGTCGGCGCGTTGCCGGCTTGCCACTGGTGGCCGGATCGCGGCGCGTGCTGCGGCGGACAGTTCGGCGGCTTTGGTCGCCTCGGGTTCGTGGTTGCAGACGGCTTGGCTTGGTAGCCGGCCGAGGTGGTCGCAGCGTGGGCAGTTGCGGATTTCGGCGGCGATGAGCGCGGCGCGTTCCTTGGCGCTGGCCGACTTGGCAACCGCAGTCTCGTGGCGTTGCCGCTGCGCCTGCTCGACGTCCCACCGTTCTCGCGCTCGGCGTGCTTCGCCGCATCGGCCGCATGGTGGCGGGTCGTCGTCGTTGATGTGCTGATCGCATTTGGAGGGAGGCTCCAAGATCGAGCTTGTCTCACCGTTAGAGAACCCACTACCTAAACCACTAGGGGACGGGACGGGACGGGACGGGGCAGCGTTTTGCTTACCAACGTCGCTAGCATTTGCTAGACCGTTGCTAGCGTTTTGCTTGGCCGCTTTGGCTTGACCTCCCCTTTTCCCGGCCTCGGCGCGTTTGCTGCGGAGGTCTTCGACGGCGGTCTTTGAGGGCTGATATGTGGCCCAGTCGTGGAATCTCCAGCCGCCGGTCGCACGCAACCACAGCCCGCGGCGAACGAGTTCCTTGACTGCGGTGTCGGGGTCGTCGCAGAGCCGTGCGGGCATCCCGGTTGGCACGAACCCGTCGGTGAGGTTGCGTGCGGACCAGGTGCCGGCGCGGGTCCAGAGCGCCACGGCGCAGTCGGGAGCGTCGAACACTTTGGGGTGGTCGTAGAACGAGTCGTCGACTTTGAACCAGGTCATCTATTGCCCTCTTCGGTTTTTGTGGCGCACGCCCCGAGGGGAAGCCGGGGCGTGCGCCGGGTGCAACGGGTTAGCTGGCCCGCCACGGCGGCAGGGCTTTGGTGCGCCGGTTGGCGTTGTAGATCTCGACCACCAGGTCTGCGATCGCCGTGGGTGTGGTGAACCGGTAGGCGTCGCGCAGTCCGCGGGCGGAGCCGATGAGCTTGGCCGGGCCGCCTGGGTAGCGGGCGAGCTTGTCGGCCAGGCTGTTGTCGTCGATCGCGTCGGCGTAGCGGGCGTAGACCAGTCCGAGGCCTTCCACGATGAAGCCGTTGGTGGCGATCGCTTCGTGACCCCAAGCGCGGGTGATGGTGTGGATGGTGCGGTCGACCGCCTTCGGGTCGCGGCTCCAGATCCGCTCGGCAGCGGCAACAGCGGAGAAGCAACCGTCGCCGCTGCCGCCGGCCACCTTCCAGCCATGCTTGGCCAGCACGTCGCTGATGGCGACCGCGGTCGGTTCGCCTTCGACGACGCGGACCTTGAACTTGTCCAGCGCCTGCAATTTGGTGGTGTTGTTGAGTAGGCGGAACAGTCGCGCCTCCTCTTCAACAGTGAGTTCGTCGAAGACGCGGCAGTCGACCTTCTCGGCGTCTCCGCCGGCCAGCTTGACGGCCTCGACGCGGTGCTGTCCGTCGATGACGTGGTACGAGCCGTTGCCTCGGTGGGACACGGTTATGGTGCCGATGGCGTGCAGGTCGAGTTCGTCGGCGATCCTGGCGACACGGTTGCGGTCGAGTCCGCGCTGGACGTTCGGGTCAACCATCAGGGTTGACACGGCCAACTGTCGCCGTTCGGGCTTACGCATTGATACGCTCCTTGAGTCGTTTGATGAGTCCTTCGATGACGCGTCGTGCTTCCGAGAGGTCGTCCACCCACTGGGCGGCCTCTTCGCTTGTGATTTCCGGGTGTAGGTCCCCAATCCTTTTGAGGGCGAGGGCGATGCCGGACAGGTTGGCTGTGGCAGAGTTGAGGGCGTGCCGCTGTTTTTTCGCATCCATCAGCGCGGGGCTTGTGGGTGCGCCCAATCGGATGTCGCGGACCTTGCGGATCTTGTCGTAGTTGCCGACGATGTTGCCCGTCGCGTTCATGTTGGCCAGCGCAGCTCGGGCAACCTCGCGGTCATCACTTGATGAGGACTCGTCGTAGGCCGCGTTGACGACAGCTCGGGCGCGTTTATAACTGGTACCGGAGATGCCCAACGCGGAGCCGACTACCTCGGCCGTTTCGCCTCGAACTACGGTTCCGGTCTCGGGACCGGAACCGAACTGACCTGCCGCTTTGCGTTCTTGCGCCCTTGGGCGCTCCAGTTCCTCGAGCGCCCGGCCGAGGTGCACTAATTCTTCCGGCGTCATCGCTTTGCGCTCGGTGTTCTCGTCGCGTTCGGCCTCCAATTGCTGCACCGCGGTGTCAAGGTCATCGGCGATCAGGCACTCGATCTCAGTCCGGCCGAGTAGGCGGCACGCTTCCAGCCGACGCTGCCCGGTGATCAGTTGGCCGTCGCTGGTAATCGTGATCGGATTCAGCAGCCCGACGGCGGCGATCGACTTCGCGAGGCCGTCGAGGTCGCCGAGGTCTTTGCGGTAGCGGCCTACGGCACGGATGGCTTCTATGTGCATGTGCACGTGGCGCCTTTCCTTCCCTGTCAACGCTTCCCCTCGTTTCGTTGGTGCTGTTCGGTTGTGGCCTGCCCGGGGTGAGGCCGGGCAGGCTGGCTGGTGCTACTGGCGGCCGTGTCTGGCGATGGTGGCGGCGCGTTGTCGGCCGGCTTCCCATGCGGTGGCGGGTGGGCAGGCGATGGGGTGGGCTTCGGGTTGGTATGCCTCGATTTCGGCGGCGATTTGCTCGCGGAGAGCTTTCTCGTGCTCCTCGGGGAGGTGTAGTCGGATGGCGGCTTCGAGCCGGTCCATCTCGGCTTCCTGCTCGTCTTCTGGCGCGTCGTCGGGTAGGTCGTCGGAGAGAAGTTCACCGATGCCCATGCGTTCTTGGGCGAGGCCTCGGACGGCTTCGACGACGGCGTCTTTGGCGATTTCGTCGATGCGTGCTTGGGGGATCAGCTCCCAAGGCGAGCCGTCGGCGTTGGTGAACGGAACGTCGAGGCGCGAGGCGTTGGCGGTGAGGACTGCGGTGAGCCGACGGGTTGCTTGCCGCGCTCGCCTAAATTCGCCAGCGGCTTTGGCGAGTTCGTCGCTGAGCTTGTCGCGGTCCTGCTCGACAGCGGCCAGCTGCTCGTCGTAGCCGCGCTTGATCTCAGCCGCCATGCCCGCGCTGAAGATTTCCTCCACCCGGGCGGCGACGTCGGCGACGGTGTGGTTGCCGATCTGCATGCTGTGGACGGCACCGAGGACGGCGCCGCGTTGGTAGGTCATCATTTCGCGGCGGGTCAGCTCGTGGTGGAGGGCGTCGAGTAGCGCGGGCACGTCGTCGGCGGATGCTTTTGCTACCCATAGGGCGTCGGCGCCGTGGACGAGGTTGCCGTGTTTGGTGGCGCGGGCGCGGATGGCGTCGAGGTCGAGGCTCACGACTGAACCTCCTTGGGCGCCAGGTACTTCTGCCACATGCCGCGGATGACCGCCTCGCCGACGGGGTTGGGCCGGGCGGCGTCCCGGGCGATGCACTCCTCGAGCGGCACGTCGGTGAACGATTTGACGGCCTGGTATGCGCGGGTCTTGATGGCGATGTCCAGGAGGGCGTGGCGGTGATCCCGGTTGAGGTTGGTGTCGTGCACGATGACGCTGGCCCCGTCGCGCAGCAGCGCCTCGATAAGGGCGTGCTGAGCCACGGTGCAGCGGGCTTCCCACATGAGGTCGCCGAACGGCCATGATCCGGGGTGGAGCATGGCGCGTAGATCGTCGCGGGATACCAGAATGGCCCCGGTGCGTTCGGATTCGGCCTTGGCCCAGGTGGTTTTGCCGCTGCCGGGTAGGCCTTTGGTGACGATCAGCTTGGTCACGGCTTCTCGACCTCCCGCGCGGCCCGCAGGATGAAGCGCGTGCCCTGACGGACTAAGCCCAGCAGGGCTTCGATTAGGCCTTGTTCGGCATCGTGTTCCGCGCGCATCAGTGCGCAGCCGCCCAGACCGCCGCATTCGCCGCGGTCCGGGTGAACCCCATCGTGGCCAGCCACCACGATGCAGAAGTCCGCCAGCGCCACGTTGGCGTTTGCCAACATGTTCGTGTTCGTCACGTCGGTGGTGGTCATGTCGGTTGGTGCTCCTTGGTTTCGGGCGCAACGGGGAGGCTGCCCGCGCATGAGGGCATGCCGTCGGTGTCGCGGCGGGCGGTGACTCGGCCGCAGCGGATGCAGCAGGCCCCGCGGGGGGTCATGCCGTCGGGGGTGCGTTGACTGAGTGCGTACCGTTCGCGGCAGGGTGGGATGCCTTCGGCTCGGCGGGCACCAGCGGCGGGACGCATGAACGGCGCGGTCATGGCGCCTCGCCGAGCTGGTGGTCGATGCACGCTGGCCACCACGACCGGATATCAGTCGCGGCGCTAGCCGACACCCGAGGCAGCTCCGAATAGAGGTAGGCGTCCGGGTTGGGCCACTTGCACTTTTGGTAGTCGCGGGCGTGCCCGCCAATCGGTGTGCGGAACCGGCACGTGCCGCACCGCAGCGGCCGCTCGCCCGCGTTGTCCCGGGTCGCGTTACGGCCGTCGGCGTCGGGGTGCACGCGGATGGACGGGAACACCAGGGCGAGGGGGTGGCCGCCACGAGCGATCGCCTCGGCCTGCCGCAGAGTCCGGCGCCGGCCCTGCGAGAGCTTGGCTGCTGCGGTCTCCGGTACCGGTGGCGCCACGATGTAGGGCGCGGCGTCGAACAGGGCAGCCTCGGTCACGACGTCGCCCCGATCAGGTCGAGCAGATTCAGCTGCCCAGACCGGTCTTCCCACCGATAGCGGATGACCTCGATCCCCGCCCTGGCTGCCTCATTGGCGCAGTGGGTAGCCCCGGCGGAGTGATCGCGGATGAAGGCGAGGCATTTCGGTGGCCGTCCCCATCCCTGCCACGAGGCGATGAGTTTGACCATGTCGGTGTTGCGGCGGAATCCGGCCCGCGGGTCGTAGACGCCGTTTTCGTCGCGCCATTGGGCCGGCCAGCGGCGCATCCGGACCGGGCGGCCTTGGAGCTTGCGTTGGGTCGCCCATTGGTCGGCGATTTGGTCGGCGCCTTTGGGGCATGCGCCGTGGTGGAGGGCGATGCCGAGTTCGGCGTTGAGGTGTTGGTCGAGGATGCGCCAGATGTATTCGGCGTCGTCCCAGGTACGGGAGCCGGTGACGACGAGTTTCATGTCCCCTCCCGCCCGGTGACGTCGAGGAAGGACAGCGCGGTCTCCCCGTCTTCGATCCACACCTGGTAGGTGTGGCCGACCGCATGCGGCGACGACAGGATCGGGGCGGTGCGCACGGCAACGCTGACTGGGCAGTTCGGTGACGGCGGCGAGGGGGTCGGTGCGCAGACGGGTCGCCATCAGTCGCCGTCCGCAGGCTCGCTGAGGAGTACGCCCGCACCGTCGCGGAGCACGTTGAAGCCGCGCTCTCTCGCCGGGACGCCCAAGCGGACCGCGTCCAGGATTGGGAACACGAACCCGGTGAACCGCGCCCCAATCGACACGTGGATCAGCGAGTTCGGGCCGGTGAACCGCAGCACCATCGGCCCGGCCGGGCGGACTTTTGCGAACGGCGCGAGGTGCCGCGGGTTGACATCGAACCCATCGGACGGCGCCAGAACATCCTTGGCTGCCAACACTTCCTTCACGTGCGGCCAGGCGACGAACGTGTCGGGGATGACGGTGCTGATCGCGGAGTGGCCGGTGTCCTTATGGCGCTGGACGCGAACCGCGCCGGGGTGGACGTGCTCGATGGTCAGGGCGGTGTAGTGCTGTTTGGTTGGCAGTTTGTAGGTTTTGACGAGGTGCTTGGCGTCGTCGAGTCCGATGGTCAGCGACCACGGTTCGTCGGCGCCGCCCCACTCGGTTTCACCTGCGCTGTCGCTGGGGTTCCAGGTGGCCCAGCCTGCTTTGTAGCGGTCGGTGGCGATGGCGTGGAGGGTGTCGCCGTCCCATTCGAGCTTGATGCAGTTGACTTCGGGGAGTTCGCGGTCGGCTTCTGCCATGGGGATGACGTCGGAGAGTGTGCCGACGAGTTCACCGGTGGGGATCGTGATCATGCTTGGGCTCCCAGGATGTAGATGCGGATGACGGCGCCGGGTGAGTCGAGGGCGTCGGGGTCTTCGCCGGCCCAAACCTTGGCCAGGCGGCGGTATTCGGCGATGAGGGCGTCGTCGCGGTACACCCCGGCGGTGGTGAGGGCGTCCTCGGTGGACCGGGCAAGCTTCGACAGGTCGGGCTTGGTGGCCGGCTGGGCTGGCGCGCGGGTGCCGAGGAGGTGTGCGTTACGACCACTGCGGTAGTGCCCGCGGGGTCGGGTGAGGGTGAACACCATCTCGACGGCGAGCGGGCCGGTGAGCGCGGCTGCTTCAGCACGCGCCTCGACTGCTGCTGCCACAACGGCTTCACGCCACGGCTTGACCTTCTTCGACGATTCGATCATTCGGCCGCCGCCGACGTGACGTTTGGAGCCTTGTGGTCCGGGGATGCCACGCACGATCACCTCGAACGCGGGCCGCGTGTTGGCGATCAGCCGCGCGACGCCGGGGTGCCATGAGGCGAGCGTGTCGAAAAGGGCGGTCATGGCCGCCTCCCCAGCCGTCCGGGGCGTTGGCGTAGGGTCACGCCGCGGCGCACGAGCAGCACCCGGCGCAGCTCGATAAGCAGTTCGCGGCGGAACACGCGCGAGGTGAGGCATGCGTCGGCTTCCGGGTGCTGGGCGAGGATGTCGTCGAGCCGGCTCATACGGCACCGCCGATCTCCAGCTGGCCGGGGAGCACGATCGGCAGCGCCCCGCCCGCGTCGACCGCCGCGATCGCGCAGTCGTCGGCGTTGCAGAAGACCCGGCTGCCCACCTTCCGCCACTCGTACGATGAGGTGCCCAGGTCGATTGCCTGTTTCTCGTCTTCGAAGTGGACGATGCCGTAGGTGTCGTCGTCTTCCAGTGGCTTGCCGCAGTGGTCGCAGTGCAGCGAGATGCAGGTGTGGGTCTTGAACATCACGCCTCACCGCCTTCGGCGCGTGCCTTGCCGATGCGGACGACCATGGCCAACAGCGACTCCTCGTCGCCGGTCTCGTTAGTGATGATCGCGGCGGCGATGCCGTGCTGGTTGATTTCGGCGCGGATCTGGCGCAGCCGCCCAAGCGACGTCTTCGGGTTGGCGATCTCCTCCACGTACTGGCTCGGCACGACACGGGGCCGCTCGCCGCGCTCGATCCGCGACGCGTCCGGGTCCTTCTCATCGGTGGGCACCAGCCCGGCCGCGATCAGGAACGCGCGCAGCGCCACCGATTGCGCCTTGGCGGTGCCTTTGTCGGACGAGTCGAGCGATTCACCGGCCGACGCGCCGTCCATGTGGTCGCCGTTGGGCCCGTAGATGCGCCACGACACGACGACGGTGGTTTCGCGGGTGGCCTTGCCGTTGGAGGTGACGGCGTCGCCGTGTTCGGCGAGGACCGCGGTGGGCATGACGATGACGCCGTGGCGGCGGCATGCCGGACCGAACGCGTTGACGACGGCATCAATGCCGCGGAAGTTGTAGCGGGTGCCTGCGGCGTTGTATTCGCCGTGCTTGCCGATGGCTTGCACGTCGCGCATGACCCGCGCCCAGGCGACGAACACGGTCACCTGGGGCGGGTCGTCGGAGGTGGGGCCGGCCAGTTCGGCGATCGGCACCAGCGGCAGCGGCGCCTCCTGCTGGACGGGTGGTGGCGGGTCGATGGTGTGGGCGGCCACCTCTTCGTGGGCGACCTCACCCCATGACTGTGCGGCGGCGGCCTGTGCCTTCTCCTTCAGGTTGCTCACGACTTTCCCTTCTGGCGCAACGCCTTGGAGAGCTGAATGGAGTAAAAGCTGGTGTCCGACACGCATGCCGCGTATGCGTCGGGGTACCGCTCGGCGAGCAGCGCAAGGTCGGTGTTCGCGCGGGTGCGCGGCGCGTATTCGAACGCCAGCTCGCCGGAGAACTTGAGGTAGCGGGCGCCGTTGGCGATGCGGGCGAGCCGGGCGGCGGCGGCCTTGCGGGCACGCTCGGCGGCCCCGGCAGCGGCGGACAGTTCGGCGTATTCCATGACGTCGCCGATGCTGTCGAGGTCGAGCTCGCCGACTCGTTCGCCGTGCAGCTTGGCGTCAAGGTCGAGGAGATCCTCCGGATGGTTGTCGTAGTCCCATTCCGGCTCGACGCGGGCGATCACGTGCTGCACCCAGAACTTTGCGGCCTCGGTCTGGAGGTAGCTCTCCAGCTCGGCGTCGCGGCGGACAACGGTCTGCCGGTAATCGTTGCCGCCGATGAGGACGGCGACGTGGATATGGTCGAGCCCGGTGACGAGCCTCTGCCAGAGCGTCTGGGCGAGGACGTCATCGGGAACGCTGCGGTGCCAGCGGTGGGCTTTGAACGCGCTGCGCGTTTTGACCTCCAGCGCGCAGCGGCGGGACCGGTCGCCGTCCTCGCCTAGCGGGCACTCGCGCACCAGTCGATCGAGGGTGCACATGAACCCGGGCTGGTTCACATTGGCCACCAGCCCGACGCGTGAGATGACCGATCGGTTGCGGCGGCACCATTCCCGGGCGACGGTGTCCTCGTGAAGGGTGCCCCACAGTGCGGCCTCACCGGCATCATCGTCGAGGGGTTCGCCGACCTTGTCGTGGTAGACGTGAACGGCCTGCTGCCGGTCAGCCACCCCGACCACCTTCGCGATATCGCTGGAGCCCAAGCCTTTGCGGCGGGCGGCGAGCCAGGTGTCGCGGTCGGCGGTGGCGGGCAGCAGCTGCGCAGCGGTCGGGGTGACTCGGCGCAGGGTCGTCGGGGCGCTCATCGCTTGTCCGATCGGTGACGCCCGGTGCGCGGCGGCGTGAGTAGGCCGATCTCGGGCAGGACAGCGGTTTGGCCGGACAGGGCGCGGATCATCTGCGCGGCATGGGCATCGACCGGACAGCCGTGGGCGAGCATGTCGCGTTCGATGTCAGACAGATCCGGGTCGAGCTCCTCGTCCCAGATGCGCCACTCCCGCTCGCCGGCCGGGATGGCACCAGGTTCGGGACTGCTGCGCCAGAACCAGGCGGCGGCCAGCACGAGCAGCGCACCACCGACGAGCGGGGCGAACCATCGCCAGTCGTCGAACACACCCAGCACCGCGGCAGCGAACAGGAACGCGGCGAGCGAGCCGAGGACCGTTGCGCGGCCGGTGAATCGGGCGACGCGCTTCATGACGGCCGTCCTTTCCGCCATGCGGCGAGCCGGTCGGCGGCGGCCTGGTCCTCGATGCGGGTCTGCTCGGCGGCGTATGCGGCGTCGCGTTTCCGGGACCAGCGGACCGCCAACGCCAGCAGCGCGACGAGCAGCGCGAGGAACGGCAGGAGCATCCAGGCGGCGGCCTCGGCCAGCTCTTGCGGTGGGATGCGGTTCACCACGGGTCGGCTCCCGTCAGGAGGGCGCGGGCGGCGACGAGCTCGCGCGTGGAGGTCAGGTAGGCGTCAAGGAGTCGGGCCAGCGCGGTGGGGTGGTGGTGTCGGCCGCGCCGGTACCGGGCCCACAGCGACACCCGGCGGGCTGGGGTGCTGGCGCGGGCAAGCTGACGGAGGATCCCGGCGGTGCCGACGACGATGCAGGCCAGAGCGAAGCCGGTGGCGGCGATGATGAGCGTCTCAACGCGCATTGGGGCCTCCGTGACGGTTGTGGGCCGGGTAGCAGGTGTGGCACAGCCGCAGCTTGTGGACGACCGCCTGAACGTGGGAGACGGGCGCGTGTCGGTCGGGGATCGACCGGCCGCAGTCGGTGGCACGGGCATCGCTCCAGCGGTGGACTTCGCCGAGGCGGGCGAGAAGAACCCCGCCGGTGATTTCGGGTAGGTAGTGCAGGTTCATGCCGACACCTGCTCTCGGCGGCGGGCACGCAACTGCATCTGCCGATAGGCGTGGCAGGCCCTGCAAATCTGGTGCCCACGCCGGTCGAGGCTGACGTTGTTGCCGGTGAGCAGATGCCCACGACGGCACCGCTCTGGCTTGCGACGTTCGCGTGCGGGCTTCTCCGGCTCAGGCGCAGGTAGCGCGACGGGCGGCACGGCCGAACCGGGGTCGCGCATGGCCGCCCGCTCGGCCGGGGTGAGTCCGCCCCAAACGCCCCACCGTTCACCGAGCCGCAACGCCTCAGCGAGACACTCCTCGCGGACGGGGCAGGGGGCGCAAAACTGTTTGGCTATCTGGATTCCGGCGGTGTCGTTGGCGCCTTTCTCCAGCCCGAGGGGGTAGAAGATCTCGGGCCGTTTGTGGGCGATTGGGCGGCAGCGTGCGTTCTCGCGCCAGTCGTCTGCCGGGTCGGTGCCCATGCCCCATGTCGTCGAGCGGCCCATCACGCCACCGCCTGGACTGGAGACTGCTGGGGCGTGCGCCTTTTCAGCCCCGGGATACGGGACCGCGGGTCGTTGTGCACACTGCGGCATCCGGCACACAGCCGACCGTTGGGCCATTCCGGTAGCGGCTCGAACTGCTTGGGACAGTTGGCGCATGAACGCAGCCGAGGCTTCGGCTCAGGCGGCGGTGCCGCCGCCTGAGCAGCGCGACGTCCTTCGACCAGCCTGCGCAAGGAACCGGGACGCATCCCGCCCCAGATCCCGTCGGTCTGGTTGTTGTCGATGGCCCACTGCCCACATTCGCGGACGACCGGGCAGTGGGCGCACATCTTGAGCGCGGCCTCGACGGTTGGGCCGCCGGACTGGCCGGGGAGTGGCCAGAAGAACTCGGCCACGGCAGGTGAGCAACGCGCCCGCTCAACCCATTCGGCGCTCGTGAGGGTGACCCTGAGGTCGTGGAGGATGTGTGCACCTTTGGTGCCGTGGTTGGCCATCAGGCACCGTCCGAATCGGACGGCTGACGGTGGAGCAGCGCGACCGGGCCGTAGCCCTGCAAGACGTCGCCCGGGTCATGGGTGCTGCGGTTCATGCTGGCGATCAGCGGGACGAGGAAGACATAAGGCCCGTCGTCTTCGAGCGGGACCAGCATCCCGGCCCACAACTCACCTTTAGCATCACGCCACAGGTCGCCGTGGCACGGCGGCCACTCCTCTGGGGCGACGCGCTCGATCTCGACACCCTCGGCGCGCAAGTTGATCGTCGGCCGCCATGCGTGACCGGGCAGCGAGCATTGGGCGACGCCAACGTCGTTGATCGACTCGATTCGCAGGCTGCGCATGGTGACGTCGATCAGCTCGCCGGGCTTGAACTCGCTCATCGGACGCTCACCGCCTTGACCGGCTGGCGGTGTGCGGTGCACATGGAGGCGGGCGGCGTGGGCCAACTCCTGCCGCGTCACGACGACACCGCCAGCACCGCGAGGGCAAGATGCCGGTCAAGTGCCGCCATTGCCCCGCTGTAGGTCTCGAACCCGTTGAACTCGACGCCACACAGGCAGACCGCGCTGTTGCAGCCCGCTGGGCCAGCAGAACCGGCGGCGTGGCTGTGTCCGAGCGTCTCGGCCTCCTCTGCGATCCGGGCAAGCCTGCTCGACTCGGCAATCTGCTCCGCCTCGCGGATCGTCTCGTCGGACACCAGCGGCTTGGGCTCCTGCGCGGTGGTGACGACTATCAGGTCGCCATGCCCGGTCCCGTAATGACTCGGGCTGCCATCCACGTTCGTCTCGTACCGGTGCGGTTGCTGCCCGAGCGCGTGCGCGATTCGGTCCACCGCCGCGATCTGCTTGACACCCTCCGGGGCGCCCCACAGGCCGCAGACCTGGATCTTCACCGCGAGGATCGTGGACGGGATGTCCGTCTCCCCCAGGTGATCCAAATCCTCAGCGAGGGTCCGCAGGATCTGCGCGATGTGGCTGACCTTGTGCAACGACCCGCCCCGCTCAGCGCTGGCGTCGCGCCACTTCGCCGCCGCCTCCTGCGCCTGCTCGGCCGGGGTCTGCTCGCGCACGATCTCGCAGGTCCACGGCTTGTCGCCCTGGTAGGCGTCGCCGAGGCGCAGCACGTCGGCGAGGTCGTTCGCGCTGGCCTCGTTCAGGCCGGGGATGGCGTTGACGGCGTCACCGTGCTGATCGCGCTGGATCAGGGTGTACGTTGCTTCTTGGGTCACGACTCCTCCTCAGGAATCTCGTGGTCCGAGATTGGGGCTCCGGTGCTGCGGAGCCCTCAATCGTTTGCGGCTCTTGGGATTGTGCTGCTTGGCTTGTGGGGGTCCCGGCCGAACTGGGGGGGAAATGCCGGGACCCCGGCTTGCTGCGACGGGTTAGTCGGCGACCATGCGCACGGCCTCGGCCTGCTCACGCTGATGGCCGATCACATACGTCCCTGCGGCGACACCGTTGAAGCCGTGCTCCGGGTGCTCCAGGAAGCACTGCGCCCCCGCCGGAACCGTCAACTCGCCCAGCGCCACGCCCTCATCCGAGAACAGCACCGGTCGCCACATCACACCGGCATCCAGCGACCGCAGCGTGTGGGCGTTGTTCATCGCCCCGCCCCGGATCACTTCCACCCCGGCGCCGGTCACCGCAACGGCATCGCCGAAGGTCGGCTTGGCCCCGTACAGGCTGGCTGGGCAGACCGACACATCGCCCTGGCATTGGGGCCCGGTCAGGACCGGGATGTCCAGGTCGGCGGCGAACTCGCCCACGAACTCGGTGGTGGTGTTGAATCGCTCCTTCAGAGCGGCGAAAGTCGTTGACACGACAGATCTCCTTCTGTTGCTGGTTGGGTTAGGTGCGACGCTGAAGCTGCATATAGGTGTGGACAGGCCAGCCGTACGACCAGGCGGCAGCTGACACGGGGTCGGTGATAGTGGCCGGGACAGTGAGCCCGAACCGGCGCCGTATCCCGCCCCGCTCCACGGTTCCGTTGGTGCACAACAGAACCCGCACAAGCTCATCGCGGCGGGTGCCGAAGATCCCGATCGGCTGCGACAGCCGCAGCTGCTGCCCCGGGTTGCCCGGGTCGTCGACCGGCGCCGACAGCTGAAGGTCGGCCTGCGCGATGTACCCGTCCCAGCCCAGCCTTTCGATCGCGCAGCGGCGGATCTCGATGTTCGGTTCGGCGTGGATCAGGTCCGCGGTAGGGCCGGTCACCGCCCAGTCGGGCACGCGGGTGCCATGCCATGCGTAGATGGGCCAGCCGTCCGGATATGCCAATGCCGGGCCGTCCTCGCAGTGCAGCCGGTGTTCTGCGTCGCGGTGCAGCACGGTGGGACGCTCGGTGAGGATGACCGCGCCTTTGAACGGCCACCACCAGCCGGCGGACTGGGCTACCTCGCCGATGCCCTCCAGCCGGGCGGCGGCGGCGATGCCGACGATGCGGTGCATGTAGTCGTAGAAGGACAGGTAGCCGGCTTCGTGCTGCCCGTAGAGGGCTTTGGACACCTGGTCCCTGACCTGGTCCCTGACCTGGTCCCTGACCTGGCCCCCGACCTGGCCCCTGACCTGGTCCCTGACCTGGCCCCCGACCTGGCCCCCGACCTGGCCCCAGACCTGGCCCCCGACCTGGCCCCAGACCTGGCCCCAGACCTGGCCCCCGACCTGGCCCCAGACCTGGCCCCCGACCTGGCCCCTGACCTGGTCCCTGACCTGGCCCCAGACCTGGTCCCAGACCTGGTCCCTGACCTGGTCCCTGACCTGGTCCCTGACCTGGCCCCAGACCTGGTCCCTGACCTGGTCCCTGACCTGGTCCCTGACCTGGCCCCAGACCTGGTCCCTGACCTGGCCCCTGACCTGGCCCCAGACCTGGCCCCTGACCTGGTCCCAGACCTGGCCCCCGACCTGGCCCCCGGGCAGGTTCGCCAGCATCGCCGCGCCGATGCATCCAGCCAGCGGCGAGTCGAGCCACACGATGATGCGTGGCGGTTCGAGTCCGGCTTCGCGGTATGCCTTGGCGACTCCGGCCTCGGCGCGTGGCCGGTCGGCGGGTTGGGTGGATAGGCCATGGTTGAGCCACATGTCGCGCCAGGGTGCGAGTTGTGCCTCCTGTGCTTGGGTGAGCCGGTCGACTTTCGTCTTGGGCATGGTGTGTCCTTTCGGGTGGCTGCTGGTGTGCTGGTGTTGTGGGTTCCCGCCGTCACCAGCGGGGCGGCGGGAACCCGGTCTTTTTCGCGGACCGGCCCGGAGCAGACCTCGCGAACCGGCCCGGAGATCAGGGGGCGGCGAGCCTCTGGGCGTGCTCGGGCAGGAATTTGGTGATGGGTACGCCAAGCTCGTCCGCCACGGCCGAGAGCTCCGGCACGGCGAACGGGACCTCGCCGGTCATGCGGCGGGAGAGGCGCTGCTGGATCCATCCCAAGCGCTCCGCGAGGGCGACTTGGGAGACGCGCTGCCTCGCCATTTCAGCTCTGACCTCGGCAGCAACTGCCATCGTCAGCTCGGTCTCCGCATTATCAACGCGCATGACTTAGATTTAACACGCTCAGCGTTTCACAGTCAACACGCTAAGCGTTTAGATCCGCCGTTCGGCTAGCCAATGGCATACTTCGGGGTTGCTCGATACCCGCCCAGCGTGTAAGAATCTCGCTATGAGAGAGACTGAGACGGCCAGCGACGGCGGCACCACCACGTCGCTGCGAGAGCACGTAGCAGAGGAGCTACGCGCCCTCCTGGGACGGCGGAAGATGAGCGCCACCCAGCTCGCTCGCCACATGGGGGTCAGCCAGGCCTACATCTGGCGGCGCCTCAACGGCGAGACCGCATTTGACCTAGACGACCTGGAGAAGATCGCATCGATCCTGGCCGTTGACGTTCTTGACCTGCTGCCACGCGACCGTGAGGGGCGTTTAATTACCACAGCTCGAGACGGAGTGAATCCGGGTCAGGTATCTAACGTTCGCAAGACGCGCCTGACCGAACGGCCCCGGCCATTCGGCCACCCGAACCGGACAGCACCACGGGACACCACCCGCCGACCGGTCCGAAATTCGCCAGCTCACGCCGCATTGGTGTCCGGGGGTGTGATACCAATGCGCACCGACCGTGAGCAGGGTGTGACCTATGGCGCTTGATCTCATCGACGAGTACATCGCCCACCTCCGCGAGGCCGGCTGCACCACCGACACCATCAAGACCTACAAGTGGATTCTGGACACCGCCCACCGCGACCTACCCTGCGGCCTCGACGTCGCCCACGAAACCGAGCTACGCGCCTGGCTATGGCGCGACGGCCTCAAACCATCCAGCCGCGCCACCTACTACGGCGCCCTGGCCGGGTTCTTCCGCCACCACACCGGCACCGGCGAACTCGACTGGGACCCGATGGCCGACATCCCGAGGCCCAAGGTTCCACCCGGCCTACCCCGGGTCGGCAAGGACCACGATGTCCGCATCGTGCTCACCCAGGCCGCCGAACCCTACCGAACCTGGGGCAAACTCGCCGCCTACGAAGGCCTGCGCTGCGTCGAGATCGAGCGCCTGCACCGCGAACACATCACCGAGCAGACCACCACCATCCACGAGGGCAAGGGCAGTAAGCCGCGCCGCGTGCCCACCCACCCCATCGTGTGGGCGGCCGTGCGCGATCTTCCCCCAGGCCCGATCACCGATCTTGATCGGGAGGACATCTCGAACCGGTTCAAGAAGGCGTGCGTGCGCCTCGGCGCGCCGGGCCTGTCGATGCACCGCCTGCGCGGCTGGTTCTGCACCAAGGGCTACGGCGCGACCAAGGACATCCGCGCGATGCAGAAGGCCATGGGTCACGCCAACCCGGCCACGACCGTGCTGTACATCGAAACCCCGGACGACGATGTAGCCGCCGCCGTCAACGGGCTGCCCACCTTCGACTGAGCGCACGCACGAGGGGGGAGCCGGCCGCACCCCGGCTCCCCCTCGATCATTTGTTACGGCTTGGTCGCCGGTCGGCGATCACGGTTCCGCCGCACGGGCCTACGCCGCGACGGCGATGTGGAGGTAGGTTCGTTGTGCTCGACAACAATCTCCACTCGTGGAGATCTGTCGGGAGGAAGGTGGTCGTGCCGCCCAGCAACGAGCACGGTGGCACGGCCATCCCTGATCATTCGTATCGCGTCCGCCCAGACGTGAACGACCGCGACGATCTCGTAGTGATGCGCGGTGCAGTACTGGCCGCAGATCATCAGCCAGCGGTGCGCTTCGACATCAGGCAACAGGACAACGGATTTGAGCATCGCGCCCCCCCGCGCCCTAGTGGCACTGTCGGAGTCGGTCGAGGTCCGCCCGCATTTCGGCGGTTCTCTGGCCCAGGTCCAATAGGGATCCTTCGATGGCAGCGAGAGCGATCCCGTTGTCGCCATTGATGTGGTCAGCGATTTCCTTGATGAGGTTGAGGCGCCATTGGCTGTCGGGTTCCAGGTAGACCCGAACTGCCTCGGCTATCAGTTGCCTCTGCTCGGCATCGTCTCGGCTGCGCTCGGGGCCGGTCATAGCCCCACGCACCGGACGGAAGACGGTGACACTCCACCGTTTGAGTGTTACGGCATCGATCTTGGCGGAGATCCGTGCCCACAGTGTGTGGATGGATTGATGGGGTCGGCTGATCATTGTGGTGCGCCTCCTGCGTCGCATGAACGGACGTAAATGTCCTGGTCACCCCCAGGTTGGTCGCGAGCCGGACCCCGAAGGCTGCCACCGTGAATGAATTCACACCAGCGCATGAACAGGTGATTCTCAAATGGACCATCATGCAATTGCACGAGTAGCAATGTGCGCGTACTCTCGCTCGTTTTATAGATCCACATCAGTGGTGATTGTCAGATCACGACACTCACCGACCATGGGAGCGCGACCAGCCCGCAAGTAGGGAATCCCCTAACGACCCCCGTCGCCCAAAAGGATTACTAACCCGAAGCGGGTCACTCCGCCTCGACACCAGCCGCACGCAGGATGCGCCTGATCGTCTCCCGGTTGTAGTCCGCCCTGACGGCCAGCTCCGACACGCGGGCGCCGTCGAGGTAGTCATCGACGATCGCGGTGGCCAGCACCGTGCGAGCGTCGGCGACCTTCGCGCGGGCATCGGCAACGAGCTGCCGGGCGCGCTCCTGCGCCTGCACCACGCCCGCCTCGGCGTCACGCAGCGCCTCCAGCGCAGGCCCGACTTGATCCACGTGGCCATGTTCGCAGGCATACGACCTGGCCGCGCACGCTATGGAGGGATGTGGCCACTCCATGTATTCCATTTTCGGCCGCATCGTGGCATCGTCTTGTGGCATGGCGCGACCGGACGGTGGGCAACACCCGGCGCTGGAAGCTGCCGGGGACGGGCAAGGTCGCGAGCCGGAGCCCGTCCCCCCCAACGATCTCGACCCGGTTGAGGCGGCGAACCACGCCGAAGACCAAGCACGCCGCGCTGTCGAAGGCCAAGGCATCACCGCCCGACGGCGCACATAAGCCCCGGGGCGGGCCTGACCGCACTTCCTCCGCAGGACTTGCTGTCCTCCACGCCCGCCCCGGCCAAAACAGCCCGGACGCATCCCCCGGGCACAGCGGCGCCCCGTTCGCTGACGGTGTCGGGGCGCCGCCTAAGACCCTCGCGGCGGCGGTTCGTTAGCGCGCACTCCCCGCGGGAAGGGCGCCCCTGGTTTGTCGAGAGCCAGGGGCGCCGCCTACTCGGCGGCAGACTTCTTGGCGCCGCCCTTGCCGACTCGGTTGTCCCACCAGGCATCGATCTTGGCTTGCAAGTAGATCTTCTTTCGGCCGTCGAGCATCGCATCGTGCTCGATGCCGTAGCGCGTCAGCTCGCCGGTGACGCTCTTGGGTTTGACGCCCTTGCGTGCGGCGATCTGCTCGACGGTGAGGGCGACGCGGCCGTCGATGGTGATGCGGACCCTGGGTTCGGCCATGCTCCGAGGGTAGCACGGATGCAGTACTCACACTGCGTCACGTCCGTTTTGAGCAGGACACACGTACTGTAGATCTCTAATCGCATGATCTTTTAGCGCGGACTCCGGCGAATCCGGACACACCCGCTCCAATCCAGATCCGCCGATCGGTCAGTCTTGTAGGTACGCAGTACTAAGACTGCATCCTCCTGTCCGGTTCGTGGGCATTGAAGATCGCTAACTCTCCGAACAAATTACCCCCGGGTCTATGTCAAAAGCGGACATAAAGGGGTAGGTGCCGGTCCGGTCTGCGCTATCTATACACGCGCGGTATCGCGTACGCGCAGGTCACGGTCCACTTGCGAATGCAGTACTGAGACTGCATCCTTGTCTGCATCGCGTCGAGCAGCAGCTCCGCGAACCCCAGCTCTCACTCCCCGGAGGAAGCCATGAACACCACCCCGCACATCACGCAAGCGCAGGAATTCGCCGCCACCTACGCCGCCAAGCTCGCCAAACGGCAGCTACGCACCATCGCGATCGTCAGCTTCGCAACCAAGCTCATCACAGCAGGCGTCGCGGTCATCAGCTACCGCCACCAGTCGGGCACCCTGCTCGGATGGGAGGCGCCAGCCGAGATCGCCTACGGCCTGCCCGGCCTGGTCGATCTGCTCACCATCGTGTGCGTCCTGGCCATCTCCACCCCCGCCCTGATCCCCGCCGCCGCCCGCGTGGCCGCACGCGTCGTCGTCATCCCAGTGCTCACCAGCGCCGCGATCAACTTCGCCGGACACGGGTCGATCGGCGTCAAGCTCGCCGCACTGTCGCTGCCGGTCTTCATTCCGCTCGGTGAGCTGGTCGGGTCGGTGCTCAAGCCGGACTTCGCCGAGATGGACCGCATCGAGCGGGCCGCCTACGCGGTCGCCACCCCCGAGCCCGTAGTCGACCCGGCCGAGGCCGCCCGCGCGCAAGCCCTCGCCGACGCCGCCGCGCAGCAGGCCGCAGCCCAGGCAGCCGCAGACGCCCTAGCGCAGCAAGCCGCAGCAGACGCCGCCGCCCGACGCAAGGAGATCGCCGCCAAGGCAAACGCCACCAAGGCCGCGAACAAAGCCAAGGCGGAGGCCAAGGCCGAGGCGCAGAAGGCCGCCCGTCGCGAGCGTGCCGCCGCCAAGAAGCTCGAGGAACTCGCACCGACCAGCCCCGGCCACCCGGCCGTGATCCTGTCCGCCGCCGACAAAGAGGCACTCGCCCACCTGGCCAAGCGCTGACCGATCCAGTCCCGCCCGGACACCGTGCCGGGCGGCGGCTGAACCGGCCAGACCGGCAACACCAACGAAAGGAAACGACCATGGCACAGCTCGGAATCAACCCCGCCGTCGACGACATCAGCTCCGACCACCTCAGCAAGCTCCGCAAGGAACTCGCACCGCTACTCGGCGAGCGGCTCGACACGGTGATGATCCGTGTCGCGGACACCGTGCATGACGCGTGCACCGACTCCTACAACGCAGGCCACTACTACAGCGAGGCAGCCGCGAGGGGCGCCGTCCTCGGCGAGCCGGTCTGACCGTTTCGGCCGGGCTCGACCTAACCCGCGAGCCCGTGCCGTGACCGGCCAGACCGGCACCCACAACAGGAAGGCACACCATGGAAACCGGATCCTTCGACTACCGCAACCGGCTCGGCGACAACCACCCGATCGTCAACGTCATCCACGACTACCTACTCAGCCGCGGGGCAGCCAACCGCGCCGACGCCGAGCGGATCCTCGGCGAACTCCCGGCCGGGTTCGGCCAGCCGACCGACGACGAGCGCGCCGCGGTCCTCGACCGTTTCAGCCGCTGACGAAGAACCGCCGGCCCGAGATGCTAGCGACACCTCGGCCCGGCGGCCCACCACAGCCTACGGAGACACCTCATGGTCCGCACCGGACATCAGCCCCGTGCCGCCGCCAGCTACCGCCTGTGGCGCTACACCGACATCGCCGCCCGCTACGCCATCAACCTCATGCTCGCGCTGGCCGTCATCACCATCTACGCAGCATGAGCAGCAAAAAGGAGCCCCCGCCCACTCTCCGATGTGGAGAGCGAGCGGGGGCGTTCGTGTTTCTGGGGGTCAGACGATGCTGCCGCCGGCGAGGAAATGGATGCTCAACCACAGCAGTCCAGCGCCGAGCACGATCCGGCGGATCCGCGCCCACGCACCCGCTTGGCGGTCCACGCCGGTGCCCTTGTGGTTGACGCCGAACCACACCCACATGTGCTCGCTGAAGGTGTCACGTGGGTCGTCTGCGCCTGCTCGGATGGCCTTGCCCGACTGGTATAGGGCGACGCCCTCGACCGCGGCGAAGTAGGCGATCCAGCCGACCCACAGCCAGGAGAACGGGTTCACCGCGGGCCGGTCGTGTAGTTCTGGCCGCCGTCGGCACGTGGCGGGGTCGGCGGCTCGGCGGACGGAATCCACGACGGGTCAAGCTTCATCCGGTGCAGGTACGCCAGCACAGAGATCACCGCGCCGACACCAGCCGACCACAACGCCGAGTGGCCCACCGCGGACCAGTCGAAGCCGTCCCCGGTTGCCGCGCCGGCCATCGCCATCTGTACGTACTGGAGCCCGGCGGTACCTGCCGGGATGACGACCACCGCGCCGAGGGTTTGCAGGATCGCCCTCCACGCCCGGTTGAGCGCGTCACGCTTGAGCCAGTTCTTCATGTGCCCCTCCTGGGCTTGACGGATTAGAACGTCTGTTCGTAGATTTCGGTCCTGCTGTGCCGCATCCTCGCGGCGACGCCTCATCAGCAGCCGCACCAACACCGCCGTGCGCCACCACGACGCACCCGTGAACATCGCGAAAGCGACCAGCCCGAACCACAGCCGCCCGGGGAAATTCCCGAACAGCCACACAGCCACCGACACCCCGAGAAAGACCGTCTCCGAAATGGCGAAGGCCATCATGTTGCGGCCGATGTCGCTTCTCCACCACCGCGACGACAACCAGTAGATGGCCACGAACGACAGACCGCCCAGGAACGCGGCCACCAACATCACCCGTGACGTCACCAAAACCCAGGTCATCGACGATCCTTGAACGTTGCTGCCAGCATTTGTGCGAACACATCCCGGTCGGCCAGCTGCCGCACCTTCTCGGCCAGAGTCGACACCTCCGGGTCCATCTCCTTGGTGGCCTCCATCCGTTGCGCCGCACGGGCTGCGGACTGACGCGCCTGCTCCGCTTCCCGGGCGGCCGCCTCGGCCTCCGGTTTCGCATCGCGCGGGAACAGCCACCGCAGCCACCGCGGCGGCTTCATGTGACCGCGTCCTTGGCGGCGGGGATGGCCTGCACCGCGGCGACCGCCACGTGCGCCAGCCCCATCAGTTCGTCGCGTTGCTCCTGAACTTTGCGCAGTTGCTCGCGCAGTGAGGTGATCTCCTCCTTCTTCGAGTCGATCACCTCCTGTTTGGAGGCGACGATCGCCTGATGGGTGGACAGCGCGATCAGCCGGCCCTTGAGGACCAGCCAGGTCACGAATCCCATCACGGAGACCGCCGAGACGGGGCCGGCGAAAGGCGTCAGCTCCGACCACACGACTCAGCCAGCCTGTGGGGTCGCGCCGTCGAGGGCGCCGTGAGCGCCCGGCTGGTGTGCGGTTCCGTCCAGTTTCAGATCGAAGCTGAGCCCAGCCACCGCACCCGTCGCGCCCGCGGCGGCACCCTTACCCGCGGCCTCAGCCACGGCGGCAACATCCGCTGGGGTCAGCTCTGCGCCGGCCACCTTCTCCCAGTACGGACGCAGATCCAGCATGTAGTGCTTGCCGGTTTCGGCGTTGACCACGTCCACCTCCAGCCACAGGGCGGCGAGGGCGTAAATGATCTGGGCTGTGTTGTACAGCCAGGCGTGTTCTTGCGGTGTCATATCGTCCGCTCCATTCACTGTCCACTGGCCGAAGTCGCCGGTCAGCGCCCGGTCCAGATCCACGTCAGCGCCTGCCAAGCTGACGCCGTTGTGGTACTGCTCGATGTGATTGCCCGGCACCCAGATGCCGGAGCTCCAGGCGTAGGTCTGCCAAAACCACTCGGCGACACCGTCACGGCGCGCCCACTCGATCGCGTGCCGACCGCCGTAGATGCCGACCCGGTGCACCCCGCCGAGCACATCCGCCGCACCACGCAAGGCGCTCGCGACCGCCGCCCACTGGTTCGACTGAACGTCGAAGTCGACGGAGAGGTAGATCGGCCGGCCCGGCGGCATACCGCACGCCTTGAACCGCGCCTCCGCCGAACGGGCCCACGACGCACCGGTCGAGTAGCCGCCAACCAGACCGCCCGCGGCGCCCTCAGCGTTCGCGACGATCGCCACCCCGGCCGCCGACAGTGCCCGTGCCTCGTCGGGGTCGAGTTGCTTGTCGATCGAACCGGGACCGCCATAGCGGCAGGCGAACTTAATCGGCGGGTCCGCCGCGGCCAACTGCTGAATGTTCGGACGCGGCGGGAACGCATAGTCCACGCCTTGAATCGGTAACGGACCATCAGCCATATCAGGCCACCCTTTGTAATTTCAGATAGGAGTTCGCCTTCACCGAAGAGTTCGCGACGGTCGCGGTGTTCTGCGCCCACTGGAACTGCAAGTTGCCAGGCGTCGCCGCGACGATGAGAATGCCCTGCACGATGATCACCTGATCGGCGCCGACACCAGACGCCGCACCCGTCGCCGTGATGCTTGCCGGCCCCTGCAGCGAGGACGCCGCCGTGTCTGGGTTGGAGCCGGTGTACAGCTGCGCGCTACCCGTGGCGCTAGCTGGCACGGTGAACGCGTACTTGAAGTCCGGTGTCGTGCCCGAGTTGACGATCAGCCGGAGAAACACCTCGTAAGTGGCGTTGGCCAGCACCGCGGCGACGAGCTCATCGTCGTTCTGCAGAGTTGCCGTGTTGTTGACCGTCTCGTCGCTGGCCTTGCGCACAAAGATTGGCCGCAGCTCCGAGATCAGCGACTGCAAGGTGGCAGCGGTCAGATCCTCACCAGCGGCCGGATATGCGGTGAATGCCATCGACGCTCCTCTACAGACCGGGCCGGAACGCTTGGTAGACCTTGATTGCGGTGCGTGCCGTCTGCGCCTTGACGACGCTGTTGACCGACCGGGTGACGGTCAGGGTTTGCACATCGGAGGCCAGCGCGATCACGCCACCGCGGTTGATCTGTGACGTGCCGCCGGTCACCACGAAAGAGCCAGCGGCGATGTTGGCGGCCGTGCCTTGCAGGAGGTAGCCCCATGCCAGGCCTTGGTCATCGCCGGTCGTGGACGACGGTTCGCCGATCTCGGTCGCGCCAGCGATCGTGGCGACGCTGGTCCAGTCGTCCTGCTTCCAGCCCAAGTAAAGGACCAGGCAGTTGTCGCGGGCGATGGTCAGCGCCGGGTAGGCGATGTTCTGTGCCGAGCCGTTGAGTTGCGTGGCCCGGTTGACCACCGTCCGGCCGACACCGCGGAATGCCGCCGTCTGCGCCGAGGTGGTCGCGTTCGTTGTGCCCGCAACGAAATCCACCGCCGGAGTGGACTCGCCGGACTGGGCGTACTTGCCGAATAGCTTCGCGTTGCCCATGTCCAGCAACGTGTCCCAGCTGCTGTCCGGTGCCCACGGGAAGCCCGTGCCGCTGTTACGGATCCCGGCGAACAGCAGCAGCAGATCCCCGCCCGCCAGCCCGGCCGGCAAGCCCGGGTTCAGTGAGGCGTTGTTGCCGTGCGCCGCCGTCCCGGCCGCCACGAACGACGGTGTCACGTTCGCGATCGTGGTCGCGGTCATCCGCTCGCCCGCCTGAATCAACGCAATCGACAGCCCGGCACCGGTTTTCCACTTCGGCAGGACCGAAGTGTGGACGGTGAACGACGTGTCGACCGTGGTGCGGTTGACCATCAGCTCGCAGCCCGCCGTCTGAAGCTTGTCCAGCGACGCGGTATCGAGCACCCCGACCGTGTACGGGCCAGCCGGAACCGTTGACGCTGTGATGGACCAGGCGTAAGCGCCGATCCGCTGCCCGCCGCCAATCTGCTCCACCAGGCCGAGGGAGTGCAGGTCGATCAGGTCCGGCGGCAGCCACGCCGGCGGCGATGCGACCGTCAACCGGCTGCCAACATCGACCCGCTTCGCCTGCTCGTAGATGGTGGAGGCATCCCGCGCCGACCGGGCCATGTCCACCCGCACCGACCGATACCGCGCCTCATCCCACACAGCGACGTTGGTCTCCCACGCCGCATGCTGATACGGCTGGCTGTCGTCGTACAGCGGCAACGTTTTCTGCTGCGGGTTGCGATACGACCCGTCTGGCGGGGCGTTGACCGACTTACGTCCGGTGCGTTTCTCGTACCTGCCCGAGGCGCCACCGTCGCGGACGACGGTCAGGTCGTTGACGACGTCGCGGTCATCTTCCACCGGCTTGAACCCGCGCGCCACATGGCCGCTGCTGCCGTAGGTGAGGGCGAGGGTGACGGTTTGGTTGTACCGCTGCACCCGCGGCACGAACACCACCGCGTTCTCGTCACGGGCCTCATAGAACAGGCCCTTGTCCACGACCATGACGTCGTCGATGAGATCCGAAAGCCGCGCGGAACGTTGCGGGCCAAGCCTTTCCGACTCAGAACCGAAGTAGATGAACGGCAGCTGCTCCTGGCGTTCCAACAGACGCCGCAGCCGGGCGATCGCGTAGTCACCGTTGTTGCCCTGGACAGCGCTGACGATGTCCGCGCCCTGGGTGTCGGCGAGCAGGAAGAAGGTGCCGTCCCACACCGTGACGTGGCCGATCCCGGCGGTGTCCGACGCGCCACCCGTCACCGAGAACACCGACACCTCGGTCGGGTAGCCGGGAACCGTACCGGCCGCGGTGTACGTGGCCGAATCGATCTCGAGGGTGTAGTTCGCGTCCGTCGTCACAATGCGGAACGTGGTATCCGACCCGGACGTCTCCGCCTTGACCATCACAAACGTCGGCCGCTGGGCCAAGTCGCTGTACGCCAGGGAAGCCAGCAAGGTTGCCGTGGTTCCGTTGATGCCGTACAGGTCCAGGGTGCCAGTCAGCCGCAACTCGAACCGCTCGAATGCCGCCCCGGCCGCCTTCCATGCCAAAGCGGTCCAGTTGGCGCTCAACGTGGGTGGGGTGAACGCCGCGCCGACGGTCCACGTCCCGGTAAGGGTGTCCTGCACGGGCACCGATCCGACGAGAACGGCCGGGCCGTTCATCATGTCCGGCAACGGGTCCGATCCGACCATCGAGCTGATCGACGCCCAATCGACGGTGCCGCTGACCGTCATCGGCTGCCCGTCGGGTAGGCCCGAACTGGCGATGGTGGAGCCGTCTTCTTCTTCCAGTGACCAGTAGGCTTTGGGGCGCCGGTCGGTGTAGCCCACCACGGAGTCAAGGACATTGCCGAAGCTCTTCAACACCCGGCGGATCGCGCTGAAGCTTTCCTTGGACTTGTTGATGCGCCGCAGAATCCCGGCACCCTCGATGGACGTCCACACGTCGGTGCCGGCCAGGTTCCAGTCCAGCGGCCAGACGGGCACCTCGCCGTTCCAGCGGTGGTGCACAACCTCCAGGCTGGAGGTCGTCACCGAGACCGGGAGGGTGTTGGTGTTACCGACACCAAGGATCGTGCGGATGCCGACCTTCCCGGCGGTGAGGATGGCATCCGTGGCGGTATCCGCGTAGAAGATGTCGAACGTCGACGGTTCGGTACCCCTTGTGGCGTCCCATGCTCTGGCGGTGATGACCCGGCCGCAGATCTTCGCCCGCACACGCCATTGGCTGGTCGCGATGTAGTAGCCGAGGGTGTTGCTGGAGGCGACAACAGTGTTGACACCACCAACGCGTTTGACGATCAGTACCGTGACGGTGCTGTCGTTGCTGAAGCTGACGGCAACCCAGTACAGGTTGCTGTCGTCCTGGTAGCGCAAGACCGGGCCGATGTAGATCTGATCCCCGGTGGCCACCACGCCGGGTTTGACCGAGGCAACGACATCACAGTCGGCCACGCTCACGTTGAGTGCGGTGATCCGGAACGAGTTGACGGCCGAGATCGAGATCGTGGCGTTGCCGCCCGATACCGCGAAGTCGCCGGCCACACCACCCGAGGTCGCCCATGTTTGGCCGGAAGAGCTTGTGCCCCAACCGTTCGAGCTGGTGCGGCTGAACGTGTCCGACGCTTCGTCGAGAACCACCTGCAACGGCGTGTTCTGCCCGAACAAGCCGTAGTAGGTACCAGTCGGCAGCCGCGGCGACAGCACACCGGACGGGTTCTTCAGCGACAGCGAACAACGGGACGGGTCGGCGCGCACCCCGTAGTCGGGGATGCCCCGGCCGATGGTGATCGGCTCACGGATCAGCGTCGATGACGAGAAGTCAACCCACTGGCCACCGATGAACAGGCGCGACCGGACCGGCAGAGCTGTTGCAGGGAAAGCCATCAGCGGTCATCCCGGCCGTAGGTCTTCTGCACAGACCCGCCACCGACCACCGACACCGTCCGACGAATAATCATTGAGATGAGGTCGTCCACCTCGTTGCCGGACGAGCGGACCTCCAAAATCACATTCCCGCCACCGCTACCGCCGCCAGCCCAACCACCGCCGGCCATAGCCCCGGCCGAGGACCACTGGTCCATGTTCTGCACGACCGCGCCGCCGCCGGCGAGCATCTTGACCCGTTCGACGCCAGTGCCGGACTCGGCAACGTCGTAGGACATGCCTGGCGCCATATATCCGCCGGATGCCCGGCCGCCGCCGTAGCCGGACGTGTCGCCAGCTCGATATCTCGCTGTCTGCGCGGCCGACGCCCCACCCAGCAACGCCGACAGTTCCCGGGCCTTGGCCAGCGCCTCCAGTAGGCCGGGGGCCCGCACCTCGACCTCGGCAATCTGCGGGATCGCCTTGATGGCGGCGATGAGGTTGTTGACCTCGTCCTTGTTGAGGCCAAGCTTGATAAGGGTTTTGCGCAGTTGCTCGAGCTGCTGGTCGTAGATGGCGTTCGCGTCCTCGACGGCCATCCCATTGTCGATGTTGGCCTGGCGCAGATCTTTGATCGCACGGATGGTGTCGTCGATGGCTTGATCGTTGGCGCGGCCTTTCGCGGTGCGTTCGTCGGTCGTCTTGCCGTTCTCTTTGATCGTTTCGGTGAGGTTGTCGATCGCGGCCTCGTACTCGCGAGTTGCGCCACGAAGGCCCAGCGTCCGGTCGAAGAATTTGTCCATCGCCGCGTTGAGCAGCCCCATTCGCTCGGCGGCGGTCTTCGCGGAGTCACCCACGCCGTCGAACGCATTCGACGTTTCGGTACTCATCTTCGCGGCGTCAGCGAGCGCCATTTCGGTAGCGGCGATCGACACCGCCATACCGGGGAGATCACCCTGGCTGGCCTGAATGATCGGACCGAGGACGCCCCAAACCTTGGCCAGGAAAGCGATGAGATTCCCAGTCGCGATGATCGTTCCCTGGATGATCCGGCTCAGATCTTGGAATGCGCGTATTGCCCCGCGGGGGTCGGCGGCGATGGTGCTGAAGAACACGGAGAGCGCGTGACCTATTTTCGGCAGCTCCTGGCCGATGATCAGCATCACCGGGCGGGCGCCCTCCATCGCCTTGGTGATGCCGGGCATCAATTGATGGACGAACCCGCCAAGTCCCTGCGTCAGCGGCACAAGCACCGGTGCGATGGTGGCGAACGCCTGGCGCATGTCGCCGCTGACGTCGTCGACCACGCCCCGCAGCACGCCCATCGCCTCAACCGCGGGCGCGACGAACGGCTCCGCCGACCGGGAGAACGCGGCCAGGGCGTGGGCGCCCAGTTTCGCCCCGACATCCTGAACCCGTGAGTCCTGCGCGGCCAGGGCGAGACCGCCGATGATGCCGCCCGTGCCGACACCACCGAGAACCGCCATCGCGATGGTGGCGCCGATCGCCGGCGACAGAGCGACACCCAGAATGCCCGCCGCGGCAATTCCCGGGCCGCGAAGGGCCATCAGCGAATCGGTTAACCCCTCACCAGCGGCTTGACTGGCACGGCCACCAAGGCGACCGAGTCCGCCTCCCCCACGGCTCTTGCCGCTGTCATCCTTGCCACCGAAGGCGATGCCCAACACGTCCTTGCGGACCTTCACCAGGGCGTTAAGTTCGCGGCGCTGCTTATTGATGACCTTGACGAGACTGGTGTCGCCGGTCCGCTCCATCTCCTGTGCGGTCTTGCGGAGCTGGATGTCCATGTCGAAGAGCTGCTTCTGCAGCGTCTTCGAGTCCTTGGCCATGCCGCTGAAGCTGGTGCCGGTCTTCTTTGCCTCGTCGCCGGTGTCCTTCAGGACCTTCTTGCCGCCCCGATCCCGTACGACAACATCAACGGTGACAACTTCGGTGGCCACGCAGCATCGACCCCCTCAGCTGAAGCGATCTCGTGCGTGCGACAGCTACCCTGCGCGCGTGACTGACGACGTGACCCGCATCGGCCGGGGCGTGCCCGGCGGCACCCGCCCAACCCCCGAAGCCGAACCGCCCAAACGGCGCACCACCGCGTTACTCGTTTCCGGTGGCGTGGTGGTTGGCCTCGGCCTGGCCGTGCTCCTGGTATTCGGTCGCAGCCTGTTCGGCGTGGTTCAAGCTGGCTCGCCACCGCAAGTGCCGATGCCGGCGGTTTCGAGCCCGAGCGCCAAGGTCCTCGACGAGCAAGCCACGTGCGTGCTGCTCGTGCCGGTGGCAACCGATGCTGCGACAGTGGTCAGCGCGGTGATCGCAAACCCGAACAATGCCGACTGGGCCAAGGTGCAGAAGACCTACGACGACCTAAAACTCATCTCGGACATGGCCGCACCCGAGCTCCGTGACGACATCGGCCAAACCACGGCGACGCTTGCGCAGCTGCTGTCGCTGAGCAGAACCGGCGGGAAAATGACCTTCGACATGACCGACTTCAAAGCGGCCGGCCTTCGTATCGGCGCCCGGTGTGCCAAGTACGCCAATTAGCCGGACGGCTGCCGGGACGCCCAATCGTCGATATACCAACAGGTTTCGCGAGGGTTCAACTTCCACACCTCGCGGGCGGGCATCTGATAAGCACGCCAGAACCAAGGGATCAGGACGGCGAGGAGTCCGTGGATGGTGTCATCGTCTCGGTCATCGACGAGGGCTCCAAGGAGCCGGAAGCTGGGGGGTCGGCATCATCGTCCATGCGCCAGCGCACTTCGTTGGTGCGGATGTTGAACTCGGCCCACGGCGGCGTGTCGATCCCGGCCAATTTCCATGACAGCCACGCTGCCGCCTTGATGCCCAGCGCGGTCGTATCCTCGAACTCCTCATAGATCAGCTTCTGGATGCTGGTCTTGTCGGTTCGCCGGATTTCCCGCTCGAGCGGGTGCAGGACGTCGAACGGTGCAGCGTCAAGCCCGTCGCGGTCCAGGGGCACCCACTCGGGTGCGCCCTCCGGCGCGAACTCCTTGATGTCCTCGTCGCCCAGTCGAAGCTCGATGAGCCCCATAGCTATATAGCCCTTTCAATCTTGTCCGTAACTTTGCGGACGGCCTTTTTGATCTCGCGGGTTGCCCTCTCGGCTGCCCGCCTGGCCGGCTCCGTCACAAACCCGGCCCGGATCTTCTGCCACGCCTGCGGAACGTTGACCCATCGGCCCCAAAACTTGTGTTTAAGCAGGCCCTTTTCGAGCTTCTCCACCTGACGTGGATGGCCCTTCCTGCCAAACGCTTTCACGGAAACATTCGCGCGGCGGATCAGGCCGTGCGCCACCACCGTGACCTTGGTAACCAGCGATTTCTCGAAGACTTCCTCGTATCCAGCCGGCATGTACGGCCTCGAGGAGGTTCGGATCTCCTTGGCCACCACCTCACCGGCGTTCTCGAGTCCACGATCGAGCTGATAGTCCCAGTCCGCCGCACCCGCATGGAATGCGGCGGCAATCTTGTTGAAACCCTCGTGCCCGTGAACATGGACGTCGACTGGCATGGCGCGTCAGAAGCTGGAGACGGTGATGGCGTTGTCGGTGCGGAAAGTCGCACTGAACGGGACCTTCTCCTTGACGCTGGTGTCAACGGTGAAGCTTTCCATCCAACACTCACCCGTGTACTTGATCTTACCGGTGGTGCTGCCCTCCGGCCCGTACTCGTACGTCGACGTCGCCGCAGCCGTCCGCAGTCCATTCAGGACAGTCGCCGAACCGGTCGAAGCAGCCGAATCGAACTGGCCCGTCACCGTGAAGCTGACACCCTGAGTGCCAGGAATGAACCGGTCACCAGTGTCACCGTAGGAGGTGACCTCCGACAGGGCACGGGCACCCGGCAGGCCGGACACATTGTCCACGTGGTTCGAAATATCGCGTAGGGTGCCGCCGCTGTCGTCAAGCTTGAAAACGGCGTCCTTGCCGTGTGAACGCGCCAATGTGATCACTCCTCGTCTCAGCGCATGACAAAGGACCCCGCCAGCGACGGGGTTGATTAAGGGGGGTTAGATCAGCGGCGGGCGAACGCCATCGCGAAGGTCGCCGAGCCGGAGCCGGTCACGTCCCAGAACGCGCGCACATATCGATTCACTGTGCCCGTAACGGTTTTGCGTTCCCACGTTGTCGCGGTGACCGTCGTAAAGGTGATCAGGTCCGACCAGGCGGAGTTGTCGGTGCTGTGCTGGACTTTGAACACCACGTTGGTGAATCCGGTGTAGGCGGTCACGTGCAGCGAGGCAACGCCACCGTTGGCAGACGACGCAGCGTTGTCCACACTGGTGTCGTTGCCGTCGGCGGTCTGCGCGCCGAACACATGCAGCGTGACACCCATGTCCACGCCGTCATTCGGCGTCGCCTCCAACGACACCCGGATCGCATCCTTGACCGCCCCCGGGTAGTCGCGGCCCGACACGTTGCCCTCGCCGATGAACGCGAACGAGCCCACCGCCGGCGTCTCCGGGAACATCGTCGTCAACAGACCGCCCGCAGTGGCCGCCGCCGTATCCAGCGTGGTGACGATGTCGCCTACCGCCGAGTCGAACACGCCACTGATACCCAGACCGCCGGCAAGCTGGCCCGGCAAGAACTGGTCCCCGGTCGAAGTGAGCACCGTGACGTCGGCCTGCAGGTTGCGGCGATGCTCGAAGCGCCAACCGGTGATGCTGCCGGACAGGTGCGCGTTATTGACGAGCACCCGCGTTTGGGTACCGTGGCTACGCGCCATCGGATGCCTCCTCCGGCTCGATTACCTTCTGGTCCAACCAGACCGGCACGACACCGGTAGGTAGGTCGTCGACGACTTCGCCCGGCTCGGCACGTTTCTCGGTGTCGCCCTTGCCTTTCGGCAAGTAGTTGATCCCGACGAGGACCCGGTATCGCTTAGCTGCCATCAGGGCTCACCTCCACGGTGAAGTCCGCGCCGAGATACATCAGGCCCGCATGGTCGATATCGCCGTACCGGGGAACGCGGACCACGCGGGTCCAATCCGCTGCCCCGCCAAGAGTTGGGTCGCCCTCGATCGCAGCTTTGATCGAGAACGTGCCAGAGCCATCGAGGTACGGGTCCAGGTTCTCCTGCGCGATCTGATCGGTCGCACGCTGGACAAGCACCCGGACCGTGAACGTGTATGAATCCACGCCGCGGGCCATGGTCTCGTCGAACTCGATCGCCCCCGGCAACGGGAACGCCGCCGGGAGCACGACGGTTGCCGGCGCCTTGTCGTGGGCGTTCAGCACGGAGATCGTGGCCAGCCTGTTCTTCAGGCCAGTGCGGATGTTCGCCAGCGAACCCATCTCAGGCCATCTTCACCGGGTCGAGGATGTACTTGGAGATCATCGACATTGCCATTGGGTTGGCGCGCACACGGATCGTGCCCCACTCGGCCACACCACCGACACCGAAGCGGGTGTCCTTGAGCGCGTAGGTTTCCTCGCTCACCATCAGGCACGCTTCTTTGACGCCCGGCGGTACCGCCGTCCAGCCCCACTGTGCGGTCACCTGAAGCGGCGCCCGCTGGTTGCAGGGGAACACGGTGCCTTGCAGCGTGCGGATCACCCAGTAGGGCCAGCCGGATTCGCCGTCCACGACTCCGTTTAGCGGCTCGAGTTGATACTGGCTCGAGGTCAAAGTGAGGTCGTAGGTTCCGGTATCACCTGTGTCGATCTTTATGGCCAGGTCGGTGATGGTGTGGAAGTCATCCACCAACGCTCTCCGCTGGGTCCTCGGGTAGAAGACCCTGGCGCTGGCCGTGGTGGTCTTGTTGAACTGCCTGCCGCAGATCGAGTTGATACCGGAGGTGGCAACGGCGAGCGCGTTGTTGAGTGCCGCGTCCTGGGCGGCGTCGGCGACACCACCCACACGGAGCTTCAGTTCGGCCAGGGTCGCGTATGGGTCACCCAGTGCCATCGGTCACCTCCTCAGCCCGGCAACCGTTGCCGCGTCGGCGACGAGATACTCGGTTCGCCACGCCTTGAACGCCGTGCGGTCGGCGACATACCGTTCGTCGGCATTGGACTCGCGGTACGAGTCGTCCCACGATGCCTTGCCCGCCAACGGGTGCAGGTGCTCTATGACCACATCGGAGCGGTAGGAGATCCGCCCGGATGCTTGGCCCAGCTCGAGGATCGCGTTGTCGACGTACATATGCGCACAGCCGGGAAGCATCATCCAACCCAGCGCCCGCACCACCTCCGCGGAAGCAACCCACGCGGTCGGCATCTTCACGCCCTGGAACAGGTCGTTACCGTAGGCGAACCCCGGCCCCTCCAACGCCTCGATCGCGTGGATCAGCTTGGCGTCCCAGCCGAACGTCCTGGGCCGGTGATCGTCGCCGAGGCTGGCCAGATACCGGGGCGGATCCGCGGCGGCAAGCGCTTCCGCCGCCAATTCGTTGGTCCAGGCCGACAGTGACTTACGCGGGCCACGCCGCAGCTCCAGCCCGACGCCAGGGCGCGTGTCGGCAAGGTTCGCGGCAAGCGCACGGCCGTAGTCGGATTCGTCGTCGTCGTCGATGCCCGCCCACACGGTGATCGTTCCACCGCCCCGGGTCGCGGCCACCGCTTTGACCAGTTCGGCGAACTGCTGTGGCCGACCACGTGTCGGGGTGAGGATCGCGAGGTCAGCCATTGCGGATCCAGAAGCCGGCCGGGTGATGTGACACGGGCGACATGCGCTCGATCGCGACGTCGCGTGACCAGTCCGGGTTGCCCTCGAGGTGCTTCTCGATGGCGTCGAGCGGCGAGCCGACCATCTCCCCGAGCCCGTGCTGGGTGCGCAGGGTGCGGGTGGCGTAGCCGAAAATGCCGTCCTCGACGACGAGGTAGCACCCGGCCGAGACGAGCGGCCCGTACAGCTCGATCTCCTTGGCCACGTGTGGACCAGAGTGGTCGGAGTCGAGCGACACCATACAGCGGCGGCCGCGGACAAAATCGGCGACGATCTGGGCCACGTCCGGGTTCTTTGCATCCCCGACCACGAAGTCGATGACCCTACCCTCATGGGGAATGCGGGACAGATGGGTGTTGTCGGCCGGCTGGTTGATATCGACGGTGACCACGTCACATCCCTGCCCGGCGAACCATCGCGCGCTCGCGCCCGAACGCGTACCGGTTTCGACGATCACCTCAGGCCGAGTCGCCTCGATGATCTGCCGGTACCTTTCCAGGTCCTCGTCCAGTTTGAGCATCCCGTCCGGCTTCACATGCCGGTTCGCCGCAAGGGTTTCCAGGCTCGCCTCAACATCGACGTGGACCGCAAGCGTCGAGCCAGCAGGCTTGTCCACCGCCGCCTGAACGAACCGCTGCCGGACGTAATCCTCCTCGGACACCCAGACGTGCTTGAAATGGCTCGTCTTCACACGTGTGTCGACGAAGACCGGGAAGCCGAGCGCACCCGCGCGGGCGCAGAACGACAGATCCTCGGAAAAGATCTGCTGCGTCGACGGGTTCGGTAGCCGGTCATACCAGGCTGGGCGTATCTCGCCGGAGCTGAACGCCTCGCGCATCTTCTCCAGCACGCTGCGGTGGATCAGTACGCACGCTGATCCTGTTGCGTGGCATTGGGTCACCGTGTCCATCGGATAGTCCCACCGCACCGCATACCCGGACTGGTCCCCGATGGTGATCCAGTCGTAGATGGTGGGTGTGGCCTGGGTGCGCCAGCCGCCCATACCGTCGGGCTCGTCATCACGCTGCGCGAAACACAGCCCGCCGACAATCGGCCGCTCGACCGGATCCGCCGCGGCCAGCAGCAGCTCCAGCGTGTCTGGGCCGAACCCCATGTCGGTGTCCAGCCAGAACAGCCAGTCCGCACCCGGGCAGTCGTCAAGGAACTCCTGGACCGCCTGGTTGCGGGCCTCGATCAGCCCGCCGGTGCCGTACTTGATGGCCAGGAACCCGCCCGCGTCCTTGAGCCGGCCGTGATGGTTCGTGTCGAAGTTGGCCAGGCCCATCAGGCTGCGATGCCACGAGTAGGCGACGTCGTTGGACACGACGTAGGCCAGGACAACCTTCTCGTCGGTCCTATCGGCCGGTGGGCACGACTCGGGACCGGCATCGTGGATGGTGTTGCAGTGCGCGTCGTGCGCAAACGTCTCAGCCACGGCGCGCGTTCCGGCGCTCGCCGGGGCCAGCGGTAGCCTGCTCCACCGACGCGTCTTCCATCCCGGTCAGCGGGTCGTCGGAGAACCATTGCGGCTGCTCCCGGTACACCTGCATATCGGTGGTGTACTTCTGGCCGCGGTGAATCGTGAACGTGCCGCCGGTCGACATCGCAATCGACGCCGTGTCGAGGGCATAAACGACTTTTGCTGTGCTCATTGCGTTTTTCCTTCCAGGTAGGCGAAAGCCCCGAACTACCTGGGAAGTTCGGGGCTCTCTTCCCTCGACGATCAGGCGAGGGCGACAAAGGTGGATTACTCGTAGCCGAGATCGGCAAGCCGCTTGGTGAGCACGTCGACCGCGGCGGTGTTCTCGTTCATCCGCGCGGTTTGGAGCTCGGCGAGCAGGTGGTGCACGGCCGGATCGGTCGCCTCGCCCGCCCTCGCCAGCGGTGCCGGCTTGGCCTTCTCGACGGTGGTCTTCTTCTCGTCAGCCATTCGGTCGACTCCTTACGTGTTGACCAGCAGCCGGAAGCCCAGGTCGTTCGCCGACGATCCGCCAATGCGCGAATAGGCGAACCAGCCACGCTGACCTGTCGGCATGCCGTACGCCGAACCGGCGGTGGCCTGCTGGAAGATTTGCGGGATCAGCTCGACCGACATGCCGCCACGGCGGGCGATCACATAGTTCGAGAAGTCACCCGCGATCACGTAGCCCTCGGTGGCCGTGGTGGTCGTGGTCAGGTTCGGCATGTACGGCGACTCGTACACACCCCGGTTGAACAGCATCTCCACCGCACCCTCGGGCAAGGTGACCGTCGAGGCGTGGTAGACGTTCGCGGTGCCAAGCTGGCGGATCGCGTTGTTGAGCGACACGTTCATCAGCCACGAGGCGTTACGCCGGTTACGTTGCGGAACGGCCTGCCACAGGCTGTACGGGTCCGCAGCCGAGATCGCGCCCGTGTTGGTGGCCGCACGAACACGCACGTTGGTGTTCGCCGAAAGACAGGTCAGGATGCCCTTCGGCTCGCCGGTACCCGAACCACGCGTGAACTTGTCCACCAGCAACTCGTCGTAGCCGGCCGACAGAAGGGTCTGCATCTCGGTGGCGAACCCGGGATAGTCCTGCCCGATCTCGATCGAGTAGGGGATGAACCCGCGGGCCATGAACACCGTCACGGTCGGCTGGGCCAGCGTGGCCATGTCGTCGGAGACCGCCGCGGCCTCAGAGTCGAACGACCAGGTCACACCCGCGCTGGAGACGCCCTTCCAGATGTTGGTGTTGATGTCGACCTGGCGGGCCAGCCGCAGGAACGGGTTCCCGGAGCCCTGGGCGGTGAGGATGATGCTGGGGTCGATGAACACGGGGATACCGAAACCACCCGCGGTGGTCGTGCCCTCCGACGCCGCCCGGTACTCGTTGTAGGCACGGACCGCCTGAACCTCTTCCTGGGACAGCATCGGATGGGGCTGGGTGACCAGCTTCATCCATGCCTCGCGGTAGTCCTCGTTCTCGGTGACCAGGATCCGGCGGGCGATGTCGGTCGAGGTGCGGATCTGCCGCTCGACCTCGTCCTTCTCGTCGGAGCGCAGGTGCGCGGCCGCGTTGCGGTCGTCAAGGACCCGCAGGGCCTTGTCTCGTGCCTGCTGGATGGTCATGCGGCGCACGTCGCCGTAGGCGTCGTCCTTGTCCTTGCCAAGGTTGAGGTAGGCGGCCTCGACGGCCTTGGGCCGGCGGCGGAACACCTCCTGCACCGCACGATGCTCGTCGATCATCCTGACGGCCTTATCGCGCAGCTTGAGGCCGTAGGCAAACGCCTTCTGCTCGTCAGGGGTCTTGTCCCGCAGCTCGCCGGTGTCCTCGTCCTGGTGGATGGTGCGCAGGTGCGCGTCCAGGATGTCGAGGAAACCCTGCAGCTCGTCGGGGGTTTTGCCCCGCAGCTCGTCGGGGGTCTGGTCGTCACGCATGGCGGTGACGTCCTTGCCGCGCAGTTCGGCAAGGATCTCGATGTCGCTCATTAGAGAATGCCTCTCAGGCGTAGCGAGTCGCCGTCGTCGGCGAATCGCGCGGACAGGGGATTGGCTGGCCGCCCATAGCGGCCGGTGTCACCGCCACCCGCGCGCCTCGCGCTGGGTCGCCCGGTGAGGTCTGTGAGGTCCACGGCGCCGCGCAGGTGCGCGTCAAGCTCGTGGACGAGTTCGCGGATCTGCTCCGCGTCGAGGCCGGACAGCATGCTGCGCACCGACACCGACGTGGCGTCGTAGGCCGGAAACACGACCGGGCCGAGTTCGTAGGTGTCGGCCTCACGCACCTCGCGTAGATCGACGTTGCCGCTGCGGGTCGACCATTTGTCGCCGCCCTGCGGCACCCCGAACCGGAAGCTCATGCCCTTCACCGACTTGCCGGCGATCGCCATCCGGACCCGGTCGATGCTCGGGTGGTCGTAGAGCCGTGCCCGCACATACAGGCCGTGGCCGTCCTCGCGGAGCTCCTGGATGTCACCGATGGGTGCGGTGCCGACGGAGGGGTCCTTGCCGTGATCCCACTGCAGCACCGGGGTGCGCCTGCTCAGGGAGCGCTGGAACGCGCCGGGGAGGATGACCTCGTCGAAGTCGCCTTGCAGGTCTTTGATACGGGCGGCTTTGTTGAACACCGCGGCATAGCCCTCAAGCGTGCGGCCGTCGCCGCCGGTGCCGTCGAGCTCGAAGTCGAACGCGCGGGTGCATAGTCCGTTGGCACGTGACCGGATTTCGGTCGGCTGCTCGGCATATCGCTGAAGGACCGACAGGGGGACGCCGAGTTGTTGCACCTCGGCCCAGACGGCAGCACGGACCTCTTCGAGATCCAGCTCGTCAAGTTGGGTTGCCACCGTTCGGCCCTCCCTGTTTTGGGCATGCGAAAAGGGCCGCTCCCAACGGAAACGGCCCTTCGTAGGCGGAAGTCTTCAGTTAGTTAAGGCGGTCTGCCCGATCAGGATTCGCCGCGAACGATGGCCATCGCTTGACGATGGAACTCGTCGTCGTCGGAGTCGAGGTCCACGTAATGCTGGTTGTAGTCCTTGCTGTCCGGTCGGCTCTCCGGATCGAATGGGGCGGATGGAAGCTTGCGCGCCACCCACTGATCGTGCAGCTCACCGAGGGCGAGCAGTTTCGCGCGGCGCTCCGGAGTCATGTCATCAGGATACCGTTGGCGCGCCACTTGTCGGAACTGGCTTGATTCCGTTCCAGCTTGAGCCGAGCATGGCGTCCTTCCCCGGCCAGAAGTCATTCCGTCCCTGGCCCGGTTTCCGTCCGGTCTCTGACACCTCGTACGCGGTTGGGAAGCGAGGGTCGTCGAAGGGAAGCCGCATCCTGTCGATCATTTCCCTTGCAGCTGCGATTTGATCGGTATCATATCTCGTGGCGTGTTGAGTTATCCGCCACTTGAGTCGCCCGGCCACGCCGTCAGCTGTTGCCCAGCTTTCGAAATCGAAGCCCTGCCTTGCCCACGCATAACCGCCGACGTCGATGTTGGCCCCTACGTGTATCGACCCCACACCTGAGTCCCGATACCAGTTCTCCAGATGACCATTCCACGCCTGAGCAAATCCTTGGCCCTGCACGTCGGGGTTAAGCTTCAGGTACATGTGATACGCACGGAGGGTGCCATCCTCGGCACGGCTAAATTGCCGTTCAATTTCGCCCACAGATTTGCCTTGATCGTCAAAGATGCGAGCCTCTAGATGTACCACGTCTCGGTCCGCGCCAACGCTCGTGACCTTCACCGTGAGGCCAGCGTATTGGCCATTGAGCTTCTCCTCGACAATCCGCTTGATCTCAAGTTCTCTTGCTACAGACGGGGTGTCCTGAGGGATGAGCCGATCCAAGAACTTCTCGCGGTCGGTCTTGACCGCGCCGCTCGATGCACCGGCTTGCGGCGCGGACGCTGGACCCCGCGGACGCGCTCCGTAGGAGTCAACAAGCTCTTTGATTGCAGCTTCCTTTGACGGCTTGGCGCCTGGATTTCGGAGTCTCCACCTTGCATTAGCTTGCCGGAAGGGCATCCACTCGGAGTGAGGATCGGCCTCGTTGCCGTGGATGTGACCGATGCGCTCGCCATTCAGGTTTACGCCGTAGGCGTCCGGCGTATCGCCGAATATCTGCTGAATCCGTTCCAGGGTCACGCCTGGGATGGCCGAAGCAGGTGGACTTGCTGGTGTGGCCGCCTTTTTGGCGGCCTTTGGTGGGACGGTAGCCTTCTCCTTTGATGGCGCTCCGCCCAGGTCTGCGAGGAGCCTGGCCGCGATCGAATCCTTGCCCTCGCCACGCTTCAGCGTGATACCGCGAGCCTTCGCCGCCTTCCGCAGCTGCTCCCGGTTGAAATGTTGGAACGGGTCGCCCTTGCCGTCATGGTTGGCGATGGCCATCTTGAGCAGCTCGACCATTGACCTGAACTTGCCGCCCTGCGGATGGCCCTTGGGCCAACGCTTATGCTCGGCTGGATTCCACGCCCGACCCTCAACGCCCGACTCCTCGTCGAGTTCGGCCATCGCCGTAAGCAAGGCAACGGTTTCGTCGTCCAGGTCACCGATCGGATCGTCGTCCACATCGGACCGCAGCAGCGCCCGCACCTCCCGGGCGACCACCTCACGCAACCGCGCGCGAGACACTGACCCGCTAGACACCGGACCCCCCACCGAATCCCGAGCCCTGCTCACCGCCAGGAACCGTGCCAGGCTCCTGCAACTGCACACTCACCTTGCCGGAATGCTTGAGCAGCTTGATGTCCTGACCATCCACCGCAGCAACCGCCGACTCCGGCGTGAAACCCTCACGCACATACATCGTGATCGTGGTCGCCTTCACCTGCTCAATCTCCGCAGCGTCCTTCGCGTCCTCACGCAGAATCGGCATGTCCGACGTGTCGAACCACAACTCGGCATCAGACGGAACCTTGACGATCGCCGCCAGCGAAGCCGCCAAATCCTGAAGATTCGGATAAACCCAGGTGTCGGCGAAAATCCGGCGAGCAGTACCGAAGTTCCCGGCATTCAAGCTCGACCCGGCCAAACCCTCAGAAATCCCGAGGACCGCGGCCGGCACCCTCGACAACACCGAGATCCGGGTCTCACCCGCGCCCTGAACCGCCTTGAAATCAATCTGCTTCAGGTCACTACCGATAACCGTCGCATCAGCGCCAGCGGTCAAATACAAAGTCCTGTAAGCGTTTGCGACACCGGCGTGCCGCTCCTCCATCATGTCGACCAGCGCAGTGAACTGGGGCTGGGTCAACATCTGCCCATTCGGGCCCGTGATCCCCTTCACCACCAAGCTTGGGGTCGCACCGTTCTCAAAAAACTTGGCCTTGTGTTGCGTCGCGAGCTGATCGCCCTGAAGGTCCCGGATCGCAGGGGTGATCCACGACATGCCAATCCCGGCATGCAACGGATCGGGCATCGGCGCCCAATGCGCAAACTCGCCCGGCAGCAACGTCTGCGGCTTGTAGCTCGACTGGTAGATGCCGCCGTTCTGATACACGATCCCGAGCAGCTCGCCGTCCAAGGCGTAGGCCGCGTCCTCCGGCTCCTGATCCGACCCGTACACCAGCGCACACCAGTCCGGCCGCAACACCCGCAGCCGCTCCGGCCGCCCACGCCGCGCCGCCTGATAGGCAACGAAAGCGTTCCCGGCAAGGCCCGCATGCCACTCGCACCGGCTCACCAACTCACCGGTCGTACCGTTCGGCCACGGCTTCTCCAACAACGACAAAGCCGTCGTCCCGAACATCCGCTTCGGCGTCTTGGAGGTGAAGTTGTTGCGGAACTTGAACCGTGCCTGCGACAACACCAACGCCCGCACCATCTGCGCCGCAAACGCCGGCGGGGTCTGCCGCACCGCCGCGCTGTAGGAGGGCAGCGTCGCCGAAATCTCCGACGCCCGGTTCCCCGCCAACGTCTGCACCAGGCCGTTGGTGCCGGCCGAATAGAAGACACCGCCGTAGGAGAACGACGGGATCAGGTAGTCGGTCAGCCAGGAGTCGATCGCCGAACGGGACTCGACGCCACCACCACCGCGGGCAGAAGCGATGCGTTGCAACAGGCCCACGGTCACCCCTATTCAGTTCTCTCGGCGCGAGCTTCAGATCAGCGGCTTTGGCGGGGCTGGTAGTGGGAGCCGTCGGCCCAGCCCACCCGCAACGCCGAACCGGCCCAGGTATGCGCCGCCCACGTCGCGACGATCCGGACACCCAGCCAGGCCCGGCCAGGCAGCCATCCGGCGACATACAGCACGCCGGCAAGGATCAGCACCGCAACCTTGCGGTAGTCGGTCCTCTTGGCCCCGCCGCCGATACGGTCCAGGGGAACGTTTTCCAGCGACGTCACTTCGGCCTCCCTAACGCCACGCGGCGAAGAACTCTTGCTCCTGCTCGGCCACCTGATGCAGAAGCCACACGCCCATGCACAAGGTGATCGCGAAGTCGATGTGCCGCTTGGACTTGCCTTTCGAGAGCGTGAAGCCGCGTTCCTGCTCACGCTTCACCGCCGCGTTCACATGCGCGATCTGCTGCTCATCCCCGTTATGCACGATCTTCTGGTCGAGGATCATCTGGAACGTCAGCCCACACGCGGGCGCCATCCGCTGCGGCGTCTGATCGAACTGGACAACCAGGATCCCCTCGTCCTCGAGCTGCCGGCCGGGCACCTCGAAGAACCGCGGGTCGTAAGCCACGCCCCGAAAGCCCGGCCCGACCGCGATTTTGCGAACATGGTTGAACACATCCAGATGGTCGATCCGCCCGCCCATCGCCTCCCAAATCCGGGAGGTGACAGCAATCCGCCCGTCTGGCAGCTTCTCCAGCCGCGACACCGCCACCGAGTCGTGCTTGAGCGCCATATCGATCGTGATCACGAACTCGTTCGCCGGGTCGGACTTCCATCCGCCCTTGCACGCCATCCACGCCTGCGGGTGATCCTTCAGCCACGACTCTTCCGAGACGTCGACCCATTTGTTGGCGTAGTAGCGGATCCACTCGTGCGGCGGGAACTCCTCCTTGCCCCAGTCGGCCACGCGGTCCTTGACGTTCCACAGCACCCCGGCCGCACCCGACGCGGCGATGACCGCCTTCTCGCGGTGCTTGGCCAGTTTGAAGTCCAGGCCGTCGGGCGCCTCGCGCCAGTCCATCAGCAGCCGTGGCGCGACCTTCGGGTTCTTCAGCGCCCGCAGGCCTCGCTTGTACAGCGCGCCCAGCAGGCTGTGGTCTTTGTCGAACCCGGCCGTCGACAGTGAGATGATTCGGCCCCTGCCCCGGAAGGTCTTGCGTTTGTTCGTCGACTTGCCGACGACTGTCCCGACGCGGGCCTTGCGGTCGCCGACGTCGCCCCACTCGTGCAGCTCGTCACGGACAAACAGCGTCGGTAGACCGCCCTCATTCGTCCCGGCCACGGCGGCGATGCGGTAGATCCGGCCCGGCTTCCCATCAGCGAACGTGATCTCGGTGTCGTAAACGTCGAAGAACCCGAGCAGCGGCGAGGCCTTGTCGACCTGGTCCCGGCCGCCACAGATCGTGGCCACCTTGCTGAACAGCAGGTTCGCCTGCTCGAAGCTCGCGGCAGCAATGGCGATGTTCGGGGACTTCGGGGCGATCGATGGCGGGCCGGCGAACTCCAAAGCCACCACCGCGGCGATGAACTGGGTCTTGCCCCCGCCGGTCGCCTCACCGCGCAGCGCCTCGTCGTGACGCCACTCCATGCAAGCCGGGCAGTACTCGTACCAGCGCCACAGGAACTTTTCCTGATCCAGGCGCAGCTTCATCAGCTGGCCGTAGAAGTCACCCTCGCCGCAGATGCAGTTGTCTTCGATCCACGCCACCGCGGTGGCGCCCTCGCTGGGCCACAGCTCGCCGAGGATCGGCGTCCAGCCGCACGCCTGGCACCCAAGTTCCGGCTGTGGGGCTTCAGCCTTGGATGACCCTCGGGTCCGGCCGCGGGACGGCTTCGAGGCGGTCGCCGACGGCATCACCACCCCCAGGGGTCGGGCCGTACTTCGCGTTCATCTCCGCCAAAGACTTCCGTTCACCCAGCACCGCGATGCCCAGGTTCGAACGGTTCAGTGCGCCCACACCGAGTTGCCTCTCGCAGCGTTCGGCCGCCGCGAGCGCCCGGTCCGCCAACGCGTACAGCGGGTTCGCCACGCTCTGGCCCTTGGACCCGGGAACGAGCGGCCGCTTGTCGGCTTCGGCGGACAGGCGCAGGTACCGGTCGTATTCCTTGATCCACCTGGTGAGCACGCCCCGGTCTGCCGGGGTCTGCACCGTCGAGGCGGCATCGGTCCAGTAGGCGTCCCACAGCTCGAGGACCTCGGGTAGCAGATCGTCGGGTGGGTCGATCCGCCCGCCCTCGACCGGGGTTAGCTCGACCGTCCGGCCATTGCGTCTGTCGACCGCGGTCCCGGCGGCTTTCTTGGTGCGGGGCAACGGATCATCACCCCCAGTGACTGTCACGCTGGGTGATGGGGTCAAGGTGACGCTGCGTTAGTGCTGACCAGGCACGATGCTACAAAACCGCAGGTCAACCGGGGTGTCTGGAAAACCGCAGGTCAGAGGTACCACGCGGAAAAGGGAGA